>Ga0181529_10000614_pt1 | contig 51309 bp, 38 predicted proteins | sample PEATcosm2014_Bin_36_FD_119763 | JGI IMG/M metagenome (GOLD analysis project Ga0181529, IMG submission 119763) | Peatland microbial communities from MTU Mesocosm Facility, Houghton, MI, USA - PEATcosm2014_Bin10_30_metaG | ecosystem: Environmental > Terrestrial > Soil > Wetlands > Peat | place...
CGGCCGCTCGACGATCGCGCCCCAGTTGCGGCCGTAGAGCGCGTCGTCGCCGAGGAAATTGATCGCCCCGGCGACATAGCGCCGACCCTGGCGCGCCATCACCAGCAGCACGCGGTCGGCGAAGGTCGCGCCGATGCGGTCGAAGAATGCGCGCGTCAGGTAGGGGCGGCCCCATTTGCGCGAGCCGGTATCCATGTAGAAGGCAAAGAACGCGTCCCAATGCTCCGATTTGATGTCGCTTCCGGTGAGAAGGTCGACCTCGATGTCGTCGCCCAGCGCGTCGCGCCGCTCGCGCTTGATCGCCTTGCGCTTGCGCGAGGCGAGGGAGGCGAGGAAGTCGTCGAAGTCGCGATAGCCTTCGTTGATGAAGTGGAACTGCTCGCCCGTCCGCAGGACGAAGCCGGCGCGCTGCAACGTCTCCGCATCGCGCCGGTCGCAGAAGGTGACGTGGATCGACGAGGCGTCGGCCGCCTCGCGCAACGCCCGCCAGCCGGCGACCAGCGCCAGCGCCGCGCCGTCGGGCGCATCGGCCGCAACGAGCAGGCGGCGGCCGGTCACCGGCGTGAACGGCGCGGCGATCTGCAGCTTGGGATAGTAGCGGCCGCCGGCGCGCTGATAGGCGTCGGCCCAGCCGTGGTCGAAGACGTATTCGCCCTGGCTGTGCGTCTTCAGGTAGGTCGGCGCGGCGGCGACCAGCCGGCCGTCCGCGTCCTCGACGATCATATGCGCCGGCGTCCAGCCTGAGCGGCCGCCGACCGAGCCTGATTCCTCGAGCGCGCGCAAGAACGCGTGAGTGACGAACGGATTGAAACGCTCGCCGGAGCCTCCCTCCGCAGTCAGACCGGGCGGGTTGGCGCACGCGTCCCAGGCCTCGGGGGCGATTTCGGCGAGGCGGGCGATGGTGCGGACAGAGAGTGTTGCGGCCATTCACGTTGTCGGCGGAAGGGGGTGCGCCGGAAGCGCGGCCTCATCATAACGCGGTTGAGCCGCTCGCCAAGGCCGAGCGCCGCGGCGCTTGCCGCGCGAATGCATCGATTCGCGAGCGCCGCTGACTGCGATCAATCGTTAGGTTTGGCGGCGCGGTCGCGGAACCACAGCGCGGTCGCCGGCGCGCCGACCTCGAACGGCGTCGCGTCGGCCCAGAAACGCTTGGCGAAGCGGCTCGAATCCACCCGGTACGGCCGATCCCACTGGAACCGCATCTCGGCGAGTTCGCGCAGCGGCGGAACGAACAGGCCGAGCGGGCCGAGGAGCGCGGTCGGCAGGCCGATCGCGCGCGGCGCGACGCCGATCGCCGCCGCGCCGAGGGCGAGGATCTGGCGGGGCGTTCGGGTCGGCGCGCAGGGAACGTGCCAGGCCTGGCCGTAGGCGTCGTCGGGCGCGTCGAGCAGGCTGACGACCGCGCGCGCGCAATCTGGCACGTAGGCGAAGTCGTGCGGCGTGTCCGGCGAGCCGATGAACGAGGCTCGGCCGCCGCGCACAAGCGCGCCGAAGGCGGTGTCGCCGAGATGGGCCTGCGCCGCGCCCACGCCGTAAAAGTCGGGCGCACGCACAGCGGCGACGCGCAGCCGTCCGGCCTCGCTCGCCGCCATCCAGATGCGCGTCGCCTCGACCCGCGCGGCCGGCTTGAGGCCGACCGGCTGCAACGGCGTCGATTCGCTGAGCGGCGCCGTCTGCGGGCCGTACATGTAGAGATTGTCGAAGAAGACCAGGCGCGCGCCTTCGGTCGCGCAGGCGTCGACAAAATTCGTCATCGTGCGCGGCCAGGCCTCGCGCCACAGCGCGCCGACATAGGGAAAGCCGATCGCCAGCACCACCTGCGAGGCTCCCGCTACGGCCGCCCGCACGCTTGCCGCGTCGAGCGCGTCGCAGCGGCGAAAATCGACGCCTGCGGGCGGATTCGCGGGCGCCTGACGCTGCGCGATAAAGACCGCGCGTCCCGCGGCGGCGAGCCGTTCGACGGTCGCCGCGCCGACTGCGCCGTAGCCGATGACGCCGATTTGGTCGCCCATGTCTCGCTCCTTCGCTGCGCCGAGAGCCTAGGCCGCGCCGCCGCGGAAGGGAACGCGAAGGCGGCGCTGAACCACTCGGCCCTCAACATCGCCAACGCCGTCGGCGCCTGGCTGGGTGGAGCGGTGATCAGCGCCGGATACGGCTGGGCCTCGACCGGCTGGGTTGGCGCCCTGCTCGCAATGGCGGGGCTGGCGGTCTTCGCCGTGTCGGTGGCGCTCGACAAGAAGCAGCGAAGCGCGACGGCGGCCGACGCAGCCTGCTCAGCCTAGTCGCCGCCGATCTGGCCGACCTTCGCGGCGCGTTCTTCGACGAACAGCGCGGGCGCCATTTTTGGGCGCGCTGATTTGTTTTCAGCGGTTTGCGCGAAGTTTTTCCGCCGCGCCGACGCGCAACGAGGGCTTGGCGCGCCAGCGAACCGCCGGTGCAATGACAGGGCTGAGCAAAGGAAAGGAAATAGTGCAATTCGTATCCTGTCCCCTGTCCCCCCTGATCACCGCGACGGCGATGCGCTACGACCGTCATCGCGCGCTTTTCGCGCGCCGCTCAGGGCGCTGGTCTGTCCTCGATCCGGACAGACCGGCGGGGCGGGCGAACGCACTGAAGGAACCGCAGCTCAAGAGGCGGCTATTTCCGAATGTTGATTTGTCACACGCCCGACTTTCCAACCTCGATTGGCTTACGCGCCGACGGCGGAGCAATTGTCGGCCTACGCGACCGAGTAGCGCTTTGGGACTACGGCGGCGAATTCGAGACATTGGCAATCGTCGAGCCTGACCTGCCCGACAATCGGCTCAACGAGGGCCGCGTTGGCCCCGATGGCGCCTTCTGGATTGCGACGATGCAGAACAATCTCGAACCCGACGGCGCGCCCAAAGAGATGACCCGCGACAGCGGCGCGATCTACCGCGTCGACCAGAGCGGTCGGGTGAGCCAATTGACGCCGCGGGATTTCGGGATCGTCAACACGATGGCTTGAACGGACGACGGCCGCTTTCTCACCGCTGATACGACGCGCAACGCGATCTATGTCTACGACCTTCGCGCCGGAACGCTGGCGAACAGGCGCGCCTTCGCCCCGCCGCTCGAGCGCAGCGTCCCCGACGGCTCCAGTCTTGACGCCGACGGGTTCCTCTGGAATTGCCGCGTCGCCGGCGTCGCCCGCTTCCGGCTTGATGGCGGCCTTGACCGCCTCGTCGCACTGCCCTGCACGTGGCCGACGAGCTGCGCGGTCGGCGGTCCCAATTTCGCCACGCTTTACGTGACTTCAGCCCGCTTCACCATGACGGCGGAACACGTTGCCGCCCATCCTGAAGACGGCGCGCTATTCGCCGTCGATCTTGCGGCGCCTGGGCGGGTTGAGCACCGCTTCGGCTAGAAGTCCGGCTCGATCAAGATCGCTGGGTTCCGGGGTCCGTTTACTTCGCTTGAGCCGGTGACGCACCGGCGGCGCGAGACTCCAGGCTGACCACCTTCTGTCGCTGCCTTGACCGCGGTTTCCGCGTATCATACGATGATTAACAGGCCTAGTGACAGCTTTTGATGGGAACAGAGGAGCGTTCTCAGTCGGCTGTGCGCTTTCGGTTCCTGATTGGTATTATGAATAAAGCCATCTAGGGGGAGGCGCTTTGCGCATTACGGGCATCGAGACGCGCGTGGTGAATGCAGAGATGCGCAACTGGGTGTTCGTGCGCGTTGAGACCGATCAGTCGGGCCTGTTCGGCTGGGGCGAAGCGACTCTCGAATGGAAGACCCGAGGCGTTGTCGGCGCCGTCGAGGATCTGAAGCCCCTGTTGGTCGGGCGTGATCCGCGCGACGTTGAACAGGCGATTCGCGTGATGAAGAAGCACTCCTTCTGGCGTCTAGGCGCAATTGGCATGAGCGCGATTTCGGGGATCGAGATCGCCTTGTGGGACATCGCCGGCAAGGCGCTCGGCGTGCCCGTCTGGAGACTGCTCGGCGGCAAAGTTCGTGACAAGGTCCGGGTTTATACGCATCTCGGCATGGGCGACATGCACGCCGTGTACGAAACCAACGACGAGGGCCCTCTGGTCGAGCGAGCGCTGGAAGTCATCGCAAAGGGATATCGGGCTTTCAAAACAGTGTTCATTCCGTACACCCACTATACGGCGCCGCTCCCGGACGTCGACAAAGTCGCAAGCCTAATGTCCGCCTTGCGCGCCGCGGTCGGCCCAAAGATAGAGATCATGGTCGATTTCCATGGTCGGCCCGCGAGCGCCGCCGCGGCGCTGGCCTATATCGACGCCTTGCGACCCGCGCGGCCGATGTTCGTAGAGGAACCCGTCCCGCCCGGCGAGACCGCCAGTCTCAAAGCCGTCGCGGCGCATGCGAACGTTCCGCTAGCCACCGGCGAGCGGCTCATCGATCGCACCGAGTTCCACGACCTTCTCGCCGCACGCGCAGTCGACGTCATTCAGCCCGACATCTGTCACTGCGGAGGATTGCTGGAGGCGAAGAAAATCGCCGCGATGGCCGAGGCGGTGTCCGTCGGCGTCGCGCCTCACAATCCGCTTGGCCCGATCGCCGGCGTGGCCGCGCTGCACTTCGCCGTCTCAACGCCGAACCATGTGATCCAGGAGGAGATGGTCGGCGCCGTGCCTTGGTACTCCGAGGTTGTGCGCGGCCCGATCCGAATGGCGGACGGCTTTTGGCAAGTGCCCGAAGCCCCAGGGCTTGGGGTTGAGGTCGATGAGGCCGCATGCGCTCGCCATCCGTTCGCGCCCGAGGTGTTGCATATTCGCAATGCGATCCTCGACGACGGCACAATCGTAGACTGGTGACGAGATGTCCGGGCGCCTAGACGGGAAAATTGCAGTGATCACGGGCGCCGGTCGCGGGATCGGCGAAGCGATCGCGCGGGCGTTTGTGCGCGAGGGCGCGAGGGTCGTCATCGCTGAGCGGGACGCGACGACCGGTCAGGCGGTCGCCACGAGCCTGGCGGGTGAGGACGCGCGGGCAATATTCACGCCCTGCGACGTCGCCGATCCCGTGTCGGCAGAAGCCGCCGTGGCCGACTCGCTGACTCAATTTGGACGCATCGACATTCTCGTGAACAACGCCGCCGTGAATGTTTTTCATGCGCCATTGGAGACCAACGCGGACGAATGGCGGCGCTGTCTCGCGGTCAATCTCGACGGCGCATGGCACATGACGAAAGCGGCCTTGCCGGCGATGCTCGCCTCCGGGGGCGGATCCATCATCAACATTGCCTCGGCGCACGCTTTCAGCGTCATCCGTGGCTGCTTTCCCTACCCGGTGGCCAAGCACGGCTTGCTTGGTCTGACGCGCGCGCTAGGCGTCGAGTACGCTGCGCAAGGCATACGAGTGAATGCGATCGCGCCCGGCTACATCGAAACCCAAATCGCCCTCGACTACTGGAATACGTTCCCCGATCCGGCGGCGGAGCGAAAACGCGCCTACGACCTCCATCCAACTAAACGCATCGGCCGGCCGGAGGAGGTTGCGATGACCGCGGTTTTCCTTGCTTCCGACGAGGCGCCGTTCATCAACGCCGCGTGCATCGTCATCGATGGTGGGCGTTCCGTGGTCTACCACGACTAGTTCCCCGGCATGAAGCCGAGGAAACATAGGGGAGGGATGCAAAATGAAATCCTCAACAGTATTGGGCGGAATCGCCACGATTGCGCTCCTGGCAAGTTTCACCGCCGCTGCTCGCGCAGATGAGTTGAAACTCGGCTACATCAACAAGATGGGCGAGCACCCGTGGTTCGTCGCCGAGGTCGCCGGCGCCAAGGCGGAAGCCGGCAAGCTCGGCGTCGCCTTCATGTCCCAGGATGTTCACTTCGACGCCAACCTAGCGCTGACGACATTCGATACTATGGTCGGAGACGGGGTCAAGGCGATCGCCATCGTCGTGCCGGACAAGGCGCTCGGGCCGGTCGTCGCCGAGAAGGCGCAAAAGGCCGGTATCCGCCTCATCGCCGTCGACGACGACATCTACACTAGCGACAAGAAGATGGTGCCCTATGTCGGGATGAACGCCGAGGATATCGGCCGCCAGGCGGGCGCTGAGGACGCGCAAATCTATAAGGCGGAAGGATGGGACAAATTCACGGACGTCAGACTCGGCAGCATCGAGGACCAGAAGGCCGACACCTGCATGCGGCGCAACCGCGGCGCGGAAGCCGCCTTCCTCGAGGCCGTTCCCGGTTTCGACAAGGCTAACATCGTCCGCATCCCCTACGACAATCACATGGAGAGTGCGGTCACCGCGGTCACCACGACCTTGACCGCTCACCCCGAAGCCAAGCATTGGATCTTCTATTCCTGCAACGACGACGGAGTTCTCGGCGGGGTGCGCGCGACCGAGAACCAAGGCTTCAAGCCTAGCGACGTGATCGGCGTCGGCATCGATGGGAGCCGGGCCTGCGACGCGTTCGGCCAGGGGACGCCCACGGGGTTCCGCGGGACCATGTACATCGACTCGGCCAAGGAGGGCGCTAAGGCGGTCGACCTCCTCGTCGCCTCGCTGAAGGATAATTCGCCCCTGCCGGTGACGACCTACGTGAAGGCCGACCTCATCACTGCCGACACCTTCCCAACCTATAAGGATACGCTGTGTCACAAATAGGCGGGACGGGGCGGCGCGGCGACGCGCCGCCCTTCAATTCCAGCGCTTTGGACGAAGCCAACGAGCCCGGCGCGCGGGAGACGGCGGCGCCGGCCCTCGCGGCGGTGGGCGTCTCAAAGCGCTTCGGCGTTGTCCAGGCGCTGCACGATGTGACGCTTTCGGTGCGGCCGAGCGAGATCCTGGCGCTGGTCGGCGAGAACGGCGCGGGAAAGTCGACGCTCGTGCGCATTTTCGAGGGCGTCTATCGGCCCGATCAGGGAGCGCTCAAGGTCGGCGGCGCCCCTCAAGCGTTCCGATCGCCCTCCGACGCCCATGCGCTGGGAATCCGGGTCATCCATCAGGAGCCGGACATCGTTCCGGACCTGTCCATCGCCGAGAATCTGTTTCTCGGCGACTTTCGCCGTATCCACGGGGTGTTTCTCGACCGCGCCGATCTTGAGCGGCGCACGCGCGAGATGCTGGCCAGATTCGGGCTCGAGAGGGATCTCAGGCCATGGGTCAGGGCGGGCGACCTGGGCCCCTCCCAGCGCCAGCTCATGGAGATCATGCGGGCGCTTCGCCGGGGCTTGCGCGTGCTCGCACTGGACGAGCCGACCTCTTCTTTGACTGAGGAGGAGGCGCAGCGGCTCTTCCAAGTGGTGCGGCGGCTTCGGGACGACGACGGCGTCGGCGTCATCTATATTTCGCACCGGATGCGCGAAGTGAGGGATCTGGCGGATCGCGTGGCGGTGCTGCGCGATGGGCGGCTGGTCGCGGAACGGCCAACGGCGGAGTTCCCCGAGGCGGAAATCATTCAGGCCATGGTGGGAAGGCCGATCGCGGACCTCTATGAGCGTGGAGCGCGACGCCGCGGGGAGGCGGCCCTTTCTGTGCGCGGCCTGACGACGAAGCGCGTCACCGACGTGACCTTCGACGTCCATTCGGGCGAGGTCGTCGGTCTCGCCGGCCTGGTGGGCGCCGGACGTTCGGAACTGGCCGAGGCGATCTTCGGCCATGTCCGGATGCTCGCGGGATCTGTCGCCGTGCGCGGCCTGCCGATACGTCTCAAGAGCCCCGCCGACGCGATCGCGGCGGGGATAGGCTTTGCGCCCGAGGACCGGAAGTCGCAGGCGCTGCTGCTCATGCGCAGCGTCAAGGACAACATTTCGCTCGCCGTTCCCGACCTCATCAGCCGGTTTGATTTCGTCAACTTCGGCGCCGAGCGCCGAATCGCGGCTGAGTTTGTCGATCGGCTGCGCATCAGGACCCCGAGCCTCGACGCCGCCGTTTCCAATCTTTCGGGCGGCAACCAACAGAAGGTCGTGCTTGGCCGTTGGCTGGCGCGCCACCCCAAAGTGCTAATTCTGGACGAGCCCACCAAGGGCATCGACGTCGGCGCCAAAGCCGAGATTTATCGATTGATCGCCGACCTCGCTCGGCAGGGAATCGCGCTGCTGGTAATTTCCTCGGAAATGCCGGAGCTCCTTGGAATGGCTGATCGGATCCTCGTGATGGCGGGGGGCCGCCTCGTCGCAGAGCTCGACCGCGAAGCGGCGAGCGAGGAGCGCATCCTCAACCTGGCGATGGCGGACAATCTGACTCGAACCGAAACAGCGGAGGCACCATGACGCATCTGAAGGCGGAGCCGATCGCCGTCACAGCAGCCGACCGATTGAAGGCGGAGCCGATCGCCGTCACAGCAGCCGACCGGCGCGGCGGCCGCTCGACGCTCGGGCGCGCGATTGAGCGCGTTGGGACGCACAATTTCTCTCTCCTGATCGCGCTCTCGATCCTCGTCGCTATCTTCGGCAGCCTGCGCCCAGACGTCTTCTTCCTATTGCGCAACATCCTCAACATCGGCCAAGCCATCGCCATTCTCGGAATTCTGGCCACCGCCCAGACGATCGTCATCATCACCGCCGGACTCGACATTTCGGTCGGCGCGATCGTCGGCATGTCGACGGTCGGCATCGCGCTCGCCGTCGGATGGACCGGTTCGCCCTTCCTCAGCATCCTATTCGGCGTCGCGGTCGGCGCGACGGCCGGGATCGTCAACGGCCTCATCATCACTGTCGGCCGCATAAACGCCGTCATCGCTACCCTCGGGACGATGGCCGTCTTCCGCGGCGTCGCGTTCATCATCTCGAACGGTCAGTCGATCAGCATTTTCGATCCGGCGTTCCGATTCATCGGCGACGGCAGGATATTCGGCGTGCCCGTCACCATCTCGGTGCTCGTCGTGGTGGTGGCGATCTTCTTCGTGCTGATGAGTTATACCGTCACCGGCCGCAACATTTACGCCATCGGCGGCAATCCTGTCGTCGCACGGCTTGCGGGCATCAACGTTCGCGCCTATCAAATCGGAATCTATACGATGAGCGGAGCGGCGGCGGGGCTCGCGGGCATGCTGCTCGCCGCGCGCACGGGATCGGGACAGCCGATTTCCGGCTCCGACGGTCTCGAGCTCGAGGCCATCACGGCTGCGGTGCTCGGCGGCTGTGCGCTGACCGGCGGCAAGGGCACGATCATCGGTGGGCTGCTCGGCGTCCTTATCATTGGCGTGCTGGACAACGGGCTGATCCTGACGAGTGTCCCGACGTTTTACCAAATGGTGGCGAAGGGCGTTCTGTTGATCACGGCGGTCATCATCGCCGAACAGCAGGCGCGGCAGTATGGCTGACGGACACCCAGACGAGCCCGTCGTGAAATTGACTGAGCTGTTGCCTGTGTCAGACGGCCGGCCGGCCAGCGGTGGGCGTATCCACGACTCGTTGGTGCGCGCGATGGGCGCATGGATTCTCGGCGGGCGTTACAATCCCGGCGATGTCCTGCCGCGCGAAGGCGATTTGACTGAAAGTCTCGGCGTGAGCCGAACGTCGCTGCGCGAGGCCGTGAAAGTGCTCTGCGCAAAGGGTCTCCTTGAGTCGAGGCCGCGTCTGGGAGTGCGAGTGCGGGAGCGCGAGCACTGGCGCCTCCTTGATCCGATCGTCTTGGGTTGGCACCCTGATCTAGCCGCTGATCGTGAACTTATCGTTGGCCTAATCGAGACGCGACGAATCATCGAGCCTGCGGCGGCCGAACTAGCAGCACGCCGAGGCGCTGCTCAAGACTTTGACGCGATCGAGGCAGCCTATCTGGGCATGGAGAGTGCGATCCCGCAGGATCTGGCGGCGTGTTGCGAATCCGATCTCGCCTTTCACCGAGCAGTGGTCAACGCCAGCCGTAACATCGTATTGAGGAATCTCATCGGCACCGTCGAAACAGCGTTAGGCGCCTCTTTTCTCGTGACGACAAGCCTGATGGAGAACCCGGTGAGGACGCTTTCAGTGCACAAAGCCGTGTTGGAAAGCGTGCGCGCGCGCGACACTGCTGGGGCCCGATCGGCAATGAATCGGTTGCTCGATCTCGCTGAGGAGCATTACGGCCGGCGTCGCAGCCATAATCACAGCGACCGCGCGATCGAAGGGGCGCGATTGTCCGCGCTAGTCCCGCCCGATTGAGTGCGATCAAGCTTTGTCATTGAACAGCCAATAAAGGAAGTCGTTCACCCTACAATAGAGATCCATGAAATATGGCGGTTCCACAGAGGGAGGGGGTAATGGCGTTGTCGCAGAGATTATTCGACGCGATTGTGGACGGCAATGCGCAACTCGCGAAGTCGCTGGTCGAGGAGGAACTCAGAGCCGGCGCCGACCCGATGGCGCTCGTTGCCGAAACGATGATTCCGGCGATGGACCAGGTGGGCAAACTCTTCCAGGAGGAGGAGTTCTTCGTGCCCGAATTGCTGCTGTCCGGCCGGGCGATGAAGGCTGCCATGGAGCCGCTGCGGCCGCTTCTTGCGGCGGCCGGAGCGAAACCGGCGGGTGTGGTGATTGCGGGAACAGTCAAGGGCGATCTGCACGATATCGGCAAGAACCTCGTCATTTCGATGTTGGAGGGCGCGGGATTCAAGATCATTGACCTCGGCACCGACGTTTCGCCGCAGAAGTTTATCGACGCGATCCGGGAGCATCAGCCGCAGATAATCTGTCTCTCGGCCCTCCTGACGGTGACGATGACGGCGATGAAGACGACGATCGACGCCGTCAAGGAGGCGGGCCTGCGGCACAGCGTCAAGATTTTGGTCGGCGGCGCACCGCTCAGTGAGAGATATGCAATGGAGATCGGCGCTGACGGCTACAGCGAGACTGCGACCGAGGCAGTCGAGCTCGCCCGCAGGCTGGTCAGGCTGGAAAAGTGACATGACCACAGAATTTGCGCCTTTGCTCTATTCGCAACTCGCGGTCGCGAGCGCGGACGAGCTGATATTCGGCGTCGCGCGACGGCCGGTGCGGTGCGGCTTCGGCCTCGAAATCGGCGCCGGCAAGGTCTATCCGGAAGTCAATTTCACTCTGCCCACAATGATTATATCGGACGAAACGTGGCCGGAAGTTTGCGCCCACTATGATGAGATCGGCCGCCAGGTGCTCGCCCGGGCCGCGCATCTCAAGGCGCCCGGGCTGGTGCTCGAGTTCGAACTCCTGCCGGCCATGACCGAGCGTCCTGAGTGGGGCGCGGAGATTACCCGCATCCTCAAGTCGCATTTGGCGAACGCGAATCAAAAGTGGGGGCTGCCTTGCGCCCTTCGGGTGACGCCGACAGACATTCGCGAGAAGGTCAAACCTCCCCTGATGCGGCGAGGCGAGGCTTGTGAGGAGCTTTTTCGCTCGTTCGAACTCAACGCCGGGGCCGGCGCGGATATCCTGTCCATCGAGTCTGTCGGCGGCAAGGAAGTGCACGACAGAGCGCTGGTGCAGGCTGACATCCCGGCGATCGCCTTCGCTCTCGGCGTTCTCGCCCCGCGCGACATGACTTGGCTTTGGGAGCAAATCCGAAACATTTGCGAGCGCCATCCTGGCGTCGTCTCGGGAGGCGACTCGGCGTGCGGTTTCGCCAACACCGCGATGCAACTGGCCGGCCAGAAGATGCTGCCGGAGGTGCTCGCGGCGGTCGTGCGCGCGATGAGCGCCGCGCGCGCCATCGCAGCGTTCGAACAGGGCGCAGTTGGCCCATCGAAAGACTGCGCCTACGAAGGGCCGATTATGAAGGCGATCGCCGGCGTCCCCATCGCGATGGAAGGCAAGTCGGCGGCCTGCGCTCATTTTAGTCCGGTCGGCAACATCGCAAGCGCGATGTGCGATCTGTGGAGCAACGAGTCGGTCCAGAACGTGAGACTGCTGTCGGGAAACGCGCCGGAGGCGTTCACCGAACTTCTGGAATACGACTGCCGGCTCATGAATGCGGCTACGGCAAGCGGCCAGGCGAAGGCGTTGCGCGATCTTCTTACCGTGTCGGACGAATGGCTGAGCCCTCAGGCGGCAGTGCTGTCGCCGGCGGCGACGATTGAAATCGCGAGCGCCATCGTCGCGAAAACGGATCCGTACGACCGGGCTGTGGCGGCGGGCGTTGCGGCCGTCGATATTCTCGATCGGGGCCGCCATGAAGGCCATTTATCGCTTGGCCGCAAGGAGGCGCAATGGTTGGAGCGAATCAAAAAAGAACTTGAGGCGCTCCCGTCTGACTGGCGGGAACTCGAGGCTCGGCTCGAGCCCGAGTATGGACAGTTGTACGACAAAGCGAGTTACGGGCTCGAGTGAAGAGATTCGCAAGCTGAAAAATAGGAGTCGGGGCGATGTACGCCGAGAAGAGAATCGGAGCCAGGCGCAAGCGGGTGCTCGACGCGATCAATCATCGCACGCCCGACCGCGTGCCAATGGACTTTGGCGGATCGTCGACAACAGGGATGCATGTGAGCTGCGTCGCGAAGCTCAGAGACTTCTACGGGCTCGAGAAACGGCTGGTGAAAGTTTGCGAGCCCTATCAGATGCTCGGCCTGATCGAGGACGACCTCAAGGAAGCGATCGGCGTCGACGTTGCGCCGCTGATGGGGCGCACCGCGTTTTTCGGTTTCGACAACCGCGACTGGAAGCCCTGGACCTTCAACGGGCTCGAAGTGTTGGTGGCCGAGAGCTTTCGCACGACGGTCGAACCGGAAAAGGGCGGCGTGCTGATCTATCCCAAGGGCGATCTGAGCGCTCGGCCGAGCGCGCACATGCCGAAGGACGGCTTCTTCTTCGATTCGATTATCCGCCAAAAGCCCATCGATCGCGACCACCTGAACCCCGAAGACAACACCGAGCAGTTTCAGCCGCTGACCGAGGCGCAGCTCGACGGAATCGAGGAAGACGCACGCGCCCTCGATACCGGCGAGTACGCAGTGTTCGCTTCGCTAGTGAACACCAACCTGGGTGATATCGCCTGGGTGCCAGGGCCCGATCTGATCGACCCCAAGGGCGTGCGCGACGTCGCTGAGTGGTACATGCTGACGGCGAGTCACCCCGAGATCGTTCACAAGATCTTCGAGCGGCAGGTCGAAGTCGGAATCGAGAACTTGGCGAGAATTCACCAGCGCCTCGGCGACGACGCGATCGACGTGGTCTTTCTCTGCGGCGCGGACTTCGGGACGCAGACTTCATCCTTCTGCTCGGTCAGGACGTTCGACGCCCTGTGGAAACCGCACTACGCCGAAGTCTGCGACTGGATTCACAAGAACACGCCCTGGAAGACCTTCAAGCATTCCTGCGGTTCGTCGGAGCGATTTTTCGAGTCGATGATCGACGCCGGGATCGACATCATCAATCCCGTCCAATGCTCGGCCAAAGGCATGGACCCGCACATGCTGAAAGAGAAATACAAGGGACGTCTCGTCTTCTGGGGCGGCGGAGTCGACACGCAGAGGACGCTGCCGTTCGGGACGCCGGCCGAAGTGCGGGCCGAGGTCCTCGAGCGCTGCGAAATCTTTTCGCAGGGCGGCGGGTTCGTATTCAACACGATTCACAACGTTCAGGCCAACACGCCGGTCGAGAACATGGTCGCGATGTTTGAAGCGGTGAAGGAGTTCAATGGGCGGAGCTGATCGCCCCGGCGCGTCTGCGCCTTTGCGCGCGGCGCCGCCAGGGATTGCGCTTTCTAGGGAAGCTTTGCCCAGTATGACGGGGCCCGGCGCCGACGATCGGGAAACTGAGGGCGCAGTTCAGCGCCGCACTGCGGCGTCGCGCAAATCCACGACCGCATGTCAGCTATCCTGCGCCCCGATGACTACCACAGGTGGCTCGGCAAAGAACCCGAACCCTGCGATCTGTTGGCCACCTTCCCATCTGGATCGATGAAGATGTGGCCGATTTCGAGACGCATCAACAATCCTCGCAACGACGACGAGAGCCTGCTCGTCAAGATCAGGCTCGCCGCAGCAGGCCGTCGCAGTCGGACCGGCCACGTACGCCACCATCGTCGGCGACGTCGAGGACACCCGCCCGCTCGCCACACCGGAGTGATGGGGATACTTTTGGCGTGAACACGCACCGCAAGATCGTGCAGTGCGTTTTGCCGATTGCGCTGCACGCTTGCTGCTGCGCGGCCTCGCTCTCAAGCTTGAGGCTGTGCAACGGGCACGCGGCGGACGCTGCCGACCGGCACCGGCGCGCCCGCCATCGCCGAGGCGATGGCGGCGAAGCAGAGCGCCAGACCCATCAGGCTGCTGCGGGCGCTGTTCGCCGGCTCGCGTCCCTCCTCGATGGCGCACAGCAGTTCCGCCATGGCGCCGTGGAAGCCGTCCTTGAACCAAGTGCCCTGCAGGGCAGGAATCGCGACACCAGCTGCCGTCGACAGCGTGACGCTCTGCTCGCCCAGGTTGGGGCCGGCGCTCGACAGGCTGCCTGCGGTTCCCGCGACATAGGTCGTATCGAGCGCGCCATATCGGGTGTAGCCGTCGAACACCAGCGACGCCTGCCCGCCAGAGAAGGCGACGAGCGCCTGCGCGAGCAACGGCGGTCGCATCGTCTGGCTCGCGGCGTGGGCGCGGGTGGCAAAGACGCTGACCGCGCGGTTGCCGATCAACGTGGTCACGAAGTCGAACCAGTGGATGCCGAAGTCGTAAAGGATCAGGTCGTCCATGTCCTCGAACGGCGTGCCCTTGGCGAAGCTGTGGTCCCAGCGCAGGCCGGCATGCACGCCGATGACCTCACCAATGAGCCCGGCGCGAACAGCCTCCCGCATGTAGGCGAAATGCGGCGCCCAGCGGCCGTTGTGGTTCACGGCAAGCCGCAAGCCGCGCGCCTCGGCCAGGGCGGCGAGGCGTTCGCCCACGTCCAGGTCGCGGACGAAGGGTTTCTGCGACAAAATGTGCTTGCCGCGGGCGATCGCCGCCTCGATTATCGCCACGCGCGGCTCAGGCGGGGTGGTGATGTCGACCACTTCGATGTCCTGCCGCGCCAGCACCTCGCGGAAGTCCAAGGTGACGGCGGCGTCAGGGAAGAATTCATCGCGGCGGCAGACGGCCTTCTCCAGCATCTGATCGCAGATCGCCAGCACGCGATAGCCGGCCCGCCGGTAGGCGTCGAGGTGCGCGAAGGCGATGCCGCCGGCGCCGATCAGCCCGATGCCCGGACGGTAACCGCGCGGATCGCGCGGCCGGTAGGGGAGCTCGGGCGCGGCTACCGTCTCGCCCTTTGGCGTGGCGAGGGCGTAAGCATCGGGGGCGATCTCGGCCGCCTTGCTCATGGCGCCAACTCCACCGTGCGCTTCTCGGCGGCGGAGCGGACAGCGGCGTCGACGATGCGCTGGCCGATCCGCGCCAGCGCCGGGTCGAGCGGGCCGCTGATCGGCTCACCGGTTTCCAGGCAGTGCAGCACGTACTCGATGGGCTGGCGCCGCGGCGCCACGAGAGTGTCGACGGGAATCTCGCGGATGGCGGGGGAAGCGCGCACCTGCAGGCGCACTACTGTCTCGAAGTCATAGCTCGACAGCGTGCCCTCGGCGCCGACCAGCACGAAGCCGCATTTCGGCTGCGGCTGCTGCGTCCACGGATCGCTGAACGTGCCCCAGCGCGTCTCGAACTTCGACAGGCCGTCGGCGTAGCGGCAGACGGTGATGGAGTGCTCGTCCACTTCGATCCCCGGCAGTTGGTCGACGACGGTGGTGACTTCCAGCGGCACGCGGCCGTCCATGAACCAAGCGCCGAGCGTCACGCCGTAGCCGAGATAGTCCAGCAGGCTACCGCCGCCTGCGGCCTTGCTGTAGAACCACGAACCCGACTTCTCGGCTGCCGCGTGCGTTGCATCGACGACCACTTTGTCGGCGAGGTGGTAGAGCGGTCCGCGGTTGCCGTCGTAGTAGTGGACTTCGATGAGGCGGCCTATGGCTCCGGCCTCGACGAGCCGCTTGGCGGTGACATGGCTGGGGTACCAGGCGAGTGGCCAGTTGATCGCCAGCGTCTTGCCGCTGCGTTGCATCGCCGCGATTATCCTGTCGGCTTCCGCCAGCGAGGCCGCGAACGGCTTCTCGACTAGGATATGCGTCCCGAAAGGCGCGAGCCGTTCGACGAAAGCGGCGTGCTGCGCCGTCGCGGAACAGATGATGACGAGGTCTGGCCGGCTCGTCGCAAGGCATGTCTCGGCGTCTGTGAAGACGCGCTCCGCAGGAATGGCGAAGTTGCCGATCGCCGTCGCCATCCGCCGCGGATCGGCGTCGCAGATACCCACGATCTCGGCAGTCGGACACTCGCGCACCTGCCGCAGCAGATCTCCCATGTGCTCGTGCTCGAAGCTGATGCCGGCGACACGCCACCTACCCATATCTGTCCCCTCCCGCAACCGCCGACGCCATGCCGTTGCAGACGGCGCTTGGTTGCGTCCCTGCCGCGTCGATCGACTTGCTTTGCGCTTGCCGCTCTTCCGGCCGCGATTGCGCAGAGCAGCGGCGGGGGGGGCGTCCGGTTCGCTCGGCGCTGCCCACGGCCCGCGGCGAGCGAATTGCCAGGCAACTTGTTCTGCGGCAGAGTGCCCGCGCTGTCAAGGCAACGACACCGCTGCCGGCAGGGGAGGAAGATGATGCGGACGATCAAGGGACCCGCGCTGCTGATCGCGCAAATGGCCGACGACAGGCCGCCGTTCAATACGTTGCCGACGATCGCCGAATGGACGGCGCGTCTCGGCTACAAGGGCCTGCAACTGCCGAGTTCCGACCCTCGTTTCATCGACCTCGCGCGCTGCGCGGAAAGCCAGACCTATGCCGACGAGATCATCGGTACGCTTCAGGAAGTCGGCCTGTCGGCGACCGAGCTGGTGACGGCGCTACAGGGCCAGTTGGTTGCCGTGCATCCTGCATATGATCTCATGTATGACGCCTTCGCGGCGGCCAGCGTGCGCGGCAACCCGGCCGCGCGGCAGGCCTGGGCGGTCGGGCAAATGAAGCTCGCCGCCAGGGCGGCGCAGCGGCTGGGCATGAAGGTGGTGCAGTCCTTTACCGGCTCGCTGGCTTGGCCCTATGTCTATCCGTGGCCGCAACGTCCGGCCGCGATGATCGAGGAAGCGTTCGCCGAGCTGGCGCGCCGTTGGCGGCCGATTCTTGACGCGTTCGACGAGGCCGGGGTCGATCTCGCGTTCGAGTTGCATCCGGGAGAGGACGTGTTCGACGGCGAGACGTTCGAGCAGTTCCTCGCTGCCGTCGGCGGCCATCCCCGCTGCAACATAAACTACGACCCGAGCCATCTGATCAAGCAGGGGCTGGACTACGTCGGCTTCATCGACGTCTACCACACGCGAATCAAGGGTTTCCATGTGAAGGACGCGGAGTTCCGTCCGACCGCCAGGCAGGGCTTCTACTCGGGCTATCGGCCGTGGCTAAAGCGTGCCGCGCGCGACCGCTCGCTCGGAGACGGGCAGGTCGATTTCAAGTCGATTTTTTCTAAGCTCGCCGAGTACGATTTCGAGGGCTGGGCGGTCTACGAGTGGGAAGACTGCCTGAAGCACCCCGAGGACGCGGCGGCGCAGGGGGCCCCCTTCATCGCCGCGCACATCATCCGGGTCACCGACAAAACGTTCGATGACTTTGCCGCCACCGGCGCACAGCGCGACACGGTGCGCCGGATCTTCGGCCTGAAGTAGCGTCGGCGCCGCCGCCATGGCGGCGAGCCGGTTCTGGCGCAGAGCTGGCGACGCGGTGACGTTGTCGTCCGAAGGGGGAGGGGGAGGATATCGGCACGCCTCGATCGCAACGGCAGGGTCTCGCGGGCGCTAGACGTCGCGCCACAGGCTTCGTCGCACCGATGGAAGATGCGCTGGAAACCAAGCAGAAGCCGCGCGATCCCGATCGTCCGCTGGTGCGTTTGGATGAAACCTCGAAACAGTTGATCATCGAGACGCGCACGCCGATCCCGGCCAACCCGGGACAACCCGTCCGGCACGATAATGAATACGAACGCAATGGCGTCGCCAATCTATTCATGATGTTCGCGCCGCTGGAGGGCTGGCGCCATGTCAAAGTCACCGACCTCCACGCCGCCATCGACTACGCTGTGGCGCTGAAGGAGCTGTCGGACACCCATTTCCCCGACGCCGTGAAGATCGTCTTGGTCCAAGACAATCTCAGCACGCATACGGCTGCCTCGCTCTACGCGGCCTTCCCCCACCCCAGAAGCGCGTCGCCTCGCCAACCTGCGGATTCCGACGAAGCCGGCCAGGCATTCCAATAGGAAGCCGGCCAGCGATTCCGATTTGAAGCCGGCCGGGGTTCCGATTTGATGTCGGCCACCTGGCGGTTGCTTCCGCGGATCGTTGTGATGATGTTTTGATTGACCGGATTGGTCAAGCGGGCATGGATTTGGGCCTCCGCAGAATGAGAAGAAGGTTCGGTTCGTGAGGGTCGGATCGGGTGACGGTGGGCAACGACGGGCCGAGCGCGCTTTCCATTGCGCTGTAGCGTATAGCCCGTCGTTGTCCGCAGCCTTGCCGCGCCGATTTCACGGGCGCCGCGCGCCGCTTGCGCAAGCTCTCGCCTGCCAGTTCGTTGCGATTGGCATTGTGGACGACGCGATCCGCACATCGACCTCGGCGCGGATGAGCGCGTGCGGGACCGAATAGAGGAAGTCATGGACCTCGATGTGATAATCGAGATTGACGCGGGCGCGCCGCCATTCCGCAAACTCTCAATCGTCGGCCGGCAAGGCGTTGAGGGCGCTGCGCTCGATCTTCTCGAACAGCTCGCGGCGGCTCAAGCCGAAGTTGCGCATCGGGCGCTCGTTCACGCGTTGCATGACCAGCGCGATCGCCTCGTTGCATTCGGCGAGCCAGAAGAACGTCAGCCGACGCAACCGCCCGAGAATGTGGGTCTGCGCAAATCAGACTCCGGCCGCGACTTTCGCTTTATCCCTCGGCTTTTTCGGACGGGCCGGGAGGATTCCGACCGAATAATGCGCCGCCATCGCGCCATAGGTGCGGTTGACCTCGGGAACGTAGGACGAGGCCTTGGTGACGCCGCTCTTCAGGTTGTCGGGAACCAGCAGCTTCGGCGCGCCGCCGAAAAAACGGAAGATGCGCACATGCGCGCCGGTCCAGTCCGGCAGTTGTTGCGTCCACGTCGCCTCGGCATAGGTGCGGTTCGAGGCGCCGAGCACGCCGACGAAAATCTCCGCGTCGCGGATTTCGCCGGTCGTCGGATCGGCGATCCCGATCCGCTTGCCCGAATAGTCGACGAACGCCTTTTCTCCGGCGACATGGCGCTGGCGCATCACCGGCGTCAGCCGTCTTTCGAACCCGCGTAGCAGGTCGCAGAACCGGCTGTAGCCATAGCCCTCGAGCAGGACCTCTCGGTATTCCTCCCACAGGATCATCATCGTCACGCCGGGCCGCTTCAGCTCGCGCGCCAAGGCCGCCCAGTCCGGCTCGACCCGCCGCCGCTGGCCGGTCGCAATCCCGGCGCGCCCAAAGAGCTGGAGTTCCAGTGCCTCCTCGGTGACGTCGTCGCCCAGCGGCCATTTCAGCCCTGCCGCCGCCGCCCGTTTCAGATTGTCCTGGATCGTGCTGCGCGCCACGCCCAGACGCCGCCCGATCTCGCGGGCGCTCACGCCATCGTGGTGAAGTCGCAATAGATGTCGCAATTGTCGCGTGCTCAGTTCCCGCTTCGCCGGCATCCCAATCTCCTCGTCGATCATCGACGAAGCAGGAGCGCCACAGTTGCTGAACCGAGGGGAGCAAACGCTGAGGCCGTGACCGGCCCAGGTGGCCGGCTTCAAATCGGAATCCTCGGACGGATTGCGTCGGAATTCGCACCAACCGGTTCGAATGGCAATACAGGCCCAAGCACGGAAGCTAGCTCGACATGGCCGAATCCGAACTCGCCGTTCTGACAAACCGATGTCTGAGCCGCAGAATTCCCAACAGGCGAATCCTGGAACGGAAGTCACCGCCTGGGAGCGACATCGAAACAAGCATCATGCCAAGGCCGATTGACAATTCACAATCGACAATGCCCGCCTCACGACAATGGCCGCCTCAACCTCATAAGGCTCTACCCCCAATTTGAGTGGCTCGGGCGATAGCCCCTGGCTGCACGTTCATGCGTTATTATGCGGCTTGACCATGCTCCTTTAAGCGCATAGCTTGCACACGTGGCGCAACGAAACTGGTCCAAGGATTGCGAGGATCTCATCCCTGGAGCCGGTGCCGCGCCGAGGGGGGCTAGACGTTCTGCAGCCTCGGCGCGTCCGTAGACGCGCTGCTTCCCGCCCACCTGGCGGGCGGTGGGCAGATGGTGCCGCGGTCGTCGCGCATCATCTTACGCTTCACCGATTCAGAGTAGGATGGCGACGCCGCGTTCGAGACGCTGAGCGCGGAAACTGGGCAAGCGAGCCGACGCGCAAGGATGCGGACGGCCGACAGCGCAAGATGGGAGGAACACGTGAAACAAATGAAACACATCAGGAGTATTGCCGCGTTCGCGTTGGTGGCGGCCGCGGCGGCATGGCCCACGGGCGGCGCGTCGGCCAAGCAGTTCGTCATTGGCGTCTCCAACACCCATATCGGCAACAGCTGGCGCGAGGAGTTCGTCTGCTCGATCAAGGCCGAGGCGCTGGCCTCGGGGCTGGTCTCCAAGATCGTGCTGGCAAACCGCGAAGCCGGGCCGGCCGAGCAGATCGCCGACCTGCGCACGCTGATGTCGGCCGGGGTGGACGCGCTCATCATTAACCCCTCCGACAGCAAGGCGCTGAATGGCGTCATCAAGCAGGCGGCCGAGCGCGGCATCGTCGTCATCGCGGCGGACCAGCCGGTCACCGCGCCGGAAGCGTATGTCGTCACTAGTGACGAGCAGGAGTATGCCCGGATCGGCGCGGAATGGCTGTTCAAGCAACTGCACGGCAAGGGCAGCATCATCGAGATGCGCGGCATCGACGGCACGCCGGGCGACGCCCTCCGCAAGGAGGGCTTCGACGAAGCCTGGAAGAAGTATCCGGACGTCAAGATCGCCGCCACCACCTTCATGGACTGGTCGAACGAAAAGGCGGCGCAGCAGATGACAGAGCTGCTCGCCTCCGGCAAGAAGTTCGACGGCGTCTGGACCTCCGGCATCGACTACACAGTGATCGAGGCGATCAAGGCGGCGCACCAGCCGTACGTGCCGTTTGTCGGCGCGGACAACGCCGGCTTCTTCAAGCAGTTGATCGATTACAAGAAGGACGGGCTGGTTGGCGTGGCGGTGAGCAACTCGCCGGCGATCGGCGCCGCTGGGCTGGTCGTCGCGCTCGACCTGCTGCAGGGCAAGTCTCATGAGAAGCTGATCCGGGTCGCGCCGACCGCCTGGGACAACACCACCGACGAGGGGGTGGCGGCCATGAAGGCGATGTACGATCCGGACGTGGCCCCGACCGACCCGGTTTACGGGCCGATCGCGAACTTTGGCCACTTCACCGCGGCCCAGGAGAAGACCTGCAAGGGCCCGGGCGAGTGACGTGACGGAAAACGTGACGGAAGACGTGAGCGCCGCGCCGCGTAGCGGCGCGGCGGTGTGTGCGCCCGCCGCGTTGCTACAGGTGTGCGACGTCGCCAAGCGCTTCGGCTCGGTGGTGGCGCTGCGCTCGGTGACGATGACGGTGCGCGCCGGCGAGGTGCATGCCCTGATGGGCGCTAACGGCGCGGGTAAGAGCACGTTGGTGAAGATCCTCACCGGCGTTTTTCCCGCGAACGGCGGCAGCATCGCCGTGCGCGGCGAAACCCGCCTGTTCCGCTCTCCGGCGGAGGCGCGCCGCGCCGGCATCGTCTCGGTCTACCAGGACCCCGCGCTGGTGCCGGACCTGACCGTGGCCGATAACATGCGCCTCGCCGGCGTCGGGCTGCGAGCCGTGCAACGCTGGCTCGTCGAGTTGGGCGCGGGCGATCTGTCGCCGGGCAGCTTCGTGCGCGACTTGCCCTACCCGACTCTGCGGCTGATCGACTTGGCGCGGGCCCTGGCGTCCGAGCCGACCATCCTGCTGCTCGACGAGATCACTGCGGCGCTGCCGGCCGACCTGTCGGCGCGGGTGTTCCAAGTGGTGCGGGAGTGGCGCGAGCGCGGTCATGCCGTGATCTTTGTCTCCCATCGCATGGCCGAGGTGGCTGCGCTATGCGACCGGGCGACGGTGCTGCGCGACGGCGTGGTGGTGGGGGTCACCGATACCGCGCGCGGCAGCGAGGACCGCATCGTCTCGCTAATGCTCGGGGGGGAGATCGCCAAGGCCGGCCGCGCCGCAGCGCGGCCGGCAGCCGCACCTGCCCCGGCCGGGCAGCCGCCGGTGCTGGAGGTGCGCAATCTGTGCTGCGGCCTGAAGTTGCAGGATGTCTCGTTCAGCCTGCGGGCGGGCGAGGTGCTTGGCGTGGCGGCGCTGGAGGGCCAGGGACAGCAGGAGCTGTTCGAGTGCATTGCCGGCCTGCGCCACAGCGACGGCGGCGACATCCTCGCCGCCGGCCGCAAGTTGGTGCTGCGCCATCCGGCGGACGCCATTGCGGCGGGGCTGGTGCTGGTGCCGGCGAGCCGGCTGCAGGCGCTACTACAGCAGCGGCCGATCCGCGAGAACATCGCGCTGCCGCTGTTTGGCCGCCTGCGTCGCTGGGGACCAATCCACATGCAGCGCGAGCGGCAATTGGTCGCAGATGCGGTGGCGCGCCTGCAGATCGACACCCGCGCCGAATCTGAGCTGCGCCGGCTCTCCGGCGGCAACCAACAGAAGGTGGTGATCGCGCGCTGGCTGGCCGCCGGCTTCCGCGCACTGCTGTGCTTTGACGCAACGCGCGGCATCGACGTCGGCACCAAGAAGCAGATCTATGCGCTGGTGCGGGAACTGGCTGCTTCCGGCTCGGCGGTGCTGCTGTTCACCTCGGAACTGCCGGAGATCGCGCTGGCCTGCGACCGCGCGGTGGTGCTGTTCGGCGGCCGCATTGTGCACGAGCTGCCGGCGAGCGCCGCCGACGAGGAGACGCTGCTGCGCGCCGCGCACGGCTTGGTTCCGCGTGCGGCAGAGGTGTAACGATGCGCCAAGTGGCAAGACTATGGGAGTTCGTGCTGCGCCATCCCGCCCCGGTCGGCATGCCGGCATTGCTGGTCCTCTCGCTGGCTGCGACGGTCGCGATTCATCCGAAGTTCAATGCCTTCGATGCGCAATCCCTGGCGATGGCGGCGCTGCCCCTGGCGTTCGCTGCGGCGGCGCAGGCCGTGGTGGTGATCTCGGGTGGCCTCGACCTGTCGATCGGTTCGGTGATGGCGGTCGCCAACGTGCTCGCCGCCGCCGCCATGGAGAACACCGGGTTCGACCACTCTCTGTTGCTGGCGGCGGGAATCATCGGCCTCGGCGCCGTGATGGGAGCGGTCAACGGGCTGATGATTGTGGTCTCGCGCGTTCCGGACGTGATCGTGACGCTGACCACCGGCTTCATCTGGGGCGGCACCGCGCTGCTCGTCATGGAGCGCCCGGGCGGCGGCGCGCCGGAGGAGTTCCTCACGCTGGGCACCGGCTCCACGCTGACGCCGTGGATTTCGAACTCGCTGCTGCTGCTGATCGGCTCCGTGGCGATCATCTGGCTTCCTCTGCGACGCAGCAAAGTCGGCCTGTGTCTCTACGCGGTCGGCAGCGATCGGGTGGCGGCGTTCCGCAGCGGGGTGGCCATCGGCCGCAGCCGGGTGATCGCCTATATGATCGGCGGACTGTTCAGCGCCGTCGGCGGTCTAGGCCTGACCATGACCACCGGCATCGGGTCGCCCCGCGCCGGAGTGCTTTACACAATGAGCGGGCTGGCGGCGGTCGTGATCGGCGGCGTAAGCCTGCTCGGCGGCCGTGGCGGCGTCGTCGGGCCGGTGATCGCGGCGTTCGTTCTCACCGTGGTCCCGGCGGACCTAATCTTCCTCAATATCGACCCGAACTTCGGCCAGGTGATCCAGGGCACGCTAATCGTGCTGGTGGTGATGGTCGGCGGACTGGTCGCGCTGGTGCGGAGCCGGAAATGAGCGCTGGGGGCACTCTGCACGGGCCGTGGCCGTTCAGCGGGGCGCGCGGGGTGGCGGAGTGGCTGCAGCGCAACACGATCGTCGTGCTGGTGCTGCTGCTGTTCGGCTTCATCGCGATAGTGGAGGTGAGTAGGCCGGGCACGGTCAACGCCGTCTGGCTGTCCAACACGCTGCTGTTCGCCGCCCCGCTCGGCCTGCTCGCCGCGGGACAGACGCTGGTCATGCTGACGGGCGGCATCGACCTGTCGGTGGTCAGCATCGCCACTGGCTCGGCGTTCCTGATGACCACGACGGCGTTGCGGTTCGGCGACGGCTGGGCGGTGCTGCTCGGGCTGTCGGTCGGCCTGGCGGTCGGGCTGATCAATGGCGTGGGCGTCGCCGTGCTGCGGGTGCAGCCGCTGGTGATGACGCTGGGCACCGGGCTGATGACGCAGGGCATCACCATCGTCTACAGCCAGAGGATTCTGGCCACCCGCTCGGTGGTGCCGGAGTTCATCCACCAGCTCGGCTCCGCCCGGCTCGGCGACATCCTGCCGGTCGTGCTCTTCCTCTGGGCGCCGATCGCGGCGCTGATCATCTTCGGCCTTGCCCGTACCGGCTTCGGACGGCTGCTGTACGCAATCGGCGACAACCAGGAGGCGTGCCACCTGGCCGGCGTGCGCATATGGCGGGTGCTGCTCGCCGACTACGTGGTCTGCGGCCTGCTGGCGGCAGTCGCCGGCATCGTTCTGGTCGGCCACACCAACTCGGCCGACCTCAGCCTCGCCGACACCTATCTTCTGCCGTCGATCGCGGCGACGATCATCGGCGGCACCTCGATCATGGGAGGACGCGGCGGCTATTCCGGCACCATCATCGGCGCGCTGATCCTGACGGTGCTGAACGGCCTGCTGACGCTGCTGGACTCGCCGGAGCCGATCAAGCAGATCCTGTATGGCGCGATCATCTTCCTGTTGGCGGCGCTCTACACGCGGCTGACGGACTGACTGACGCTCGCGAGCCGTCTGGCGAGGCGGACTGCCGCCCTCGGCGAGCTCGGGGCCGCCGGCTACCCCGGAGGGGTTCGAGCTGGGTGGCCCTCGGACTTCGACGAGCTGGTCGCCCCTGGCGGCGTCTGGGAAGGCGACACCGAGCCCGAGGTCGGGCGGCTCGGCGTCACCCTGCTCGACGGCGCTGCGGCGGAGCTGGCCCGCGCGGGCTTTCTCGGTGGGACGCTGTAGGCGGACGGCCAACTCTGCCGCACGCTCGCAGCGCCGCGTCAGCCGCTTGTGGCGAGGCGGGCAGCGCGACGACAGTCGCGGCAGCGACGAATGGGTTGACCGCGGGAATTTTCCGCCTCGGTGGCGACGTTGGCTGACTCGTTCACCCGCCGTCGCTCTCCAGACGGGGCGGGGCGATCAGCACCTCGACGCCGGCGCGATCGAGCGCGGCGGCAATGTCGGGTGGGGGCGGGACGTCGGTGACGAGGTGCTCGACGCCGTCGAAGCCCGCCAGATGGGCGAAGGCGGCAATCTGGAACTTAGTGTGGTCGGCCAGGATGATCGTGCGCCGGGCAACTTCGATCATGCCGGAGGACACCGCCGCCTCCTCCAGCCGAGCAATCGAGAAGCCCTGCAGCGAAATGCCGGTGACCCCAATCACCGCCGTGTCGGCGTTGATGCGCGCGGTCGTGGCAAAGCCGATCGGGCCGATCGTGACCTGCGGGTTGCCCCAGTAGGTGCCGCCTAGCACATAGATGACGCGCACCGCCCGCTCCGGCAGCGCCGGCGGGATGCGCAGGTTGTTCGTCACCACCATGAGCTGGCGGCGCTCGCCCAGAGCCGTGGCGAAATAGTACGTGGTTGAGCCACCGTTGATGATCAGGGTCTCGCCGTCGCGGATCAGCGCCGTTGCGGCTCGGCCGATGCGCATTTTTACATCTGCTTGCGCATCCATGCGCTGGTTGAGGGCGATTTCGCGCGTCACCCGGGTGTCGGCGGCGATGGCGCCTCCGTGCGTGCGCACCAGCAGGCCGCGCTGCTCCAGGGCGTGCAGATCGCGGCGAATCGTGTCGCGGGAGACGCCGAACTGCGCTACCAGCTCGGCCACCGTCATCTGCCCGCGCTCGTTTACCGTGGCGGCGAGCTGGTTCTGGCGCAGAGCCGGCAAGGCGGTGACGTCGTCGTCGGAAGGGGAAGGGGGAGGGGGAAGGGGAGGCGAGGACATCGGCATGCCGCCATCATAGCGGCATAGCCTCGCGGGCGCCAGCCCTTGGTTGCGCGTTGATGCGTTATCATGCAGCTTGACCGTGCGCCTTTAAGCGCATATTGCTGCACACCATGGCGCAACGAGATTGGTCCAAGAACTGCGAAGACCTCATCCCTGGAGGGCGCCGCGCCGGGGCGGGCTGGACGTTCTGCGGCCTCGGCGCGTGCGTCGACGCGCTGTTTTCCGCGCATATCGCCGCGCCGGCGCGTGGAACCTGGTTTCGTGCGCGACAATCTACCTGCTGCGCCCGGCGACGACGTTGAGGCTCGGCGACCCCTTCATGGCGGGACGCCTGCTGGCGCACGGCCAACCTCATCCGCCCGCCAACGGAGATGACCGCGACGAAACCTGAAACAACGAAACAGCCAAGCAGGACTTCTTGGGACTGACGCGGGAGCGCAAGCCGACGCGCCGTGGCGGAGCCGCCAATGGGATCTCAAACCCCGGCTGCACGATCCGCCAAGATCGTACATACGTAGGAGGAAGCAACGAAACGTCTTGACGAGAAGCTCGCGCGCATCCGCGCGGGGCGCTACACAAGGGCCGACTTCGTCATCGCCGATGCGAAGGACAACGACATGGGCTCTGGATGCAACTCGCCCGCACCGGAGCGCGGAAAAGACGGCTTGTTGGCCCCTAGCCCGCGCCGCCTGCGGACGTATCTCGACCAGATCGCCGCAATCGTGCGCCAGGATATCGTGGACATCATGCTGTTGTCCCCCTCCAACCTGGAGCGATTGACGGCGGAAGGCGTGTTCCGCGACAGCGCGGTGCAGCCCGCCATCCGCGCCAACGAGACAACCGACTGCTGGGGCGGCGTGCGCGGCGGGCGATACGGCACGCATCCTTCGCGGCCGTTCCGCACGGCGAAGCTGGCGCGCGTCATGCACGGCGCGCTGCACCCCGCGGCGGGCGCGCCGGTCACGGGAACCGACCTTGGCCTCTATTCCATCACCTTCAACAACGACATCGACGCGGACCTCGTCTCCCTTGAAGCCTTCGCCGCATTCCGCGACGAGGCGGCGGAACTTGGCTTCCGCTACTTCCTGGAGGCGTTCAATCCGAACGTCGCGACAAGCCTCGAACGCGCAGACGTTGCGAAGTTCCTCAACGACCAGATCCTGCGCACGCTGGCCGGGGTGATGCGCGCCGACCGGCCGCAGTTCCTCAAGATTCCGTTCAACGGTCCCGCGGCGCTGGAGGAACTCGTAACCTATGATCCGTCGCTGATCGTGGGCGTTCTAGGCGGGGGGGCGGGGACCACGACGCGTGATACGTTCGAGCTGCTGCACCAGGCGGAGAAACACGGCGCGCGCATCGCGTTGTTCGGGCGCAAGATCAATCTCGCCGACTCGCCGCTCGACATCGTGCGTTTCTTGCGCACAGTGGCCGACGGCGCGCTTTCGCCACAGGAGGCGGTGCGGGCTTATCACGGCGCGCTGCAGGAGAAGGGCGTCACGCCCAGCCGCCCGCTCGCCGACGATAATGTCGTGACCGAGGCGGTTCTGATGGAGGGGTGACGCGCCGTCGCGAGCGCCGAACGTACTGCCGCGGGGCGGACTGAGTCAGCGTCCTCCACGCGGTCATTCATTCACAGGGAGAGAAGACAATGAGCGGTCGCAAGATGACGATGGGGGTCATCGTCGGCAATCGTGGCGTGTTTCCGGGCGAGCTCGCGAAGGGCGGGCGCGAGGAAATCATCCGGGTCCTCACCGGCGCCGGCGTCGACGTCGTCGTGCTCGGCCCCAACGACAGCAAGTTCGGGGCGGTCGAGAACCGCGAGGAAGCGAAGCGGTGCGCCGAGCTATTCCGCAAGAGCGCCGACCGCCTGGACGGCGTCATCGTCACGCTGCCAAACTTCGGCGACGAGCGCGCGGTTGCCGAGACGTTGCGGCTGGCCGATCTTCACCTGCCGGTGTTGGTCCAGGCGTCGCCGGACGTGGCGGGGAAACTGTCGGTGCAGTTCCGCCGCGACAGTTTCTGCGGCAAGATATCGGTTTGCAACAACCTCTCCCAGTACGGCATTCCGTATTCGCTCACGAGGTCGCACACGGTCGATCTCGAATCGGCGGAGTTCGCCGAGGAGTTGGCGTGGTTCGCCGCGGTCTGCCGGGTCGTCAAGGGGATGCGCCGCCTGCGCGTGGGCGCCATCGGCGCGCGCGTAGCGCCGTTCAACACCGTCCGCTACAGCGAGAAGATTCTCGAGGACGCCGGGATTTCTGTGGAAACGGTCGATCTCTCCGAGATCCTCGGCCGGGTCGGCCGGCTGGCCGACAACGATGCAAACGTGCTGGCTAAGCTCGCCGAGATCCACGCCTACACGGCGACGCCGGTGCCGGAAAAGTCGCTGGTGAAGATGGCGAAGCTCGGCTTCGTCATTGACGAGTGGATGCGCTCGGTGGACGTGTCGGTGAGTGCGGTGCAGTGCTGGAGCGCCCTGCAAGACTACTTCGGCGTCGCCTCCTGCACGATCATGAGCATGATGAGCAACGGGCTGAAGTCGAGCGCCTGCGAGGCGGACGTCTGCGGCACTCTCAGCATGCACGCGCTCGCGCTGGCTTCCGAGACGCCGAGCGCGCTGCTCGACTGGAACAACAACTACGGCGACGATCCCGACAAGGCGGTGTGCTTTCACTGCAGCAACCTGCCGAAAAGCTTCTTCGAAGACGACCACCGGATGCATTACAACGTGACCGGCGCGCGCGTCCCCGGGCCGGACAATTTCTACGGCACCATGGCCGGTCGGGTGAAGGCCGGGCCGATGAGCTATCTGCGCGTCTCCACCCAAGACACCACCGGCCGCATTCGCGGCTACGTCGGCGATGGCGCCTTCACGGCCGATCCGCTGAATACGTTCGGCGGCGTTGGCGTGGTGCAAATTGCACAGCTGAAGGAGCTGCTCCACTTCATCTGCGAGCGCGGCTTCGAGCATCATGTCGCCGCCACCCGCGCGCACGTCGCTGCGGCGGTCCATGAGGCGGCGACGCGCTATCTCGGCTGGGACATAGCTTGGCGCCGGGTCGGGATGTAAAACTGCTGGGTGACGCTGTCGGCGAGACGGTCCATGCGGCCGAGCTCGCCGCACTCGCCGAGGAAGAAGGCGACGCGATTATCGGATGGTCGTATTGGCGAGGGGTGAAGGACAATGAACGCGACGCTCGCCCCGCAATGGATGCGCGCATACGAAGAGATCAGTGATCAGCTCCCTCAGAAGGCAGCCGGCGCCGCGGTGACAATGTGTGGGATGAGCGCCTGCGTCGACGCTCGCGCTGACATGCACAATGCGGCGGCGTTGCTGGAGGCGTCGGCGCCCGCCGGAGCGGTTGCGCTGGCGAACTTGCTCAAAGATCGAGTCGCGCGAGGGATTGGTGGCGAAGTGCGCGTCAATTGGCCGGACGGATCCGCTTGGCTGACGGAGCGGATGCCAATTCGCTACGCGCTCGGAGGTACAGGACCGCATGCCGCATGGGTGCTGACGGCGATCGGCGCCCCGGCGCTTTTGGCGCTCGAAGATCGCAGCGCTCACATGCTTGCGCAGCTTCCGTCGGGAGTTCTACTGGCGAAGGGCGAAGAAGTTGTTCCGGCCGACCGAATAGCGCCGTTAGGCGAGCCGCGGCCTGATGTCTTTACCTTCGAATATACGGCGGGAAGACCAGTTGGCGACATTGTGCCCTCGCGGTCCTCGCGGATAATTGTCCGATTCCATGATCAAGGCCTGGAGAGAGACGCGGCCTTCGAGCGACTGACGCCGCAACTTGCGCATTCCGCGGGCGCCGGTCTCGTCGCCGGATTCGCATGCGAGCCGCCCGAGCGGTTGGACGCTGCTATTGAACGAGTCTTCGCTTTGACTCGCTCCTGGCGCAAGGCGGGCCTTGAAACCATACATCTCGAGCAAGCTGGCTATGCTTCGCAGAATGCTCTCCATCGGGTGCTAGCGGCCGTTCCCGGCGCGGTCACTTCGATCGGCATGAGCCATTCGGAGTTGCTCGCGGCAGACGCCGTTGGGGGACGCCCGCTAGAGGCCATGATCCGCTTGGGCGAGCGTTTGGGCGTTGATCGCGTTTGCGTCCATGCCGACCATTGGGCAGCCGCGGTGACGCTGGGCGATCCCGAGCGCGAGCGCCGGGCGTTGATGACCGGTTGCTTGGTCGCGGGTTCCCGCGCGGCTGCCGGCAAGCCCGTTTTGCCGCGAGGGCTAAACCCGCGAGCGTGCTTGCACGAGCTGCCTTTCGCGGCGACGACCCACCAGGGCGCATGGTCCTTCGTCGCGTGCGCGTCGCCATACTTGGAAAGGCCGGCCACGACGCTCGGGCTCGGCGACAGCTTCACCGCCGGCTGCTTGTTGGCGCTCGGGCGGCAAATTTCGCAGCCCGGCGTCTTGCGAGAGGGGATGTCCCGAGGAATGTCGAAAGGGGAGGAGCGGCGTTGCTCGCCTTGAGCGTTTAGGCTCGGGGTGCTGATTCCACGGAAGGAAAGCAACGCCATCAGAAGAGATGCCACATCGACCGCGATTCCCACGCATGCGTTGAAGGCCGAGGCGCTGGTGAGCATGTCGGCGAGCTTTGAACGGCTTTTGCCTTGCCGCCGGGCTCGAGACGCTGAGCGAGATGCTGGAGCAGGATGCGACCGCGGCCTGTGGCGAGCGCCACGAGCGGGGCGGGCGGCGCCAGGGGCGCCGCCGGGGGTGGACCAAAGGCAGGATCGGCTTTCACGGCGGCAAGGTCGAGATTGAGCGCCCGCGGGCTCGACGGCGGAGGACGGGTGCTGCCGAGTTGGGAGAGCGCCGTCAGCGAGGACTTGCTCGGCAAATGCGCGATGAACCAGATGCTGATCAACGTTTCGACGCGCCATTTCAAGCGTTCGGTGCGGTTGCCCGAGGGAGACGTTCCCGCGCCCGACGGAACGGGGCTGTCGAAGTCGGCGACCTCCCGCCGCTTCGGGCGTTGTCGACGGCGCGCATGAAGGCGTGAATGGAAAGCCTGTTCATCCTCGGCATCCGCACCGCTCCCGGACTGCCCTATGATGGCCATACGTTGAAGGACCAGATCGCCCAGGTCGAACGGCTGACCGGCGCGGCGGTCGCCCGCGTCTATGTCGACAAAGGATACCGTGGACACGGTCTTGCCGCCCCCGATATCCACATCACTCAAAGTCCCGGCCGCCGAACGCCGACAATCAAGCGGGAGCTGCGGCGACGCAGCGCCATTGAACCGATCATCGGTCACGCCAAAAGCGACGGCCTTCTCGAACGCAACCGCTTCGCCGGCGCCAAAGGCGACGCGATCAACGCCATCCTGGTCGGCGCCGGCCACAACATCCGCCTGCTCCTCGCCTGGCTGAGGGTGCTCTTGCCGCTTCTTCTCGCCTTTGCCGCGTCAGCGCTTTCAACGCGAAACTCCCTCGCCGCCATCGCGCCCAACGCCATCTGATCGCAAAAGGCCTTTTCGCGGACGACTAGCTGTCGAGATACTTGGTGGCGACGCCGCGATGGCGACGCAGGAAGGTTTTGAGCCGCTCGTGGCGGCTGTTGACGGTTTGAATATGCAGTTCGCCTCGGACGCGCTCGCCAGCCGTTTGGTTGAGCGCTTCATGGCTAACGCCCAGCGCGGCGGCGCAGGGCGGATAACCGGCGCAGCCGTCGGTGACCAGAAGGGCGTCCTGGTCGAGGACCGGTCCCAAAACCGCCTGAAGATGAGCGGCGGACACCGCCGGCAATACGGCGCTGACGGTGGCGCCGGAGCGGTCGGCGGCCACGAGGACCGGAACCTGCTCATCCGACAGTCCGCGCTTGGACGCCTTGCCGCTCCGTCGGCGAGCCTTGCGATGCCCATCGAATTTACCCAGCGGCCTTCAAGGGATTGAGGGTAGCGCCCGCCTATCATGATTCAGTCGCCGTCTCGATCGCGCAGTTCGCGCGGGACGATGACCGTCGCCGTCGACGAGTTTAGCTTTCATCTCGTCGCAATTGAGGTTGCGCAGAAGCGCCGCCTGCGCCTCGGTTTTGACGCCTTCCGCGATGACCCTAAAATTCAGCGTCTGACCCAAGGAAATCACCGCGCTGGCGACGAGCGTCGCCAACCTGAAACGCCGTGTCTCATCTCCGATGAGTCGATATTCAAGCGGTCGACGTCGTCAGGTGCGATAAGGCTGCCCGAATCGCCGCTGCGAATGCCGCGAGTTTTTCACTGTCTTGCCTCAGCTCGTCTCTGAGGTCTCTCGATAGTTCCACTTGCGCGCCATACCCGCGGCGGCCTTTGTTGCAAATGTTTCGGCGGCTGACGCCTTGAAGATCGGAATTCGGCGGCCGAGCTGTCCGAAAGCCGGAGGCTTCGAGTCGATTGTGGATCGCGTCACGAAGTGGGGCGTCCCGGCCACCAAGAAACGCCGTACGCTTTCCTTTGCGGCATCCATGCACCGCGACGACACGGTCACATGACGAGATAAGGCCGAGACATTTTGGCTCGTCGAAGCTGCAGGACTTGATGTGCAGCCTTGTGTTGCCGCTCGGCTTGCAACCTTCAAAGCAATAGAGGTTGAATTCGTCGCCGGCGATCGCCGCGGCGATTTCCGAAGTGCCGGGTTCAATCTCGCCGCCATGAGGTGCGATCACGGCCACCGGCGACCGTCCGGGACGGGAAACGATGCAGAAATCCGCGCCCTCCCGTTCGGCGTGGACTAGCGCGGCGAAATTTGGGTATTCAGTCATACCTCCCGCATCCGGGCCGGAGGCGACCCACCTTAGCGAGAAACCCTGGCCCTTTGCGCGATTACCTTGAACCTGCGGCCACGTGAAAAAGGTCGGCTGTGATCTCATCTGCTACAGACACTGATCGAGCGTCCGGCGGGAGTGATTCGCACCAGCGCACATCGATCACTCTCTACGCGTTCCGCCAGACCCCTCGCCAGCAACGATAGCAACGCTTGCTCTTTGACGCTCCCGCGCACACCGCGAAAGCGCCAAGCGCCGCGCACCGAATAGGCGCATCCCCTCCGAAGGAGGCCGAGAATCTTGTAACTGCCGGGGGATAGGTCCGATCGCCTTGCCCCGTCGGTCGACGACATTGTTGCTGACATCTTATTCCCCGTCCCCCGAATGAGCGACTAGCTCTTGATGGACGGGCGGTGCGCGCTCGGGCGCAATCATTCGCTCCAGAGATTCCGGCGAAACGGTCAACTCCCCCCTTAAGATTGCGTCTGACCATTCGCAGAGGACGCCAGCGGCGGACACGCTCTTGACAGTCATCCGCATGCGCGCCGGCCCCCTCAACCTGACGTTGTCTCCAGACTTGAAATCCATGGCCTCCCCCTTGCTAACTCTCCGCTCTCGTGCGGCGGTTAGGAACTCGCAATTTCGGCGGCTAACGCGCCAAACCGTACGGCCGCTTGCGTGCGGTTTGCCGCGTGCAGTTTTCTCATGATGCTGTGCAGATGCACTTTGACCGTGCCTTCGGATATTTGCAGATCCAAGGCGATCCTCTTGTTCGTATGATCGGCGCTCATGGAATTGAAGACGTCGCGTTCACGCGCCGTGAGATTGCGATAGGGCGACGTCGATTCGTTTGGCCGCGCGGGCGCTTGCGGCGCCAAGTCCGGTGACGAGAGGTCCTCGGCGGGGGCAGAAATGACGAGGCCGTTGTCCTCCCATTGGTCCACGAATCCGCGCGTCAGAAAGGCGCTGCCCGTCACCATGAACCTGAGATAGGGGACGGCGATCTCCGGGCTGGCGTCAGACATCACGATTCCGACCACGCCCAGCGTTGTGAGCGAGGCGGCGACGCGCATGTCGTGCGCATGCAGATAAGCGCCGAACGGCGAACCGTCGCTGAGCCGCCGTAACGTTCTGATGGTCTCGCGCAACCGCCCGCCTCGCATCCCGACAACGGATCGGGCCCGATCAGCAGGAGCTTGGTCGGTCCTGGAGCGACTTCCTCGGCTGATTCGACGCCCTTGATCGACATGCGGGGCAGGAACGTCATCAACGCGTGCGCTAGGCGCCTGCGAAACAACGTTCGCGGCTCGATCAGCACCACACGCGCAGTCCTGGGGCCCCGTTCTCGCAGCACGGCATGTTCGTCAGTCGAATGGGGATCGCGATTGTTCACTCGCTCACGTCCTTTGAGGCCACTCGGCCTTTTCCGTAGTCACGCTCAGACGCAGGCTCGCCCCGGCGCCCGGACAGAAAATTGGCGGTCGCAGGGCGCTTCGGCCCGCGACCGCCTGAGGTCGAGCGCAATCTGGGAGGAGGGAAATTGCCGCTCGACGCAGTTCAATGGCCAAGCGATACAACGAGGGGCGTCCGTGACAAGGTTCGGAATCTACCTACTAGCCCGCGTCGCGCCGCCCCCCTTGCCGAGCGCGACTGCGGCCCCCAACGCTATGCAGCAGCGAATGTCAGCTTCGGCATTTCGAAAGCCCAAAGCTGTCCGACGACGATTTTTCGTATTTTTTACGTACGATCCGCCATCGGGAGCGAGAACTTACCGGAAACCACTGATTTTGTTGGCGCGCCCAAGGGGAATCGAACCCCTGTTTTCGCCGTGAAAGAATGATAACGTTCACTTTCGTGCACCTCAGTGCACTTCCAAACATATTGTAATTTCAAATAGTTATGATACTATCGGCTCCGGACCACTGCAATCAAGCGCCCACGCTTATTGGGCAAAAGTTGGGCACGAAAGGCCGGAACCTCTCTTATGGCGCGCACCCTTCGAGACGCAAATTTGGAACGACCGACTGCCCGCATGCGGCTTCTCGCTCGCGGCAAGCCGTATTGGCGGCTTATGGAATCGGGCCTGCATCTTGGCTATCGGCGAACCAAGAGCGGGGGCGGTTCCTGGATTGTCCGGCGTTTTCTCGGCGCCGGAAAATACGAGGAAACCAGCGTTGGGTGCGCCGACGATTTGCAGGCGGCTGACGGCGTTTCGATTCTATCGTTCGGCGAAGCGCAGGGCGCTGCGCGAGATTGGTGGAAGAACGCGCGCCGGGTTGATCTCGGGCTCGGTGAGAAGGTCGGGGCGCTCACCGTGTCGCGCGCCTTGGCTGCGTATTTTGCCGAGCGGGAACGGAACGCAAGCAAGAGCGTGTCGCAAGACAGGGCCAATGCCGCGATCAACATCGAGCCTGAACTCGGCGACATTGAACTGTCAAAATTATCGACGCAGAGGATCAAGAATTGGCACTCATCGTTGGCAAACTCGGGAAAGCGTCCGCGCTCTTCCAAATGGACGGCGAAGAAAGCGCCCCGGCCGCTCGACCTTGCCGACCCAGAGGCCGTGCGGGCGCGACGCGCCTCGGCCAATCGCGTGATGACCGTATTGAAGGCCGCGCTCAACTACGCCTTCGCCGAGGAGAAGGTCGCCAGCGACGAGGCGTGGAGACGGGTCAAGGCCTTTCGCGGCGTCGATGCGCCGGTCATTCGCTATCTGTCGGCGAGCGAGAGCCGTCGCCTGGTGAATGCGTGTGAACCTGAATTTGCCAATCTCGCGCGCGGCGCCCTGCTGACCGGCTGTCGCTACGGCGAACTCGCTCGACTCCGAGGTGGGGATTTCAACCGCGATTCCGGCACCCTTCTTGTCCGCCAGTCGAAATCGGGTAAGAGCCGCCACGTGGTTTTGACGGACGAGGGGCGAATCTTCTTTTCGCAACTTACGTCTGGTCGCAGCTCGCAGGAGCGCGTGTTCCTGCGTCAAGACGGCAAGCCTTGGGGCCCGTCTCATCAGCAGCGGCCGCTCGCTGCCGCAGCCCAAATAGCGGCGATCGAAGATCCTCTTACCTTCCATATCTTGCGACACACCTATGCGTCGATGCTGGCGATGCGCGGTGTTCCGATGAGTGTGATCGCTCGCCAACTCGGTCATGCCGATACGCGCATGACTGAGCGTCACTATGCCCATCTGGCGCCGAACTACGTCGCGGACACAGTACGCAGCGCGTTGCCGTCGATCGGCATTGTCGAGTTGCCGAATGTGACCGCCCTTCACGCCGCTAACGGATAGAATCCCTCCGCCTTTGCCAGGGTTTATGTCTAGCGTATTGTCAAGAAATGAGTTCTTGTTTCATGCGGGCAGGGTGGCCCTGGTTCCAACCCTAACGACGCCAGGAGAACGCCGGGCAGCCTTGGGTGCCGGTCTCGCTTCGATTTAGCGGGCCGATCGACGTTCGGCCCCCTGTGCCGATGATCCACTCGTATTGTGACGTTTGCGGCGTGACGCTGCAAAATTGCGCTTCAGCGAGTCGGCTCCTAGAGTCGCGATTCGATGCGCGACGGTTTGCGTCGCCTCACGAAACCGAGGGCGGCGATGGCCAGGGGTCAACCGGGAAGATCGCGCACGACAGGCGCACCGGATCGTCCAGCCAATCTATTGCTCAATGACAGCGAGCGGCGCGGCGAGCTCTTAAATGACGACCCGCATTGGGTCTGCAACCCGCTGCCGGCGAGCAACGGATCCTCCGACGCAATCTCCGTCCACCAGAGACAGGCCGCATGACCGCCGAGAACCACACCCAACTCGCCAACTTCATCTGGAGCATCTGCAACCTGCTCCGTGGACCGTACAAGCGGAACGAATACCGCAAGGTCATTCTCCCGCTTACCGTCCTGCGGCGCTTCGACTGCCTGCTGGCGCCGACTAAGGCCCAGGTACTCGCCGAGCACCCCAAGATCAAGGGCAAGCCAGATACAGTCGTCCGCAGTCTGCTTGAGAAAATCACCAAACGACCGTTCTATAACCTGTCGAAGCTAGATTTACCTAAGCTCCTTGACGATCCCAACCAGCTCGCACCCAACCTCAACGCGTACATCAACGGCTTCTCGAAGAACGTTCGCGATATCATGGAGCGGTTTGCCTTCGATCAACAGATCGCGCGCATGGCGGAGAAGAACCTCCTGTACGAAGTCATCAAGGCATTCTGCGACCCGAAGATCGACCTCACCTTCCCAGGCTTGATGCCCGCGCAAGCCAATCTCCGGATGGGTTACGTCTTCGAGGAGCTCATTCGGATCGGCGCAGAGCAGTCGAACGAAGAAGCCGGGGAGCACTTCACTCCGCGTGAAGTGATCAAGCTGATGGTCAACCTCCTGCTCTCTCCGGAGCAGGACCTGCGCAAGAGCCACGTCGTCAAGACCGTCTACGACCCAGCCTGCGGCACGGGCGGCATGCTCTCGGTGGCAGAGCGCTACATCCGCGACCTCAACGTGGACGCCGATCCGCATCTTTTCGGCCAGGACTGGAACGACGAGTCCTGGGCGATCTGCAAGGCCGACATGCTCATCAAAGGCGACGACTCCGACAACATCGTCCTCGGCGACACCTTCACCAACGACGGCTTTGATCGCGACGCTGACAGCAAGAAGCGCACATTCGACTATATGCTCGCCAATCCACCCTTCGGCGTGGAATGGAAACAGCAGCAGAAGTACATCGAGCACGAAGCGGAGTCGCTCGGCTACAGCGGTCGCTTCGGGGCCGGGCTACCACGCATCAACGACGGCTCGCTGCTCTTCCTGCAGCACATGCTCGGGAAAATGCGCGTACCGAAGGAGGGCGGCAGCCGGCTCGGCATCGTCTTCAACGGCTCGCCGCTCTTCACCGGCGACGCCGGGAGCGGTGAGAGCAACATTCGCCAGTGGATCATCGAGAACGATTGGCTTGAGGCCGTCGTCGCCCTTCCGGATCAGCTCTTCTACAACACCGGCATCTCGACCTACCTCTGGGTGCTCACCAACCGCAAAGAGTCCCATCGCAGAGGGAAGGTCCAGCTCATCGACGCGCGGCGCTTCTTCGTCAAGATGCCGAAGAGCCTCGGCAACAAACGTAACAAGCTCGGAGATCCCGCCGATCGATCGAGCGAGCCCGATCAGATTGGCGACATTACCCGCATCTTCGGGAACTTCGAAAACGGCGAAACGCGGACCTTCATCGAGGAAGACGCCATCGCCAGACAGCCGGTCGAGCGGGTGCTCATTGTGAGCAAGGTGTTCGACAACGCTGACTTCGGCTTTCACAAGATCACCGTCGAGCGCCCGCTGCGGCTCAACTTCCAGGCTACGCTGGAACGGATCGCGCGCCTGGAGGCTGAAGGCGGCTTCGCCAAGCTCGCAACGAGCGCCAAGAAGAACGAGAAGGCGCGAATCGAAGAGATCGAATCGGGCAAGCGCCGGCAGGACGAGATCCGGAAGCTCCTCGCCCGCTTCGCCGATAAGCACGGTGCGACCCTCTACAAGGAGCGCACGGCGTTCCTGACCGATCTGCGCGAGGTTGATCGCGCGGCCGGAGTGCGGCTTACGGCCCCTGAGCTGAAGGCGGTGCTTGGTGCCTTGGAGGAACGCGACGAAACGGCCGAGATCTGCCATGACCGCGACGGCAAACCCGAACCGGATCCGGAGCTGCGCGACACCGAGAGCGTCCCGCTCAAGGGGGGGATCGCCGAGTACTTCAAGCGCGAGGTGCTCCCGCATGTCCCTGACGCCTGGATCGACGAGACCAAGACCAAGGTTGGCTACGAGATCCCTCTCAACCGGCACTTCTACCGCTATGAGCCACCGCGACCGTTGCAAGTGATAGAGGCCGACATCAAGGCGCTGGAACAGGAGATCATGCACCTGCTCGCCAACGTTACCGGCAGCAACGAGGCGGGCCGATGACCGCGCCGAGCCGGCCGCCGCGCGAGATCGACGGCAAGGGCCGCACCGTTCGCGAGCTGCTGGCCGGCCGCAAGTACTCGATCGACTACTACCAGCGCGAGTACAAGTGGAAGCAGAAGCAGGTAGCCGAGCTGGTCGACGACCTCGCGGCCAAGTTTCAGGATAGCCACGAAGAGGGCAACGATCGCAGCGCGGTGGCCGAGTACGGCCACTATTTCCTCGGCTCGATCATCGTCAGCGACAAGGATGGCCAGAAGTTCATCATCGACGGCCAGCAGCGCCTGACCACGCTTACCCTGTTGCTGATTTTTCTCCAGCACCAGCTCTCCGACCCCGAGCAGAAGGGTCAGATCGCCGACCTCATCTTCTCGCAGAAATACGGCAAGCGTTCTTTCAATCTCGATGTCCCCGAGCGCACTCCGTGCATGGAGGCGCTTTACGCCGGCGAGGAATTTACGGACTCCGACGCTTCCGAGTCCGTAGGCAACATTCTCGCGCGCTACGCTGAGCTCGAGGACCAGTTCCCGGAGGAACTGACCGGTGCGGCGCTGCCGTACTTCGTGGACTGGCTGATCGAGAACGTGCATCTCGTCGAGATCACCGCCTATTCCGACGGCGACGCCTACACGATTTTCGAGACCATGAACGACCGCGGTCTGTCGCTCACTCCCGCGGACATGCTCAAGGGCTATCTCCTCGCTAACATCACGGACGGCGATCGCCGCACCCGCGCCAGCCGGATTTGGAAGGAGCGCGTGCAGGCGTTGGGCGAGATCGGCAAGGACGAGGACGCGGACGGCATCAAGTCGTGGCTGCGTAGCCAGTACGCCGACAGTATCCGCGAGCGCAAGCGCGGCGCAGAGCCGCAGGACTTTGACCTGATTGGCACCGAATTTCACCGCTGGGTGCGTGACCGCGAGGAGCGGCTCGGCCTCACCGCCAGCGCCGAGTTCGCGCGCTTCATCGAGCGTGACTTCGCCGTCTACAGTCGCTGGTACGAACGCCTGCGGCGCGCGGGCGAGGCGCTCACCCCTGGCCTCGAATGCGTCCACTTCAACGCGCAGCACAATTTCACGCTCCAGTATCCGGTGCTGTTGGCACCGCTCAGGGTGGAGGATGATGAGGCCACCGCGCAGCGCAAGCTACGCGTGGTCGCGGCGTGGCTCGACATCCTGATCCACCGGCGCATCTGGAACTGGCGAGCCATTGACTACTCGACCATGCAGTACGCGATGTTCCTCGTCATGCGGGATATCCGCGGCAAGAGCGCGTCCGATCTTGCCACGCTGTTGCGCGAACGGCTCGACGCCGAGAGCGAGTCCTTCGCCGGTAACGACCGCTTCCGGCTACATGGCATGAACGGCCGCCAGATTCACCGCCAGCTCGCACGCATGACCGACTATGTGGAAACACGCTCAGGCATGGCCTCGCGCTACGTCGAGTACGCGCAGCGCGGCCGTAAGGGCTACGAGATCGAGCACGTCTGGGCCGATCACCCGGAGCGGCACGCCGACGAATTCGCGCACCCGAGCGAGTTTGGTGAGTATCGCAACCGGATTGGCGGGTTGTTGCTCCTTCCGAAGAGCTTCAACGCCAGCTATGGCGACCTGCCATACGCCCAGAAGCGAGAGCATTACCTCGGCCAGAACCTTCTGGCGCGAAGTCTCCACGAGCAAGCCTACGACCACAACCCCGGCTTCCGGCGCTTCATCGAGGAGAGCGGACTGCAGTTTCGCCCGCACGCCGAGTTTAGGAAGGCCGACCTCGATGCGCGTCAAGGACTCTACCGGGCGCTGGCGGAGCGCATCTGGAGTCCCGAGCGGCTGGCGCAGGAGGCGGCGTCATGAGGCTGCCCCCCTACCCGACGTACAAGCCCAGCGACGTCGACTGGCTCGGAGCCGTGCCGGAGCACTGGCAAGTGAAGCGGCTCAAGCTGGCGGTTCGCCTGACCGATATAAAAGTAGAAGCCGATGAAGAGAATCCGGTGCCGTATATCGGCATGGAGAACATCGAACCCTGGACAGGGCGCCTGCTGTCGCTCGATCCCGACGTTGTTCCTACAGGTACGGCAAATTCATTCAAAGCCCGGAACACACTCTTCGGCAAGTTGCGACCCTACCTGGCGAAGGCATGCAATCCGGACTTCGATGGATTGTGCTCGACGGAGCTGCTTGTGCTGGATGGTGCGGACATCGATCGCCGCGCGTTGCTCTATTCACTGCTCGCCAACGGGTTCATCAAGCTGGTTGATTCGTCTACCTATGGCTCGAAGATGCCCCGTGCGAGTTGGGACTTCATCGGCAATTGCATCGTTCCCGTCGCACCGACAGATGAGCAGGGCACGTTCGCCGACTTCCTCGACCGCGAGACAGCGCAGATCGACGCATTGGTGGCGAAGAAGCGAACGCTGATCGAGCGGCTGAAGGAGAAGCGCACCGCGCTCATCTCGCGCACGGTCACACGTGGCCTACCTCCCGAGGCCGCCTGCGCCGCCAACCTCAACCCGCTCCCCAAGCTCAGGCCCTCCGACTTCGATTGGCTCGGCGACGTACCAGAGGGGTGGGCACACACTCGCTTGAAGCGCATCGTGACCATATCTGGCCGCATTGGATTTCGCGGATATACAACCGATGACCTGGTCGACGAGGGCGAAGGTGCCCTCGCGCTCGGGGGAGCAAACCTAACCGATTCAGGATGCCTGGATCTATCGAATCGGACGTACCTGTCCTGGGACAAGTATGAGGAGTCACCAGAGATTAAGGTTTCCCTCCATGACCTGCTTATTGGTCAGCGGGGTACTTGTGGCAGGGTAGCTCTCGTTGACGTTGAGATTGGGGCCGCCACGATCAACCCGAGTCTTGTTCTTCTGAAGCGGCCGCGAATAGCGAGTCGCTTTCTGCGCTTCTGGCTGATGAGCAGCGCTGTTCAAGCCATTCTTGAGTCACTGCTCGGCACGACCGCGGTGCCAATGCTTTCGCAGGCCCAGATCGGCAGTGTTCCGGTCTTAGTGCCTCCGATACCTATGCAGACTGCGATCGCTGACTTCCTCGAACGCGAAACCGCAAGTATCGACGATATGGTCGGCAAGGTGGAGGCCGCCATCGATCGTTTGCAGGAGTATCGCAGCGCACTGATCACTGCGGTCGTGACCGGAAAGATCGACGTGCGAGGCGAAGCCTCATGAGCTCGCCCTTCGAGATCAAGACCTTCGAGGAGTACCTTGAGACAGTTCACAACGAGCTACCTCCGACCCGCAAGTACTTCCGCGGCCAGACCAAGCTTGTCGTAGCGGGCTACGAACTGAAGCCATCGATTGGCCGCTATGATCACTTGCTGTCGAAATCGCTGCGCGAGCGCGACGAGCTCGAACGCGAAGTGCTCGAGGTCTTCAGCAACCACCTCGTCACGCACGTGCAGCACCTGCCGCGGAGCGATTGGGAGGCATTGGCCATCGCTCAGCACCATGGTCTGCCGACCCGGTTCATGGACTGGACGACCAACCCGTTGGTCGCACTCTACTTCGCGGTGCGGGAGACGAAGAGGGATGATGACGACGAGCCGATGAACAGCGCTATTTATGTCCTGATCAGTGACCCACCGCGCTACACCGACTTCGGCCGCAAGCAGCAGGCGGCCGTGAAGCCCGTGAAGGACCTGGCCACGACGCCGGCGAGCAGTGCCTCCGGCTACGAGGAGTTCGGCGTCGAAGGAATCGAACCGAATGCAGAGGAAGGCGCGGCGCCGGCAACCGGACTGACCGTAGCGGACGAGCCCGGCGCTGAGACAGCGCTGCGGCCGGCGTCGCCCTTCGAGATCAAGGAGAACGTGATTTACCACCCGCCACACATTTCACCGCGATTGCGTGCGCAAGACAGCGTCCTGCTCGCCTGTCAGCAACCATTCAAGGCGCTGGAGGAACGGGACTGCCTCGAGATCATCATCCGCCACAACACCCATGACGACATCCGCCGTCGGCTCGACCAGTACGGGGTGTTCGACCGGCAGCTCTTCCCCGACCTCGACGGAATCGCGAAGTGGCTCCGCTACCGTGTGTTCGAGAGCAAAGGGGCGCTATGAAGAGGCAGGTGCGATGAGCGGCCAGACCAACGAGCGCGCTTTCGAGATGCACGTCGAGGAAGTGCTGCACCAGCATGGCGGCTGGCAGTCCGGCACGAACTCGGAGTGGGATGTCGAGCATGCGCTCTTTCCCGCGCGGGTGTGCGCGTTCCTGGAAGCGGCGCAACCGAAGCTATGGGCCGAGACGCGCGCCCTGCACGCCACGGGACTGGAGAAGCTGCTAATCGGCGCGCTGGTCAAGGAGCTCGAGCTCAAGGGCGCGCTGCACGTGCTGCGGCACGGCTTCAAGTTCTACGGCAAGACCTTCCGCCTCGCATACTTCAAGCCGGCGCATGGGCTCAACGACGATGTGTTGGCGCTCTATGCCCTGAACCAGCTCACGATCACGCGTCAGGTGCTTTGCCATCCCGGCAAACATGACACGGTTGACCTCCTGTTTGCGGTGAACGGCCTGCCAGTGGCGACTTGCGAACTCAAGAATCCCGGTACCGGACAGAGTTGGCGCCACGCCGTGCGCCAGTACCAGAAGGACCGCGACCCGCGCGCGCCGTTGTTCGCATTCAAGTCGCGCGCCCTGGTCCACTTCGCTGCCGACCCTGACCAAATCCACATGGCCACCCGGCTGCGAGGCGAGAACACAGTCTTCCTACCATTCAATCGCGGCAGCCATCCCGGCGAGGTGCAGTGCGGGGCGGGTAACCCGCAACATCCATCCGGGTACCGCACTGGATACTTCTGGGAGGAAGTCCTCCAGCCCGACAGCTTCCTCGATATCCTCGGACACTTCATGTTCGTGGAGAAGAGGGAGGAGAAGCTCGACGACGGCAAGGGCGGCCAGCGACAGATCACGAAGGAGGCGGTGATCTTCCCGCGTTACCACCAGCTCGACGCGGTGCGGAAGGTCGTTGCGGCGGCGCGCGGCGAGGGGCAAGGCCGCAACTACCTGATCCAACACTCGGCGGGGAGCGGCAAGACCAACAGCATCTCGTGGCTCTCGCATCGACTTGCGAGCCTGCACGACGATCAGGATCGCAAGGTGTTCGACTGCGTGGTCGTGATCACCGATCGGCGCGTGCTCGACCAGCAGCTTCAGGACGCGATCTACCAGATCGAGCACGCCCAGGGGGTAGTCAAGGCGATCGATCAGGACAGCAGACAGCTCGCGGCCGCGCTGATCGACGGCACCAAGATCGTGATCACCACGCTGCAAAAGTTCCCATTCGTGCTGCGCGGCCTGCTGCACGTTGCGGGCGCAGAGACGAGAGAGACGGCGACTGCGGAGGAAAAGGTGCAGGCGAAGACATGGGAGGCCGAGATCGCCAAGCGCCGCTACGCCGTGATCGTGGATGAAGCGCACTCGAGCCAGACCGGCGAGACAGCGCGCGAGCTGAAGGCAATCCTGGGCGCCGGGTCAGGCGAAGACGCCGAAGGCGAAGCGGATTGGGAGGACCGGCTCAACCAGGTCATGGCTTCGCGCGGCAAGCAGCCGAACCTGAGCTTCTTCGCCTTCACTGCCACGCCCAAGGGCAAGACCTTGGAGCTGTTCGGACGGATAGGCGCGAGCGGCATACCCGAGGCCTTCCACCTGTACAGCATGAGGCAGGCGATCGAGGAGAGTTTCATCCTCGACGTGCTGACCAACTACACGACCTACACCACCTACTACAAGCTGCTGAAGGCGGCCGAGGACGACCCCGATCTACCGAAGAAGAAGGCGGCACGGGCGCTGGCGAAATTCATGAGCCTGCACCCGCACAACATCGAGCAGAAGACGGAGGTGATCGTCGAGCACTTCTGCCGAAGCGTGATGCACCGGCTGGGCGGGCGCGGGAAGGCGATGGTGGTCACCTCTTCCCGACTTCATGCCGTCCGCTACAAGCTCGCCCTCGAGCTTTACCTCGCCGAGAACGGCATCACGAATGTCCGCCCGTTGGTGGCCTTCAGCGGGACGGTGCGCGACCCGGATACCGGGCTCGAGTACACCGAACCCGGCATGAACACCGACGTTGTGACCGGCAAGCCGATCGGCGAGGCGGCGTTGCCGGCGCGCTTCGAGTCACCAGACTACCAGGTGCTGCTGGTAGCCAACAAGTACCAAACCGGCTTCGATCAGCCTTTGCTCTGCGCGATGTACGTCGACAAACGCCTCGACGGCGTGCAGGCGGTCCAGACGCTATCGCGCCTGAACCGAATGATTCAGGGCAAGGAAGCGCCGTTCGTTCTCGATTTCGTCAATGACGCTGAGAATATCTATCGAGCGTTCAAGCCTTATTACGACAAGACGGAACTAGCACAGGCCTCCGATCCGTCCATGCTCGATGCGTTGAAGCACGAGCTCGATCAGGCGCAGGTGTACCACTGGAGCGAAGTCGAGGCGTTCGCGCAGGTCTTCTACAAGCCGATGGAACGCCAGGGTGCTGCGGACCATGCGCATATGCAGCGCCATCTGCAGCCGGCGGTGGACCGATTCAAGGCGATCGCGGAGGAGGCGAAGCGCGACGAGTTTCGAGAGAAGCTCTCGGGCTACGTGAATATCTACGCGTTCCTCAGCCAGATTGTCCCCTATGCCGACCGCGATCTGGAAATGCTGTACAGCTATGGAAGATTCCTGCTCCCGCATTTGCCACTTGATCGGGATACGACGATCGTGAACGTCGGCGACGAGGTGGCACTGCAGTATTACCGGCTGGAACGGGTGTTCGCGGGCGCGATCATAGTCAAGGAGGGCGAGGCCCAGAGCATCAAGAGCCCTAGCGAAGTGGGCACGGGGAAGGCTAACGACGAGAAGGCGCCGCTGTCGGCGATCGTCGAGGTACTGAACGAGCGCTTCGGTACCCAATTCACAGAAGAAGATCGGCTGTTCTTCCAGCAGATCAAAGAAAAGGCCTGTAAGAGCGAGCAGGTCATTCAGACGGCGATGGCCAACCCTCTCGATAAGTTCGAGCTAGGCATCCGCAAGCTCATCGAGAGTCTGATGATCGAACGCATGAGTGACAACGACAAGATTGTGACTCGCTACATGGCGGATCAAGACTTCCAGAGTTCTGCCTTCCCGATTCTCGCAAGAGATATCTTTGAAACTGTTCGAGGAAGGCCGGCTGGCCTGGACACGACGACTCGGGCTCGCCCAGGCAATGCCGACGAGGAGAGGGGCACCCAAAGATAGAATTCAGTGTAGTTCGGCGTGTGGTTCAATCGCCGATCAGCGCGCTAAGGCTGTCGCGATGATAGGTTGAGTAGGGTGAGCATGTGAGGCCGCTTCAATCCCGACCGTCGGTCGGCGCAGATGCGGGTCGCAAAGCCGGCGGGAAAGAATAGGCAGATGGCACGAAGCGATCTCTTGGTTGCTCTGGTGAAGGCAGGTGCCTCCGGCGACCGCAATCTTGCGCGCACCTCTGCCGAAGCGCTGATCGCCGATGAGCGAGCCAAGCAACACAACGTCCTCGCCGATCGCCTGAGCGGAGCGCTCAACGCTAAGGCGAACGGACACGCGCCTCTGGCCGGCCAACCTCCTGAGACCACCGCGCGAGGGCCGTCGAACCGTGAGCTCTTCGTGGAGCGCACCCCGCAGCGGCGCCTCGCGGATCTGCTACTGCCGCCAGTCACCCGTGAGGCGTGCGAAGAGCTAATTGAGGAACAGCGCCGCGCCGACGTACTGCGTTCCCACGGCCTGGAACCGCGTCATCGCATCCTATTGTCGGGGCCTCCCGGAAACGGAAAGACCTCCCTCGCCGAAGCACTCGCCGAGGCGCTCAGTGTTCCGCTCTTCACCGTCCGCTATGAATCCGTTATCGGTAGTTTCCTCGGCGAAACCGCGAGCCGTCTTCGCCGAGTCTTCGACTTTGCTCGAACCACACCCTGTGTGCTGTTCTTCGACGAATTTGACGCTGTCGCGAAAGAGCGCGGTGACATTCATGAAACCGGCGAAATTAAGCGCGTTGTTAGCTCGCTGCTGCTGCAGGTGGACGATCTGCCCAGCTGGACGATCATCGCAGCGGCCACGAACCATTCAGAGCTGCTCGACCGCGCCGCTTGGCGGCGCTTCCAGCTCCGCCTCGAATTGCCTGCACCTGGTGAGCGCCAAATTGCCAACTACGTCGCAGCCTTTTTCAACGCGCGCCAAATGCCGGGTGATCTCGGCCGTTCGCCGGATCAACTGGCCCGGGCGCTTCGGGGCTCTAGCCTTGCTGAAGTGGAAGATTTCTGCACCAACGTGCTTCGACGCTCCGTGCTGTCCTTAGGGGAATCTCGTCCAAACGAAATCGTTGAGCGCGAACTCCGCGTTTGGCGATCCCGCGTGATCGCAGGCGATAGCAAGAAGAGCAACAAACGTGGCAGAACGACCACTTCTCCAGATTCTGAGAGCCACTCGTAACGAGAGGACCAAGAAGGCGCCGGCGTTCGTCGATCCGAACGCCAAGATCTCCCGTCCAGGGCCAGAGGGTCAGGGCGGCCGGTTGGGCCCTCGTTTCGATCGCCTTCGCCAAGTCGCTGCGCAGCCCGCCGCGCAAGCTATCATGACGCTTCGCGCCGATCCCGACGGGATTGCACCCGAGCGCGCAATCGTATTCGAGGTGGCAGGTTCCCTCGGCGACTTCTACAGCCAGGCCGGCCGCATTCAGGGACTCGAGTTCCTTCTCGAAGATGATGTCGAGCTGCCGCCCGATGACGATTTCCACATCGTAAAGTCCAAGAAAGGGGAGCAGATTCGTAGCGGCGAGCTGATTGGGGGTCGCCTCTACATGGCTATGCCCGATTTGCGAGCCCTGCGGGAGATACTCCGGCTGTGGGACATTTACCGTGGTGGCGGAGCAATGCCGTGGGGGTTCGGCCCATGGACGACCCTCTTCGACCTCTTACGCGACTTACGGGCGTGGGGTCCAGCTGATCGGTTACCGCCTGAGACGCTAGATTACTGGCGTGAGCGGATCGAAGCCCGGCCAGCGGAGCCGGTTCGTTTCGAGGTCGAGCTTTGGTTCCATGAAGGGGCTGATCGCCGTGCGCGCGCTGCGCAGGAGATCAGCGCACAAGTCAACACGTTGGGCGGCGAGGTTGTCTCGACTGCAGCAATTGAGCCGATCCGCTATCACGGGATGCTTGTCGATCTCCCGCCACAGCGTGTTACCGAGTTACTCGAGCGTCCCGGCGTGACGTTGGCTCGCCTGGACGACATCATGTACTTACGGCCACAATCGGTCGTAGTCTTCCCAGACCGCGAGGACGAACTCGCTGAAGCGCCTGCCGCCGCCGACGCTCAGGGCGCGCCGCAAGGCTTACCGATCGCTGCGCTCCTCGACGGAGTGCCGCTCGCAAATCACGTGAAGCTCGTGGGTCGGATTACCCTCGACGATCCTGACGACTTTGGCGCTAGAACCCCTACGGCTCGACGGTCGCATGGCACGAGCATGGCCTCGCTGATCGTCCATGGCGACCTCCAGGCCGCTGAGCACGCGATTGCGCGGCCGCTCTATGTACATCCGGTGATGATCTACAATGCCGCCGAACAGGCGGAGACAACGCCCCCCGATCGCCTGCCTCTAGACGTGGTCTATCTGGCTGTGCGCCGCCTGCTCGTCGGCGAGGCTGGTGACCCGCCCTCGGCGCCCAGCGTCGTCGTTCTGAACCTCTCACTCGGTGACCTGAATCGGCCCTTCACGGGGAGGATCAGTCCGTGGGCGCGTTTGATTGACTGGCTTTCGTTTCAACACAAGGTCCTTTTTTTGGTTAGCGCAGGCAATGTCCGCGGCTGGCTTCCGGTCCGTGACTTCGCGACGCGCGCAGACTTCAACGCCGCCACCTCCGAAGCACGCGAAGCAGCCATTATCACCGCGCTCAACAACGAGAAGGCGTCGCGATCGCTGCTGTCACCGGCCGAAGGTATCAATGCGTTGGCCGTCGGCGCCTGGCACGCCGACGCGTTCGAAAATCCACCCGAGCCGTTCAATCTCACTGACCCGTTCCCGAACGGCGGACTGCCGAACGTCAGCTCCGCCGTCGGCCTCGGTTATCGTCGGATTGTTAAGCCTGATGTCTTGTTCGATGGCGGCCGCGAGCTCGTGCGGGCATCAGAAGACAGGGGGCATCTTTGGCTGACTGTCGATGGCGGCGGTTCCTATGCCGGGCAGATGGTGGCGGCACCCGACGCCACGGCAACCGGGCGCCTCGATCGCCAACGCAGGACGGTCGGCACCAGTAACGCAACTGCGCTACTGACTCGGTCGGCGGTCCAAATCTACGACAGCCTGCTGGAAGCGGGATATGACATCCCGCGCACCCACTCGGCGGTACTTCTCAAGGCGCTGTTGATTCATGGAGCGACCTGGGGTGAGGCCGGAGAACGTCTCGATGACGCCTTCGGGCCGGCAGGGCGCGATTGGCAGCGACATCGCGACAACATCTCCCGCTTCCTCGGCTATGGCCGTCCAGAGATCGGTCGCGTGCTGGATTGCACGGCGGAGCGAGCGACATTGTTCGCCTTTGGCGACATCGTCGAGGATTCGCAGGACGAGTTTGATATCCCGCTCCCGCCCTCGATCGAAGGCTTCACGGATGTCCGCCGGCTGACCATGACGCTCGCTTGGCTCACGCCCATCAATCCGCGTCACCAGCAATATCGAGCGGCGACTCTCGAGATTCTGCCTAACGGCGACGACAAGTTCTCTCTCGCCGTCGTACGCATTCCGGATCAGCCGACCCACTATGCGATCAACCGCGGCACGGTCTCGCATTGCGTGCTGGAAGGTGACAGCGCCGTTGCGTTTCTCGACGGAGGGTTACTCCGCCTTCGTGTTGTGTGCAGAGCGCAGGCGGGGGCAATGGACGACTTGGTTCCATTCGCACTGGCGGTAAGTCTTGAAACCGCGATCGGCTCGGGAATCGCCGTATATGACGAAGTGCGCGCAGCCACACAGACCATAGTTCGCGCGACAGCAGGCGCAGCGGGGGAGTGATCCTAAAGGGAATATCTCTTTCCACCAGAGGGCGGCCGGTGATGGAGTCGCCGATAAGCCAGGTCCCGTCGCGACATGTGTTGGAATTGGCTGACGCGTCTTCGGGCGACATGAGGCTATCCGATCATGCGGCGAGGTCAATGATCTGATCGTCGGGCTTCTCAGCGAGGGTCTGCCATCCGTCGACCTTTCGCATGGTTATCTGCCCGGAGGCGAGCAGCGCCCAGAACAGCATGGCGGCGGTCTCGGCGCAGGGCAGCACGGTCTGGGTCTTGATGCGGCGCTTGAACTCTTCGTGCAATCGCTCGATCGCATTCGAGGTTCGGATCGACTTCCACTGGCCCAGCGGAAAGCGCGTGAAGGTGAAGAGCTTGTCGCCGGCTTCCTCCAGGCTGTCGGCGACGGCGCGGCATTTGAGGCGCCATTTGCGGACGAAGGCTTTGCGCCTGGCTTCGATTTCCGGCTTCGTCTGGGCGTAGATCATATCTTTGTAGTCGTTCGAGATTTCCTCGTGCAGCCGCTCGGGCGCATGGGCAAGCAGATTGCGATGTTTGTGCACGGTGCAGCGTTGAACAGCCATGTCGGGCCACAGCGCCGCCAACGCCTTTTCCAGGCCCGACGCGCCGTCGACGACGACCAGTTCCGGCGTCGGCAATCCGCGCCGGACGAGATCGTCGAGCAGCGCACGCCAGGCCGACTCGCTCTCGCCGCCCATGGTCTTGATCGCCAGCAGCACTTTCTGGCCGTCCGCGCGCACGCCGAGGGCGACGAGCAACGACACCGAGGTCGCCTTTCTGTCGAGCCGAACGCGCGCCACCGTGCCATCGAGGATCAGCCGAACGATCGGTTCGGCGGCGAGCGAACGCGTGTTCCAGGCGTCCCAGTCGCCCTTCGCCTTGCGCCAGACGCGGCTGACCACGTCCTTGCCGACCGGCCCGGCGAACACCGCGTTCAACGCGCGCCGCACCCGGCGGGTGTTGGTCCCGGCAAGATAGGCCCCGGCGATCAAGGCGTCGGCGGCCCGGGTGCGCCGCTGATAAGCGCGAAGCGAACCGCTCCGCCATTCGCGCGTCTTGCCGTCCTCTCCTTCCACGCCTGCGCGCGGCACGGCGATCCGCGTCTTGCCGAACGTGCCCGTCAACGTCCGCTCGCGATGCCCGTGGCGCACGCCCACGACCGATGGCGCCGCTTCGTCTTCGCCTGGCTTGCGCCGGCCGTAGCGCGGACGCGACAACGCGTCGGAGAGTTCCTCCTCCAGCATCGTCTCGATAAAGCCGCGCACACGAGCGCGGACCCCGTCCTCGATCGCGTCGAACCAATCATCGAAAAGCAAAACCTCGGCGGCGACAGCCGCCTCCTGCGTGGTATCCCTTGTCATGGCGTGGTCTCCGTTCCAGCGCGCTAACGCCGGAATCATTGGGGTTGAGCAACCCGGAGACTACGCC
>Ga0181529_10000615_pt1 | contig 51282 bp, 46 predicted proteins | sample PEATcosm2014_Bin_36_FD_119763 | JGI IMG/M metagenome (GOLD analysis project Ga0181529, IMG submission 119763) | Peatland microbial communities from MTU Mesocosm Facility, Houghton, MI, USA - PEATcosm2014_Bin10_30_metaG | ecosystem: Environmental > Terrestrial > Soil > Wetlands > Peat | place...
AAGCTGTCGCTCGACGTGGTGGGTTTCTCCGAGTCCGACCTCAACAAGTTCCGCCGCTACATCCTGGAGCCGTATGGCATGGTGCTGGTGACCGGGCCGACGGGCTCGGGCAAGACCACGACGCTCTATGCCGCGCTGAGCGAAATCAAGAACGACGAAGACAAGATCATCACCATCGAAGACCCGGTAGAGTATCAGATCAAGGGGATCACGCAGATCCCGGTGAACGAGAAAAAGGGGCTGACGTTCGCGCGCGGCCTGCGGTCAATTCTGCGCCACGATCCGGACAAGATCATGGTGGGCGAAATCCGCGACCAGGAGACGGCGCAGATCGCCATCAACTCCGCGCTGACCGGCCACCTGGTGTTCACCACCGTGCACGCCAACAACGTGCTGGACGTGCTGGGGCGTTTTCTGAACATGGGCGTGGAGCCGTACAATTTCGTCTCCGCGCTGAACTGCATCCTGGCGCAGCGGCTGGTGCGTGTCATCTGCGAGCACTGCCGGAAGCGGGTGCGATACCCGGAAACGATGCTGGTGGAAAGCGGGCTCAATCCCGACGAATGGCGCGATTTCCCCTTTGTCGAAGGAGTGGGGTGTTTTGAGTGCGGCGGCACCGGATTCCGAGGCCGGTCGGCGATCCACGAACTGCTGGATTTAAGCGACAAGATCCGCGAGATGATTCTCGACAAGCGGTCGACTTCGGAGATCAAGCGGATGGCGCGCGAGGAAGGGATGACGTTCCTGCGCGAATCGGCGGTCATGAAGATGCGGGCCGGGGTGACGACGCTGCGGGAAATCAACAAGGTGACGTTCATTGAAACCTAAGGGGGCCATCCTGGCACCGTGGGGTGCTCGATCGTCTGTGGGGCAGCTTGGTAAGCTGCGTGCCGATTGGCAATCGGCACGCGCGGCGATTGCCGGGGTACCCTCTGGGTTGCGCGCAGGTTGCCAACCTGCCCCACACGGCGGAGGGGTATGTTGCTGCTAGACCGCCTCAAGGCCTATATTCAGGACCGGCTGCCGGATCTGGCGGTGGAGATTTCCGAAGCTGGCCTCGCCGGGGCGCGGCTGGGGGCGAGGACCGAGCTCGGTTTCGCACCGCTCAAGCCGGGCGCGCTGGCGGTGTCGCCGGTGCAGGAGAACGTGATCGATCCGGATGAGTTTTCGCGCGCGGTGCGGTCGCTGGTCGGGATGGAGACGGGACGCAAGCGGCGGGATGTGACGCTGATCCTGCCGGATTACTGCGCGCGCATCGCGGTACTGGATTTCGATTCGCTTCCGGGTGACGCGAAGGAGCAGGCATCGCTGATCCGCTTCCGGCTGAAGCGGAGCGTACCGTTCGACGCCGAATCGGCGGCGCTGAGTTACTGGCCGGAGCCGGGCGGCGTGGGGAAAAGGGCGGACGTGCTGGTGGCCATGGCGCCACTGGAAATCGTGGCGCGCTACGAAGCGCCATTCCGCGCGGCGGGCATGAACCCGGGGCTGGCGATTCCCTCATCTCTGGCGGCGATTGAGCTGGCGCCCGACGGCGGATTGAGCCTGCTGGCGAAACTGACCGGGCGCGTGCTCACGGTGGTGGCGCGGCAGGCGGGCGTGCCGAAACTGGTGCGCTGCCTGGAACTGCCGGCCCCCGACCTGGACGAGGTGGCTGCGGTGCTGGCGCCCACCTTGGTCTACCTGGAAGACAACCTGGGAGGCAAAGCGGAAAAACTGTACCTGTGCGGTTTCGGCGCGGAAACGGATGAGGCCGAGCGGCGCTTCGCGGAAGAATTGGGAGTGGCGGCGGAAGCGGTGCGGTCGCCATTGGGCGTGCCCGGAGAAACCAACGCTGGCCTGTTGGGCTATTTGCGATCGATGGGAATAAACAACTGAGATGAGGATTCCGATCAACCTGGCGAGCCAGCCCTTCCGGCGAGACCGGCCGATGCTGGTGGCGTCGGCGGTGGTATCGGCCGCGTTGTTGCTGACGCTGGCGCTGCTGGGGTACCTGGCGCAGGTCGACCGGGCGCAACTCGAGAGCCTGCGCCAGGACGTGAGCCGCCTGGAAAGCCGCCTGCGGGTGGTGCAGGCGGAGCAGGCACACATGGACGCGGTGCTGCGCCAGCCGGAGAACGCGAGCGTGCTGGAGCGCAGCGTGTTCCTCAACGATCTGATCTATCACAAGGCTATTAGTTGGAGCCGCATGTTCGCGGACCTGGAAAGGACGGCGCCCTATAACGTGCGCATTACCGCGCTGCACCCGACCATCGATTCGCGCAACCAGGTGACCTTGGACATGACGGCGGCGTCGGACCAGCCGGAAGGGATCGACGATTTGCTGAAGGCGCTGGAGGCGTCGCCGATTTTCGGCTACGTGTACCAGCACAGCACGCTGCCGCCCACGCAAGCCGAGCTGCAATACCGCAGCCGCATTACGGTGCCCTATGACCAGAAACTTTGAGTGGGGCAAAATCAAGGAGCCGCGAGTGGCAATGCGCGCGCTGATCGGCGTGCTGGTGGCGGCGAACCTGGCGGCGGCGGTGATGGCGTTCAAGCCGTTCGGCGGCTCGGCGGACGATTTGCGGCGGCGGGCCGCAGGCTTGGGAGACCAACTGGCGGCGGCGCAGGCACGGGTGGCCATCACGCGGAAGCTGGTGGACAAGGTGGAAGGCGCGCGGCGCGATGGCGACCGGTTCCTGGCGCAGTACGTGGTGGATCGCCGCAAAGCGTCATCGGCGTTGAACGAAGAACTGTTCCGTATGGCGCAAGAGGCCGGCGTGAAGCAAGGGCAGACTGCGAACGAGTATGAGGCGATCGAAGGCAGCGACACGCTGCAGATGGTGAACATCCAGGTGACCTTTGAAGGCTCCTACCAGAATCTTACGCGGCTGGTGGACCTGATCGACAAATCGCCGCGGTTCCTGATGATCGAAAGCATACAGACGACTGCGCCGCAGGGGAAATCGGCGGTGATGGAAGTTCAGTTCAAGATCCACACTTTTGTGCGGGGCGCGTTGGAGGATGCGCCGTGAAGACCGGCCTGGAAGACAAGAGAAAGGTAGCCGCACTGGGCGTTCTGGCGCTGGTGGCGGCATATTTCTTTTACGCGAATGTGCTGGCGCCGCAGGGCGCTCCGCCATCGAGCGGGCGCGCGGCGGTTTCGGGCGCTCCGGAAGATCCTCCCACGATTGCCGCGCCGGGGCATCTCGCGGTTGGCGCGCCGGCAACCGTGCCATCGCCGCGCGCCGTAGCGCGGGCGGCGCGGCCAGCGGAGCGCAACCGGAGCGAAGAGTTTCACCCCGTGCTGCATGCCAAGAATTCGGAAGAGCAGATCGATCCCAACACCGTGGACCCCAGGATTCGGCTCGACCTGCTGGCTAAACTGCAGAACGTGGCGCCGGCCGGCGGCGGACGCAACCTTTTTCAGACAGGCCCCGCGCCGCCACCGAAGCCACTTGGTCCGGAGCCGAAGATCGTGCCGGTGAAGCGGCTGCCTGGACCTCCGGAGATTGTGCCGCCGCAACCGGTCGTGGCGGCGGGTCCGCCGCCGCTGCCGCCGATCACGTTCAAGTATTATGGGCTCACCACGGTCCGCCGCAACGGCAAGCGCACTGCGTTCTTCATGAGCGGCGAAGAAATCCTGATCCGGGCGGTGGGCGACGTGGTGGCCGGCAGCTACCGGCTGGTGAGTATCGGCTTGACTTCGGCGGTGGTCGAGGACACGCAATCGAAGCGGCAACAGACGGTGCCGCTGGCCGAGGAAGCCCAGGTATGAGAATGATCGCGCAGACGAACGGGCCGTCACGAAAAGCAGCGCACAGCGGTGAGCGCGGGTTCGCCCTGCTGCTGGTGTTTCTGATGGCGGCGGTGATCGGCATCGCGCTTTGGGCGGAGCTTCCGCGCGTGGCCATCCAATCCCAGCGAGCCAAGGAACAACTGCTGATGGAGCGCGGCGAGCAGTTCAAACGTGCCATCCAACTCTTCCTGCGGGCCAACAAGAATACGCGGTACCCGGCCGATATGGACGATCTCGACCGGGGATACAACAACCTTCGTTTCCTGCGCCATCGCTACAAGGACCCGATGACGGGCAAGGACGAGTGGCGCATCATCCACATGCAGGGCGGCGTGCTCACCGATTCGCTGCTCACCAAACCGAAGGACAGCGATAAGCCGGAAGCATCCACGCTGGGCCAGAACATTAGCGCGCAACCGGGGCTGGGCGAATTGGCCAACGCGGGTCAGGCGGCGCCCAACGCGATGAACCGGCGGCGGCCGAGCGAAGGTGGCACCGGCGGAGGGGTCGGCCCGGACGGGCAACCGATCCAGCCGACCGACCAGTCGAATGGGACGCAGCCGGGCACTGGGCCCGGCGGAACACCGCCGCAGCCGCCAGGAATTCCCGGCATGCCGGGCTCGCCCTTCGGGGCCGCGCCGGGTGCAGGCGGTATTCCTGGTATGCCGGGCGCGCCAGGCCAGTTTCCGGGACAGCCGCCAGGCATGCCCGGGCAGTTTGGAATGCCGGGGACCAACCCGGGCGGAACGAATGCCGGCAACACGGGAGACAGCGGGTCAACCGTTGGCAGCTATGGGTCGACGGTGGGTGGCAGCACGACGCCAGTGAACACCTTAGGGCTTGCCGGCCAGAATCCGGCCGGCGCGGGCAGTGCGGCGAATGGGATGATTCCCGGTTCCGGCCTGGGGCAGAACAGCGCGGCGACGAATATGCTGCAAAACATGCTGACCACTCCCCGGCCGAACGGCCCTCCGGGAATGGGCCAGACTCAGGGCACGGTGGTTGGCGGGGGCATGGCCGGCGTGGCGAGCAAGATGGATTCCGAAGGGCTGATGGTCTATAACGACCGCACCAATTACAAGGAGTGGGAGTTCGTTTACGACCCGAGCAAAGACCGCCCGCGCCAGGATCCGCGCAGCATGCTGGTCGGCAACCAAATGGGCACGCCTCCCACTGGGACGCAAGGCACGACGCCGCCATCCAGCCAGCCAGGAATGTTCAGCCAACCCGGACAGAGTGGAACCGGCGCACAGGCCGGGCCGGGCGGACAAAGCGGAACGAACGGGCCGACCGGCACGAACGGACAGCCCGGAACGTCATCGGGCACCGGCACCTCCGGCCAAGGAGGAGCGGTCGACATCCGGCCGGGAAGAAAGTAGCGCGTGCTTGGCCGGCCGGGGACCGGTCCCACCGATAGCCTAAAATCGAAGTTTGAAGCTGGCACTCATCGGATACGGGAACGTGGGGCACGCGCTCGCGCGGCTGATCGAACGGAAGCGCCGCGAGTTCCCGTTCACCATCACCGGCATCCACACGCTGCGGCATGGAACCGCGGTGGACTCCAACGGGCTCGGCGGCGAGCCCGCGTTCGGCTCGCGCGCCGGCTCCATCGAAGAATTTCTGGACGCGGCCGGCGCGGAAGCTGCCGTCGAGCTGACCACGCTCGATCCCACCAGCGGAGAGCCGGCGATCTCGCACATTCGCGCGGCGTTCGCCCGCGGCATGCACGTGGTCACCGCCAACAAAGGCCCCATCGCCCACGCCTACGCCGATCTGCGCGAGGTAGCTGCGCGCGCCGGGCTTCAGTTCCGGTTCGAATCGGCGGTGATGGATGGCGCGCCGGTCTTCAACCTGTGGCGCCATGCCATGCCGGGAGTGAAGGTGCTGGGCTTCGCGGGCGCGCTCAATTCCACGTCGAAGGTGGTGGTGGAAACCATGGAGCGCGGCGGCTCGTTCGAAGACGGCCTGGCGGCGGCCCGTGCGATGGGCATCACCGAAGCCGGCGGCGCCTTCGACGTGGAGGGCTGGGACTCCGCCGCCAAGACCGCGGCGCTGGCCAATGTACTGCTGGATGCGCGCACCACGCCGCAGCAGGTTTCGACGCGCGGCATTGCCCGCCTGACCCCGGAACGGATGGCGGCGATCAACCGCCAGGGCAAGACCGTGCGCCTGATCAGCCGCGCGCGGCGCACCGGCGCGGGTGTCTCGCTGCGCGTCCGCGCCGAAGTGCTGGACCGCGCCGACATTCTTGCCAGCCCGCACGGCACCTCCAACATCCTGCTGTTCCACACCGACCTGATGGGAACGTTCGGCACGGTTTCGATCGATCCCGGTGTGGAGCAGACCGCTTATGGCGTGTTTAGCGACCTGGCGAGCCTGCGGTGGGGCATGCTTTAGTTTGCCCTGCAATCACCTAAAATCTGAAGAAAGGTGTTAGGGCAAGCTAAAGCATGCCCCACCTACGGTTCCGAAAACGCCATGCCGGCAAAACTCACCACGCTCGCTTCGTCGATGTTCCACTGTTGATAGCTGAGCAGTTCGCCGCGCGCCCGGGGGGCGGTCTTGAGGAACGTGTAGAACGGCGACGAACCGCACCACTTAAGATCGTCGTGATTCTCCCGCACTAGCTCCCAGAAGCCGTCCGCGTCGCCCGAGTTGATGCGGGCGATGCGATCGCGGTCGCGCGCCTCCACGTCCTGCATCACACCGTGGCTGGCGCGGGCCTGGAACGGGTCCTGATAGCGCGCGCCCATGTGCGCCATGTCCACTCCCAGAATCCAGAAAAGCCGGCTGCCTTCACGCTCGCGCAATTCCGCCAGCGCATCGAAAAAGCGGCGCACTTGCTCCTCGTCTTCCGGTTCGCCGCCTTCGATCAGGCTTCTCACGAAGCTTCCACAAAGAATCGGCAGAATGCGGGTCTGGGGACCGAGCGCGTGTTGCAGGAAGATCAGCTCCAGTTCCACCGTGTGTTCGAAGGAGTGGCAGTAATCTTCCATTTCAATGGCGCCGGGAGCGCGTTCAGCCAGCCAGTCCACCAGCCGGACATCGGTAGGCGATTCTCCCAGCGGCGTCAGGAAATTCTTGCGCGTGAGTCCGAACTTTTCGGGAGGGCCATAGTGCGAGGTGGCGAGGATCACAAAGGTCCGGTCGCGATCCTCCGGCCGCAACATTTGGTAGGCGGCGCGGTACGATTCGACGCCGCCTTCCGGGCTGGCATGCGGCGCTGCGATCGCCATCGGCCGGTGGTTCCGCGAAGGTGCGGCGCCATTCATGTAGCGCGCCAAGGTCTGGCTGAGGACTTCGGCTTCGGCCGGGTAGGCGCCGCCGGCGTGGGCCGGTTGGCGCACCGGCTCGGCGGCGAATTGGCGCCGGCGCTCCCGCTGCATGCGCGTGAAATTCTCGTCTTCGAGGAAACCCGATCCACTCAAAGTCTCGATCAGGCTCTTGGCGATTTCGCCCACGTCGAGATCGCCGGTCAGCCGTACCAGCACGGCTCGCAGATCGAGATCCGTTTGTTGACCGTCGAAGCAGGCAAGCGATTCCACCAGCAGCGGTGGAACGATGAGTACCGCTTCGGAGAAGTGATGTCCGTCGCGGATCAGCAGCCCTGGGTGGTCCGCGGCCGGCGACGGCATGAAATCGAGATCGAGGCGCAGGCGTGGCAGGGTCTGGGGCAAGTGTCCATGTTAGCGCAGGCCGCCCCGGGTCAGACGATTCCCAGCCGCTTCTGCATCTGTTCGAGCGATACGCCCTTGGTTTCGGGGAAGAAGAGCAGAACGACGACGAACTGGACTGCCATCATGGCCGCGAAAAAGGCAAACGGCAGAGCGCCGGAACGGGCGGCGACCATCGGAAACAGGAATGAGATCAGCGCATTCATGATCCAGTGTGTGAAGCTGCCCAGGCTCTGGCCCTGCGCGCGCACGCGGTTGGGAAAGATCTCGCTCAGATATACCCAGATCACCGCGCCCTGCGAAAACGCGAAGAAGCCAATGAAACCTACCAGCAGCCACAGCAGCATCGATTCGTGCCGCGCGGTCGAGAAGACATACGAAACGCCGCTCAGGCAGGCGGCCGTGCCCACCGCGCCCACCAACAACAGAACCTTGCGACCGATCCGGTCGATCACGGACATGGCAATCACCGTGAACAGGAGATTGGTGGCGCCGATGGCCACCGCCTGCAGATCGCTCGACACTTTGTCGAAACCGGCCTTGGCGAAGATGTCGTTCAAGTAATACAGGATCGCGTTGATGCCGGAAAGCTGGTTGAACATGGCGAGCGAAACCGCCAGCAGAATCGGCAGCCGGTACTTGCGCGAGAACAGCCGCTCGCGGTCGTGCCCGTGCTCGGCGTCGATGGAGGCGACGATTTCGGCCAGCTCACTTTCCGCATTCTCCGCGCCGATGGTGACCAGCGCCTCGCGCGCCTCCGCCACCCGGCGCTTCTGCGCGAGCCAGCGCGGGCTGCGTGGAATTCGGAACAACATCACCAGGAACAGCAGGGCGGGGAAGGCGGCAACTCCCAGCTTCCAGCGCCATTCGGCGCCGCCCAGCGAGAACTGTCCCAGCAGGTAGTTGGATAAATAGGCCACCAGAATTCCGGAGACCACGTTGAACTGAAAGAAGCCCACCAGGCGCCCGCGCCACTTGGGCGGTGAAACTTCGGCGATATACATGGGCCCCAACACGGAGGAGCCGCCGATGCCCAGGCCGCCGATGAAGCGGAAGAAGAGCAGCGAATACCAGTTCCAGGCGAATGCGCAGCCTAGCGCGCTGACCACGTACAGCACCGCCATCAGCCGCAGACTGTCGCGGCGGCCCAGCCGGTCGCCCGGGTAACCGGCCAGCACCGACCCGACCACCGTCCCGCAGAGGGCCGCGGCCACCGTGAAGCCCAGCATCCAGTGCGACAACTGGTACAGCTCGGTCAGCGCGTGCGTGGCGCCGGCGATGACGGCGGAATCGAAGCCAAACAGCAGGCCGCCCAGCGCGGCCACCACGGTGCTCTTGAGCAGGGAGGCATTCAAACGCATCAGCGACAGCTTACCAGAAGGCGTGTTCCCGGTCGTCAGCTTCTTTTCGGGAGCGATTTGAGGGACAATATTGCGTTGGACAGGATTATCAAAATGCGGGCTTACTATCGTTTTCTCGGAATTGCCCTTCTGATTTGCGTTGCCGGTGTTGCCACGTTTCGCGGTCAGGGTTCCGCGGTCAATATGCCCGGGGACTATTCCCTGACCTTTGTGTTTGGCCCGGGTTTCGCGTCCACCGCCCGGCAGGGTGCGCGCGCCGCCTCGATGGCCTCCCGCCATTGGTTCTCTACGACGCTCGCCACCATCGAACTCCGGCGGACCGGCAGCCTCGACGCGCAGCGCATCGAGGCCAAAATGACCCCGAAGGAGATGGATCAGATCTTCACCGATGCGGCTCTCGCGGCACGCACCGCCGATCCCGCGGCGTTCCTCAGTTCTTTGGATGCCGCCGTGCAGGCCGCCGCGCTTCGTCCCGGAATACGGGTTGTCGTCGCCGTGTTGAACAGCCCCCCCCTGTCCAGCGATATGGAGAGCACCATCAAGCATCTGATTGGGTTGTGCCAGACCAACGCCGTGCGCGTGGTGGTGCTGGATAGCGTCGAGCCGGGCGCAAAAGTCGTCCCTTCCGCTCTGGAGTTGCTGCCCAACAATACCGGTGGCGCATGGGTGACCCTAGCGGGCAACCTGGAAACCAGCCTCTTGACAGTCACGCACGCGGCCAAAGCGGAGGTCGTAGCGCCGGCCGCCAAACCGCCTGCGGCAGCGGCTGCCTCGGTGCCGCCAGCCGCGGCCGGATCGCCAGAGCTTCCCACGGCAGCGGCTGCGCCAAACGAGATTCCGGTGCGTGCGCGTTTCATCCGCACTTCGATGACCTCGGGGGCCGTCACGTCGGGCATAGAATCGGTCGTCGGGATGGCGGCCAACGGAGGCGGCGCGGGCACGGGTATGCAGATGAATGAGCGCAATGTTGAGGCCAACGATTCCACCGGCCCGATGCGCGGTCTGATCCTGGTCGAATCGCCGATGAGCGCGTTGAAATTTCAGGTGGATGATAATGCCGGGACCTATCTGGCGCGCGCCAGAATTATCGCCATTGTGCGCAACTCGAAAGGCGCACCGGTGTGGAGCGGCCAGAAAGAGGTCGACATTCATGGTTCGCTCCGCGACCTGAACCTGCGGCAAAAGGGCAACCTGGAGTTTATGCGGGACATCACTGTGCCCGGCCACGAGAACTTCACGATCGACGCCAAAGTGGAAGATTTGCAAGCCGGAATCTCGGGCCGCATCCAGACGCCGCTACGGGCCGGCCAGGGAGCGCCGGGTCTGATGGCCAGCGATGCGCTGTTCGTGCGCCCGTTCAAACGATCCACCGACAAGTTCGAGGCCGACCAGGTGTTCGCCTATGAGGGCGAGGCTTTGTCTCCGCTGCTCGATCCCGTCTTCCAGGCTGGAGAAGAGTTCAAGCTCCAGCTCTACTTCATCCTCTATCCGGATATCCGCGGCGCCCAGCCGCAATTGAGCCTCGATCTCGTGCGCGAGGGGCACGCGGTTGTCCGCATGCAGATGCAGTTCAACAGCAAACTCATCGATCCCACCAGGGAGGGCTACGGCCCGATGATAGGCTCGCAGGCGCACTCGTTTCCATACCTCGCCGATGTCAACGGCAGCAAGCTCGCCGCCGGCGACTATGACGCCATCGTCACCATCCGCCAGGGCAAGAACGTGATCACCCGCAACGCGCCGTTTCGCGTGCTGGGAGAACGCGGGGCTACTGAAGCCGCCGCACCGGAGAAGACGTTAATCAAGCGGACGGATGCGGAAGACGGCGTGGTGGTGCTGCCGGAAATCGAACCCGCCACCATCGATTCGAGCGGCCTGGCGATGTCGCGCGACGAGCAGAAGCGGCTCTGGGATGAGGCTGCGGCGAATGCGCGCGAGTATTCTTCGCACCTCCCCAATTTCCGCTGCTCGCAGGAGACCCACCGATTCACGGGACCCGCCTCCAAACCGGATGAGTTGAAGGACGCCGACTCGTTTCGCGACGAACTGACGTTCGAAGACGGCCGGGAGACTTACCGGGTCGTCGAGATCAACGGGACCAAGACTGACGCATCGCGCCAGGATTTGAATTTCGTCAATTCCAGGGGAGAGTTCGGCTCCATGCTGATGGGACTGTACGATCCGGAGGTCGGCGCTTCGTACAAGTGGGCCGGCCGCGCCATGGCAATGGGTGTCCTCTGCCAGGTATTCGAAATCACCGTGCCCAGGGCCAAATCGAACTTCACACTCACTTACAACCGGATGGGCGAGCCCGCCGGCTACACCGGCAAGGTCTTCGTCGACGACGAGACCGGCATGGTGAGACGCCTCACGATTGAGGGAGATGGGCTGCCACCCACCTTCCCGCTGCAATCGCCTTCGTTCAATCTCGAATACGGGATGGTGCGCATCGGCTCGGAAGATTATCTGTTGCCGCTGCGCTCGACCATGCAGGTCAGGCGGGGCAAGATCATCGAGCGCAATGAGAGCGTCTTTCGCGAGTATCGCCGCTTCGAGGCGAGCTCGGGAATCAAGTTCGACAACAAGTGACCGCCCGCGTCAGTTGTAGGCGGCGTTGATCGTGAACATCGCGCCGGCGAAAGCGTTGCCGATGTCGAGGCCGGTGGTCGATATCGCCTGTGGAGCGCTCCGGTTCTCGAGCGTCAGGGTCCCCGGGCCGGCCGGCAGGGCCTGCAATATCGACGCAGGAACAGTGAACTGGTCGGCGCTGGCCGGAACCGAGCACATAAAGCTCGTGCTCGGGGTTGGCGATCCGGCCGCGGCAAACGAACTGCCGCGGATTGCGACGACTCCATTGGCGTCGCCGCCGGTCCAGGTCAACCGAACGCCTTGCGACCTTTTGATCGTGCCGATGGAATTCTGGTTGGTCCAATCGAGCGCAGCCGGAGTTTTCACGGGCGTGTTGAAAGTCCCGATGGTCGCGTACTGCCCGCTCCCACTCACGAAGGTGAACGTTCCGCCGCCGGCCGGAATCGTCGACGCCGGCATAATCCCACCGTAGTCTGCATAGTCGCCGGTGGTGAGAGGCTGCTGCCCGGCCGGCCCATTGAGGGCGATGGAGCCGCCCGCGTTCAGCCCGCCGGCCTGGTACGAGCCATACGGCGGAACGACAATGCAACTTCCCTCCGAAACCGCTGCGCTGCCTGCGAAAGCTGCGAGGGCGGAGCCGGACATGCTGCCAAAATACCCGCCTGCCAGTGCCTGGCCGGCGTACTGCGACACCGACAGGGATCCAACGTTGACAGTGGCCTGGCTGCCGAGGGCCTGAGCCACACTGGGGTCGAGCACGAACGATGGCTGAGCGCACGTGCCTCCGATCACGGCAATCGGCAGCGTTACGGTGTTGCTGCCCACGCCGGTGCCGCTATCGGCTGCCATCAATGGAACCGAACAGCCAACGGGAACTGTAATCCAAGGAGGATAGCTCGGGTAGCCATTAACCCATACCGGGGCTGGAATGTCCCCCACGGGTATCTGTATATTGATTTGATCCAGGCCCGGATATCCGCTCCTGCCCGCCCACACAATCGCCGGGGCCTGGCCGTCCTCCAAGACCAGAAATGTTAGCGGAACGCTGGTAATTTGGTGCGGAGTCGCCGTGTAAGTGGTGTCGCTGTCCGCTGTACCGGCGCCCAAGCCGGTTCCCCAGAGCGTGATGATCTGGCCGGCCGCCGCCGAGTTGGTGGGTGAAATGAAGTTGTAGTTCGCGTCCGTCGCCATCGCCGGGCCAGTGCCGTCGCCGGACATGGTTGCGATTCCCAGCGCGCTCTGTACAACTTGAAGCGTCGCCGGCTGACTGGTGACCCCGTTGTACGTCACCGTGACGGTACCGGTTGCCAACGGCGTGATGGAAGGAAGCACCGCGGCGATCTGCATCGGCGTCGCGTAGTAGAGCGCTGGCTGCACGCTGAGGCCGGCAACCGTGACCGTGACGCTGGCGCCATTCAGCGTCAACGGCAGGCCCTGGCAGTCGCCGGGGGGGACAGGGCAGACACTGTTCTGCAAGACCGCCGGCGAGCCCGGCGCCGCCAGGCCGGTGCCGAAGATGACGAAAATGCTCCCCGGCGCGATGCCATAGTTCGGGTTGCCGGGCAAAATATAGCTGTAATTGTTCAGTACGGCAGTGATCGTTGGGACGCTGGAATCGTTGCTGTCCGCGGCGCGGGCTGGTCGGGCGATGCTACCGGTCAAGGCCAGTCCCATGACGGCGGCGGCAATGCCGGTGAGCACCTTGGACATGAATGGCAATGCTACGCCCGGTTTGAATTGGATGAGGGGTAGCGCCGGGCGCGGACGGCACAGGACACGATGAGACACACCTGCCTCCATGGCTGCGAGCTTCCTCACCAGTTTAACTCCCGGCGGAAGTGCTGGTAGTTTCAGCCCTCTTTATCTGTTTTTGTCTGACCCTCAGGATCTATGTTCGAGAACTGGTGACGGCTCGCGTCAGTTGTAGGCGGTGTTGATCGTCAATAGCGCGCTCGCGAAAGCGTAGCCGATGTCGAGGCCGGTGGCCGATATCGGCTGTAGGGCGCTCTGGTTCTCGATCGTCAATGTCCCCGCGCCGGCCGGAAGAGCCTGCAATATCGAGGCGGGAACAGTGAACTGCTGGGCGCTGGCCGGGACCGAGCACACAAAGCTGGTGACCGGGGTTGGCGCTCCGGCCGCCGCGAAAGAGCTCCCGCGGATGGCGACGACTCCATCGGCGTCGCCGCCGGTCCAGGTTAGCTGGAGGCCCTGCGACCGGTTGATCGTGCCGATCGAATTCTGGTTGGTCCAATCGAGCGGTGCAGGAGTTTTCAGGCTCACGCTGGGAAGCTCGACGGACTGAAAAGGCCCAGACTGACCCGCGAACGTAAACGTTCCGCCGCTGGCGGGAATGGTCGACGCCGGCACAATTCCACCGTAGTCTCCAGTGTTGCCTGAGGTGAGCGCTTGCTGCGCGGCGGGCCCGGTGAGGTTAATGCCGGCGCCCGCGTACAGCCCGTTAATTTCGTACGTGCCAGCCGCCGGTACCACGATGCAACTTCCCGCTGAAGCTGTCCCACCGCCTGCATAGGCGGCGAGAGCGGTGCCCGGTATGCTGTCAAAGGAACCGCCCGCCATCGCCTGGTTGCCATATTGCGAGACCGACAGGAATCCGAAGTCGACGGTGGCCTTGCTGCCGAAAGACTGAGCCACGCTGGGATTGAGGACGAACGGCGGCCGCATGCACGCGCCGCCGGCCACGGCAATCGGCAGCGTCACGGTGTTGCTGCCCACGCCGGTACCGCTGTCCGCGGCGGTCAACGAAACCGCGCAGCCGACGGGAACCGTAACCGAGTTAGTGAGGCTGGGGGTTGCGGGTATCTGGACGTTAATCTGGTCCAGGCCCGGGTAGCCGCTTCTGCCTGCCCACACAACCGTCGCCGACACACCATTGAGATAGATCGTCAGCGGAATCTTCGAATTGGGGATTTGGTTCGGCGCCCCATAGGTGGTGTCGCTGGCCGCGGTATCGGCGCCCAGGCCAGATCCCCAGAGCGTGATGATCTGGCCGGACGCCGCCGCGTTGGTGGGCGAAATGAAGTTGTAGTTGGCGTCCGTCGCCATCACCTGGCCGGCGCCGTCGCCCGACATGGTGGCGAGTCCCAGCGCGCTCAGCACAACCTGAAACGTCGCCGGCGCGCTGGCCATCCCGTCGTAGGTCACCGTGACGGTGGCCGCTCCCAGCGGCGTGGTGGAAGGAAGAACCGCGGCGATCTGCGTCGGGGTCGCGTAGTAGAGCGCCGGGTTCACGGTGAGGCCGGCCACTGTGACCGAGACGCTGGCGCCATTCAGCGTCAACGGCAGTCCCTTGCAATTGCCGGGCGGGATAGGGCACGCGCTGTCCTGCAAAACCGCGGGCGCCCCCGGCGTCGCCATGCCGGAGCCGAAAATGACGAAAATGCTCCCCGGCGCAATGCCGTAGTTCGCCGCGCCGGGCAAAACATAGCTGTAGTTGTTCAGCACCGCGGTGATGGCCGGGCTTGGGCCGACAGCCAAAGTTAGCGTGTTGCTGGCGACCCCTCCGATACTCACCGAAACGTTCTGATTGCCGGATGGGGCATTCGCCGGCACCGTTAAGTAGACCTGGTAGATGCCGACACCGGCGCTGCCCAGCGTCGCATACTTAACCGCACACTTGTTGCCGCCCAAAGTCACGGTGGGGAGGGTTGTGGTCTGCCCGTAGCCTGTTTGTCCGGTGGCGATGACCGGGTTGGTGGGCCCCAGGCCGACGGCGTACATGTTGATGGTCTCGCCCGGTATCGCGGGCGCGGTCGGTGACACGGGACTCCCATCCGAGTGCCAGGCGCTGACCGTAGTCGCGCCGACGGCTTGCGGCATGAGGATCGGCGCGTATTGTGTAAGGGTGATGCTGGTACTTGCGCCAAAGGCTTCCACCGACAGATTTGCGCCCACCGGTGCATTTACCGGAATCTGGATCAAATATTCGCTGGCGCTGTTGGAAACGATGTAGCCATTCTGTCCACCCACAGTCACCACCAGGGTCGTGCCGAGCTGGTTCACGAAGTCGGTTTCGAGTCTGGCCAGGCTGCCTGGGGCGAGGTTCAGCCCACCGAGGACGTCGGACAACGACAGCTCCATCGGCTGCCCGTACAGAGGAAATCCAGCCAGAAGGGCGAGGACACTACATAGACACGCGCGCTTCATGCTACCTCCCGAAAAACCCGGTTTCAGTCTATTCTCCGTTACCACTTCCTCATCGTCGCGGCTCAGTATGGCGGTATGCACGCGCCACCGGCGGAGCCCACCGGCAAAATCACGGCGTTGCTGGGTACGTTGTTGATGCCGCTCGTCGCGATCAACTGAGCCGCGCAGCCGCCGATAAACACCGGGTCCCATTCGGGAGAACTTTGCGCGGGCAGTTGGACGTTGATTTGATCCAGGCCCGGATAACCGCTTCTGCCTGCCCACACAACCTGCAACGGGCTGCTGCCGACATAAACCGTCAGCGGAATGTTGGTGATTTGGTGCGGGCCCGTATAGGTGGTGTCGCTGACCGCAATATCGGCGCCCAGGCCCGAACCCCAGAGGGTAATAATCTGGCTGGTCGCCGCCGAGTTAGTGGGTGAAATCAAGTTATAGTTGGCGTCCGTCGCAATCACGTCGCCGATACCGTTTTCGCTCATGGTGGCGAATCCCAGAGCGCTCGGCACCACCTGAAACGTCGCCGGCGCACTGGTGATCCCGTTGTACGTCACGGTGATGGTGGCGGTTCCCGGCGGCGTGTTCGAAGGAAGCACTGCCGCCATCTGGGTCGCACTCGCAAAGTAGAGTGCCGGGTAACTGGTGATGCCGGCAACGGTAACTGCGATGCTGGCGCCATTCAGCGTCAGCGGCAGGCCATTGGTGCTGTCCTGCAAAACTGCCGGCACGCCCGGCGTTGCCATGCCGGAGCCAAAGATCGAAAAAATGCTGCCCGGCGCAATGCCGTAGTTGGCGTAGTCCGGTGTGCCAGGCAAAATAAAGCTGTAATTGTTCAGCACGGCGGAGATCGCCGGGTTAGGGCCGACGGCCAAAGTCAGCGAGTTGCTAGTGGCACCTCCGATGCTCAGCGTAACATTCTGATTGCCGGACGGCATATTAGCCGGCACCGTGAAGTAGACCTGGTAGTCGCCCACGCCGCCAATGCCCAGTACTGCATGCAGAACGGCACACTTGTTGCCGCCCAAAGTCACGGTGGGGAGGGTCGTGGTCTGCCCGTACCCGGTGGTCCCCGTGGCGACCGTCGGGCTGGTAGGCCCCAGGCCGACGGCGTCCATGTAGATTGCCTCGTTCGGCATCGCGGGCGCGGCCGGCGAGACGATGCTGCCGTCCGAGTGCCAGGCGCTGACCGTGGTACCGCCGCCTTGCGGCATCAACAGGGGAGCGTATTGGGTAACATTAATGTAGATATTGCCGCCGGGGCCTGCCAGTATATCAGTGCCGGTCGGCGCGTCTACCGGAATCTGGATCAAAAACTTGGAATTGCCCTCGTAAAGGGTATAGCAGTTCAGGCCAGCCACCGTCACCACTATGGGAGGGTTAACAAGACCCATGACGTCCAACTCGGCAAGGCTGCCTGGGGCAAAGCTGTTGCCGCCCAACATATCCGTCACAAATGGGGATCCCTGCCCGTACAGGGGCAATCCCACCAGCAGTGTGAGCGCAATACGTAGACATGCGTGTTTCATAATGCCTCCTGGGAAACCCGGCTTGAGTTCCTGCCGTACACGCCGGCTATTGCTGCCGGACGGAATGAATGACGCCGCCGCGAGTGGACGTTTCGGATAAGGACTGGGCACGTTGCTTCCATGGCTATGAGCCTCCTTCACTGGTCTGTGACGGCGCGAGGGAATTTGCCGTTCTGGCCCTTTAGAGCTGTTTTTGACTTGCTGACCCTCAGAAGCCACATTCGAGAACCAGTAACCGCTTGCGCTCAATTGTAAGCCGTGTTGATCGTGGAAATCGTGCCGGCGAAAGCATAACCGATATCCAGGTTGCTGGTTGTGATCGGCTGCGAGGCACTCTGGCTCTCGACCGACAGAGTCCCCGCGCCGGCCGGCAGAGCGTTCAACACCGAGGCTGGAACGGTGAACCGCCCGGCGCTGGCCTCGACCGAGCACATGAAGCTGGAGACCGGTGTTTGCGATCCAGGCGCGGCAAACGAGCTCCCGCGGATGGCGACCACTCCATCGGCATCGCCGCCGGTCCAGGTCAACTCAACTCCTTGCGACCGGTTGATGGTGCCGATCGACTTCTGGTTGGTCCACTCGAGCGGGGCCGGAAAGTTCACGGTCGTGGTGAACTCGCCGATGTAGGCTGTTTCGAAGAAGTCGTTCCCTGCTCCCGCGAAGGTGAACGATCCGCCGGTTGCCGGAATCCACTTCGCCGGCAGAGGCGCGCCGTAGTCTCCCGTGATGCGGTTCTGCACGTAGTCCCCAGCGAGCTCTTGCTGCCCGGCCGGTCCGGTGACGGTGATGGTGTTGCCTGCGTATAGCCCGGTGTTCGTGTACGTGCCAGGTGGTGGAACTACGATGCAACTTCCTGCCGATGCCGGTCCGCTGCCTGTGTAAGCTGCCAATGCGGCGCCAGGTATGGTGTCCAAAGAACCGCCCGCCATCGCCTGGGCGCCATCTTGCGATACCGACAGGGATCCAACATTAACGGTGGCCTGGCCGTCGAACGGCTGCGCCACGCTGGGGTCGAGGACGAAGGATGGCTGAGTGCACGCGCCGCCGGCAATGGCCACCGGCAGCGTCAGGGTGTTGCTGGCCAAGCTGTTGATTCCGCTCAGCGCGAGCAACTGATCCGTGCAGCCGAGGGGCACGAAACTGGGTATCAGGGATCCGGTTGAGTAGTATGGCAGGGGCACTTGGACGTTGATTTGATCCAAGCCCGGGTAGCCGCTTCTGCCCGCCCACACCACCTGTGCCGCTATGCCGCCGAGATAAACGGTCAGCGGAATGTTGGTGATCCGCTGCGGGCTGGTATAGGTAGTGTCGCTGACCGCAATATCGGCGCCCAAGCCCGATCCCCAGAGGGTGATGATCTCGCCGGCCGCCGCCGAGTTGGTCGGTGAAATGAAGTTGTAGTTCGCATCCGTCGCCATCGCCTGGCCGGTACCGTCTCCGCTCATGGTGGCGAACCCAACGGCGCTCTGCACAACCTGCGTCGTCGCGGGCGCGCTGGTCATCCCGTCGTATGTCACCGTGACGGTACCGGTTCCCAATGGCGTATTGGAAGGCAGCACCGCGGCGACCTGCGTCGCAGTCGCGTAATAGAGCGCCGGGTACACCGTGATGCCGGCAACCGTAACCGCGACGCTGGCGCCATTCAGCGTCGACGGTAGGCCCTTGGAGGAGTCCTGCAAGACCGCCGGCGCGCCGGGTGTCGCCATGCCTGAACCGAAGATGGCGAAAATGCTTCCCGGCGCAATGCCGTAATCGGCGTTTGGCGCATTGGGCAGAATATAGCTGTAATTGTTCAGCACGGCGGTAATCGCCGGGGGAGGGCCGACGGCCAAAGTCAGCATGTTGCTGGTGGCGCCTCCGATGCTGACCGAAACGTTCTGATTGCCGGACGGGGCATTAGCCGGCACCGTGAAGTAGACCTGGTAGATGCCGGGACTGGCGCCGCCCAGCGTCGCATGCAAAACCGTAACCTGTTTTCCGGCCATAGTGAGGGTCGGGAGGGTTGTGGTCTGCCCTTGCCCCGTGCCTCCAGCGGGGATAGCCGGGCTGGTCGGCCCGAGGCCGACGGCGTACAGGTTGATGGTCTCGCCAGGCAGCGCGGGCGCGGCCGGTGAGACAGCACTCCCATCCGAGTGCCAGGCGCTGACTGGACTTGCGCCGGCGGCTTGCGGCACCAGGACTGGCGCGTATTGTGAAATCGGAATTGGGTAAAACAGGCCTCCGTATCCAACCGGTATGCTCGCGCCCACCGGTGCCGTGAATGGAATCTGGATTTCCAAAACGCCATTGCCTTCGATCAACGTGTAGGCATTCTGACCACCCACGGTCGCCACAGGGGCGGGCCCCCCTCCGTTGAGGCCGAAACAGCCGCAAGAGAGCACGGCGAGGCTGCCTGGCGCAAAGCTAGTACCGCCGGCAACGTCCTGCACGGCCGCTATAGTGAAAACCTGGCCGCGCAAAGAGAACCCCGCCAGCGAGGCGAGCACGATACATATACACGCACGCTTCATGATGCCTCCTGGGAAATCCGGCTTGAACTGCCGGCGGCTCTTGTCAGGTGGAATGGATGATGACGCTGAGGGCGAAACGAACGCGAAACTACGAGACACAATTGGCCCCATAGCAGCGAGCCTCCTTGACCAATTCTAGACGGACGGGACGAATTGCCCGTTTCAAATCTTTTTCTCTGTTTTCATTTCCTGGTGAACAAACCGGCAAAATCGGAATGTCAGGATGTTGAGAAACCCCTGCCGGGGAGCGCACTCAGTTCTTAATCGGATTTTCGACCATGGCGCTCTTCAAGACTCAAAGTGCGGCTGTCTATGGGATTGACGCGCACCGTATCGATGTGGAAGTCGACATGTATTCGCAAGGATCGCCGCGCGATTCGCGGATGGTCGGGATGCCCGATGTCGCGGTCCGCGAAAGCCGCGAACGCATCAAATCCGCGCTCATCAACTCCGGCTTCGGATACCCCAACAAGACGCTCACCATCAATCTGGCGCCGGCCAGCGTGCGCAAGGAGGGCGGCGGCTTCGATCTGCCGGTGGCGCTGGGCATTCTCGGCGCCATGGGGGTAGTAAAGGGGCTCGACCAGCACATCCTGGCGGGCGAGCTTTCGCTCGATGGCGCCATCCGTCCGATTCGCGGCGCTCTTTCGATCGCCGTTTGTGCCCGCGCCGAGCGAATCCCCAACCTGATTCTTCCGGCCGAGAATGCCGCCGAGGCCGCCGTGGTGGAGGGCGTCAGCGTGTACGGCATGCGCCACCTGGCCGAAGTTGTGGCGTTGTTGACGCGTCCCCTCGAGTTCACGCCCGCGGTTCCGGCGGCCAACGGCCGCCCCGCCGATTCGCCCACCGCGCCGGACTTCGGTGACGTGCGCGGCCAGACCATGTCAAAACGCGCGCTGGAAGTGGCCGCCGCCGGCGGTCACAACGTTCTGATGATCGGGCCGCCCGGTTCCGGCAAGACCATGCTGGCGAAGCGGCTGGCCGGCGTTCTGCCGCCGCTCACTTTCGAGGAAGCCATCGAAACCACCAAGATCCACAGCATCGCCGGCCTGCTCGGCTCCGGCGGCGGCCTGCTGCATCAGCGCCCGTTCCGCGCTCCGCACCACACCATTTCCGACGCGGGATTGATCGGCGGCGGAATCGGCACGCCGCGCCCGGGCGAGGTCAGCCTGGCGCACAACGGCGTTCTGTTCCTCGACGAATTTCCGGAGTTCCCGCGTGACGTGCTGGAGATGCTGCGGCAGCCCATCGAAGACGGGTCGGTTACCATAGCCCGCTCCGTGATGACGGTCTGCTTCCCGTCCAATTTCATGCTGGTCTCAGCCATGAACCCATGTCCGTGCGGATTCTATGGCGATACGGGGCGCGAATGCCGCTGCACGCCGGCCATCATTCAGCGATATCTCAGCAAGATCTCCGGGCCGCTGCTGGATCGCATCGATATCCACGTCGAAGTGCCCGCGGTTCCCTTCAAGGAGCTGCGCGATAGCGCGCCGACCGAATCTTCCGCCCACATTCGCGCCCGCGTCGAGCGCGCGCGGGCCCTCCAGCAGGCGCGCGGCTTTTACAATTCCGAGATGCCGGCGCCGCTCATCCGCAAGTTGTGCGCGCTCGATGATGCTGGCGAGCGCACGCTCGAAATGGCCGTCCGCCGGATGAGCTTTTCCGCCCGCGCGCACGACCGCATCCTCAAAGTCGCCCGTACTGTCGCCGACCTCGCCGAATCCGCCACCGTCTCCGCCAAACACATCGCCGAAGCCGTGCAATACCGGAGTTTGGACCGGAGCTATTGGAATTGATGGCAACTCTTCGGTAGCATCGCAGAGGATTCGCACGCCGCAAAAAACAACCGCTCCCTCACGGTCGCGGCTCAGAACGCATCGGAGCCGCGACCAAAGGGAGCGGTTGGTAGCGCAGTTATTACGAAACAGCCTCAGTTATACGTTGCGTCGATTTGAGTCCCCACGTATGCCGCCGCGTATGCGAAATCCAACCCCGTTGCCGTGAAGCTCACCGGGTTGGTGTAGTTGCTCACCTGGAGACTCCCGCTGCCGGCCGGCAGCGACAGCAACACCACCGGGGGAACCGTGAACGTTCCGGCGCTCACCGGAGCATCGCAAACGAAGGAGGCGCTGAACGCCGCGGTCGAGGACACCGAACTGCCGGAGATTACAGCGTAGGTGCCGCTGGCGCCCCCGGTCCAGGTGGTCGTCACCCCGCTTGCGCGGCTGACCGTCCCGTCCGAGCCCGAATTGGTCCATACCAGCGGGTTCAGAAAGGCCACGCTGGCGGTGAAAGGTCCAACATCGGGTCCGCCGGTGCCGGTGAAGGTGTAGGTCCCGCCTGAAGCCGGAATCGTGAAAGCTGGTATCCCGGCTAATCCGACGTTTCCGGCGAGGTATTCTCCGGTTTCAGGATTTGCCAACTGCACGGTTCCGTTGGGCGGTCCCGTTACGGAGACCGTCCCGGCATTCAGAAAAGTGAAGGTGTATGGAGGGACCACGGTCGTCGAATTGTACTGCGTGACGGAGCAGCTTCCCAGCGAAGGCTTGGTACTGCTGGTATATCCGGTCAGCGTACTGCCAGTGGTGCTCTCGAAAAACGCGCCTGCCTCATCCGTCACTGTGGGAGTGTTGGAAGTTCCGCTGGGCGCCGTCAACTGGAAGACCGCGACGTCGCCGAACTTGACGGTGGTCTTGCCGGACAGCGTCGACCCTTCCGTCGGGCTGACAATGGAAAGCGGATCGATGCAGGTGCCGCCATTCGTGGCAATCGGCAGTGCCACAATGTTGCTGCTGACCGCGCTGCTTCCACTGCCGCTTACCGCGGCGACCGAGATCGCGCAGCCGGTGGGTGCATTCGTTGGCACCTGCACGTTGATCTGATCGACGCCCTGATAAGTCGAACTCCCCTGGTACTCGATCGGCACCTGCACATTGCCGAAGTAGAGCGCGGTGATGCCGCTCAAGTTGTCGTAGTGTTTGGGCGGGTTCACGTCGTCGTTATTCAGATCGGCGCCATCGCCTGAGCCCCAGAATACAATCTGCTCGCCGGGCTTAGCCGAGTTGGTGGTGGTAATCAAGTGGCCGTCACCGTTGTCGGTGACCGCGGCCAGTGCGCCGCCGTAATAGTCGAACCCAAACGCGTGAGGCACGATTGTGATCGGCACCGGCTGGCTGGTCTGCCCGCCGTACGAAGCCGTAATCGTGCCTGTTCCAACGGGCGTGGTGGACGGAAGCACCACGGCAAGATTATTAAGCTGGGTGGCCGCATTGTACACGTGGGCATCGTACGCGTAATAGAACGCCGGGTGCACCGTCGTTCCGTTCACGGTGACCGAGACGATGGAGCCGTTCAGGGTGCCTGGCAGGGCACCGCCAGCGCTTTGTTCGACGAGCGGGCTTCCCGGCGCTATCAGTCCGTTTCCTTGAATGAGTAGTAGCGTGCCTGGCGCAATGCCGTAGTTAGGCGCCCCGGGGAGAATGTAGCTGGAGTTGTTCTGCACCTGGGTGATCTGCGGCGCGGCCGGCCCACCCAAGGTCACGGTTGTGAGTCCCTGGATCTTCGTCCCCGAGGTGTTGTAAGTGATGTACTGCAGCGTGATCGAACCGCTGCTGGCAGCCGTCACCAGGACCGCGGCGTAATTGCCGCCGTTGGTGTGCACCGCGATGACTTCGTTGGGCACCAGACTGCTGCCGGCGATCGGCGCCGTCGAGTAGGTTTGCGCCGCCAGGGTTTGCTCGAGAAAACCGCTCGAAACAAGGATGCTGAAGTCGGAGCCGAACGCCGTGGTGAGGTCAGCCAACTTGGCGGAGCCTACGGGGGCGATGCCGCTACCGCTGAAAGTGATGTCTCCGCCCGACGAGACCGCCGTCCCGCTGTCCAAATTCAGGTTGTTTTGCGCCGAAGCGGCCAGCGGCAGTGCTAACGCCAAAGCAGCTATGGCCAGGGTGTGAAACGACTTAGACATTGTTCCTCCTGCAATATTGTGAGTGCCGGACCTATTCCATATCTTCTGTAGATACCTTCTAACGCACCAAAACCCTATAAACCAGTGCAGCCCTACTCCGCGGCGAAGCGGGCTTCTGGAAGATAGCACTGTCCGGTCGCCGCGCGCAAGCTAGGGGCCTCGCTTGGTACACTGATCGGTGGTGTCGTTCGAGCACATCCTGTTCGCGGTGGATGAAGCGGGCATCGCGCTGGTGACCATCAACCGGCCGGAGAAGCGCAACGCCCTTTCGCGAGCGGTGGTGGGGGAATTGGGAGCGGCATTCGACTGCGTCGCGGAAGATGCGGCGGTTCGCGCAGCGATCGTCACCGGCGCCGGCGATACGGCGTTTGTGGCGGGGGCGGATCTCGGCGAACTCGCCGGCCTCTCGGGCGTGGAAATGCGCCAATACTCGCTCGATGGGCAGCGCGCGTTCCGGCGCCTCGAGACCGCGGGCAAACCGTCGGTGGCGGCGGTGAACGGGTTCGCGCTAGGCGGCGGGCTGGAACTGGCGATGGCGGCTACCGTGCGGGTGGCATCGGAGAGCGCCAGGCTGGGGCAGCCGGAAGTGAAGCTCGGGTTGATTCCGGGATTTGGCGGGTCGCAGCGGCTGCCGCGGCTGGTGGGCCGCGGGCGCGCGCTCTGGATGCTGGCTTCGGGCGAGCCGATTGAAGCCGCCGAGGCCTGGCGCATCGGCTTGGTGAACGCGGTTGTGCCGCGGGCGGAGTTACTCGGCGCCGCACGCGCGTGGCTGGGAAAGGTTTTGCAGAACGGCCCGCTGGCCGTGCGGGCAGCGATGGAGGCGGTGGATCAGGGCCTCGACGGCAGCTTGGAAGAAGGGCTGCAACGGGAGGCGGCGCTGTTCGGATCGATCGCCACCAGCAAAGACTGCCGCGAAGGCATCGGCGCGTTTCTCGAGAAGAGGGCCCCGGCGTTTACGGGGAAGTGAACTATGTCGAAAGTGTGGGAAGGTCAGTTAAGTGCCGCGGGGCTGCGATTTGTCATCATCGTCAGCCGCTTCAACAGCTTTATTACGGACCGCCTGCTGGCGGGCGCGATGGACGCGTTGACGCGCACGGGCGCGGCGGTGGACCTGATTGAAATCATCAAGGTGCCGGGCTCCTGGGAGATCCCGCTGGTGGCTGCGGAAGTGGCTCGAGCGCACCGCTATGACGCGGTGATCTGTCTGAGCGCGCTGATCCGCGGCGACACGCCGCATTTCGATTACATTGCCGCCGAAGCCGCCAAAGGCATCGCGCACGCCAGCCTGGAGACGGGCGTCCCGGTGTCGTTCGGCGTGCTGACCACTAACACGCTGGAACAGGCCATCGACCGGGCCGGCGCCAAGGGCGGCAACAAGGGCTTCGACGCCGCCATGAGCGCCATCGAAATGGCCAATCTGCTGCGCACGATGCGCCAGGCTACCTAAATGCCCGCCCGCCGCAGGTCGCGCCAGCGCGCCTTGCAGATCCTGTTTCTGTGGGATGCGCGCCGCCAGCCCCTGGACGAGGCGATCGACGCGTATTTCGACACGCTGTACGCGGAGGAGCATCCGGAGCGGGATGCCTTCGCCGTCAGCCTGCTCGAAGGCGCGATTGCCCACATCGAGGAAGTGGATGGGCTGATCACCCGCCACGCCGAGCACTGGCGCATGGAGCGAATGCCGGCCGTGGATCGCAACATCTTGCGGCTGGGAGTTTACGAACTGCTCCATGGCCCCACGCCCGCCGCGGTCACCATTGACGAAGCGTTGGAGCTGACGAGGAAGTTTTCGAGCGAGGAATCGGTGCAATTCGTCAACGGGGTGTTGGACGCGATCCACCGCAGCCAGCTTGCTGGCGCTTCGGACGCCAAGGCGGACGGCGAATCCGGTTAGCGGAATTCCGCAGAATGGACGATTGTAAAATCCCCCGCAAAACCGGGCCGGGACGTGTTACACTGAAATTCTTCCGCGTCCGACCACAATTCCAACCGAGCTTGACCTGCTGAACTGGAGGTTTTCTTGACCAAAATGCGCATTTTCGTTTTTGCGGTGCTGTGTGGCGTGCTCTGCGCGACTGCACTGGAGGCCCAGCCGGCCGCAGTCACAATTATTTCGGGGAACGGGCAATTGACCTGCCAACTTTGCCTCAGCTCTCCGTTTCAATATTTCGATCCGCTGGTAGTCGAAGTCACCGACGCCAACGGGAATGCGGTGGTCAATACCCAGGTGACCTGGGCGGTGACCGCCGGTAACGCGTTTTTTGGCCAGCAGGGCACCGGTTACGGCGTCAACACCATTACCACGAACACCGACAGCTCGGGGCGAACATCGGCCGTGATTGGCCAGCAGGCGGCCCAGCAATCCGGCGCGCAGTTCGGGGCGCAGAGCACGATCACCGCGACCGCGGGCAATGCCACTCCAGCCACGTTTTTCGCGTCGCAGTCGGCGCCGGCGTTGAATCAACAGCAGGCCGTGAACGATGTCTATGTGAGCTACGGGAACGCGCCCATCTATACGACGATCAGCGGAGTTGCGGGTTCGGCGGGACCATCCTTCCAGATGAGCGTTTACACCAACACCGGAACGGGAGTTCCGAACGTCGCCGTCTTTCTGTTAAATGCGAACGGCACCATCGGACCGACGGACGATCAACCTTCGGCTTACTGCCAGACGCAGTCCGGCGCGGGCAATTATACGGCGTTGACCAACGCCTCGGGCGTGGCAACCTGCAACGTGGTGTTCGGCCCGGTGGCGGGCTCGGGGACATATAAGATCGTTACCGGAGGCGCGGTGCCGCAGACGGCGGGGAACCCGCCCGACACCAACTTCGAAAGCGGCGCTCTGAGTCTCAGCGTGACGACGCCGCAGGTGGGCAACGTTACGGTGGTCAGCGGCAATTCTCAGTCCGCCCTGGCGGGCACGGCCCTCCAAGCGCTGGTGGCTAGAGTGGTCGATACCAGCGGGAACCCGCTGGTAGGCCAGGCTGTTACGTGGTCCGCATCGCCGGCCAGCTCCATCCAGCTCAACAATGAAACACTGACCTCCGATACCAATGGGTTGGTCGAGGTGAAGAACCCGGTGCTCAGCGCCTTGGCGTCTGGCCCCATCACGGTTACGGCTACTTCTAGTTCCAATACGAAGGCTATAGCCACGTTTACCCTCACCTCTGTGCAACCGGTGACGGTGGCCAGTCTCACCGTTCAGAGCGGCAACAACCAGAGCGCGGTGGAAGGCGCGGCATTCACCAATCTGCTGGCGGTGCTGGTGACCGGTAGCACAGGGCAACCGATGGCCGGCCAATCGGTTTCGTTCGCGTCGACCGGGCAGGTCCCGATCACGCTTTCGGCGACCTCGACAACCACTAACTCGAACGGCGTGGCGCTGGTGACGGCGACGGCGGGGCCAACGCCGGGCTCGGCCACGGTGACCGCTTCGATCGGCACGCTGGCCCAGGTCTTCAACTTGACCGTTCTGGCGCCAGGGCCGAACCTCGGGGTTTCCAGTTTCGTAAACGGAGCCGACGGCCAGGTTGGTTCGATTTCGCCGTGCAGTATTGCGGCGATTGTCGGCTCGGGAGTGGCCCCGGGCGGAGCGGGCCTGCCGCCGGTGGTGGGTCCTTTGCAGTATGAAATAGCCACCGACACGGTAAGCTTTGGCACCGGCTCGTCCGCGATTCCGGCACCGATCTTCGCGGTCTCGAACATCAGCGGCCAGCAGCAGATCCTGATCCTGGTGCCCTGCGAAGTGACGCCGGGAACGGTACCGGTAAATGTGACCGTGAACGGCGGCGAACAGACCCTTAACGTCAACGTGCTGCCGGCCAGCCCGGGCATTTTCCAGACGACCATGTCCGATGGCGTGGTGCGCGCGGTGATCGAGCGGCCGGACGGCTCTTTTGCGAGCCCCTCCAACCCGGCCCGGCGGGGCGAAATTGTCACCGCTTTCGTTACCGGATTGGGCCCGGTGAGCCCGCAGATCGCGACCAACGCGCTGCCCATTTGGAACACGCCATCGATCGTTAACGGCCAAGTGATTGTCGGCATCAACAACGAGGGCGCCCCGGTGACGACGGCGCAATTGTCGCCCGACATCATCGGCGTGTATTACGTTGAGTTCCAGGTGCCCACGGATGCGCCGCAGAACAACAACGTGGTGTTCTCGATTGGAGTGGTACCGGTTGGCGCGACCCAGCCGATTTACAGCAACAGCGGCGGCAGCAGGATTCCCGTTCAGTAACCCTCCATGCTTTCGGGGCCGGGGTCTGACTCCCGGCCCCGGACTTCTTCCGATCTCACCTTCTACTTTTGTTCGCCATTGGATCTATATGTAGTGTGTCCCGCAATCTGTGTAGACTCGGTGGTACCACAGTAACTCCGTAATAATCAAACACTTCCCGCAGAAAAACCTTGCAAAGGCCCCAGCCTCGTGGCACTATAAGTTGTGTTAGGGACCGTTTCTGGATAATAAGTGGGCGCTGAAATTCAAGAACTGCTGATGGTGGAGCCCCCGCGGGGGATGTACTCCAGTCGGCTGGATGACAAAGGCCGGGCGAAAATGCCGGTGACTTTCCAACAGTTCTTTGCCGCGCTGCGCGAGAAGAAGCTTTTCGTGACCAGCCTGGACCGGCGGGTGGCGCAAATCTATCCGATGGCTGTCTGGCGGCAAAACGAAAGATTCTTCGACAGTTACCGGGACGACCCTCGTTTGGCGCGTAACGTGGCTTTCAATGCGGCGGATCTGGGCGCGGAAGCCGAGATGGACGCCCAGGGGCGGATTCTGTTTTCGCCGGAGCTGCGGCGCGAATTGGGAATCGAGAACGCGCAGGTGCGTCTGTTCGCCTATCGGGGCCGGATCGAGGTGCTGAGCGAGAAGTTGTACGAAGATCGCAAGCGCGAGGCCTCCGCGACGGCGCCCGAGGATGTGGCGAAACTGGAGGCGGCTGGGCTTGTCTGATCTGATGGCGTATGCATTTTTCAGTGATGGCCGCCGAGTCGATCGAACTGTTGGCAGTGCGGCCGGACGGAATCTACCTGGACGCGACCACCGGGCTGGGCGGGCACACGGCGCTGATGGCGGAGCGGCTGGAACGAGGGTTTGTGATCGCCAACGACCGCGACCCACAATCGCTGGAGATGGCGCGGCAGAACACGTTGGCCTTGGCGGAGCGGATCCGGTTTCACCAAGGCACGTTCGGCGAGCTCCGGCAAACGGTGCGCAGCGAGGGTTTCGAGAAAGTGGACGGCCTGCTGGCCGACTTGGGCGTGAGCCGTTACCAGTTGACGGCGCCCGAAAGAGGTTTTTCTTTTTTGGCGGATGGGCCGCTGGACATGCGCATGGACCCGACCCAGGGCATGACGGCGGCCGATCTGGTCAATTATACAGCCGAAAAGGCACTCGCCGATTTGATCTATCAGATGGGCGAAGAAAGGGGGGCGCGGAAGGTAGCCAGAGCAATCGTCCGCGCACGGCCCATACGGAGCACACTGCATCTGGCCGATGTAGTGGAGCGGGCCGTGCACCGGACGGGCCGTCTGCATCCGGCCACGAAGACATTCATGGCCCTGCGGATGGCGGTGAACGACGAGCCTGGGGAGTTGGACCGGCTGCTGGAAACGGGGCCGGAGATTTTAGGCGAAGGCGGGCGGATGGCGGTGATCAGCTTCATGAGCATCGACGACCGCAAGGTGAAAGTGCGATTCCGGGAACTGGCGCGGCAAGGACGTGCCAAGCTCCTAACCAAACATCCGCTGGTGCCGGGCGACCGGGAAACGGCGGAAAACGCGGCCTCGCGCAGCGCCAAGCTGCGCGCCATCGAAATGATTGAGAGAGGGAGTTAGATCACCATGGCGACCATGTCAGCATTCCTGGGTAAGATGGCGAACGCCGGCGCAACGACGGCCAGCGACGGGTCGTGCCTCGCGCGTCCAGGGAAAAAATCCGACCGGCTGAGGGCGTTGCCGATGGATGACGTGCTCTTCTTCTCGAAGAAGATCGACAACTCGCGGCTGGTGCGGGCCGCTGATCCGCGGGCGCGCGGCGCGTGCTGGAGCGCGGTGGGCGCGGCCGGCGTGTTGCTGGTGCTGCTGACCGGCACGCTGGTTCCGAACCTGGCCGGGCGCCTGGAAGGATACAAGCTGGAAGCGCTGAAGGGCGAGGAGCGGCGGCTTCTCGACGAGCGCCGCACGCTGGAGTTGCAGGAAGCCGAACTGCTGAGCCCGGACCGTCTCCAACAGGTGGCAGAGAAGCAGAACCTGGTGGCGCCGAAGGCGGGCCAGGTGGTGCATCTGGACGGCAACCAACCGGACAGTGCTTTTGCGCTAGTGAAGTAGCGGGAACGGGGGGCGTGATTGGATCGCGCAGCGCGGCATGCTGGAGCGTCGTCTGAAATGGCTCGCGGGACTCATCCTGATCTGGGGCGGGGTCATTTTCTGTAAACTGGTTTCCCTCCAGGTGGTGCATCACCGGCAATATGCCGGGCTGGCGCGGGCGCGCCAGGAGCAGGTCGTCAGGATCCTGGCCCCCCGGGGCACCATTCTCGACCGCACGGGCGCGCCGCTGGCGATGAGCGTGCCCACCCAATCGATCCTCGTCAATCCTCAAAAAGTGCCTGATTTGGGCGTGGCAGCCGACATCTTTTCCATGGTGCTGAGGATGGATCGCGCGGACCTGTTCACGCGGCTGGAGGCGGCTCGCGAGGACGGACGCGGATATTTCGTGGTGAAGAAAAAGGCGACCTGGGAAGAGGCGCAACGCCTGCGCGGCATGGGGTTCGACTGGATCCAGATCGACAGCGGCAGCGAGCGCCATTACCCGAACGGGCCGCTGGCGGCGCACATCCTGGGCGGCGTGGATTTCGCGGAAAAAGGCAACTCCGGGATAGAAAAAGTGCTGGAGGCGGAGTTGGAAGGGGCGCCGGGCGAAGAGCGGGTTTTGACCGACGTCAAAGGACGCGGCATCGATGCGCTGGTGGAATCGGAGCCGAAGCCGGGCGCGGCGCTGACACTGACTATCGACGAGCGGCTGCAGTTCGTGGCGGAGCGCGAACTCGCCGCAGCGGCGGAGGCCAAGGGCGCGCACTGCGGCAGCGTAGTAGTGATGAACCCGCAGGATGGCGAGATTTTGGCGCTGGCGAGCTACCCGCCTTACGATCCCAACCTGCCGCCGGACGGGGCCCAGAACCCGGAAGCGCGGTTGAATCACGCCAGTTCCGTTCCCTTCGAGCCCGGATCGGTGTTCAAGGTGGTTACCCTGGCGGCGGCGCTGGAGACCACCCAGTTGCGGCCGGACAGCATGATCGATTGCGGGCGAGGCTCGATCACGCTGTTCGGGCGAACGATTCACGAAGCGCACGGCGGGTACGGCGTCATTTCGATGGCGGACGTGTTGAAGCACTCGAGCAACGTGGGCGCCATCCGGATCGGCATGACGGTGGGCGAAGCGCACATGCACGAATACGTGCGCCGCTTCGGGTTTGGGCAAAGAACCGGGGTACCGCTGCCGGCGGAATCGCGCGGTCGGCTGCGCAATTTGGAGCGGTGGAGTAAGGCCTCGCTGCCTTCGATTTCGATCGGGCAGGAAGTCTCGGTGACAGCCTTGCAACTGGCGCAGGCGGCCTCGATCGTGGCCAACGGCGGTCTGCTGGTGAGGCCGCGGCTGGTGCTGAAGAAAGGGGGCCATGCTGTGCCGGCGCCCGCGCCGGTGCGGGCGATCAAACCCGAGACGGCGATGACGATGCGGCAAATGATGGAGGGTGTGGTGCTGCCGGGAGGGACCGGGTACCCGGAGGCGTTGCTGGACGGATACTCGGTGGCGGGGAAAACCGGGTCTGCGCAAATCTACGACGTGGCCGCCAAGCACTATACGCACTACTACAACGGTTCCTTCATAGGGTTCGCGCCGCTCAACAACCCGTCCATCGTGGTGGTGGTGACGCTGAACGGGACGCACGGCAACCTGGGATTCGGCGGCAGGGCGGCGGCCCCGGTGTTCCATGCCGTGGCCACCGAAGCGTTGCGGGTGCTGGATGTTCCCAAGGACCTGCCGGAGAAGCCGGCGCCCCCCGAGGGGGCCGAAGACGCCGCGGACAAGGACGATCTGGCGATCGCTGACATGGGGTCGCACGGACCGAATATCCTGGAAGAAAGCGAAGAGGATGCGCCGCCGGCGTCGACAACCCCCTTGGTTGGGCCGACGGTTCCGGACTTTAGAGGCAAGACCATGCGCGCGGTGCTGGCGGAAGCGGCCGAAAGAGGATTGCCCGTGATCCCGGACGGCAGCGGAGTGGCGCGCTTGCAGCATCCGCCGGCCGGGACCGTGTTGCGGCAGGGAGAACGGATTCGGGTGCGGTTTTCGCGATGAAACTGGGCGAGCTACTCTCGGGAATCCGGCTGCGCCGCCCGGCGCCTCCGGATCTGGCGAACGCCGATGTGGCTGGGATCGATTATGATTCGCGTCGGGTGCGCGAGGGCTATCTTTTTTTCGCTTTTCCGGGCAGCCGTGCCGATGGCCGCGATTTTGCGCGGGCCGCGCTGGAGCGGGGCGCGGTGGCGGTGGCGAGCGAATCGGCGGCGCCGGCGGGACTGGAAGGGAGCTGGATCGAAGTGGATCACGGGCGGCGGGCGCTGGCGCGCGCGTCCCGGTTGTTCTACGGCAAGCCAGACGAGCAGGTGGCGCTGACGGGCATTACCGGAACCAACGGAAAAACCACCACCGGATTTCTGATCGATTCGGTGTTGCGCGCGGCGGGGCTGACCACGGCCCTGGTGGGCACTATCGAGTATCGGCTGGCGGGACGTGTGTTGCCGGCGGTGAATACCACGCCGGAATCGCTGGACCTGATCCGGCTGCTGGCCGATCTGCGCGCCGAGGGCGGCACGCACGCCACCATGGAAGTTTCCTCGCACGCGCTCGAACTGGGGCGGGTGTACGGGCTGCGGTTCCATACCGCGGTGTTCACCAACCTGACGCGCGACCACCTGGACTTTCACGGCACCATGGAAGCTTACGGCGCGGCCAAGCAAAAGCTGTTCGCGGGCGAGGGCGGCGAGCCGCCGGCTTTCGCCGTGCTGAACCGCGACGATAGCTACGCGCGAAGCCTGCACCTCGCTCCCGAGACGCGGGTCCTCTGGTACGGGCTGGGCCAGGACCCTGAACTGCGGGCGCTGCACATCGCCCCGGGAAGCCAGCGGCTGCGCTTCGACGTGCAGTTCGGCAAGCAGCGCTTCGCGGTGGAATCGCCGCTGATCGGCAAGATCAACGTGTATAACATTCTGGCGGCGTGCGGAGCGGGAATTTCCTATGGTCTGGCGCCGGAAGTGATCGCGCGTGGGATTGCCGCGTTACAGGCCGTGCCGGGGCGCTTCGAGCGCGTGGATGAAGGGCAGCCGTTCGTGGTGGTGGTGGATTATGCCCACACGCCGGATGCGCTGCAAAACTTGATTTCGGTGGCGCGCGGGCTGAATCCCAAGCGGGTGATCACGCTATTTGGATGCGGCGGCGATCGCGACCGCACCAAGCGGCCGTTGATGGGGCAGGCGGCGGCGGAGCTGAGCGATTTCGTGGTGCTGACTAGCGACAACCCGCGTTCGGAAGATCCGCTGGCGATCATGAACGACGCGCTGGTGGGAATTCGTCGCGTGGACAAGCCGCTGGTGGTGGAACCCGACCGGGCCACCGCCATCGCGCGCGCGCTCAACGAAGCGCGCGAAGGCGATTTGGTGATTCTGGCCGGGAAGGGCCACGAGACGTACCAGGTCTTGCAGGACAAGACTATTCCGTTCGACGACCGGGCCGTGGCCCGCGAAGTGCTGCGAGGTTATGGGTATCATTCGCCCGATTGAACCATGACCTTGGATTTACAGGAGGTTGCGCGCGCCATGGCGGCCGCGGGCGAGGCGGCGGCGCTGCCGGTGGCGGGCTGGAGCGTGGATACCCGGACACAGCAACCGGGCGATGTGTACTTTGCGCTGCGCGGGGCGAATCGTGATGGGCACGATTTTGTGCCGCTGGCGCTCGATCGCGGCGCGGCGGCAGTGGTAGTGGAAGCGGCGCGGGGCGCGGGCCCGAACGGCAAAGCGCTGCGGGTGGCGGACACACTGGTGGCGCTCGAGGATCTGGGATCGTGGGCGCGGCGGAAGTGGGGCGGAACGGTGATCGGGGTGACGGGCAGCGCGGGCAAGACCACCACCAAGGACGCGATTGCGCACCTGCTCGCAGTGCGCGGGCCGGTGGGACGCACGGTGGGTAATCTGAACAACCACATCGGCGTGCCGTTATCGATTCTTCGGCTGCCGGACGCGGGGCGGATGGCGGTGCTCGAAATGGGAATGAATCACGCCGGAGAGATTCGCACGTTGGCGGGAATCGCGCGGCCCGAGATCGGCGTGGTGACCAACGTCGGGTATGCGCACGTGGAGTTTTTCGCGTCCATCGAAGGCATTGCGGCGGCCAAGCGGGAACTCGTCGAGAGCCTGCCGCGGGACGGCGTAGCGGTGCTGAACGCCGACGATGCGCGCGTCCGCAAATTTCGCGAAGCGCACCCGGGGCGTTCGGTGACATTCGGTTTTTCCGAAGATGCCGACGTGCGGGCCGAAGGCGTGGCGGCGGGCGGCGCCGGGACGCGGTTTCACGCCCTGGGCGTCGATTTTGAAACCACTCTCGCCGGCACGCACGCGGTGATGAACCTGCTGGCGGCGCTGGCTGTGGCGCGCGAGCTGGATATTCCGCCGGAGGATCTCCGCGAAGCGGTGGCGAGTTTCACGGTGGATTCGATGCGCGGCGGGCGCTCGATCCACAACGGCATCGTGGTGTGGAACGACTGTTACAACTCGAATCCGGAGGCGGCGCAGCGGATGATCGACGTGCTCGGCCAGACGCGCGCGGCGCGGCGCTTTGCGGTGTTGGGCGAGATGCTGGAGCTGGGGCACGCGGCCGAGGCGCTGCACCGGCAGGTGGGCGCTTATGCGGCGCGGCACGGAGTGGATGTTCTGATTGGCGTGCGCGGCCAGGCGCGGCTGATGGTGGAAGCGGCGGCCGCGGAGGGAGTTCGCTCGGCACAGTTTTTCGAGGACCCGGCTGAGGCGGGGGAATTCGTCCGCGGGTTGGCGCACGCGGGGGACGCCGTGCTGTTCAAAGGCTCGCGCGGGGTGCGCATGGAACGGGCACTAGAAAGGTTTCAAGCGGAGGGCCGGCCGAGCTTCTGAACTCCGCGGGACCGCCCCTGACTGAACGCAATGCTTTACTATTTACTCTACGAACTGCTCTTCCGACACGTCAGCGCCTTCCGTGTCTTCCGCTACACCACCTTTCGCACGGCGTTTGCCAGCCTGACCGCGCTCTTCCTGTGCATTGCGCTGGGGCCGTGGCTGATCGCGAAGCTGCGGCAATTTCAAATCGGCCAGTTCATCCGCGAGGAGGGTCCGAAGTCGCACCAGAAGAAGGCCGGAACGCCGACCATGGGCGGGGTGCTGATTATCATCTCGATCGTGATCCCGACCCTGCTGTGGGCGGACCTGCGCAGCGTTTACGTGTGGGTGGCGATGGCCGCGCTGCTGGGCTACGGGTGGATCGGATTTCTGGACGACTACGCCAAGGTCACCAACCGGCGCAACCTGGGATTGTCGGCCAGGCGGAAACTGCTTTACCAGTTTGCGGCGGGCTTCGCCTTCGCCGCCGTGCTGCTGGTGCTGCGCGCCCACGGGCAGTTTTCCACCGCGATGAATATTCCGTTTATCAAGAATTATCAGCCCTCGCTGCTGATCGGCGGGCTGCTCAAGAACCATTGGACGTACCTGTTCGGTGTGCTGCCGTTCGTGGTGTTCGTGGCGCTGGTGGTGGTATTTTTTTCAAACGCGGTGAACCTGACTGACGGATTGGACGGCTTGGCGATCGGGCTGATGGTGATTGCGGCGGGTGCGCTGACCATGCTGACCTATGCCGGCGGGCACGCGCAACTGGCCCAGTATCTGCAGTTGGCGCGCAATCCGCACTCTTCGGAGCTGACGGTGTTTTGCGGTTCGATGACAGGCGCCAGTCTGGGGTTCTTGTGGTACAACGCCCACCCGGCGGAGATTTTCATGGGCGACGTCGGATCGCTGGGGTTGGGCGGCAGCATGGCGGTGGTGGCGGTGCTCATCAAACAGGAAGTGCTGCTGGTCTTTATCGGCGGCATTTTCATCCTGGAGGCGGTCTCGGTGATTCTCCAGGTGGGGAGCTACAAGCTGCGCCATGGCAAACGCATTTTCAAAATGGCGCCGCTGCACCATCATTTCGAGGCGCTGGGATGGACGGAATCGAAGATCATCGCACGCTTCTGGATCGCCGGCCTGGTGCTGGCTCTGTTCGCATTGACGACGCTGAAACTGAGATGACGGCGAATTGGGCCGGCGCCAGGGTGCTGGTGGTCGGCATGAAAAAATCGGGGCTGGCCTCGGCCGAATTGCTCACCCGGCTGCGCGCGCGCGTGCGCGCCACCGATCTGAAGCCGCTGTCGGAACTGGGCGAGGCGGCGGAGGTGCTGGCGCGCCTCGATATCCCCTTCGAATTGCAAACGCCGGCGGTGTTTTCGGAATGCGATGCGGTGGTGATCTCGCCCGACGTACCGACTGATCTGCCGCCGCTCGAAGCCGCGCGCGAGCGCGGCGTGAAGGTGATCGGCGAAGTCGAACTGGCGGCGCCGTTCCTGAAGGGGCGCACGATCGGCGTCACCGGGTCCAACGGCAAGACCACCACTACCAGCCTGATCGGCCACATTCTGCGCGCGGCGGGCCTGGAGACGCAAGTCGGCGGCAATATCGGAACGCCGGTGACGGCGATGATTGCGAACTCGCGCGAGGACGGCTGGAACGTGCTCGAGCTTTCCAGCTTTCAGCTCGAAACCATCCGTGATTTCCACGCGCATGTGGGGCTGGCGTTGAACGTCACGCAGAATCATCTGGACCGGCATCACGCCTTCGAGAACTACGCGGCGGCCAAGGCCCGCCTGTTTTGCAACATGACCGCCGGTGACTTCGCCATTCTGAACGCGGACGATCCGGTAACGGCCGGCTACGCTAACCAGACGGCGGCGACGGTGGAATGGTTCAGCGGCGCGCGCCAGGTGGAGCATGGCGCGCACCTGTGCGGCGAGAAGCTGATGCTTGACGGGAAGGTCCTGATGGAAGCCGGCGAGATCCCGTTGCGCGGGCGGCACAATCTGGAGAACGTGCTCGCCGGCTCGATCGCCGCCGCGCGTGCGGGCGTGGGGAGCGACGCGATTGCCGCCGCCGTGCGGACGTTCCAGGCCGTCGAACACCGGCTGGAGTTTGTGCGCCAGGTTGGCGGCATCGATTTTTATAACGATTCGAAAGCCACCAGCGTGGACGCCACGCTGAAGGCGCTGGACGCATTTCCCGGCGGCTTATGGGTGATTCTGGGCGGCAAGGACAAGGGGCTGGATTTTTCGGCGCTGCGCGAGCCGCTCAAGAAGAAGGCGCGCGCGGCGCTGCTGATTGGCGCGGCGGCGCCGAAGCTCGCCGGACAGTTGCGCGGGGCGGTGCCGCTGGTGGAGTCGGGCACGCTGGACGCGGCGATTCAATACGGCTACCAGAATGGCAGCGCGGGCGACACCGTGCTGCTGGCGCCGGCCTGCGCCAGTTTCGACCAATTCCGCAGCTTCGAGCATCGCGGGGAGACGTTCAAACAGATTGTGAACCAACTCGGGCGGGAGAACTGATATGCCGCAAAGACTCAGAACCGACTGGATCCTCTTCGCGGCCGTGCTGGCGCTGGTGCTGTTCGGCCTGCTGATCGTCTACAGCGCTTCGTCGATCATGGCCCGGCTGGACGCGCGCTACAACTCGAGCTGGTATTTCGCCATCCGCCAGGCCGGTTACGCGGTGGTAGCGGTGGTCGTGATGATGGCGCTCAAGCGCACCCATTACCGCAAGTTTCAGAATCCGGCGGTGGCTTTCAGCGCGATCGGCGTGGCGCTGGTGCTGCTGTTCGCGGTGTACTTCGTGGACGCGTCGCACCACCGGTGGCTGCGGCTGGGAGGGCCAGTGGGGGTGCAGCCGTCGGAACTGGCCAAGCCGGCGCTGGTGATCTTCCTGGCTTTCTTCGTCACCTGGCGCGCGCGCGCCATCAACAACGCGAAGCACACGCTGGTGCCGGCGGCGCTGGCGGTGGGGTTTCTGATTTTCGCGGTGGTGGTGCCGGACCTGGGAACGGCCGTAGTGTTGGGCGTGGCCGCCATGGTGGTGTTCTTTGTGGCCGGTTTGCAATGGCGGTACTGCTTCATTGTGGCGGCGATGGCGTTTCTGGGGCTGGTAGTCTCGATTTTCGCGGAGCCTTACCGGCTAGGGCGCGTGATCCGGTTCTTCGACCCCAATTTTCAGTACGTGTCCCGCATCGACCCGCACGGCTGGCTCAAGGCGCGCAGTGAGCGGACGCTGCGCACGCGCGATACGAACTACCAGTTGGAGCAGTCGCAGATCGCCGTGGGGGCGGGTGGCGTGAGCGGCGTGGGGCTGATGAACGGGCGGCAGAAGTTGCTGTACTTGCCGGAGGCGCACACCGATTTCATTTACGCGGTGGCGGGTGAGGAGATGGGCCTGGTCGGGACGGTGGCTTTGCTGGCCGGGTTCCTGGTGATCCTGTGGCGCGGCCTGCGAACCACGCTGCGCCTGCGCGACGATTTCGGCCGCTACCTGGCGCTGGGCGTGACGGTGGTGATCGTGGTCCAGGGGTTCATCAACATGAGCGTGGTGTTGGGCATCATGCCAACCAAGGGGATTCCGCTGCCGATGATCAGCTACGGCGGCAGTTCGCTGGTGAGCACGCTGGCGCTACTGGGGATTTTGATGAACGTGAGCGAACATGCCGGGTAAGCCAGCCCCGCGCGCCCCGTTCCTGATGGCCGGTGGAGGGACGGGCGGGCACGTGATTCCGGCGCTGGCGGTGGCGCGGGAGTTGCGGCGGCGGGGTCACGACGTGTTTTTTGTGGGCACGGAGCGGGGACTGGAAGCGAGGCTGGTTCCGGCCGAAGGGTTCGAGTTGAAAAGAATCGAAATCGGCGGGCTGAATCGTGTGAGCGCGCGCCAGAAACTGGCGACGCTGGCGCGTTTGCCATTCGTTACGCTGGCCTCGATGAGCTACCGCGCGTCGGCGGTTTTCAGCATGGGCGGTTACGTGGCCGGGCCGCCGGTGATGGCGGCGCTGGTAAAGCGCGTCCCGGTGGTGGTGATGGAGCCGAACGCAATTCCCGGATTCACCAATCGCGCGATCGGACGGCTGGCGGGGCGCGCGCTGATCGCATTTCCGGAAACCGCGCGGTACTTCGCACGGGGCAAGGCCGAGCTGACCGGGTTGCCGGTACGGGAGGAGTTCTTCGCCATCCCGCCCAAGCCGCGGGGCGACCGGCTGCACATCCTGATCACGGGCGGCAGCCAGGGGTCGCGCACGCTCAACCGGGCCAGCCGGGAAAGCTGGCCGATGTTCCGTGCGGCGGGGTTCGCGGTCCGCATCGTACATCAAAGTGGCGCCAAGGACGCGGAAGAGATGCGGCAGGCGTTTGCGGCCTCCGGTCTGGAGGGAGAGGTGACGCCGTTCATTGCCGACATGCCGGCGGCGTTCGCCGAGGCCGACCTGGTGGTTTGCCGTTCCGGCGCGGGCGCCGTTTCGGAACTGGCCGCGGCCGGCAAGCCTTCCATCCTGGTTCCCTTCCCGTTCGCCGCCGACGACCACCAGACGCGCAACGCGGAGGCGATCGAGCGTGGCGGGGCGGCGCGCCTGGTCCGCGACGCTGAGATGAACGGGGAACACCTGTACACCCTGATGCGGGAATTGGCCGCGCCGGAGGGCGCATTGGAGCGGATGGGCGCCGCGGCGCGACAGTTCGCGCGGCCCGGCGCCGCGCGGCGCGCGGCCGAAATCATGGAGGAGGTGGCGCGGTGGTAGTACGTTCTGTGTGGGGCTGGCTCGGAAAAACAGCGGGCAAGCTGAAGCATGCCCCACCTTTTCGATTGACAGTTGCCGCGCCAGCCGAAACAATATAGTAAGGAAATGTTTTTTCGTCCACAGCACTTTCACTTCACCGGGATCGGCGGCATCGGCATGAGCGGCATCGCCGAGGTGCTGCTGAACCTGGGGTATGAGATCAGCGGCTCGGACCTGCGGCTCTCGCCCACCACGGAGCGGCTTGCCGGCCTGGGGGCGCGGATCTACGAAGGCCACGACGCGTCCAACCTGGCCGGGGCGCGCGCGCTGGTGGTGAGTTCGGCGGTGGACGAGCAGAATCCCGAGGTTGTTGAAGCGCGGCGGCTGCAAATTCCGGTCATCCCGCGCGGCGAGCTGCTGGCGGAACTGATGCGCCTGAAGTACGGCATCGCGGTGGCGGGAAGCCATGGCAAGACTACCACTACATCCATGGCGGCGACGATTCTGAGCCACGCCGGCCTCGATCCAACGGTGGTGGTGGGCGGGAAGGTCGGCACCATGGGCGGCGCCAACGCCAGAGTGGGACGCAGCGATTTTCTGGTGGCGGAATCGGACGAAAGCGACGGCTCGTTCGTCAAGCTGGCGCCGATTGTGGCGGTGGTAACCAATATCGACCGCGAGCACCTGGACCACTATCCATCCCTCGAAGCGATTCAGGCGGCATTCATCGAGTTCGTCAACAAGGTGCCGTTTTACGGCGCTGCGATCGTCTGCCTGGACGACGCCAACGTGCAGGGCATATTGCCCCAGATCCGGCGGCGCACGATCACGTACGGCACCGCGGCGCAGGCCGATATGGAAGCCGGCGAGATTGCGTGCGGTTCTTTTTCGAGCGACTTCCGGCTGCGCTCGCGGGGGAACGATCTGGGCCGCTTCCACCTGCGCATTCCCGGCCGGCATAATGTGCTGAACGCCACCGCGGCGGTGACCGTCGCGCTGGAGCTGGAAGTGAAGCCGGATGCGATTCGCGAAGCGTTGGCGACGTTCAGCGGCGTGGACCGCCGTTTTCAGGTGCGCGGCAAAGAGCGGGGCATCACGGTGGTGGACGATTACGGCCACCATCCCACCGAGATTCGGGCGACCCTCGATGGGGCGCGGCTGTGCGGCTTCGACCGCATTCACGTTCTGTTCCAGCCGCACCGTTACTCGCGGACGTTTCACCTGATGGACGAATTCGGGGGCGCGTTCCATCAGGCCGACAGCGTGTTCGTGCTGGACATTTACGCGGCGTCGGAGAAGCCCATCGAGGGAGTGACGGCGGAAGCGCTGGTGGAGCGGATCCGGCAGTTCGGCCACCGCTCGGTGGAGTACGCGGGCACGCTCGCGCGCGGCGTGGAGGACCTGCTGGCGGTGGCGCGTGCGGGCGACTTGGTGCTCACGCTGGGCGCAGGCAACGTGTGGCAGGCGGGCGAAAAGGTTTTGGAACGATTGCGCGCGGAGGCACCCAGTGGCGCGCGATAACAAGAAAAGCGGCGGCATTCGCTGGCGGCTGTGGCTGGGCGTGGCGGCGTTGTCGGTGGCGTTCGCCTCCACCGCCGTGGCGGCCCTTAAGCTGCGCGACTACCTGTCCACCGACCCGCGGTTCGCGCTCTCTCGCGACCGCCAGGACGCGCTGTCGATCGCCGGTTTGCGCTACGCGTCGCAATCGAAGGTGCGGCACGTTTTCGACGCCGATTTCGGCCGCGGAATTCTGAGCGTGCCGCTGGCCGAGCGGCGGCGCCGCCTGCTGGCGATCGATTGGGTGGCGGATGCGTCGGTCTCGCGCGTATGGCCGGACCGGCTGGTGGTGCGCATCCGCGAGCGCGCTCCGGTGGCGTTTGTCTACCTGGGGAGCAGCGTGGTGCTGATCGACGCCGAGGGTGTGCTGCTGGAGCAGCCGGCGCAGGCATCGTTTACGTTCCCCGTTCTGAGCGGAATCCGCGAAGACTCTACGGAAGAAACGCGGCGCGAACGGGTGCAGGCGCTGCTGCGGCTGGAAGAGGATATGGGCTACCTGGCCAGGGATGTCTCCGAAGTGGACGCCTCCGATCCGGAGAATATGCGGGTGGTGGTGCAGGTGGATCACCAGGCTGTGTCGTTGCTCCTGGGCGATGCCAACTATGGGCGGCGCTATCAGAATTTTCTCGGTCACTTCCAGGAAATCGAGCAACGGTCGCCGCGGGCCAGGACCTTCGATCTTCGGCTGGAGGATCGCATCACCGCGAAGGAATAAGGAAGCCAACGGATGCCGGAAAAGCCGATGTACGCAGTGGGACTCGACGCGGGCAGCACGAAGACGCGCATGGTGGTTTGCACGCTGGAGGATCGACTGCGTCTGCTCGGTTGCGCGGTGGTGGAGTCGCGGGGATGGTCGAAGGGATCGATCGCGGACCAACGGGCGGTGGGCGAATCGATTCTGGCGGCGCTGGCAGAAGCGGAATTGAGCGCGGGTGTTTCGGTGGAGTCGGCGGTGGTTGGGATGGGCGGCCCCAGCTTGCGCGGCGCGGCCGGGCGCGGCGTGCTGGAACTGGGTTACCCGCGCGAGATTCAGCAGCGCGATGTGAACCGGGTGAAGGAGCGCGCGGCGCGTGTGCAGTTGCAGGAAGACCGCATGGTGCTGCAACTGTTTCCGCAGGATTTCGTGGTGGACGATCACCCGGGCCACCGCGATCCGCGCAAAATGACGGCGGCGCGGCTGGAGCTGAACGTTCACCTGTTGACGGCTTCGGCGCGCGAACATAGCGCGCTGGTAGGAGCGGTGAACCAGGCGCACCTGGTAGTGGAAGAGACGGTCTTCGAGGCGCAGGCGGCCTGGTATGCGGCGGTGCGGCCCGAAGAGCGGCGCGAGGGCGTGGCGCTGGTGGACATCGGCGCCGAATCCACTTCCCTGGTGGTGTACTACGACGAGGCCATGTGCCTGGCTTCGGGCGTGCGGGTTTGTGGGGGCCACTTCACCAGCGACTTGGCGCGCGGCCTGTGCGTCAGCCCGGCGGAGGCCGAGCAGGTGAAGATCGAATACGGGCGCGCGAGCGCCAAGGGTTCCCCCGAAAACACCCTGGTGGAATTGCCGGCGCCGGAGGGCCGCGAGCCGCGGCAGGCGCCGAAGCGGCACGTGGACCTGATCCTGGAAGCGCGCGCGCGCGAGCTGTTTCAACTGGTGCGTGGCGAGCTGGCGCGGGTGAGCATGGAGCAGGCGCTGCTCGGCGGCGTCTTCCTGGCCGGTGGCGGCGCTCGACTGGCGGAGATTCTCGACGTGGCGGCAGATGAGTTGGGGTGCCAGTCCCGATTCGCAATTGCCGAGGGAATCGCGGATTGGCCGAAGGCGATGGGCAGCCCGGATTGGTGCACCGCGGCCGGCCTGGCCATGTATTCGGCAAAACTCAAGGCGCAAACGGAACGGCAGCGGGCGGCGGTGGGTTGGTTGAGCAAGATTCTGTAGGGAGGCGAAACGAAATGGGGCTGATGGACTCGCGTATCGACGACTTTAAATACGAAATCGCGGAAGAAACGCACCAGGGGACCCAAATCAAGGTGGTCGGCGTGGGTGGCGGCGGGTGCAACGCTGTGGCACGCATGGTGCGGGAAGGCGTGGAGGGGGTCGACTTCTGTGTGATGAACACGGACGTGCAGGCGCTGGAGGCGGTCGAAGTTCCCCACAAACTGCAACTGGGACCGAAGCTCACACGCGGGCTGGGCGCCGGCGCCAATCCGGAAGTCGGCCAGCAGGCCGCGCTCGAAAACACGGACCACATTCTGGAGGTGCTGGAGGGCGCGGACATGGTGTTCGTCACCGCGGGACTGGGCGGCGGAACTGGAACCGGCGCTGCGCCGGTGATCGCCAGCCTGGCCAAGGAAATGGGCGCGCTGACGGTGGCCGTGGTGACCAAACCATTTGGATTCGAAGGCCCGCGACGCATGCGCCTGGCCGAAGAGGGGCTGCGCAGACTGGCCGCGGCGGTGGATACGGTGATCGCCATTCCCAACGACCGGCTGCTGGCGCTGGTGCCGCGCGGCACCAGTTTCTTCGAGGCGTTCAAAGTGGCGGACGATCTGCTGCGGCAGGCGGTGCAAGGCATCAGCGACATCATCACCACGCCGGGGTTGATCAACCGCGACTTCTCCGACATCAAGGCCACCATGCTGGGCATGGGCTACGCGATGATGGGCACGGCGGTGGGACGCGGCGAGAAGGCGGCGGTGGACGCCGCGCGCCATGCCATCAGTTGCCCGCTGCTGGAGGACTCGCGCATCGCCGGCTCCAAGGGCATCCTGATCAACATCACGGGTTCCAGCCGCCTGGGGCTGCACGAGGTGAACGAGGCGTGCTCCATCATCCGCGAGGCGGCCGAATGCGAGGATGCGCAGATCAACTTCGGCGTGATCCTCAACGAAAGCCTGGCGGACGCGGTGAAGATCACCGTGATCGCCACCGGGTTCCAGCCCGAGCAGCAAACGGCCGCCGTGGTGGCGGAGCAAACGCCGCTGGTGGTGGAGCGCCGGTCCGGTGCGGTGACCAGAGTACGGTCGCTGGGCGCGGAGCCCGAGCCGGGTCAGCCGCCGGCTGCGGTGTTGCCGGAGCCCTCGGTCGCAGTTTCCGCGCCTGTCCGCGAGACGGCAGCGGCCGCCGAGGAAGAGGGATCGATAGAATTCGATCTGGAAGACCTGGACACGCCGGCGTTCCTACGACAGGGGCGGCTGCTGAACTGAACGCGCCGCCGCCGGTTATAATCTAGGTTCCCAATGAAAGCTCGCGTTTTTGTTTCCTTGAAGAGAACGGTGCTCGACCCGCAGGGTCAGACCGTGCGCGCGGCGCTCCAGGGCCTCGGCTATCCGGCGATAGCGGATGTGCGCCAGGGCAAGTTCTTCGATATCGTTATCGCCAGCGGGGTGAGCCGCGAACAGGCGCAGAAGGATATCGAAACCATCGCTCACGATGTGCTCGCTAATCCGGTGATTGAAGAGTATCGCGTCGAATTGCTGGACTGAACGAGTTCCCGGTGGGGCCCTCGGGCGCGCGGCTTGAGAGCGGCAGGGATGCCGTTTCTTGTGGTATGGGCAAGCTAAGCACGCCCTACCGCCGCCATGCTATACTCGAAGAGTTTCCCGTTCGCAAGGACCCTCGGAAATTCTATGCCTAAGCTCAAGACACATAAAGGTGCGGCCAAACGGTTTCATAAAACCGGCACAGGGCTGGTGATGCGCAGTCACGCCTTCGGCCGGCATATCCTGACCTCAAAACCGCACAAGCGCAAGAAGAAGCTGCATCAGAGCGTGGTGGCCGATCCGACCAACCAGCCGGCTCTGAAGCGCATGCTCCCCTATTAAACGGGTGAGCGTTTTGCGCGGACGGTGCGCGTGGCACGTGCCCGTTCCGCCAAGTCTATTTCAAAGGAGATTGAAACGTGCCCAGAGTTAAACGTGGTACCCACCGCCGGGCTGCCCGGAAAAAGACGCTGGAACAGGCGTCGGGTTACTTCCTTACTAAAAGCAAGCTGAACCGCGCCGCGCAAGAGGCGGTCGAGCGCGGCCTGAAGTTCGCCTACGTCGGGCGCAAGAACAAGAAGCGCGAGTACCGCTCGCTGTGGATCGTGCGCATCAATGCGGCCTGCCGGGAGGCCGGCATTTCGTACAGCCGGTTCCTGAACGGGCTGAAGGCCGCGCGCCTGGAACTGAACCGCAAAGTGCTGGCGGAAGTGGCGCTGCACGACGATGCGGCATTCCAGCAACTGGTTTCGGTTGCCAAGACGGCGCTCGAAGTCAAGGATTCCGCCCGCGCGGCGCTGGAAAAGAAATGACGACCAGCCACCAGCCGGATCCGCTCGCCAGCTTGGAGGATCGCATCCAGCGGGCGGTTCAACTGGTGGGCCGTTTGCGTCAGGAAAAGGATGCGGCGCTCGCCCAGGCCGCCGAGGCTCAGGCCGAAGCCGGACGACTGGCGGACGAACTTGCAGCGCTGCAAGCGGAGCGCAAACAGGTGCGCACCCGCGTTGAAAAGCTGCTCGAACAGATCGACCAATTGAGCAACGGATAATGGCGGATTCCGCTTGCTGGAGAAGTATGGAAAGCCCTCCTCCCGAAAAACAGACGGTGCGGGTTACCATTCTCAACCGGCAGTACACGCTGCGCGCCGCGGGCGATCCCAGGGACATCGAACGCACGGCGGCGCAGTTGGACGATCTGATGCTGGCCCTGGCCGCCAAGGCGCCGAACGCGGATTCCACGCACATCGCGGTGCTGGCCTGCCTGCACTTGGCCGATAAGCTGACGGCTCTCGACCGGGAGATGGAGGCGCTGCGCTGCAGCATCGACCAAGAATCCGAAAAATGCCGCGGCATGATCGAGGAGCTGATTGCCTCGGCGGAAGCAGGCGAATGATGCCACGCATTTTATTGGGCCTTCTGGCCGCGCTGGCGATGGCGGCGGGGCCGGCGCTCGATGATGAAATTGCGCAATGGCGCCGCGCACGCGCGTCCGCTCTTCAGGCCGAGGGCGGATGGCTCACCGTGGCCGGCCTTTTCTGGCTGCATGACGGTGCGAACTCTTTTGGCAAAGACCCCGCCAGTGAAATCGTGCTCCCCGGCGGACCCGCGCAGGCCGGCGTATTCGAATTGAGCGGCGGCAAAGTAGCGGTGACCCTGAAGGGCGATAGCGCGCGCCGCGAATTGCAACCGGACTCCTCCGATGTCGTCAAAGTAGGCCGCCTCAGCCTGTTCCTCATCCAGCGCGGCGACCGGCTCGGCATTCGTCTCAAGGACCCCGAGAATCCGGCGCGCAAAGAATTCCACGGCCTGGACTATTTCCCCGCCAGCGAGGCTTACCGCGTGACCGCGCGCTGGGTGGCGTCGCCGCGCCAGATTCCCGTTCTCAACGTCCTGGGCCAAACCGAACCTTCCCACTGTCCCGGCTACGCCGAGTTCCGCATTGGCGAGAAGGATCTCCGCCTCTATCCGATTCTCGAAGAGCCGGATGCCCAGGAGCTGTTTTACATATTTCGCGATCAGACCAGTGGCCGGGAAACCTACCCAGCCGGCCGTTTCCTCTACTCTGTCCTGCCCAAGGATGGCCGTGTCGTGCTCGATTTCAACAAGGCCTACAATCCGCCCTGCGCTTTCACGGCCTACGCCACCTGCCCGTTGCCGCCGCCGGAAAATCGATTGCCGGTCCGCATTGAGGCCGGTGAAAAGAAGTATCATTGAAATTCGATTCAGGTTGCGGCCTTTGCCATAACTCGCACGTTGCGGCGAGTGTTAAGGTTGGAGAGGAGGAAAACATGCGAAACACCAAATTATCGATCGTTCTTGCTGTAGCGGCGGCTCTCGCCTTTTCCACATTGGCGTTGGCGGGACGCCATCCGCGCTATCTGCACGCGCGGACCGATCTCCGCACGGCGCAGTTCCTGATGCGCGTCCATGACGAGGATAACGTGATGCGGCACCTGCGCGAAGCGGATGCCGAGATCGACCGGGCGGTGAGAGAAATCGACAACGCGGCGGTGATCGACCACAAGGACCTCGAAGACCATCCGCCGATTGATCGCAGTCTGGACCGTCGCGGCAGATTCCACAAGGCCATGGAGTTGCTACAGAGCGCCCGCGCCGATATTGGCCGCGAAGAAGACAACCCGCGCGCCATCGGCTGGCGTGACGCCGCCTACCGGCACATCGACGCTGCGATAGGCCAACTCCGCCGCGCGGTGCGCGACCTGCACATGGACCACATGGAAGGGTACTAGCCGCCGCTTTATTCACACCTGGTTGCACCGGCAAGAGGCTCGTGGCGAGCGAAAAGCACCGCTACGAGCCTCTTTTTGTCTGCGACCTCACGGACCCATGTGCCTTTGCATACATAGCCGCGCGCCGCGAAGGCCTCGATCAGAGCCTGGCGCGGCACCAGAGTGGCGTGCGCGATTTCGACGGCCTTGGCGATGGACGGGGGTATTTGCCGGCCTGGTGTGACGGCCGAAGTCATGCCCTCCGGGTTCTCTTGAATGACGATGCCGCAGGCGGCGGGGCGAAGTCCAATGAGTGTCTCGACGCCACGGCGCCAATCGATATGCTCCAACAGAAGTGTCGCCAGCAGCAGATCCGCGCCGGGTTCGACCGCCGTCTGCTCGATGTCGTCCTCGAGGACAGTGGCGGCCAGACCGTGCTTCGCCAGGCGTCGCGTCAGGCGCACGAGGAATGCCGGGTTCAGGTCCGTGAAGGTCAGTCGAAACGACTGGAAGAGGGCGGGGTCCGCGAAATCGAGTGCCTGCCCGGTGCCCGCGCCAACGATCACCACGCGGCCGCCGGCGGGCGGTTCGGCGGAACGTAAGATCTTGCAGGTGAGGTCGGCACTCGCCTGTGCTTGACCGATTCCGGCCATATGCTCGTCGTAATCCTCGCCCGTCACGATCTGCGTCCAGGCGTAGCGGAGACCGGGGTCCATCCTCAGTATTCTAATGGATTTCTGAATAGAGGACCGCGATGTCCTCTGGAGGACAGCCTCGGCCAGTCCAGGCACTTTTTGCAGGTTATTGCAGGGAAATGGTGGCGGCGGGGCGACTCGAACGCCCGACCTACGGATTATGAGACCGTCGCTCTAGCCAGCTGAGCTACACCGCCATCAAGGTCCAGTGTATCAAACCATTTTGCCCTCTGCGGCGCTCCCGTGGCATAGGGTATTCCCCTGAGCGGCCATGTGGAAATCCGACTCCACCACCAGCCACTCCCTGTTAACCAATGTGCAATGCATTTGGTATTCTCGGTGCTTTGGTGTCAAGCAACTTATTCCAAAGCGTTTAGTGAAATATGCTGCCGCTTGCGGCAAAACGTGGTAAGTGCCTTTTTTAATCGTAGTTTAATGCTTGCAGGCGACCGCTTTCCCACAATGTTTTCCACAGGGGCTGTGGATTCTGTTACCGTACTGCCCCTCAAATGGGGCCGGGCGCGAAACCGGCTCCCTCAGGACAGTTGGCCGGCACGGCGCAATCGGCGTTCGAGCGATTCGGGGATGGTGGCCTCCACCACGCAGTGGTTGCCGGAGTAACGGGTCCTGATCACCCGTCCGAACCGGTGTAGCAGCGCCAGCGTGGCGCCGTCGGCCGCGGGAATGCGGAGAGTCACCGACAGCGTTGGATCCAACCGTAGCGCCAGGTCAATGGCTTCCAACAGGCGGCCAATACCTTCTCCCGTGAGAGCGGAGATAGCGACCGCGCCGGCGGCTTGACCGGGAGCGGCGGCCGAGAGGCGGCGCTCGATCGATTCTGCGGCGGCGCCGGCGCGGTCCATTTTGTTCAACACTAGGATGCGCGGGACATGGGCGGCGCCAATTTCATCCAGCACTTCGCCGACGCGGGCGGCCTGCTCCATGGCGGAAGGCGATGCCATGTCGACTACATGCAGCACTAGCGCGGCCTCCTGAATTTCTTCCAGCGTGGCGCGAAAAGCTTTCACCAATGTGGTGGGCAGGTTGCGAATGAAGCCCACTGTATCGCTGACCAGAACGCGGCGGCGCGAGGGGAGCAGCAGTGGGCGGACGGTGGGGTCGAGCGTGGCGAACAGGCGGGCGTCGGCGAGCACATTGGCCTGGGTGAGCCGATTGAAGAGGGTGGACTTTCCCGCGTTGGTGTAACCCGCCAGCGCCAGCGTGGCCAGTGGGACCGAGCTGCGGCGCCGCCGATTGACGGCGCGGCCGGTGCGTACGCTCTCCAGTTCGAGCTTGATCTTCTGGATCCGCTGGGCGATGCGGCGGCGGTCGGTTTCCAGTTGCGTCTCGCCCGGCCCGCGGGTGCCGATGCCGCCACCCAGCCGGGACATTTCTACACCGCGCCCGCTCAGGCGGGGCAGCAGGTAGTTGAGCTGCGCCAGTTCGACCTGGAGCCGGCCTTCGCGCGTGCGGGCGCGCGCGGCGAAGATGTCGAGGATCAATTGGGTGCGGTCGATAACCCGGGTTCGGATCGAGTTCTCCAGGTTGCGCTGTTGGGTGGGTGTGAGCTCGCGATCGAAAATCACGACGTCAGCGGCTCCGGCGCCAACCGCGGCGGCCAACTCGGCGGCCTTGCCAGGCCCGATGAAGGTAGCAGCCTCCGGCGCGTCACGCGATTGCAGCACGCGCTCTACTACTGCGGCGCCGGCGCTGAAGGCAAGTTCCGCCAGTTCGTCGAGCGATTCTTCGCTGCCCGCCGGTCCCCAACGCGCGGAGGCGGTGCGCGATTTCCACTCCAGCCCGACCAGGATGGCGCGCTCGCGGGAGGGTCTGGTCGCCGGCGTGTGTTATGCCTCCGATTCGGTGTGCACCGGCACACTCGGTGCGCCGTTGGCAGTCCCGCCCGAAACGGTGGCTTGCGGGTTGCCGCTGTAGGAGTGGAGAGGCTTCTGTACCACCACGGTGGAAACCGCGTGCTTAAAAATCAGTTGTTCCTGATTGTTGGTCTCCAGCACCAAAGAGTACTTGTCGAAACTCTTGATCCGGCCGGAAAGCTTCACGCCACTCATCAGGTAAATCGTGAGGACGATCTTGTCCTTGCGCGCGTTGTTGAGGAAACTGTCTTGAATGTTTTGCGCCGGTTTTTCCATCACACCCCCAAAAAAAGGACCGCATCGGGTAAGAACAGTGTTACCGCAGCGTTAGTAATTGTACACCGAATTGGGGCTCAGATTCAGTAGTGTCTATGGTCGCAGCGGGCTCCGCCCGATTCGGGCGTTACTCGTCTTCGCGCTCTGCGGCAGCGGCGGCGGTGGCCGAAGCGGGGCCCAGCAGGCGGGCCACTTCTTCGCGTGTGAGCGAGCGGGTTGGGGCCGGGTGCTTGCGGTCCGGCTCGCCGGCCGGTTCGAAGCGAAACTCGCGTGCTGCGGCAAGTCCGCTCTCCAGGTTGAATTGGGGAGCGCCGCGCAACCCGGGCACTTGCGCGATACCGTGCTCCGTGATGACGCACTCCAAACCCCCGGCGAGCGCAAAACAGATCCGGGCTTTTTGTTGAATGGAAAGCTTGCGCAGATCGGCCAGCTTCATCAAGCTTCCTGGTATTCGTCGACTTCTTCGCCGTGAGCCACGCGGTCGGCAATCTGCTCCTGGCAGGTTACGCAATAGCGCGCCCAAGGCACGGCATCCAGGCGTTTGGTGGAAATTGGAGCTTCACACTCCGGGCAAACACCGTAGGTCCCGCTTTCGAGACGGCGGAGAGCGTCGGAAATCTCGCGCAACAACTTCATGTCGAGGGTGTTGCGGTTGAGGAAGATCCATTCTTCGTGATGCTGCTGGCTCAAGTCCCCTTCATCCGAAGGAACGTCCAGGCGCGCTACCACCTGGGCTGCCTTTTGCGCGGACATGCTGCCGCGGACCTCTTCGGCTTTCCGCTCCAGGAGCTGGCGGTAGGTCGAAAGCTTCAGTTTCGGCCCGTTCTTGTTGTTGGTATTCATCTCGCTTTCACTGACCCGGCTGGCCGGATACACAATAAGACGCATACCCATTCCCAAAAGTTGCACATGCTCGGGGGGAAGGCAGACCGGCGCGGATTCCGTAGTATACCCGGCGGCGCGCGAAAAGTCAAAGCGTAGTCTTTTGTCTCAAGCTGGATGCGGACGCACGGAACGGATGCGTGCGCCCGATCGGGTGTATGCAACAGGCCAGTGCGGGAAGATCTTGTCGGACTTGTAACGCACCTCGGCCGGTGGTGCCCTGCTCAGGTTTAGCCCACCGGCAGGCAGGGTGTTTACGAGCCGCTTTTGTAAAGAGGACGTAATCGGGGTACAGTCTGTTTATGAGGAAACTGGTTCCAGCT
>Ga0181529_10000616_pt1 | contig 51163 bp, 42 predicted proteins | sample PEATcosm2014_Bin_36_FD_119763 | JGI IMG/M metagenome (GOLD analysis project Ga0181529, IMG submission 119763) | Peatland microbial communities from MTU Mesocosm Facility, Houghton, MI, USA - PEATcosm2014_Bin10_30_metaG | ecosystem: Environmental > Terrestrial > Soil > Wetlands > Peat | place...
AGTACCTTCACCAGCTTCAACGCCATCATCCATCCAAGCCCCCCAACGGCCAACTGGCCATCACAAGTCGAGCTTGAATCCTCAGCAGCCCCAAGACAAGGCGGCCAGAAAGCGACGCTTACGCAGCAACTCCTGCACCACCTTTACATTCTCCTGATTTTCCGTCAGGAGACTCGTGTAGGTGCGCCGGAAGGTGTGCCACGAGACCCGCTTATAGAGGCCGAGCCTTTTGATCACCGGCTGGATGTGGTAGCGCATGACAGTTTGCAGCCAGAGCGGCTGCTTCCCGCGTTTCTTCCCGGCACGACTGCTGTTCGAAGCGAAGACCCAGTCCTCGGGATTCCGGTAGGGAGTCTCCTGGTGCTAGGCCACGAGGTCCCGCGCCGTGTACTCATCGAGCTGCACGGGCTTCTGCGAGGCTTCGTTCTTGCAGCGGCCCACCACCTGATCCACGACGGAGCGGCACACATCGATCAGCAGGTTCTCAAATTCGATGTCGCCCCACTGGATGCCGGTCAGCTCGCCGCGGCGCAGGCCGGTCGCCATGTCCAGAAACAGCAACACACGCTCCCGCATTTCTAACTCCGCCACGATTGCCTGCATCTCCGATACCGCCAGAATGTCGGGAATCCTCTTGCGCTTGGAACTCTGCCGAGAATCTAAAGGATATGACCCGTCGCAGCAGTCGGAAACATGGAAGAGTGGGAAGCGCTCTTTGCTTTCCACTTTTCCATGCCCCTGGGACGCTTCGGTCAGCCACGCCGCCTGCGCCGCAATCCAGATTATGCGCCACTATCGGCCAAACAACTGGCCCTGGGGTTGCCGGCCAAAGCCTGGAAAACCGTCACTTGGCGGGAAGGCACACGCCGCCCCTTGCGCTCCCGCGTTGCCCGCGTGCGCATCCGCCCCGCACATCGGGATCACAAGCTCGACCAGCCGCGAGAACAGGAATGGCTGCTGATCGAATGGCCCTGCTGGGAAGCCGAACCGCGCAAATACTGGATGTCGAACCTGGCGGAAAGCATTTCTTTGCACAAGCTGGTCGCGCTCGGGAAACAACGCTGGATCACCGAACGCGATGACCAGGAACTGAAGCAGAAACTTGGCCTGAGCCATTTCGAAGGCCGCGGCTGGCGCGGCTTTCACCACCACACGACCCTCTCGATCGCCGCCTATGGCTTCCTGGTGGCGGAGCGGAGCCGTTTTCCCCTCGGCCCGCAGCGGTCATCTTCGACTATCAGTTCCCCAACTGCCGCCCGACCTCCACCCCTGCAGCTCGCAGCCGGCCTGAGTGGCACAACCCACACTCCATCGCCTCCTTGCGCATCCTCCTCGCCCGATCCCTGCTCCGTAAACTTTGCCGCTGCCCCTTCTGCGTTTCTTTACGCTTATGACACAAGTACTAGCTCGCCCCCAGATAAACAAAGCGGGCCAGAAAGAGAGCGGCCAGCACATAGAGTAGCCAGTCCTGGCGGCGAAACTTGCCAGCAGCCAGGCGAAGCACCGCCCAGGAGATGATGCCGAAGCCCAGCCCATTAGCGATCGAGGAAGTGAAGGGGATGAGCACCAGCGTGAGGAAGGCGGGGACGGCCACCAGCGGGTCGTGCCAATGGATTTCGCCAATGGAGGAGAGCATCAGCGATCCCACCAGGATGAGCGCCGGCGCGGTGGCCGCCGTAGGCACGATGCCGACAAAGGGAGCCGCGCCGATGGCTCCCAGAAAGAGCAATCCGGTGACGATGGCTGTTACGCCGGAGCGTCCTCCCGCGGCCACGCCGGCCGTGGATTCCACGTAGCTGGTCACCGTCGAGGTGCCGGTCAGGGAGCCGAAGACGGTGGCCGTGGCGTCGGTGAACAGGATCCGGTTGAGCCGGGGAATGGTGTGGTCGGGGGAGATCAGCCCGGCCCGTTTGGTGACGGCCACCAGGGTGCCCAAGTTGTCGAACAGGTCCACAAAGAAGAAAACGAAGACAATCTCCAGCAATCCCTTGTTGAGGGCGCCGCGAATATCGAGTTGGAAGGCGGTGGCGCCCAGGGAGTGAAAGCCTCCGGCGGTAGGCGTCCAGTGCGCCAGCCCCATCGCCCAAGCGATCCCGGTGATGGTGAGAACGCCGATCAGGATGGAGCCGCGGATCTTTTTCACTTGCAGGGTCACCATTAGCAGCAGGCCCAGGAGCGTTAGCACAGTGGTGGGATTGCGGATGTTGCCGAGGGTGACAAGAGTGTTGGGGTCGGCCACCACCAGGCCGGCATTGCGGAAGCCGATGAAGGCGATGAACAGGCCGATTCCGCTGGCCACCGCGGCGTAAAGCTCGTGGGGGATGGCGTGCAGAATCATCTGCCGGATGCCGGAGGCGGTGAGCGCCAGAAAGATGACGCCGGAAAGGAAGACCGCGCCCAGGGCCGTCTGCCAGGGAATGTGCATCTTGAGGCAAACAGCGTAGGTGAAGTAGGCATTCAGGCCCATTCCGGGCGCCAGCGCGATGGGATAGCGGGCCACGACGCCCATCAGGATGGAGCCGAAGGCCGCCGACAGGCAGGTAGCTGCGGTCACCGCGGCCAGTGGCATCCCGGTGGCCGACAGAATCGTCGGATTGACCAGCACTATATAGGCCATGGTCAAAAAGGTGGTGACGCCGGCCAGAATCTCGGTGCGCCAGTTGGTTCCCAGGCGGGTGAATTCAAAGTAGGTTTCGAGTCGTTTCAGCATAGGAGGATATCTTTAGGAGACCACACCACCGCCGTATCGCAAAATGGCTCGTGCGGCGACAGAGGTGCTTGAGTCCTCGCCGGAGAGAAGAATCTGCTCGGCTCCGGGTAGCGCATGGGTCGCTTGCTGTTGTATCTTGTGAGCCGGCCGGGCATCCAAACAACAGGATTAAAAAGGCTCCGGTCGGACGAGCGGCCGCGGTTTCAGCGCAAATCGAGACCGAGTCCCTCGATCGTCCCCAACCCCAACGAACAAACGTCCCCCAACCTGAAAGGAGGAGGTTCTTTAATGCCTACGATCACGACCAAAGATGGCACGCAGATCTATTACAAGGACTGGGGCGCGGGTCAGCCCGTGGTCTTCAGTCACGGCTGGCCGCTGAATGCAGACGCCTTTGAAGACCAGATGGTGTTTCTGGCCTCTCACGGATATCGCACAATTGCGCACGATCGCCGCGGTCATGGCCGATCGAGCCAGCCCTGGGGTGGCAACGATATGGACACCTATGCCGACGATCTGGCGGCCCTGGCCGAAGCGCTCGACCTGAAACAGGCGGTTCACGTAGGCCACTCGACCGGCGGTGGCGAGGTAACTCGCTATATTGGCCGCTACGGTACAAAGAGGGTTGCCAAGGCGGTGCTGATCGGCGCGGTGCCGCCGCTGATGCTGAAGACCGAAGCCAATCCCGGTGGTTTGCCGATCGAGGTCTTCGATGGAATCCGTGCCGGCGTTCTGGCCGACCGCTCGCAGTTCTTCAAAGATCTGACGGAACCGTTCTATGGCGCAAACCGTCCCGGTTCGGCGGTTTCGCAGGGCCTGAAGGACTCGTTCTGGTTCCAGGGGATGCAGGCTGGATTCAAAGCCATCCTCGACTGCATCAAGGCCTTCTCGGAGACCGACTTTACCGAAGATCTGAAGAAGATCGACGTGCCCACGCTGATTATCCATGGCGACGACGATCAGATCGTGCCCATCAACGACTCAGCTCTGCTCTCCGCAGCGCTGGTGAAGGGAGCCACTCTGAAGATCTATCCGGGTGCTCCGCACGGCCTGTGCTCGACCCTCAAGAACCAGGTTAACGCGGACCTGCTTGCCTTCATTCAGCGGTAGAGAGAGTGATCGGGGGCTGCCGCTTTTCCTGCGGAACCGCTCTCTGCAAACGCCGGGTTTCCCACCCTCGTCGCGACTTTATTCTTGCGGCCAGGGTGGGATAGCACGCATTGCAGGAACAGTGAATGTGCTCTGACTAGCCGAGCAGCCGGGCCGCTTCCTTGGCGAAGTAGGTGACGATGAAACCCGCGCCGGCGCGGCGGATGCCCAGCAGGGATTCCAGAATAACGCGATCGCGGTCCAGCCAGCCCTTCTCAAAGGCGGCTTGCAGCATTGAGTACTCGCCCGAGACCTGGTACGCGCCGATGGGCACGTCCACCCGCTCCCGCGCCGCCCGCACTACGTCCAGATAAGGCATGGCCGGCTTCATCAGGATCATGTCCGCGCCTTCTTCCAGGTCCAGGTCGATTTCGCGCAGGGCCTCGCGCAGGTTGGCGCCGTCCATCTGATAGGTCTTGCGGTCGCCAAATTGCGGCGCTGAGTCGGCCGCCTCGCGGAAGGGTCCATAAAAGGCCGAGGCGAATTTTGAGGCGTAGCTGAGAATCGGCGTATCGGCGCAGTTCTCGTCGTCCAGGGCGTGGCGGATAGCGGCTACGCGGCCGTCCATCATATCGCTGGGAGCCACCACGTCAGCTCCGGCTTTGGCTGCGCTGACGGCGGTGCTGGCCAGCAGGTCCAGGGAGGAGTCGTTGTCCACCGTCCAGCCGTCGCGGCCTTCCACAATCATGCCGCAATGGCCGTGGCTGGTGTATTCGCACAGGCAGACGTCGGCGATGAGAACCAGCTTTTTGGCGGCCTCAGACTGCTTGAGCGCGCGCAGGCCCAGTTGCACAATGCCATTCTCGTCCCAGGCGCCGGAGCCCTGTTCGTCCTTGGTTTCGGGCAGGCCAAAGAGCAGCAGTCCGCCCAGACCCAGGCGTGCGGCTTCTTCGGCCTCGCGCACCGCCTCGTCGACCGAAAGGTTGAAGACGCCGGGCATAGAGCCGACCGCGCGGCGTATACCCTCGCCGGGGCAGAGAAACATGGGATAGATCAGGTCGCCGGGTTCAAGGACGGTTTCGCGCACCAGCGCCCGCAGAGATTCGCTGCGCCTGAGCCGGCGCATCCGCGTTTCAGGGAAGCTCATGGTGCCGATTGTAATTGAATTGCACGTGGGAAGCATCGCCTCTTCTCGCGTCAAAACGGCCTACGCATTCGGATAAATCCTTTCCTGCTAGTATCTCTACGATCATGAAATCCTCTGAGTCTACGCCAGTTGCCGCCTCAAACGAGAATTCCGCGCCGTTCTCAGCGATGGAAAACAGCCCGGCCGCATTGCAAGCTTCGCGAAGTCTTCAACGGGCTCAGGTGCTGGTGCTTGCGGCCCTATTCTCCGTTCCGGCGCTCATGTGCCTGCACACCGCGAACGTCACCGACGCGGATGTCTGGTGGCACATGCGCACCGGGCAGTGGATTCTCGAACATCGCGCCATACCACAGACAGATCCCTTCTCCAGTTTTGGTGCGGGAAAGCCTTGGGCTGCTTACAGTTGGCTCTTCGATCTACTGGTCTTGCAGTTCTTTCAGCGCCTGGGCCTCGCCGGCCTAGTGGCCTACTCCACGGGAATGGTGGTGGGCGTCACGGTGGTTCTGCATCGCCTGATCCGGCGTCTGCAAGCGAATTTTTCCATCGCGGTGCTGCTGACTTTCGCCGCCAGCTTCTGCTTGAGCCGCCTCTATACGCCGCGCTCCTGGTGGTTCACCATTCTGTTTTTCGCGCTGGAACTCGATTTCCTGATGCAAGCCAGGAAAACCGGCAAGATGCGGGAGTTATTGTGGCTGCCGGTCATCTTTGCCTTGTGGGCCAATCTGCATATCCAGTTCATCGACGGTCTGGTCTTGCTGGCCATCGCCCTGGCTGAGGCTGTCCTGGCTCGCTGGTGGACCGGAATCCAGACACAGCTGCGTCTCGCGTGGCTGATTGGCGTCTCCGCCGCCTGCCTTCTGGCGACGCTGGCCAATCCCTATGGCTGGAGCATCTACAAGGTCGCATTCGGCTTGGCCTCGCAGTCTGGCGTTCTCAGCAAGGTGTCGGAATTGGGGGCGATACCGTTTCGCAACCTGGCCGATTTCGGCGTGCTCCTATTCGCCATGGCAGCCGCCGCAGTGCTGGCCAGAGCCCGCCGTTTCGCATTATTTGAGACCGCATTGCTGGCTTTTGCCGTTCTCGTCTCTTTTCGGTCGGTGCGGGATGTTTGGGTGATGATGGTCGCCGCCAGCGCGATTCTGGCGTCCGGGCTAGCCGGCGACCAGAAGAACCGGCTGCTGCTCAAGGCGTCCGCCGCGCCGTTCGTCGCGCTTCTTGGCGGCCTGGTTGTATTCCTCGGCGTTCGCGCCCAACAGGTGGACAACGTCCATCTGCGCGCCCAACTGGCTCAGGTCATGCCCGTCCGCGCGGTGCAGGAGGTGAAAGAGAAAGGCCTCGGCGGGCCGCTCTTCAACGACTACAACTGGGGCGGCTATTTGATCTGGGATCTGCGCCTGCCGGTCAGCATCGATGAACGCCAGAATGTCTACGGCGATGCGTTGATCGACCGTTCCGTGGCCACCTGGTACGCGATGCCGGACTGGGCCTCCGATCCCAATCTCCGCAAGGCGAACCTGGTGATCGGGCCGGTCAAAGAGCCTCTCACGCAGGTGCTGCGCATGGACCCACGCTTCGAGCTTGTCTTTGAAGACAACCTTGCGGCGGTTTTCGTGGCGCGCAAGGCTTCGCCTGTGGAACCGCCGCCGACAGCCAGCGGCGCATCCGCTCACGCCGAGGGCAAGTGACCTGCACAGGCTGAGCCAAGCAACCCGGCCTGTCTACAACTGCTCGTAGAGCGTCGTGTTCCGGTAGCCCATCAGCACCACCAGGGTCCAGATTCCCAGGGCGGTCCCGAACGGGAACTTCAGGAGGATCAGAAACGCCGCCACAATGGCCACGATCCGTCCCCATTGCGCGCGTTCCATCAGTCCCCAGGCGGCCACCAGCGCTAGCCCGGCACGAGCAACGAGAATCAGCCAGGCAAAATGCATCACAGCCGGCCCAAGCCACTCCGGTGGGAGGGAACCGCTCGCCCACGGGCCGTGCATCCAGGGACCGAAGTGCCCGGAGAGAAATGCGTTCGCAAAGGCCAGCCCGGCAATTCCCGTCAGCAGGGAAAATGCCGCGTAGATGAACCAGACAACGCTCAGCGCCTTCACCTTGGCCGTGTAGTTTGCCAGTTGAAACACCATGCCGGGCACAGGAGGAACCGGCGCCACGGCCGGACGGCCGCACTGGGGACAGATCCCTTGTCCTGGAACTAAAGCCTGACCACATCCGCTGCAATACACCGCCGCCTCCTCCGCCTTCAACTGTCTGAGATTACTACGCAGCCGGGTCGGGCCGCGTTCCATCTGCGTGCGCGATGTTTTTTTCGCCGCCAGCCTGCTCGCGAGGTCTCTGACCGCTTGTTGTTGTACCAACTATGGGTATCCCAGGTGCCGATTTTGGGAACTCAAAGCACGAAATCACGCGGTCAGAGACCTAACGGCTGGAAGTTGAAATCTGCCTTTCCATTCGTTCTTCGTGCCGGTCGTCGCGCACGACGAGGGACACGACGCGGCCCTGCGGATCGCGCTCGAAGATGAGCCGGGTCGTGCTGGAGCCGTTGGGATAAAAGAACACACCCGGAGATTCCGCGGCCAGTTCTGCGATCTCGCCCTGCTGGTTTTTCTCGTAGAGCTGGTCTCCCTGACGGAAGACGGTAACCATCGGGTGCCCGTTCCGCTCACGGTACTCTCCGGCCAGAGTGTCGAGCAGCGCTGGCGCCAGCTTGATGGCGGGCGGATGGAATGAAATTAGCACCCGCTCCGCCCAGGGCTGCACTTCCGGCCGTGCCGCAGCACGGTGCGCCAGCAGCCAGCGCGGCAGCTCAGGCTCGTCATAGGCGCGGGTCCAGCAGTCGTGCTTCAATCCCTGGTAGATCCACAGTTTCACGTGGCCGCCGGCGGCCTTGAAGGCTTCGAACATCAGTTCGCTCTGGCGCGGCGTCACCACGTTGTCGTCGCTACCGTGGAAAAGCCACACCGGCGTGCGGCCCAGCGCGCGGGCGTACTCGGCTGGCAGGGTCGAAGCCTCTTGCCAACGCTCCGGGGCATAGCTCCAGAAGATCCCGCTGGCGGCAATGGTCACCGCCGCCCAACGCCGGGGATAGAGGCGAGCCAGTTCCCAGGAGCCGTATCCACCCATCGAGAGCCCGGTCAGATAGGTGCGCTCCGGGTCGCCGTGGAATTCAGCCGTCTCCCGGTCGAGCGCGGCCATGGCCATGGCAAGCATTTCGTGGTCGGTCCAGTAGTAGGCCATCGGGCACTGCGGCATCACGATCACAAACGGCCAGCGCTCGGGGTGATCGCGCACCGCCTCGGGAAGACCGATCTGCGTCTGCCACATGCCTTCGGAACCGCGCTCGCCGCGCCCGTGCAGGAACAGAATGACGGGCCATTGCTTGTGGTCGTCCCGCCGCCACTCTTCGGGCAGGTAAACCTGAAAGCGATAGGTGGCCCCGTGCAGCTCGATCGTGCGATTCAGAAAGCCTGTCTCTTGCTGAGGCTCCAACTGGGAGGGATGGACCCTGGCTGCAAGAGCGTGAACGGTGCCCGGCGATACTGTCCCGGCGGTCAACAAACAGGCCGCCAGAAATCGATAAAAACGGAACATGTCCAAATCCAAACGCAAAATGCCCGGTGCGGAGAGCCGTCTCAAATGCCGGGGGCCTCCAGTGTGCCTCATCGATGGCCGAACCCGCAACCGGGCAGCGCGCTAGCCCTCCCAGATCAGCGCCTTTGGTCTTTCTTTCTGTTTCCCTGAGGATTTTCTTACGATTTGTATGAAAGACTTGAATTGTTATGCTGGTCACACTCATGTCCGTACTGGAAGCCGGAGATATACTCGACCACTACCGCCTCGATGCGACGGTCGCCCGCAGCGGTATGTCGACGCTGTTCAAGGCCACCGACCTGAGCGGCGGCCACCAGGTGGCCATCAAGGTTCCCCATGCAGAAATGGAGACCGACCCGGTGCTGGTCGAGCGCTTCAAGCGGGAGCAGGAGATCGGCCAGGAGCTGGACCACCCCGGCGTGGTGAAGACCTACGACGGCGAAGAGCGCAGCCGGATGTATATGGTCATCGAGTGGGTGGACGGCCGTCTGCTGCGCTCGATCCTCAACCAGGAGCGCAAGCTGCCCATCGAGCGCGCGGTTGCGATCACTCTGGGGATTTGCGATGCCCTCGATTACATGCACAAGCACGGCGTGGTCCATCGCGACCTGAAGCCGGAGAACATCATGGTCGACGCCGAGGACCGCATCAAGCTCATCGATTTCGGCATCGCCATGAAGGAAGATGCGCGGCGGCTCACCTTTGCCGGTCCCTCGCCGATCCTCGGCACGCCGGACTATATCTCTCCCGAGCAGGTAAAGGGCCAGCGCGGCGACCAGCGCAGCGATATCTACGCGCTGGGCGTCATGCTCTATGAGATGCTGACCGGCCAGACGCCCTTCAGCGGACCCAATCCCCTGGCGGTGATGAACGAGCGGGTACAGAACGACCCCAGACCGGCGCGCAAGCTGAACCCGGCGATCTCGCCCCAGTTGCAGGAGATTCTTTTCCGCGCGCTGGAGCGCGACCCGCGCCACCGCTATGCTACGGCCAGCGAAATGGCCTGGGAACTGGAGCATCAGGAGCAGGTAGGCGTGGAAGATGGCGTGCGGCATCCCGCGCTGCGCGGCCGCTGGCTGCCCGGCGGGCGCAAGCTGCTGCTCTACGCGGGCCTGGTCCTGGTGCCGATGGTCCTCTTCGCGCTAATGCTGCTCCTGGCGCGCCGCTAAGGATACCGCCCTCGCCACGCTGACGCTCTTGTGTGCCTCTTCTTCTCGACCAAGGGCCAAAAAGTGCGCTGACAAAGCGGACACTGTCCTATATGGGAGAGCAGGAATCCCCATGTCCGTCGCTCCAAAACAACCCAGCAATCCGGCGAGAGCTGGCGAGCTCTCTTCCGGTTCGATTTGAAGAAAATATCCCATCGTTGGCGCACAATGGTTCTGGCTGGAGTCTCATGGGCGCAGGATGAAGGCAGGTTTGGCCCCTGAGAGAGGGGCAGCGCTGCGGCAGGGAATGTCCCAGGGGCCAATCGGTCAAGAATGTGCCCGGTCCGTACCCGTACCCCCGGGCAGCCCCCTCCCCCTCCCTTTTTTGTCAATAGACGAAACTGTGAAGCTGTGAACTGCCAGTCGCGCGCCTTAACTTGTGCCCGTTCTGCACTGAAGCTGGTTCAAATTGCTCACACTGTTTCGATTTATGCACCAGAAATGGTGATATCCACAAATTAATCCGTTTTTTGCACTTGCTTCCACAGATTGAACAGAGGCACACTCCTTTCCAACTGGTGACCCTGTAGGGAATTGGAAACGCAGTTCCAGCCTGGCAGGACGATGCAAAAGGCGATTGAACTCGGCGGTACATAGGTCGGCTAGTCCGGCAGATGGAAGGCCGAAATGAGATTGAGGAAGCATCCAGAGTCAGGCGGGAATGTGCAAGACCCGGTTCGACACGAAGATTCATCCGCGGCCTAGCCAGAGGATGCAAAGTTTGAGTCGCATTGGGGAGTCATCATCGACCCAGCCGCAGATGCAGGATTCGGGGAAACCCGAAGACGCAAAAGCGGCACATCCGGAGGATGCGAAATTCGGGGAAACCCGGAAATCCATCTGTCGGCGCAGCCAGAGGAGCGAGGACGCGGGGAAACCCGAAGATTTAATCGCTGGCGGCGCAGGAAGATGCAAGAGCCGGGGAAACCCGGAACTTCATCGCCGGGAGCGTCGGAGGGTGTGAAATTCGAGGAAACTCGAAGAGCCATCCGCGGGCGCAGCTGAAGGAGCGAAGATTCGGGGCGACCCGGAGATTCATCCCTCGGTACAGCCGGAAGATGCAGGATTCGGGGAAACCCGAAGACTCATCGCAGGCGTAACTGGAGGAACGAGGATTCGGGGAAACCCGGAGAGTCAATCGCCGGAGACGCCGAAGGATGCGAGATTCGAGGAAACTCGAAGACCCATCGCCGGCACAGCTTTGAGATGCAGGAGACGAGGAGACTCGAAGCCTCATCGTCGGCACCGCTGGAGGAGCGGAGAATCGGGGCAACCCGAGGATTCACCATCAGTATCGCCGGAGGATGCGGGAAGCGAGGAGATTCGAAGCCTCATCGAAAAGCTGGACGGGACGATGCATGGTCCAAGCAACTTGCGAGTTCATCAATATTGAGGCGCCGGAGATCCTAGGTCTCCGGCGCCTTCGTTTTTGCGGCCTCTTTGACGGGCCGCACGGCAATCGTCACTTCTAGTCCGCGTCTTTGGGCCCCAGCAGGAACTGAACGCCCAGGTAGGCGATCCAGTTGGGTTCGCTGTTCTGGCGCGTGACGGCCTGGATGCCGCGGCCGCCCATGAAGAGCAGGCGCACGTGCCCGGCGCGGTCCAGCGTTTGCCGGCCGCCCATATCCAGCGTAAGCGCACGTTGCTTGGGCACGCTGCCGATGCGGTTGGCGTCCTGCAGATCGTAGATCTCGCCGTAAAGCTCCAGGCGATCATTGAACTCGTGGCCGGCGATCAGCCCGCGCCCCCAGCGGCTGGGAACAAGCTGGTTGCCGATCCAGCGGCCCACCTCGCCGTCGAAGCCGATGGGCCCCAGCTTGGCGGTGAATTCCATGGGGAGGTAATACTGCGGACCGTTCTCGACAATGCCGCGGCGCACGGCGCTGGTGGGGTTGTTGATGGAGACCTGCGGATAAGTGCCCAGCGAGAAATCCATGTTTTCGTCGGATTTTGGCTCGCCGGCGCGGTGATGCTCGTAGGGCCGCCACTTGATGCCCAGCAGCGACTCGCCCAGCCCGGCGCGCGTGGTGTCGTTCTGGTCGGTGGCTGCGGACAGAGGCAACTCGTATTTGAGCTGGATGCGGTCGCCCCAGCCGTAGTTCATGTCGATGTCGGGCAACTGGTAGTAGGACTGGCCGGGATTGTGGTTGCCGATCCAGCCCAGGTTGATCTCCCAGTGCCGATTGCCCGGCGTGCCGGGATCGTCGGTGATAAACGGCGGGCCGCCCTGCGCGTGGGCCAGGGATGCGCCTGCGGCCGTCCCAAGCAACAGGAATTGAATGAGCCGATGAACTCGGATAGCTGAGCTTCTCCGTGGCATGAGGTTTGTTTCGACTGAAATGCCTCTTTGCCCAAGGTAGCATTTCCAGCCGGAGGAACCGCTTAAGATGTTGTGCATGGAGACGGCGAGGATTGCAGGCGTTGAGGTTTCGCGCATCGGCCTGGGCACCTGGGGCATCGGCGGGCGGGAGTGGGGCGCGGTGCCCGAAGCGACGGCCGTCGCCACCTGCCTCTCGGCCGTCGAGCGCGGCATCAACCTGATCGATACCGCGCCCATCTACGGTCACGGCCGCTCCGAAGAGATCGTCGGCAAAGCGATCCGCGCCCACGGCCGCCGCGAGGCCTTCTACATCGCCACCAAGGCGGGTCTGGAGTGGAACGCCTTCGGCGTTTTTGCGAACTCGAGGGAGTCGCACCTGCGTAAAGAGCTCGAAGACAGCTTGCGCCGTCTGGGCACGGACTATATCGACCTCTACCAGATTCACTGGCCCGATCCGTTGGTGCCCATCGCCGAAGTGGCCGGGCTGCTGGCCGGATTCCTGTGCGAAGGCAAGGTGCGCGCGCTGGGAGTGAGCAACTTCAGCGTGGCGCAGATGCAGGAGTTCCATTCCGTGGCTCCTCTGGCCTCGGACCAGCTGCCCTACAATCTCTTCGACCGCCAGATCGATGTGGAAGGGAAGAATGGGCCGTCGATCCGGAGCTAGTGCGCGGCCAACAGCGTCGCCATTCTCTGCTACAGCCCGCTCTGCCGCAGCCTGCTGGCCGGCCGGGTCCATCGCGGCATGAACTTCGCGCCTAGGGACATCCGCAACTTCGATCCCAAATTCCAGGAGCCGCGCTTCAGCCAGTACATGACCGCCGTCGAGCGGCTCGCAGCCCTGGCAAAAGAGCGTTACGGAAAGTCGGTCTTAGAGTTGGCCGCGCGCTGGGTGCTGGACCGGCCCGGCGTCTCGGTGGCTTTGTGGGGCGCCAAGCGCCCCGATCAACTGGATGCCGTTGCCGGCGTGCTGGGCTGGACGCTGGATGCCGGCGACCTGGCCGAGATCGACCGCATCATCGCGGAATCCGTCACCGACCCGGTCGGCCCGGAGTACCTGAAGCCCAAGGCGCGGAAAGGCTGACGCACCCTGAGGTTGGCTGGAACACGAAGGATACTGGCCTCTGACGCGCGCTGTGCGCGGGCGTGCTGATCGAAGTTGAAGGGCTGGCGTCTTCCGCGCGATTTCTCCGCCCAAGGGCGACCCCGCTCTGCGATACTAATCCGTTATGCCAATCGCCGATCTGCAACAAGCCGCTCAAAAAATCGCTGGATTCCTCGCCACCCTGAACAAGCTGGGTGGAATGCGCCTCAAGTACCGCATCACCGCCGGCGACGGCGCGCCCGACCCCGAAGGGCAGGCTCCCGCCCTCTGTGTAGAACTGGGCGGGCCCGACGTGCCGCTGGTCACCCAGCACAACGGCGAGCTGCTGCTCGCCCTTGAGACCATCGCCGCGCAAATCCTTCGCCTGGACCAGCGCGAGGGCGACCTGATCAGCTTTGACGCCGGCAACTTCAAGGCACTGCGCGCCCAGGAACTGCGCATGACCGCCGAGACGGCTGCGGAAAAGGTACTCAAGTCCGGCATTCCCTACGCCTTCCCGCCCATGAACAGCCGCGAGCGCCGTCTATTGCATATGGCGTTTCGCGGGATCGAAGGCGTTGAGACGGCCAGCAATGGCGAAGGCCAGGACCGCTTCCTCGCGGTCTATCCCGCGGGCAAGACAAGTCTGCCCGTAGCGCCACCGCTCAAGCCCAGAGGATTCAGCCGCCGGTAGACATGGGAGGTCCGCCATGGCGAAGGACACGATTCTCGGTGGCAGCAAACTGGTTGCCTTTGTTCCCACTACGGACCCGGCAAAGGCTAAAGGCTTTTACGAGTCGATCCTCGGCCTGCGCCTGGTCTCCGACGAGCTGCCGTTTGCGCTGGTCTTCGATGCCAACGGAATCATGCTGCGCGTGACCACGGTGGCCAAGCACCATCCGGCGCCTTTCACCGTGCTGGGCTGGCATGTGAAAGCGCTTGAAGCCACCGTCGAGCGGCTCACGGCGGCCGGCATCGTCTTCATGCGCTATCCGGGTCTCAACGACAGCGATCCGCTTGGCATCTGGACGGCGCCCAGCGGCGCTCGCATCGCATGGTTCCACGATCCCGATGGAAATGTGCTGAGCCTGACACAGTTTTAGGGACATCAAAACGGATTAGATTCGGTGCTGGCCCAGGTTTCGAAAACGAGACCTGGGCCAGCCGAAAGCAGTCAGCTCCACCGCAGGTGGCTATCCGTTCAATAGGTCCTGCAGCTTGTTGAGCATGCGGTGCAGGTCCTTGTCGGTGCGGCGCAACTCGTCGATTTTGCCGATCGAGTGCATCACCGTGGTGTGGTGCTTGTTGCCGAACTGGCGGCCGATCTCAGGCAGGCTGGCCTCGGTCATCTGCTTGGCCAGGTACATGGCGATCTGGCGCGGCACCACCACATTGCGCGAGTTGTTCTTCTGTTTCAGGTCGCTCACCCTCATGCCGAACTGCTCGGCAACGGCGCGCTGAATGGCCTCGATCGAGATCTTGCGCACTTGCATGTCGATGAACTGCTTGAGGCACTGCTGGGTCGAAGCCAGTGTGATCTCCATGCGGTTCATCTGGCACCAGGCGATCAGGCGCGTCATGGCGCCTTCCAGCTCGCGCACGTTGGTGCGCACGTTGGAGGCCACGAAGAGCGCCACGTCGGTGGGCAATTGCACCTGCTCACTCTCGGCCTTCTTCTGCAAAATGGCCACCTTGGTTTCCAGATCGGGCGGCTGAATGTCGGCGATCAGGCCCCATTCGAAGCGCGAACGCAGCCGGTCCTCGATCTCCGCCAATTCCTTGGGCGGCCGGTCCGAAGCGATCACGATCTGCTTCATGCTCTCGTGCAGCGCATTAAAGGTGTGGAAGAACTCTTCCTGGGTGCGCTCCTTCTGGGCGATGAACTGGATGTCGTCGATCAGCAGCACATCCACCGTGCGGAAGCGATCGCGAAAACTGGTCATGCGGTCGTTGCGCAGCGAGGTGATCATCTCGTTAGTGAATTTTTCCGCGGAGACATAGCAGATGCTGGCGGAGGGCTGGCGGCGCTTCACCTCGTGGCCGATGGCGTGCATCAGGTGGGTCTTGCCCATGCCCACTCCGCCATACAGGAACAGCGGGTTATACGCGCGCGAGGGCCGCTCGGCCACGGCCAATGCGGCGGCGCGGGCAAACTGGTTGCCGTTGCCAATGACGAAGGCGTCGAAGGTGTACCGGGGATTGAGCTGGGCCGCGGTAGACCAGTCGAAGCGTGCTTGCTCCGGCGTGCGCGGCGCGGGAGCAGAATGGGGCGCCGTGGGCGCGTGAGCCGATACCGGGGCAAAGCCGCCATCCTTGCGCTGCGGCGGAATCGAGGGGTCCTCTTCGGCGGTGACGAAGCTCACGTCGTCGAACTCCAGCTCCTGCAAGTCGATCGCTTCCTGAATAAGGTCGCCGTACTTGTCGCCAATGTGCTGGAACTCCGGCGAAGGCACGCGCACGTAGAGCGTGCGTCCCGCGGCGTGACTATACCGCGTGGGTTTGAGCCAGGTCTCGAAAGACTGGCGTATGACCTTCTTTTCCAGGGCCGCGAGAATCTGTAGCCAGGGGTTGAGAACCGTCGCCGGCGAAATTGCAAATGCCATGGAGCCAATCCTTGCCTGCGTCGCCTATCTATACTTCCCGTCCGGTTCATCCGCTAGGTTTGGGCAACGGTTCTCTCGTGGCGAAAAGCCTTTGCTTTTCTCCCGACTGCCGATTGCCAACTACCTGGTTGCCGCGGGTCTGCCCCGGAAAAAATAAACTTCGGGGCACGGGACGAAACCGAATCCGTGGGACGCTGGGAAACTTTCTTGAACGGTCCCGATGGTAGCACATTTTGGGGTCGTTGCAATGCCCCTTTCACATAACTTTGGTCTCGCCGGAATGAGTTGCACCAGGGATGGTGAAACTCATCGCGAAAGTTACCAGAGTCACTGCCTGGGGCCTCGTGAAAGGCCGGTTTTTCGCGCTTTGCTGCGTCCCGCGACAGTGGGCAATCGAGCTATGATTTTACCCTCCGAAACGCTTCCGGCTGGATTTCTGGCTCAACCTGCGGTACACTTGAGTTTTGCCGTAAAGGCGCAGATTCTCAAGAGGAAACAGGAGCGCACTTCTATGCCCAAGCGCACATTTCAACCCAATCGCCGCCACCGCGTGAAAACACACGGCTTCCGCGCGCGTATGAAGACCAAGAGCGGCGCAGCCGTTCTGAGCCGCCGCCGCGCCATCGGCCGCAAGCGCGTAGCCGTGAGCGCCGGATTCCGCGACTAATCCCGCCCGCCGTTCTGCCCCCGCCATTTTCTGGAGCCGGAATGCGTTGCGCACAATTACCGTTTCGGCTGGAATTTCCTCCGGCACTGCCATGAGCATCCCTACCAGGTCTGCTCCGGATCAGGGAGATTGTCCCTCCGGCCCGCGGTTGCAGTCGCTGGCATGTTTGCGCCTGTGCAAACATGCCGACTATCAGCGCGCCTATGCGACCAGCCGCAAGCGACAATCATCGTCTATGAGCTGGTTCCTGGCCGCGCAATTGCCCTCCCATCCCGCGGCCGAATTGCCGGCAGGCCCGCGCGTCGGGCTCACCGTGAGCAAGGTGCTGGGCAAGGCGCATGAGCGCAACCGCATCAAGCGCCGCATGAGAGACATCCTGCGCCGCCACACGGAGCTGCTGCCCCAGGGCTGTGACCTGATTCTCCATCCCCGCCGCATCGTGCTGACCCTCGAATTCACGAAACTTGAGACGGAGATTGTGCGTATTCTTCAGCAGGCAAAAGCCGAAGCGGCCAAAATGGCGGCGAGCATGGCCAAGTCGTCCGCACAGCCATCCGTACCGCATCCCGTTCAGGCAAAGCCCGCACTATGACGCGTCTTCTGCTCACCCTTCTCGCCTTCTATCGCCGCTGGCTTTCACCGGCGGTGCATTCGCTCGGCGCGGGCGGCTGCCGCTACCAGCCCACCTGCTCGGAGTATGCCGCCGTGGCCATTGCCACGCACGGACCTCTGCGCGGCGTAGCGCTGGCGTTCTGGAGACTGCTGCGCTGCCACCCATTTGCCCGCGGAGGGCTTGACCAGGTACCGCCCGTGTCCCGCCCAACCTCAACCAGGCGCGACAATCAAGCCATTTCGCCCCACGAACCATTACCATAGGAGAAGCGGCGGCCTGACGGTCCGACCTTTTTCAACGACAGGAAGTATCCTTTGCCCGAAATTCGCAATCCTAATCTCCAGACGCCGGGGTCCGGCGGCGGTAGCGGCAGCGGCGGCGATATGCGCTCCACCATCGCTTTCACCTTGCTGATGCTCCTCGTCGTCCTTGGCTTCCAGTACTTCAAGCCCAAGCCAACCACTCCCGCACCCGCCGCGCAAAGCCAGTCGCAGGTGCCTCAGCAGCCGGGACAGCCCGCAGCCTTTGGCCAGCAGGCCCAGCCGCAGTTGGCTGCCGGTTCCGAGCAGTCTGCCGCGTCCATCCCGATCGTCGCCGCAGCGCTTGAAACCGAGACCACGGTCGAAAACGAGCAGTACAAGATCGTTTTCACCAATCGCGGCGCGCAGGTGAAGCACTGGATTCTGAAAAAATACTTCGACTCAGCTGGCAAGCCGCTGGATATGGTCCAGCCCCAAGCCGCGGCAAGCTTCGGGTACCCGCTCTCGTTTTTCACCTATGAGCCGGCGCTCACCACGCAGTTGAATTCGGCGCTCTATCAGGTTTCGGCATCAGGCGCACAGCCCACGGCCACCGGTCATGCGCTGGCTCCCGAGACCAACGCCCTTACCTTCCACTACGCCGCCAACGGCCTGGATGTGGTGAAGACGATCCGCTTCGACTCGAGTTACGTGCTCACCGTCGAGGCCGAGGTGAAGCGCGACGGCGCGACGGTGCGGGCGCTGGTTGCCTGGCCCGCCGGACTGGGCGACATGGAGGAGTTCCTCAAATCGTCGCTGACCCGTTCGCAGACGCGCACGTCCACGCAGGCGCAGTTCGCCTGGTCTCTGAATGGCAAGCAGGACTCGCAGTCCGTCGTCAAGGTGAGCAACAACGCCACGCTCGACCAGCCTTATGCCTACGCGGCGATCGGCGATCTCTACTTCGTCTCCGCATTTCTGCCTGACTCGCTCGATCGCACCACGGTGGTGACGCTGCACAACACGATCGATCTGCCCGGCGACCTGAGCGACGCCACCAGCCAGAAAAAGCCCGCACATGTCATTGGAATGGCCATGGGCAACACCAGCGGCAACACTCACCTGCGCCTGTATGCCGGCCCCAAGGCGATGGATGTGCTCACCTCCATCCGTGTTACCGGCCCGGACGGCAAACCCACCGGCCAGACGCTGGAACCGCTCATCCAATTCGGCTGGCTCACCATCATTGCCAAGCCGCTCTACCTCGCCCTGCGCTTCAACTACGAGCATGTAGTTCCCAACTGGGGCTGGTCCATCATCATCTTCACCGTTATCTTCAACCTACTCATGCTGCCCACGCGGTTCATGATGATGAAGTCTTCGCTGAAGATGATGCGCATTCAGCCCAAGGTGGAAGCCCTCAAGAAGCGCTACGCCCATCTCAAGGTAAACGACCCCAAGCGGGCCGAGATGAACACCGAGATGATGGCCCTCTACAAGACCGAGGGCGTGAACATGTACGGCGGCTGTCTGCCCATGCTCATCCAGATGCCGCTTTTCTTCGCCTACTTCCGCGTGCTGCAGAACGCAGTGGAACTGCGCCAGGCACATTGGTTCTGGCTCACCGACCTCTCTTCTCCGGACCCGCTCCATATCCTGCCCATCCTCATCATCATCTCCATGTTCCTCACGCAGTACATCACGCCTTCGCCGGGCATGGACGCGGCCCAGCGCCGCATGATGGCCTTCATGATGCCGGTGATGTTTGGCTTCATGCTGTGGCACTACGCTTCGGGACTGGCGCTCTACTGGGGCACCGGCAACATCATCAACCTGGCCATCCAGATCGGCATCAATCAGTCCAGCATCGGCAAGGAGATGCATGCCATCGCCGCCCGGCGAGCCGCCAAGAAGTCCGGCGCAGCCCCGAAGACAATTCAAGGCCGCCGCTAAGCGGTCTTTCCCGGCGCAAAGCCTGCGCAAACGCCCCGCCCAAACCTTGCTTGAGCGGGGCGTTCCTGTTGTGCGGCCCGCGATGCGGATTCTTCCCGAGTCGATGCGCCCTGGCCGGTTGGTGTATCGTCCAATTCGTATGACATCTACACCGCACACCATCCCGCATCCCGCGCCCGAGGCGGAAGAGGTCTACCGCCGCTGGATTCAGTTTCTGGATGACGAGTTTAGCCGGCACCACTCGCCAGAACGCCGCGCCGAGATTGTCCGCGACCAGCTATACCAGCTCTATCTGGGCCGGCCTCACGGGGGCAAGCTCAACCTGACGCTCACCTCCGAGCTGCCCGGCAACGTCGTGAGCCTCTCGCTGGACCCCGAGAACGTGACCCTCGAAGCCGAGCACTTCCCCGACGCCGACCGCGTGCGCTATAACCAGCGCAAGCCGCTGCTCTGGTTCTGGCAGATGTTCGACCGCTCGCCCGTGGGGACCAACCACTGGCTGGGCCTGCGTTTCCGCTGCATGTTGGGCCGCCACATCTTTGCCCACATGGGGTCGGGAGTCAAAATCTACCACGGAGTCGACCTGACCTTTGGCTACAACCTGAGCATCGAGGACGGAGTTACCATCCGTCAGCGGGCGCTGTTGAACGACCGCGGCGGAATCACAATCGGCAAGGGCGTCGTCATCGGCTCCTTTGCCCGCGTCTACTCCCACACCCACTCGCCAGGGAACTACGATCAGGTCACTCTGGTGCCCACCGTCATCGGTCCTGGCGCGCGCATCGGTAGCCATGCCATCGTGCTGGCCGGCCGGAGCGTAGGCGAAGGCGAAGTGGTCGGCAGCTTCCCCGCGGACCGCCTTTGAGATCGGGGGGAGAAAGCCGCAACGGCGCGCTGGCAGAGGTCTAGGAGACGGTTGCTGATCTCGATCGAAACGGTGGAAGGCATACTGAAGTCATGTGCAGCTTCACAGGCTGCTGAAAAATGCCCGCTTCTACGCCCATCGGCGAAGAAGATATTGCAGGGGGATGAAGTCTGCGTCGATTCGATTGTGCTTACGGCACGCTAAAGTCGCGCCCTGACACTGCTTGCGGCACGGATGGTGTTTTTCCGCAGCCTGATCGGCCGGCTTTGCCTCACTGCGCCGGAGTTACGCCACCGTGCACCACAAACCGGTCAAGGTAATCGTGCAATAGCTGGCGATGCTGCTTGCGGTAGGCATCGTAGTCGTGCGCAATGTCCCGGTCGGCTCCGCTGATCAGAATCCAGCAGTCCAGCATTCCCGCGTCGTTCAACTCGACGACGTTGCGCAGGCTCTCGTCCAGGTCAGCGTTCCTGATTCCCTGGTTTTTGATTCCCTCTGCTACGCCGCTCAGTGCCGCGCTCTCTTCTTTGAGCGAGTGCCGGTACTCTCTTTCGTTGGGAAATTCCTTCTTGAAGAGATCGCCGCGATAGCCGGCGCGAACCAGCGAATACATCACCCATGCCGAAGCGCCCGGATGCTTCTTGTCGTCGGTAGCCTGCGCATCGATGTTGATGGTGATGTTGTTTGGCTTGCCGGCCTCTGCCACTGGAGCCGCGGGGCGATCGATCTTTGGCGCCAGAATTACCGCTTTCTCGATCTGCGCCCACTGCTTGAGCCCCTGCCAGGCCAGCCTGCTGTACGGTTCGGCCACAATGGCGTCGATGAACTTCTCCCGGGCCGTCGCGGGATCGTCTCCGAACTTCAGGAGGGCGTCGCCCCAATAGCGGTAGGCCGTTTCGCGATTGGGATCGACAGCAATCGCCCGTGCAAACCACTTGGCCGCGGTCTTGAGGTCCTTCTGCACATAGGCCGTGTCGCCCGCGTAGAGCGGAGCCTCGTAAAGATGCGGATCGGCCTCCGCGGCAGCCGCGTATTTGGCCAAGGCCGCATCAAAATTCCCCGCAGTGTAGGCTTTTTCCGCCTCTTGCAGCAGGGCTCCGCCGGGGCTGGCGGGAGCGATCACGATCGGCTCGCTGGGGTCGATATTGGCCATCATGCGCACGTATTCGGCCGTATCGCCCAGCTCGACGGCGCGCTTGGCCGCATTTCGCTCCCGCGTCCTCACTGCCTTGATCTCGGCTGGATCACTCAACTGGGCGGCTTGGGCGCCCAGGCAGTCGGCCAGCCGCTCAAAGTAGAGCTGCTCGTTGGGATGCGCCTTGGCCAGATCCTCATAGAGCGGCAACGCGTCCGGTCGCTTGCCTGCCTTGTAGAGGCTATTCGCTTTGGCTGCCTCGTCATCCTGCGCCAGGCCCGCAACCGCAGCCAGGCTCAGCACGGCCAGGCAAAGACATTTTCCCGCACTCCAGTTCCGCATGACGTTCCTCTTTCTCACACAGAAATTCCAAATGCTTTCTTCCCGCAACGGGCCGGCGCCCGTTTTGTTCGCCGCTCTGGTTCGAATCTCCGGGACCCTCCATGCTAACCTGAGCTTTCCAGCCTGTGGAGATTTCATTTGCAATCCAGTGCTTTCCTCATCGCCGTCTTCGAGTTTGTCCTGATCATCTTTTCGCTCAGCGTTCATGAGTGCGCGCACGCCTGGATGGCCTCGCGTCTGGGCGACCAGACGGCACGCCTGCAAGGGCGCATCACGCTCAACCCCATGTACCACGTGGACCCCGTCGGCACCTTGCTCTTTCCCGCGCTGATGATCTTCGGACCCTTCTTTGGTTTCGGCATGTTTGGCGGTATGTTGGTGGGCTGGGCAAAACCTACCCCGGTCATTACCCGCAACTTCCGCAAGATCGTCCGCGACGACAATCTGACCACGCTGGCCGGCCCGGTCTCGAATCTGCTGATTGTCCTGGTTGCCTTCTGTACGCTGGCCGTCCTCTCCGTTGCGGTTCCCGACGGCCGCCTGCTGGTCTTCTCCACCTTGAGCGGCGGTCTCGCCCAGGGCGTGCCCTCCGGCCTGCAGGCGATTGTTTTGCTGGCTATCCTGGCCATCGAGATCAACCTCTCGCTCTTCGTCTTCAACCTGCTTCCCATTCCGCCGCTCGACGGCAGCCGTCTGGTGCGCAATCTGCTGCCCTATAACGCCGTGCAGGCCTACGACCGGATTCCCATCTGGGTCAGCTACCTGATGATGATCTTTGTGGGCGGAACGATCATCCGGGCCTTCGTCAGTCCCATGATCGGGCTGGTGATTTGGGGGCTGTTGCACGTATAGACCGCAAAGGGCGCGGGTTCCTGGTTGCCGCTACAATGGAATGAGACCATTCTGCGCGTTTCACCCAGGATGGCCGCATTCTTTTGCATTACCCCGGAATCGACAGGAAAAATGCCCGAACCCGCAATCTCATCGTCCCGCCCTCGCGTCTTGAGCGGCATGCGCCCCACCGGCAAGCTCCATTTGGGCAACTACATGGGCGCCCTGGCCAACTGGGTCAAGCTGCAGGACCAGTACGAGTGCTACTTCTTTATCGCCGACTGGCACGCGCTGACCACCGACTACGCCGACACCTCGCTGATCGTGCCCAATACCAAAGACGTGCTGCTCGATTACCTGGCCGCCGGACTCGATCCCGCCCGCAGCGTGCTTTTTTTGCAGAGCAAGGTGCTTCAGCACGCCGAACTCAACCTGCTTCTGGGCATGATTACGCCTCTCGGCTGGCTGGAGCGCGTGCCTACCTACAAGGAGCAGCAGCAGAACCTCAGCGGCAAGGACCTGTCGAACATCGGCTTCCTGGGCTATCCGCTGCTGATGGCTTCCGACATCCTTCTCTATCAGCCGCAGTTTGTTCCCGTCGGGAACGATCAGACCGCCCACGTGGAACTGACGCGCGAGGTGGCGCGGCGCTTCAACCAGTTCTACAAGCTCGGCGGCCAGGAAGTCTTGCCCGAGCCCAAGGTGCTGCTCACGCCCTCGCCCAAGCTGCCCGGCACCGATGGCCGCAAGATGTCGAAGAGCTACGGCAACACGATCCTGATGACCGACCCCGAGCCGGCGGTCCGGCAGAAACTCAAGACCATGGTCACCGACCCGGCGCGCATTCGCCGCACCGACGCAGGCGATCCAGACAAGTGCCCGGTGGGCGATTTGCACAAGGTCTTTTCGACGCCTGAAACGATGGCCAAGGTCTACGACGGCTGCCGTTCGGCCGGGATCGGTTGCATCGAGTGCAAAGGCTGGGCCGCCGACGGCCTGGTGCAGATCTTGCAGCCCATCCAGGACCGCCGCGCCAGCTTCTCGGATTCCCAGGTGGACGAGATACTGGAAGACGGTTCCAACCGCGCCCGCGTGCGCGCCGAGCAGACCATGCAACAGGTCCGAACCGCCATGCAGATGACGAGCCGGACCAATCAATAAACACGGTTGGCCGGCAGTGGAAGGACCGTTGCTTTGACAAGGCACGGCTTTGGCTGTGCCAGATAAGACCGGCAGTCCGAGCGCGGCTGGAGCCGCCGAGGGAATGCAAGTGGCAGAAAAGAAAGTCCCGTGGTGGCGAAAGGCGCTCGAATTTGCATTGGGCGGAATTCGCTCGGGATTTGGCCTTTTTCCCCGGGCCGCCAAGCCAGCATCCCTGGAAAAGGATAGTTTTTTGCATCGTTCCGAAGAGACTCTGGAAGAAGAACCAGTATTGACCGATCCGTCCGCCAATCCGGAAGCCGTCGCCGCCGTTCCAGCAACGGGAGCAGAGCAGACGCCTGCCCCCACGCCCGTTCCCGCGCCGGATTCTGGTCCGGCTATTGGGCCGGCTGACCCGATGGCCCCGCTCGTCCCGGAGATATCTATTGTCGGCGATGCACCCGAGCTTGTCGCCGTGGCCGCCGAAGTTCCGGAAATCGTTCCGGAGACAGTCCCGGCCCCTGAGCCGCAGGCCGCCGCGGGTGCCGATTCCGCCGAAGCTGCTCCGTCTCTGGCGATTGCTTCCCATACTGAACCGACAGTGGAACCGGAGGCCAAACCGGAGCCAGAGGCTGAATTCGAGCCGGAGCCAAAGTCGGAAGCCGACCTAGAGCCTGAACCGGAATCCCAGCTGGAAGCAGAGACTGAGGCTGGACCTGATCCTGAACCGGAATCTATCCCCGAAACCGCTGCGGTAGCCGAGCCTCCCGTTCCCGAGGAGCCTTTGGCCGATGCTGACAGCGCCCCACTCTCTGCTCCCGCCAACGACTGGATAGAACCAACAGCCGCGCAACCGGCCGAGCCAGCCGAGCCGGAAGATCTGGCCGATTTAGCCGCTTTCGCTCCGGTGCACACCGTCGAAACCGCTCCGGAGCAGGAGCCCGCGGAAAGCCTTGTCGCCGAAGCTGCAATTCCGGCCGAGTCCGTTGCCACCGCCGAGCCCATCGCTGTCGCGGAGCCAATCCAGGCCGCCTCTGCGCTCCCTGAACCGCCCGCCGCTCCTGCTATCGAACCGGTTCCAGTCCAACAGGCCACGCCTTCGCCGACTCCCGCTTCCGAACCCGTACCTGAACCCGCTCCCGAGCCCGCACCGGGACAAAGCTCCGCCGAGAAGCCTGCAGAAAAGGCGCCCATCACGCTGAAGTCGAGGGACAATGAAGCCGATCTCTCGCCTTTTTCGGTCATCGTCGGCCAGGTCTACGACGGCCCCCTCGACCTGCTGCTGGACCTGATCCGCAAGCAGGACATCGACATCTACGACATTCCCATCTCCAAGATCACGGCGCAGTTTCTGGCCTATGTGAACCAGTTGAAGGCCACCGACGTGGATGTGGCCGGCGAATTTATCTACACCGCGTCGCTGCTCATTCACATCAAGAGCAAGATGCTTCTGCCGCGCGCCGTCTCTGGCCCCGAAGACGCCGCCGAGGATCCGCGCCGCGAACTGGTCGAGCGTCTGCTCGAACACGAGCGCTTTAAGAATGCTGCCCAGATGCTGCAACAGAAGCAGATGCTTGAAGCCGCCACCTGGACCAACCCCGGCTTGCGCGAGTTCAAGGACGACGAATCCGCCGAGCCCGAGATCGCCGCCGACACCGTGGATTTGGTCCGGATCTTCCGCGATATTCTGGAGCGCGCCCGCAAGCGCCCCGTCTTTAACCTCGACGAAGACGCAGTGACCGTGGGCCAGATGATCCAGTTCCTTGCCCGCCGCCTGACCATGGAAGACAAGCCCGTGGCGCTGCGCCGCCTGCTCAGCCACACCCGCTCCGAACGGGCGCTGGTGGCCATGTTCCTGGCTCTGCTGGAACTGGTTCGCTTGCAGGCCGTTCTGCTGCGCCAGGATCGCGCCTTCAGCGAAATTTTCATCAAGAAGCACACCGGCTTCGACGCCGTGATGAATCAAGGCCTGGCCAACGCCAGCGACGACTGGCGGTAAGCTACCTATTTAACGAGACTCAGAAGCGGTATAGATGCGCTTCCCTGTCGCACGTACAAAAGCCAACGGAATCTTGGGGTTGTTGATGTCTTTGTTGCCATCGTCGGCCCACTTCTTGGCCCATTTTTTAAAATAGGGCTCAATATCTGCCGGAGTCAGAAGATATATCTCAACAAGCTCAATCCCGTCGTAGATGGCAAACACCCAATCCACCTGCCGGTACTTTTGAATGATGTGCGGATTCATGTGATGGTGGGTGGAGAAGCTTTTGGTAAGGTGAATGTTGACCGACTTGAGCTCGTATTCTCGGCCGTTTTGGTCCCGAGCGTCATTTCCCTCTCGTCCTGGCAGAATCGTCAAGCCAGTGCAAAGCAGAATCTGGAGAATCTTTCCGCCGTTATCCTGAAAGATGTCGTCTATTCCGTGTTTCGATGCGAGCTTTTGGAGCTTCCGGACGCTGGGCATCAGAGCGCGGAGCTTCGCCTGATCGGGATGTGGCTTCATGCCTGCCCCTTCGCCAGCAGATCCACTACATCGACCCCCAGGATAATCGCAAGCCGCTCCATATTGTCGATGGAGATATTTTTCTCGTTTCGCTCAACGCTCCCTATATAGTTCCGATGTAGGCCAGCTCGTGCCGCCAGTTCCTCTTGTGAAAAACCGCGCGCCAGACGTGCCGATCTCAGGTTGAGCGCAAACCTTGCGCGGGCGGTAATCTGAGAGTTCAAGGGCTTCATTATCTTTCATGCTCGCCCCGTGCTAAGCTGAAATCTACAGTCTATAGACTGTATGAGGTGACGATGTCGGCTACCCCCCATTCCGCGAATCCCGCTTATTCTACGCAACTGGGCGCCGCTTATGTGGGCGATTCCTTGGAATTGCTCGCGGATTTGCCGGACGGCGACGTCAACCTGGTGATCACCAGTCCTCCATTCGCGCTCCAACGGCAAAAGGAATATGGCAACCTGGACCAGACTGAATATGTGGATTGGTTGCTGAAGTTTGGGCGATTGGTGCACCGGAAGTTGCGCGAGGACGGGAGCTTTGTCCTCGATCTCGGTGGAGCATACCGGAAGGGAGTTCCGGTGCGGAGCCTGTATCAGTTTCGGGTTTTGTTGAGGTTCTGCGACGAACTTGGGTTTCATCTGGCACAGGAGTTCTTCTGGCACAATCCGTCCAAGCTTCCCAGTCCCATCGAGTGGGTGAACAAGCGAAAGCTGCGGGCCAAGGACACCGTCAATACGCTCTGGTGGTTTTCGCGTTCTGAATGGCCCAAGGCGAATGTCTCCAATGTATTGACCGAATACAGTCCGCGGATGAAAAAACTGCTGGAAGACCCAGCAGCTTTTTACACCCCCAAGCAGAGACCTTCCGGACACGAGATCGGCCTCGCATTCGCAACCGACAACGGCGGAGCGATCCCCTCCAACCTTCTGCAGATTCCGAACTCGGAAAGCAACGGCGTTTACCTCGGGGCGTGCAAGGAAGTGGGGGTCAAAGGGCATCCAGCACGTTTTCCTTCCAAATTGCCAGAGTTTTTTATTCGCATGCTGACCGACCCCGGAGATTTGGTGGTGGACATCTTCGCCGGCTCCAATACCACCGGCATGGTGGCGGAGGCCGAAGGGCGCAACTGGCTGGCCTTTGAACTCAACCGCGAGTACGTGGCCGCATCTGTACTCCGGTTTGTTCCCAAAGGACTGCCGGTTGCCAGAATGAAGGATATCTATGCAAGTATCCTTCGTGGAGAGTCGGTCTCTATCGAGGAAGAGATTGGGTTTCAGAGACAATTGCTCGCTGTCTGAACGCCATTGCAACGCGACAGAGAGAAACACTTGGAATGGAAGAAAAGGCAAAACTTCGCGATGATCGCCCCGGCCTCCTTTGGGTGGCACTCCAGAAAAAGGCCAAAGATGACTCGGAACTTGCCGAGCAGTTGGAGGCCGCGAAACACGCGATGGAAAAATACAGCGAGACCTTGCAGCGGCTGGCCGAATCCTGACCGTCTGACCCGCAGCCGGCCCCGATTTGCACCGGCCCATTGCCCCCATTTATGGTTTCCTCCATGAATGCCGTGTTAAATTAGTCATAGATGCCCTATTTCTGGGCTTGCTAAACGGGCAACTGCGCAAAAAGCAGTTGTTGGGGTTTTATGGACGCCTATTTATCCGGCTCTTCTCTTTCCTACCGCAAATCATCTCTTTTCTATTTGCATTGCAATTCCGTCGATAAAGTTGAACTTTGGAGGCCCAGGCGCTACCGGAATGATTCCGGCCGCATTGGTGATCTCTGATGGCCGACCTGGCAACGATGGTGGAAGAGCCTCCGGCGAAGGCGTCGCTGCTCGACCGCAAGTTGATAAGGAAGACAAACCGAAGAGGAACCGCCGTCTTCCTGCTGGCCCTGCTCGCCGGCCTCAGCTACATTTGCTTTCATGTAGCCAGAGACCTGGATACTGTGACCGTCACCAGTGTCTGGCCGTATCTGCTGCTTGCCCTCGCCCTGCTCATCGCGCTGGGCTTCGAATTTGTCAACGGCTTCCACGATACGGCCAATGCCGTAGCAACGGTGATCTACACCCATTCGCTGGAGCCGAACATCGCCGTGGTCTGGTCGGGAGTGTGCAACCTGGCCGGTGTGCTCGCCTCCACCGGCACAGTAGCCTTCGCGGTCATCACACTGCTGCCCGTCGAACTCATCCTGCAGGTGAGCTCCGGCGCCGGCTTCTCCATGGTCTTTGCGCTGCTCATCGCCGCCATCCTGTGGAACCTGAGCACCTGGTGGTTCGGACTGCCGGCCTCCAGCTCGCACACCATGGTCGGCTCCATCATCGGCGTGGGCGTCGCCAACCAGTTGCTCAACATCCACACCGGCACCTCCGGCGTGGACTGGGACCAGGCCATCAAGGTTCTCAAGGTGCTGCTCATTTCACCGGTGCTGGGCTTTGGCGCCGCCGCACTGTTGATCCTGATTTCAAAGCGGACGATCAAATACCCCTCTCTCTACGAAGCGCCGAAGAACCACCAGCCGCCGCCGTGGCCCATCCGGGTCCTGCTGGTGCTCACTTGCACGGGCGTCAGCTTTTTCCACGGCTCCAACGACGGGCAGAAGGGCATGGGCCTCATCATGCTCATCCTCATCGGCACCGTCCCCACGGCATACGCACTCAACCACGCTGTTACCGCGAGCGATATTCAGGATTTCATCGCCGCCTCAGAGCAGGCCGGGCACATTCTGGACCGGCACGTGGACAAGAACGGCATACTCGGCCCAGACGCTCGCGCCGAAGTCACCGACTATATCCGCACCAAGGAGCTCCAGCCGGACACAATTTTGGCGCTGCGCGAGCTGGTCGAGGACGTGAACCACGAAGTGGCGCTCTACAGGGAATTCAAGCAGGTTCCGGCCAAGGATCAGACCAACGTCCGCAACGACATGTACGTGGCCAGCGAAGCCATTCGCCTGATGCAGAAGAGCGGCAACCCTTCCTTCACTCCGGAAGAGAATGCCGCCCTGAAGAACTACAAGAGCAAGGTGGACAAAGCCACCAAGTTTATTCCCGACTGGGTCAAAGTCGCCGTGGCCCTGGCGCTGGGATTGGGCACCATGGTGGGCTGGAAGCGCGTTGTGGTCACCGTGGGCGAAAAGATCGGCAAGGATCATCTGACCTATGCGCAGGGAGCCGCAGCTGGACTCGTAGCCATGGGCACCATCTTCGCCGCCGACAACTTCGGCCTGCCCGTCTCGACCACGCACATCCTCAGCTCCGGCGTGGCCGGCACCATGACCGCCAATGGCAGTGGCCTGCGTTTGACCACCGTGCGCAATATCGCTGCTGGTTGGGTCTTTACGCTGCCCGCCGCGGCGATGCTCTCCGGGCTGCTCTACTGGCTCTTCCGACAGATCGCGATCTAAGCCGTTCTCCTGGCTCTGCCGAGCGCCCGGAACTGTGCAACATCCGCACAAGGGGCAGATGGCGATTCCGCAACCATCCCCTGGAGAGATATCGTGCGACAGCCTTCAGTCAGCTGAGATGCTGCCGCCAAGGACAGGATGTATTTTCGCGCCTGTCCGCGTGGGGAGTCTTGCGGCAACGGCGGGCAGTTCCATATTCTGCGCGTTTTCGGCCCTGCGCAGATGCTCTTCCATTTGTCTGCGCGCCTCCGCCGGATCGTGTGCGCGGATGGCGCGGAAAATCTCGCGGTGCATCTCTGCCATTTCGCGCAGATAATTGGCGCGGTCCACGGTCTTGCGCCGCTTTTCATACATCGCCGAGGTGACGGTTTCGATGAGGGCAGCCAGAATCGGATTGCCGGAGGCTTGGGCGATGATGCGATGAAACAGCACGTCATGCTTGAGGAAGTCCGCGGGATTGTCCGCGATGGCGAACATCTCGGCGACCTCCTCGGCCAGTGCTGCGTGGTGCTTCTCTTTGCCCCGTTCGGCGGCCAGAGCGGCAAGACTGCCTTCAATGATCAGCCGCGCTTCAAACATCTGCCAGAATTGAAAGCCATAGAGCGCGCTCATCAGTCCCAGGGAGATCTTGCTGAACTCCGCCGGACCATCGGCAATGAAGGTGCCCACCCCGTGCCGCACCTTCATCACACCCATCGCCGCCAGGTAGCCGATGCCGGTACGCAGGCTGGCTCGACTGATCTTGAGCGTGTGCGCAAGCTCGCGCTCAGGAGGAATTCGGTCGCCCGGTTGCAGTGCGCCCTTCTCGATGAGCGTACGGATGTGGTTGACCACTTGCATGGCGCGGTCGGTATCAGGCGCTTCCTGCCTCTGCTGGCCCATGAGTGGCTTTACCCCAATCATTCTGCGGGAATTGCTAACATTATAAGACTAACATCAAAGGCTGCTCTGGATTTTCTTCTCTTCCCATTGGCAACGCTTCCGGGGTATGTGTATCCTAGTGGTCAGACCTTCTTGCCGCTGTCGCGGCGCTATCAAGGAGGCGCGACGCACGATTTCGCCTGGGGGACGGCTCCGCGGCGGGCAACGAAGCGCACTATGATTGGACAGGTTTCGTCTTGTCTATTTTGCAAATTGCAGCTTTTAACAGAGTTACGAGGAGTCAACAGCCGATGAGTCATGGATTGAATATCCTTGAGAATGCTGAGTTGGATTTTCTGTCGCTGGGCGCGCTGGTGCACCGGCTCGATCCGGGTATTATTCCTTTCCGCAAGGCGACGGAGTGCAAGATTCACGTCAGCGGCGGCGAGTTTAACGTGGCAGCCAACCTTTCGGACTGTTTTGGCCTGAAGACGGCGATCGTCTCGGCCATGTCCGACTATCCCATCGGCGACCTGATCGCCGAGCGTGTCCGCGCCATGGGCGTCAAGCCTTTCTACAAGCACTTCAAGCACAATGGCGTCACCGGGCCCAACATGGCCACCGTGTATAGCGATCGCGGTTACGGCCTGCGCGCTCCGGTGGTCTTCTACAACCGGGCGAACGAGGCGGCAGCGCTGCTGAAACCCGGAGATTTCGACTGGAAGGCCATCTTTGCCAAGGGCGTCCGCTGGGTCCACTGCGGCGGCATCTTTGCCGCGCTCTCGCCGACCACGGCGCCGCTGGCCGCGGAGATGATGAAGGAAGCCAAGGCCGCGGGCGCCATCACCTCGTTCGATCTAAACTTCCGCGAGAAGCTGTGGAAGATCTCCGGCGGCGACGAGAAGGCCGTGGAGACCATCGGCAAAATCGTCGAGAATGTAGACGTGCTGGTAGGCAACGAAGAGGATTTGCAGAAAGGGCTGGGCATTCCGGGGCCCGAGGTTGCGGCCAAATCGAAGCTCGATCCGAGCGTCTTCTTTGGCATGATCGACAAGGTGACCAAGAAGCATCCGCATGTGAAGGTGGTGGCCACCACGCTGCGCGAGGTACACTCGACCAACCGTCATAGCTGGAGTGCGGTGGCGTGGATTGACGGCAAGACCTACACCGCGCCGACCGCCGAGCTGGAAGTGGTGGACCGCGTGGGTGGCGGAGACGGCTTTGCGGCCGGATTCATCTATGGCCTGCTGACCGGCGAGAGGCCTGAAGAGGCGGTTAAGCTGGGATGGGCGCACGGCGCGCTGCTGACCACCTTTCCTGGCGACACAACCATGGCCACCGCTGACCAGGTGCGCGCATTTGCCCAGGGCGGATCGGCGCGCATCCAAAGGTAGAAACCCTTCAAGGAGATTGTGGAGATCGTATGACCGATGCATCGTATGATATTGGCCTGATCGGCCTTGCCGTCATGGGACAGAACCTTGTCCTCAACATGAACGACCACGGCTTCAAAGTGGCTGTTTTCAACCGCACTGTCTCCAAGGTGGACGACTTCCTGGCCAACGAGGCCAAGGGCACGCAGGTTGTGGGTGCGCACTCCGTCGAGGAGTTGACCGCCCTGCTCAAGCGGCCGCGGCGCGTGATGCTGATGGTCAAGGCCGGCGCTTCCGTCGACCAGACGATCGAGCATGTGCTGCCGCACCTTGAAGCGGGCGACATCGTCATTGATGGCGGCAACTCGCTCTTCACCGATTCCAACCGGCGCACCAGGGACCTGGCCGCCAAAGGCATTCTCTTCATCGGCACCGGCGTCTCCGGCGGCGAGGAAGGCGCGCGCTTCGGTCCGTCGATCATGCCCGGCGGCAATCCGGCCGCGTGGCCGCACGTCAAGCCGATCTTCCAGGCCATCGCCGCCAAAGTGGAGGATGGAACGCCCTGCTGCGACTGGGTGGGCGAGGACGGCGCCGGTCACTACGTCAAGATGGTCCACAACGGCATTGAGTACGGCGACATGCAGTTGATCTGCGAGGCCTACGACCTGCTGCAGCGCGGCCTGGGCCTGACGCCCGACGAACTGCACGAAGTTTTTGCCGAGTGGAACAAGGGCGAACTCGATAGCTATCTGATCGAAATCTCCAGCCATATCTTCGCCAAGAAAGACGGCGACGGGCAGCCGCTGGTGAACAAGATTCTGGACCGCGCTGGCCAGAAGGGAACGGGCAAGTGGACCGTCTTCAGTTCGCTCGACCTGGGCCAGCCGGTTACGCTGATCGGCGAGTCGGTTTTCGCGCGTTGCCTCTCGGCGCTGAAGGAAGAGCGCGTTGCCGCGGCAAGGATTCTCACCGGGCCGGCAGCAAAGGCCGTTGCCAGCGATCGCGCCGCATTCATCGAAGAGGTGCGCCGCGCGCTCTACTGCTCCAAGATCGTTTCTTACGCGCAGGGTTACATGCTGCTCAGAGCCGCGGCCAAGGAGAACGGCTGGAACCTGAACATGGGCGGCATCGCGCTGATGTGGCGCGGCGGATGCATCATTCGCAGCCGCTTCCTGGGCAAGATCAAGGAAGCCTTTGACAAGAATCCGGCGATCGAGAATCTGCTGCTCGACAGCTTCTTCTCCGGAGCGCTCAACCAGTACCAGGCGTCGTGGCGCAAGGCGCTGGTTCATGCGGTCGAGCTGGGCATTCCCACTCCGGCGTTTTCCACCGCGCTGGCGTTCTTCGACGGCTACCGCACGGAACGGCTGCCCGCCAATCTGCTGCAGGCGCAGCGCGATTATTTCGGCGCGCACACCTATGAGCGCGTCGACCAGCCGCGCGGCGAGTTTTTTCATACTAACTGGACGGGCCAGGGCGGACGGGTTTCGTCATCGACCTATAACGTTTAACGCATAACTAACGGTAAGTCGCAGCTTCGCTCCCGCTTGCCGGCGCAAGGCATGTTCCACGCGCCGGCAGGCGAAAGTTATCCAGAAACGCTGCCTCCGAGTAACTTGGCTTAGCAGCTTCTTGCGTCCCAGGAGTGGACATCCAATGAGCATTCTCGATCGTTTTCGCTTGGATGGAAAGACCGCGCTGGTCACCGGCGCGGCCAGCGGGTTGGGCGCGGCCATCGCCGTGGCTCTGGCCGAGGCCGGCGCCACGGTCGCCTGCCACGGAAATCGCCGTCCTGCCGAGGAGACCAGCGCGCGCATTCGCTCTTTGGGCCGCGCGTCGAAGAGTTTTTCCGCCGACCTGGGCGCTCCCGACGGCGCCAGCCGCCTCTTCGACGCCGTAGCCGCCGACCTGGGAGCTCCGAACATCCTGGTCAACAATGCGGGAACGATCTATCGCGACGCCGCCGAGGATTACAGCGTCGAGGCCTGGATGCAGGTGCTTCAGGTGAACCTGAGCAGCGTTTTCCTCCTCTGCCAGTTGGCCGGTCGCGAGATGCTCAGCCGCAAGCAGGGAAAGATCGTCAACATCGCGTCGTTGCTCTCGTTTCAGGGAGGCATCCGCGTCCCGGCCTATGCGGCGTCGAAGGGCGGCGTGGCGCAGTTGACCAAGGCTTTGGCCAACGAGTGGGCCGGCCGCAATGTGCAGGTGAACGCCATCGCGCCGGGCTACTTTGCCACGACAAACACCGCGGCGCTGCTTCAGGATGAGGCGCGCAACCGTCAGATTCTGGAACGGATTCCGGCGGGCCGCTGGGGAGAACCGGACGATCTGGCGGGCGCGGCCCTGTTCCTGGCTTCGCCGGCCAGCGATTACGTCAACGGAGAAGTGCTGGTTGTGGACGGCGGCTGGATGGCGCGGTAAGAACCTGCAGAGCCGGCGGCTACTCCTTCACCTTGGCTACCAGCGCGCTGTAGAGCGTACCCGGCGGAATCAGCAACTGGTGCGGCACGCCCGCCGGAACGATGACCACATCTCCGGGCGCAAGGCTCTGCGACGTCCCGCCCTGGACGCTGCTTCCTTTGGTTTCTCCATCGCTTCCCGTTTTCGGATCGATGACCGTTCCTCCGGTGACCAGCGTTGCGCTGCCTTGCTGCACGATCATCAGGTCGTCATAGTGCGCATGAATCTCAGCGCCGCCGCTGCTGGTGCGCACGGAGATCTTCAGGGCTAGGTTGCCATAACTCGCCAATGTCGATCCGCTGCTGCCCGTGGCCTTGGCCTGGGAAGCCAACTGCGCCAGTTGCGCCCGCACCTCGCGCGCTGAAATCACTTCCGCCTTGTCGCCGCTCAGCGTGGCTGCGGGAACGGCCAGCGACAGGGCTGCCAGCATCGTCATTGCCAGTTTCATCGCATGATCCTCTCTCAGCGCAGGCTTTCGATCGGAGCCGGGTCCATGTCGCCGTAGTCCAGATTCTCGCCGCCCATGCCCCAGCAGAAGCTGTAGGCGCGCGTACCGACGCCGGCATGAATCGACCAGCCGGGGGAAACTACCACGTCGCGGTTGGCCATTACGATATGGCGCGTCTCCGCCGGCGGACCCATCAAATGAATCACGCGCGCGTCCTCGACGAGGTTGAAATACATATACACTTCAGAGCGGCGATTGTGGGTGTGTGCCGGCAGCGTGTTCCACGAACTACCGGGATAAAGATGTGTTACGCCCATCACCAGTTGGCAGCTTCTCGCTCCCGCCAGATGGATATATTTGCAAATCGTCCGGTGATTGCAGGTTTCCGCGCTTCCCATCTCGGTCGGATTTGCCTCTTCCTTGCGCACCAGCGCAACCGGGTAACTGGCATGAGCCGGATAACTCAGCAGATAGAAAATGGCCGGCGCGGCCGTGTCCTTCGACTCGAAACTCACTTTGGCATTGCCGCGGCCCACATAGAGCACGTCGAGATTGTTCAGCTCGTAACTCTTGCCCTCGATGCGCACAACGCCGGCGCCGCCGATGTTCAGCACACCCAGTTCGCGGCGCTCGGTAAAGTACGCCGCGCGCAACTCCGGATAGGTGGGCAGCGCAATCGGGCCGTCCACGGGCGCGGCCATGCCGATTACGGCGCGGTCGGCATCCACGTAATTGAGGTCGATCTTCCCGGGCTCACAAAGCGCATGAAGCAAGAACGTCTCGCGGATCTCCTCGGTCGTCATGCGCGGATAGCGCACCGGATCAGCCATCAAAACCGTCTTCATTGTTCCTCCTATCTCAGCTCAATCGCCGTGGGAGCCGTCCTCAACCCATCTTTGACATTGCGAATTTTCTGCATAACTACTTTACCGTTTGGAATCCTGCACTGGGTCCCAATTGTCGCTGCCGCGCAAAAAGACCCGCGCATCATACTGCCCGGCCTGCTCTGGAGTAAGAAAGTGCGTGTGCGGATCGCGCCGGTCGTGCTGCGCACCGGGTCCCGTGGAATTGTACTCGGCATAAAACACAGTATCGATGGAATGCGTCTCGCCCGGATGCCACTCGCGCCAGCCCGCCGGATCGATGTGGCTGCCCATTTCGGTGTTAAGAAAAACTACGCTCGCATAGGGGCGCCATGGCCGGCCAAGATACACAGGCCGCGTCACATCCGGGCCCGCCGTGAGTGTACAGCGGTTGAGCACAAAGCCGGAGTCTTCCTCGGGATAATGTTTTGCCTGCGCGGTAATATAGCCGCCGTCGTGGGCGGTGCTATGAATCTCGCATCGATCAAAGACCGTTTTGCCGTCGCCAAAGATGAAATCAACATTCCCAGCGATATAGCAATCGGAAAAATACTGCCGCGCGGGAATGCAATTCGGCCCGTCCGGAGCGCAGTTGCGGCTGCCGACGTAGACCGTGTCCTGGTTGCCCAGCAGGCGCACGTTGTGGAAGATGGCGCGGTCGCCGGAGACCAGCAGCGCCAGCGCCTGCGAGCCGGCATAAAGCTGCGGATGGGTCCGGTTGTAATCGTTCTCGAAGGTGATGTTCTCCGCGAAGAAATCGTCGGCCGTCACATTCACGGTGGCGGAGTGGAGTGTGCCGCCGTTCGCGCCCGCACTGCGGTCGTTCACCACCACCGTCTTCGATGCGTCGCTGTTGGCGCTGCGAATCCGAATCTTCGGCTTATCGATGGTCAGCACTTCGCGATAGGTTCCCGGAGCCACCAACACCAGCACTCCATCCTTCGGCGCCGCATCCAGCGCGCGCTGGATGGAGTAGAAATCGCCCGTGCCATCGGCGGCGACATAGAGCGTCTCGTCCTCCGGCGGAACCTTCCCCACCATCTCAGGAGCTGTGGCGAGAGCAGGGAAAGGCACGAAGCGCGCATCGCAAGCCAGCGGCGTTCCTTGTGACGATCCCTCCGTCTGCCGCACGGTCACATCGTCTCCGCCCGGTTCCAGATCGCCGTGCTTGCTACCGATTTCGATCTCTGCATCTTTGGCCAGCATCGTGGAGTGCTGCAGGTCGTCGGCGAAAACATTGTCGAGTTTCAATCCCAACTTATGTCCGGTGTCCAGCCCGAGAAATGTGTAACTTCCCGCTGTTAGGATGTGAACGTCCTGGAGCGTGATGTCGCGGTAAGTGGGAAGCTGATCTCCGGCGAAGGTGGTGTAGAGCGGCGTAAAGACCAGCGGATTCTTCGTGTCGCGGATGCAGACATTGCGATAGAGCAGGTCGTGCACCAGGCCGCCGCGGCTGCGGTCGGACTTGATGCGAATGCCGTTGTCCGCGCCGTCAATGGTCAGATCGTCCACCAGCATGTGATCTACTCCGCCACTGGTTCCGCTGCCGATGGACATGCCGTGGCCGGTATAGAAATGGTTGTGCAGGATGGAGAGATTCGACGATGGTCCTGCCTTGCTGGACTTTACCGCAACATCGTCGTCGCCGGTATGGATCGAGCAATAGGCGATGGTCACATTGCGCGACGATCCCGGATCGATGCCGTCGGTGTTGCGAGCTGTCTTCGGCGTCATGATCTTCACGCCCCACGCGGTAAAGCCGTCGGTCTCATTTACGCCCACATGGAAGCCGGGCGAGTTGCGTAGCGTGATCTTGTAGAGCGTGAAGCTGTTGGCATGGCGCAGCACCATCATCCAGGGAACGCTCTGCTGCCGGTCGGTGACCTTGGCCTCATGGGCCAGGTCCCACCAAGTCACATCCTGGCCCAGCAGCTTTGCTCCGCCGCGGCCATCGATAGAGCCATCGCCCATGATGCCGCTGTTCTGGACGTCATCGCCCGTGATCAGCGGCTTGCATCCGTGGCCTTTTTCCGAGACCACGCCGCAACTGCCGGGCGCGAGATCGTAGAGGCGCGGATCGCGTGAAGCCACCAGAGCGGTATCGGCATCCACCACCAGGGTTATGCCGGAACGCAGAGCGATGGGGCCGGTCAGGAACACATTCTTCCTCCCCTTGGCGCGCAGCACAACCGCCTTGCCCGCGGCGCAGGTGTCGATGGCGTTCTGGATGCGCTCCGTGCTCAGGTTTCGCTCGTCCCGGAAGGGAATGACTCCCTGGTTGGCCGCAATATTCGCCTCCAGCGTGACGCAGGCAGATGGAATATGCGGCTCGGTCACCTTGCGCGTGTCCTGAGCGGACAAGGCGGAAGCGGAGAGCAGGAGAAGCGCGGCAAAGATCGAAAAAAAACGGGGAAAACTCATTGGAAACTCCGATCGGCGCGGCTGGGAGCCGTGCCTGTTCGAGACGTTGAACCGTTCGAGAGGACTGACCACTCGCGCTTTCAACTCTACAGGAGAACAACTCGATATCGTCAAGGCATTCGCACCGCTTTACTGCGAAGTATTTGCAGTTGGCTGAAAGAAGCAGGGAAAATCTGCGTCTGACGAGTGCGTCTGGCTCTCCGTGGAAGATCGCTATCGTTCTGTCTCTCTCCAATTACTGGTCAGACCTTTCAGCAGGTAAACTCTTCAATGATGCAGTTGCACGGAGTAGATTCGAGAGGAACAGGGATCACGCCATGAAACAGATTTCGCTTATTGCCATCTACAGTATTTTCACCGTCAGCGGCATCGCCTACTCGCAACTCGCGGTTCAGAACGGGGAGCATCCTGCGGCAAAGATCAGGATTGTGCTGGTGGGCGACTCCACGGTGAACTGCGAGGGAGGATGGGGCTCCGGTTTCTGCGCCTTGATGACGCCCAATGTGGAGTGCCTCAACTTGGCCCGGAACGGCCGCAGCTCGAAGAGCTTCTACGACGAGGGCCTCTGGCAAGATGCGTTGGCGCGTCATGCGGATTACATCCTCATTCAATTTGGACATAACGACATGACCGGCAAAGGCCCCGCGCGAGAGACCGATCTGGATACGACCTATGCGGCGAATATGCGCCGGTACATTGAAGAGGCGCGCGCAAGTGGTGCGCATCCGGTGATCGTGACCTCCCTCTCCCGGCGCAACTATAAAGACGGCAATCTGGTTCAGGATTTGAAGGCATATGCCAACGCCGCAAAACGAGTGGCTATCGAGCAAGGCGTTCCGCTCATCGATCTGAATGCCTACAGCGTGAAGCTGCTGGAGACGATGAACCAGGAGCAGGCCGACCGGTTCGATGCCGCCGCGCATCCAGACGCCGCCGGGAATCAAGGGCCGGATCGCACCCACCTGAACCCCACCGGTTCCGCTGTATTTGGCCGCATGGTAGCCGACGATCTGGCCAGGGTCTATCCAAAACTGAGCCCCTACGTGAAAGCCGAGCCGGCAGCGAAATAAAGGTGCGGGACGATAGGACTCTCTAATGTTTCGTCCCGACGGAAAGCTGCCGCTGGACCTGCCCCAGAATCCAGCGCACCAGTTCTTTGCCGGCCGCGAAGTTGTCGTACCCGGCGGGCAGCTTTCGTCCATCGGTGTATTCGTTGTAAAGCCATGGATCGACCGTAGCGAAGACGGTTCCCTGGCCATACTTCGCGCTTGCCATCAGAATGTCGCCGCGATCTCGAAGCAGAGAGATCGCCGGCGGCTTCGTCGAGATGGTGCAGATCTCTTTCATATACGCCGTGTGCGGATCGTGGAAGATGGGGCCACCGCCATCGATTGCGACCTTGCCCATCTCAAACTTGTTCCCCTCCACCTGATTGCGCAGCACGTTGTTGTAGTGGATGCCGAAGCGCTCGGCCAGCAGATTCAGATGGTCCAGGTCGGCATTTCCCGGATCGTTCTCCATGATCACCAGCACGCCGCCGGCCTTGACCCACTCCGCAATCTGCTCCGCATCCTCCGGCTGCATGTAATGCGGGTTCGGATTCTTCACCGGAATATCCGGAGAGACGATGACATAGATCTGCGCACCGTGTAACTCCGCGAGCGTGGGCGCCGAATAGAGAGTCTTCGTCTCCGCGCCAAAGTTGCGGAAGATGTGGCCGAACAGTGAGTAGCCGCTGTTGCTCAAGTCGTTCCATTTGTAGTGAAAGTAGACCTGCTGGCCGAATGCGTCGGCACGCTTCTGGCTGTTGAACCAGGCGTCCAGCAGAACCGTATCGCCGCGCCCCAGCTTCGCATTCTCCGCGTTCTCCATCTCCGCGCTGGCTAGCAGAAAAGCTCCCACTCCCTTGGGGTCGTCCGTGGCCGTCTTCTCGCCGATGTAATAGGCATAGCTCCCATCCCGGTAAGGATCGCCGCCAAGCCCCGCGCTCTTTACCGTTCCGGCAAGGGAGACCGCATCGCCAGGCCCAGCCTGGATGAAGCGGCCGAGAATGCCCTTATATCCGCGCTCGGCATGTGCCAGATAGCGCTGGGGAAGATATCCCTCGCGCACAGCCCTGGCCAGCGCATAGACAAACATGCAGGAGGCGGAAGCCTCCGGATAATTCCCCTTGGCCCCGGCCTTGTCGAGCACCTGATACCAGAGTCCGGTTGCTGCATCCTGGTACCGCTCTACCGCGGCGGCGTCGCGCTGGAGCTCGGCGATCAACTGCTTGCGGCCCGCATCTTCCTCGGGATAGTAAGCAAGCGCGTCTATCAGCGCCATCATGTGCCAGCCCATGCCCCTGGCCCAGAACTGCGACGAAAGGCCGGTCTGCCTACTGGCCCAGCGCTCCTGCTTCGACTCATCCCATCCGTGGTAGAGCAAGCCGGCCTTCGCGTCGCGAGCGTGTTCGTCCATCAACACAAACTGGCGGGTGATGTCGTTGAATGCCTCGGGATGATGGAAGGTGGCGGCATACTCGGCATAGAAAGGCTCGGCCATGTACAGCCCATCGAGCCACATCTGGTTGGGGTATTTCTGCTTATGCCAGAATCCGCCGGACGGGGTACGCGGCTGACGCTGGAGTTGTTCGTACAGCAGAGTGGCTGCTTTTGCGTAGCGTTTGTCCTGCGTCACTCCGTAGAGCAAAAGAAGCTGCCGCCCGAGCAGAATGTTGTCGAGTTGATACTCGCCCACCTTCCATGTGGAAATGGAGCCATCGGGATCGACAAACGAGTCGACCGAGTTCTTGATGTAGTTGTAGTAGCGCGGATCGGCCGTGTTCAGCCATACCGCATCCACGCCTTCCAGCAGTGTGCCGAGCTCGTAGTTCCAGGTCCAGTGGGCGCCGGCGGGCGCAAAGCGTCCCTCGGACCAGCGCGCGATTGCCGCATCGGCCGCGCACTCTGACCAGGGCCGCTGCGCAGCTTGCACAACAGAAAGAGTGCTTCCCGCTGTGGCGGCGGACAAGACAAAGCAAACCAGAGTGCGGAAACCGCCCATTTGAACTCCAGGAGTTCTGCGATCAAGTCTTTAAAGCGACGGGACCACTCTACCAAAAAGGCGAAGGGGCTGGATATCCCAGCCCCTCCGGTTGAATGCAGCGTGAGATTGTTTTAGAAGTTGATATGCCCCGCGAATTGCCACTGACGGGGATTGTTTGCCTGCCCGGCAACCGTGCCCAGGCTGGTGTTGCCGACGACCTGACCGATGGAGCCGGTGGCGTTGCTCGAAGTGCTCCCGAACCAGACGTGGTTCAACGCGTTGAAGACATTAGCTTCCAACACGAACTTCACGTTCTCTTTGTTCCAGAGATCGAAGGTCCGGCGGACGCTTCCGTCGATGTTGTAGTTGCCGGGTCCGCGCAGTCCATAGGGAGCCGTGCGGGCCACATCGCCAAGCACGTAGGGATTACTGGTAAAGGATCCGGTCTGCACAAACGCAGCGGGGTTGATGTATTGAATCGTCCCCAGTGTGCTTCTGGTGGCGCCGTGGCCCCATCCGCCGTTCTGACGTACCGGGCCGGAGAACGCAGTGTTGTAGGCGGGCATGCATTGGCCCTGACCGACTACGTTGGTGCAAGTGCTGGAGGTAAGCGCCAGCGGATTGCCCGCGACGTAGGTGAAGATGCCGGAGAGCCGCCATCCGCCAGCCGCGTTGCGCACAAAGACATTGTCACTGCCGATTTTTCCATTGCCAAAGGGCAGATCGTAGGTACCAGTGCCGGTGACATTATGTCGCTGGTCGAAGGTGCTGAGCGAGCGGTCTACCATGCCCAGGCCCCAGGGCTTTCCACCGTTGGCCATGACGCCCGCGGGGATGGCATAACCGGTACGGAAGGTTCCCGCGTTGTCGATGCTCTTGCTGAAGGTGTAGTTCAGCATGAAGGTGAGGCCGTGGCTGAGCCGCTGGTTGATGGAGAGTTGCAGCGAGTTGTAGTTGGAGTTGCTGGTCGCAGCCACTTCGTCGGTGACGCCCTTGTACTGCGGGTAAGGCAGCAGCATCTGGCTGAGGTTCTGTCCGGTATTGAAGGTTGGAAACGGCAGGCTCAAACCCAGATTCGCGAGGTTGAGAGCTGAAACCTTAGTACCCAGGCTCGGTCCAACACTGGCCAGGTACTTCGGGTCCATCTGGTTGTTATAGATTCCGCGCTCGGTGCTGCTACCGTTGTTGGCTACCAGGAAGTGTCCCTCGTTGCCCACGTAGCTGAGTGTGGCTGTCATGTCCTTGGTCACACTGCGCTGGAAGCCAAAGGACCATCCGTTGAACTCCGGCGCGCGGCCACCATAGTAGGGATCGAGGTAGCCGAGCGTGGAGGCAATGTTGTCCACTCCCGTGGAAGCCGTCGAATAGGCCGTTGCATATCCTGCGTCAAAGATCGGCGGTGCGGTAACGGAGTATCCCGCGCCACCGAAGTTCACGTTGGTCGGGTCGTTGACGACGGAACCTGGCAGCGTGGTCTTGCTCACGCCGGGGTTGCCGTTCAAATAGAAGACGGGAAGCGCATAGCCCGGCGAAGACGGAGAAGGCGCCGCCGAGTAGCCGAGTTCCAACGCGGAGCCAGGCTGGGTAGAGTTTGCCGTGCCGCCCACGCCGCCGCCCAGCGCATAATAGATGCCGCCGGAAGCGCGGAGAACGGTTTTGTCGTTGATCGCATAAGCGAAGCCCAAGCGCGGGCCGAAGTTCTTGAAGTAGGTGTTGATCGGGGTCTTGCAATTGCAACCATCGGTTCCGTTGCCGGCAAACTGCAGCGCGCCCAGCGTTCCGGTGTAAGGATTCGGAATGTCCGGATTGAGGAACGAGAAGCGGTCGTGGGCTTCGGTCATGGGCGGAAGCACATCCCAGCGCAGGCCGGCGTTCACCGTCAGCTTGCTGCTCACCTTGTAGTCGTCCTGAACGAACAAGGCGAAAGGATGGAAGCGCGTGCCGGTTTCCTTGGCGATCTGCGCATATTCCGTATAGCTGGCCGAATCGAATGCGCCTAGCAGGAAGCTGGCGTAGTCGTAGCCGGTGCCCGATACCGCCTTTACACCTGAGAGATTGGCGGTTTCAGTGACGGCCGTCTTCAAGGTAAGCGGGCTGGAACCTGTAGCGTCGGCGTTGTAGTTGTAGCCGAGCCACTGATACTGTCCGCCGAAGGAGATCGAGTGCTTGCCGTGAATCCATTGCAGGTTGTCCAGCGCCGTGAAGTTGTCGGTGTTGGCCATCGAACTGGCCTGCGGTCCCCAACTGGCCACGTCGCTCGATCCAAACGAGATATCCGGGAAGCTGCTTGCGGTTTGTCCAACGGGCAACCCGGTCACGCCGAAGGTAGACGCTTCCCAAGGGCTCACGTTATAGGTCGGATTGATGCTGGGCGAATGATATTGCAAGGCCGCGTACTTGAACTGATTGACCAGATTCTGGTTGATCAGGTAGGTATGCTCGACCATCACATCCTTGGTGATCGGGGCATAAACCTTGGCATAGCGGTAGGGCAAAGGAGCCACGTTGGTCGTCTGGCTGCCTGAGGCGCCTATAAGCCCTTGACGGCCCGCACCGAAGATGACGGAAATCTTCTGGTTGGGAGAGACGTCGTAATCCAAACGATCCGACTGGGTCCAGTTGCTCAGGCCCCAGCCATACGAACCAAGGTAGTTGTTGGTGAGATTCGAATTGCTCAGCGCAGGCAGGAACGACTCCATCTGCTTGGCGATGGGCGAGATTTCAGTGGGCGGGAGCACATTCAGATGGCCATTGTAGGAGGCCTGCGAACGCGAGCAGGATGAAGTCGACTTGCATGTTTGCGTGATCGGATCGTAGATCTTGACAGGCGTGGCCAGCGAGAGTAACTCGCTGAAGTCACCGGTCTGCATCTTCGCAGTGGGCATGTCCTCATATTGCGGCGTCGTCATCTGGGAAAAGCGGTAGCCCATGTAATTGGCAAACAGGAAGACCTTGTTGCGCCACACCGGGCCGCCGACCGAGAGGCCGTACTCGTTCATATGCTCTGGCGGCGTATACCAGTGAGTCGTACCAGACAAATCCGTGTAGTGCGACGGGATGAAGCCTGCCGCGTCGAAGGCCGTATTGCGGAGCACGTCGTACACCGTGCCATGCAGCTTGCTGGTGGCGGACTTGATGGTGAAGTTCTCGATGCCCAGGCCGCGATACTCCGCGGAGTAGGCCGAAGTCTTGAGCTGGAACTGATCGACGGTCTCAACGGAGAATGCCGACCAGATGTAGCGCGGGTCGCCGGCAACCGAAACGGAGGTGACGGGAATGCCTTCCATGTACATCTCGGAGGAAGCCTGGTTACCGTTGATCACCATCGGTTCGTCGGTTTCGTTGTTCTTGGTTTCATTGTTTGAGACGCCGGGCATAAGCGCGGCAAAGTCGGTGGCGCGGCGCTGATCCTGTGCGCCCGCGGCGCCCATCTCCAGCGGAAGGGACTGATAAACCTCGTTTTCCATCACCGAGCCGAGCGTGGCATTCTCGGTCTCCAGCGGCGGCGGCGTATCGGTGACGGTCACGGTGAGAGTCTGCGATCCAACCTGCAATGTCAGATTCAGACTGAGCACCTCCATGCCATCCACATGAATGTTCTCGCGTAGTAGCTTTTCAAAGCCCTTGGCGGTTGCGGTGACGGTGTAGTCTCCCACGTCCAGCGGAGAGAGCACATAGAACCCGTCCTTGTCGGCGGTGCGGGTCATTTCGGCTCCCGTCGCCAGGCTGTGCGCGATCACCTTGGCGCCAACGACCAAGGCTCCGGAAGAGTCGGTCACCGTTCCTTGGATCGCTCCCGTTCCGCCGATCTGCCCCTTCGCAACGAAGGGCGCCATGACGGCAATGGCCAGAAACACCAGCCAGACCCATCCGGAACTGCGCAGAAGCTCGTGCCTCGGGCTCCTTGTTGTCTCTCTCATATCCAACCGTTTTTTTACGGTCAACCTTCTCATTCAAGCCTCCATAGGTTACTGCTGTGCTTCGGTTCATGGTTCGGTCTGTTGGGCCCGCGGCCAAGTTTGGCAATTGTGGTCAGACCACTTGCGAAGCGCAAACAGTGTCTTGCACAAACTCTGCATCTGTCAAGCGAGAAATGCAGGAACAGCATAATCTTGATACAAGATTATTATAATGAGCTATTTACGTTAATTATTGCAAAAATGTTCCAATTGAACTGGTCAGACCTTTGAGACTTGCGGAACTTGCTGATGGTATGGCATCTGATGGGGTTTCATCCCTTTAGGACGATCTGCTGCGCGTCGTTTGATCCACTCAGCGCCGCCGGGCGGCCCAAGTGCTGCCGCGCGGCATCCGGAGCGCGATCCACGGTCAGGGCGGGGTAGATTCCAGATCCGCTTCGAAACCCTTCGCCGGTGCTACTGCTTTGGCGGCCTTCCGGGCCGTGGGGCGCTCCATGCCCTGCGCGGCCTGGGCCATGCGCAAGTGCTGTTCCATCAGACGCCGCGCCTCCAGGGGCTTTCGCGCGCGAATGGCGCGAAAGATTTCGCGATGCATTCCGGCGGATTCGCGCATGTCGATTGCGCGCTCCACCGTTCTGCGCCGCTTGTCGTACATCGACGAGGTGATGGTCTCCATCAGCGCGGCCAGAATCGGATTGCCGGAGGCCTGAGAGACGATGCGGTGAAAAAGCACGTCGTGGATGAGAAAATCGGCGGGATTATCTATTGAGGCGAAGATCTCGGCCACTTCTTCGGCCAGCGCGGTGTGGTGCTCTTCCTTGCCGCGTTCGGCGGCCAGCGCGGCAAGATTACTTTCAAGGATGATTCGCGCTTCGAACATCTGCCAGGACTGGAAGCCGTGCAGCGCTCCCATCATGCTCAACGAGGCCTTGCCGAATTCTGCGGGTCCATCGGCGACGAAGGTTCCTACCCCGTGCCGCACTTTCATCACACCCATTGCCGCCAGATAACCCAAGCCCGTACGCAGGCTGGCGCGGCTGATCTTCAGTGTGCGCGCAAACTCGCGCTCCGGAGGAATCTTGTCGCCGGGCTGTAAGGTGCCGTTCTCGATGAGGGCGCGGATGTGGTTGACCACCTGCATGGTTCGATGGGTGTCGGGTGCTTCTTCCTTCATCCGCGGCATAAACGAGGAACGCCTTCCTGAAACTCTAAAATGCGGAGCAAAATGAGATTAGCACCGCGAGCCGTTTCCTGGCGCAGAAAAAATCGCGCGCGTCCTGACCTTTTCCCGTTAGATGTGTATACTGTGGTCTGACCTCTAGCGGTCAGACCTCAGCGCTGCAAACCGAGGAGGCAGAATTCCATCATGTTGATCCATGAAGATCGTTTGTTCCCCGCCGAAGACAATGCACGGAAGATAGCCCGGACGCTGTACGAGCAGGTGCGCTCGCTGCCTATCGTCAGCCCGCACGGGCATACGCAGGCTTCCTGGTTCGCCAAAAACGAGCCGTTCCCCGACCCCGCAAAGCTCTTTGTGCAGCCCGATCACTATGTCTACCGCATGCTTTACAGCCAGGGCGTTTCCCTGGAGGACCTCGAGATCGGGCAGCCGGAGATGAAGGACGCGCGCAAGGTCTGGCGCATCTTCGCCAACCATTACTTTCTCTTCCGCGGAACTCCGACGCGCATGTGGCTGGATTTTGCCTTCCAAGAACTTTTTGGACTCAAGGAGCGGCTTTCGGCGGAGACCGCCGACCGCTATTTCGACACCATCGCGGAGAAGCTGCGCACGCCGGAGTTTTTGCCGCGCGCGCTGTACGAGCGCTTCAACCTGGAAGTGCTGGCCACCACCGATTCGCCGCTCGACGCGCTGGAAGATCACCGGGCGATCCGGGAGTCGAATTGGAAGGCAAGGATTCTGCCCACCTTCCGGCCCGATCCGGTGGTCGATCCGGAGTTTGCCGGATTTGCGGAGAACATCGCGCGTCTGGGCGCTCTCACCGGAGAAGACACGGCAACATGGGCGGGTTACCTGAACGCGCTCGCCAAGACGCGCGTGCGCTTCCGCTCGCTCGGCTGCACGGCAACCGACCACGGGCATCCCACGGCGCAAACCGCCGACCTTCCCACGGCAGAGGCGGCGGAACTCTTTGGCCGCGTGCTGGCCGGCAGGGCCGATCTCCGCCAGCAGGAACTTTTCCGCGCCCAGATGCTGACCGAGATGGCGCGCATGAGCCTGGAAGACGGGCTAGTGATGCAGATTCATCCGGGCAGCGTGCGCAACCACAATCGCAAGGTCTATGAGCGCTATGGTCGCGACGTGGGCGCCGACATTCCGCGGCCGACGAATTACGTGGACGCGCTGCGCCCGCTGCTCGATCGTTTCGGCAACGAGAGCAAACTGTCAATCATTCTCTTTACGCTGGATGAGACGACCTACAGCCGCGAACTGGCGCCGCTGGCCGGCCACTACCCGTGCCTGCGCCTCGGCCCGCCGTGGTGGTTCAACGACAGCCCCGAAGGCATGATGCGCTTCCGCCAGCAGGCGACTGAAACGGCGGGATTCTACAATACGGTGGGATTCAACGACGATACCCGCGCCTTTCTTTCCATCCCGGCGCGGCACGATGTGGCGCGTCGCGTCGATTGCGCCTTTCTGGCCAGGCTGGTCGTAGAACACCGTTTGGACGAAAGCGAAGCGCATGAAGTGGCACGCGATCTGGCCTACGGGCTGGTGAAAAAAGCATACCGTCTGTAAGGAGCGTGGCGTGGCGGACCGCAGCACAGAACTCGATACCGAAGAAGAAGAATCCCCTTCCAGCGTACGGCTGGGGCGCGTGCGCTGGACCATCTGCGCCATGCTCTTTGCCGCCACCTCAATCAACTACATGGACCGCCAGGTTCTGGGACTGCTGAAGCCAACCCTCATGCTGAGCTTTGCCGATCACGGCATCGGCATGACTGAAGTGGGCTTCGGCTACATCATGGCCGCTTTTCAGGTCGCATACGCCGTGGGCCTACTGGCCGCCGGGCGTTTCGTCGACAAAGTCGGCACGCGTATCGGCTACATGGTCATCATGGCCGTCTGGAGCCTTTCGGCAATGAGCCATGCTCTGGTCAATACCATGTTTCAGTTCGGCATCGCCCGCGTCTGCCTGGGACTGGGCGAATCCGGCAACTTTCCCGCGGCCATCAAGACTACGGCTGAGTGGTTCCCGCAGAGCGAACGTTCGCTGGCCACGGGCATCTTCAACTCCGGAGCCAACCTGGGCGCGATTCTGGCTCCGGCCATCGTGCCCTGGGTGGCCTATCACTATAGTTGGCACGCCGCCTTTCTGGTCACCGGCTTCTTCAGCGCGGCTTGGATCTTGCTGTGGTACCGCAAGTACAACAAGCCCGCCGACCACCCCACGCTCACCGGCGCGGAGTTGCGCCACATCTACCAGGAAGCGGCCGCGCAGATGGGGCCATCCGCGCCCTGGGCCAAATTGCTGGGCTATCGGCAGACCTGGGGCTTTGCCATCGCCAAGCTGCTCACCGATCCCATCTGGTGGTTCTTTCTCTTCTGGCTGCCGGATTTCTTCAGCAAGAGATACCAACTGGATCTCAAGCACGTTGGACTGCCGTTGATTATTGTCTACACCGCATCCTCGGTCGGCAGCATCGGCGGCGGCTGGCTGCCCGCGCCCTTCCGCAGGCTGGGCCTCTCGGCGGCTCATGCCCGGCTGAGTGCCATGCTCTTCTGTGCCTGCGCGGTGGTTCCCATCTTCATGGTCAACTACACCAGCTCCGAATGGGTTTCCATCGCATTGCTCAGTCTGGCGGCTGCCGCGCACCAAGGCTGGTCGGCCAACCTCTTCACCACGGCGTCGGATATGTTTCCGCGCACTGCGGTTGGCTCGGTCACGGGCATCGGCGGCATGGCCGGATCAGCGGCCGGATCGCTCTTCGCCATCTTTGTCGGTTATGTTCTGCAACTGACGCATAGCAACTATTCGATCCTCTTCGTCATTGCCGCGAGCGCCTATCTGCTGGCTCTGGCCATCATGGTTCTGCTCGCTCCCGGCCTGAAGAGAGTGGAGTTCTCCGTATGAGCCTCTATTGCGCAACGGGAAGCCAGGAAACCGCTCTGTCTCGGGCGCAGTTGAACGACCTGCTGACGGAAGGCTTGACCAAGCTCGGTGACCGGCGCAATGTGCTGGCCGTGCCGCCCGATCAGACGCGCGAGCACTCCCGCGCTGGCGAACTGACCGATCTCGCCTGGAAATATTACGGCGACAGGCTCAAGGCAGTTCTTCCCGCCCTTGGCACCCACACCGCCATGCGGCCCGCACAGATCGCGCACATGTTTCCCGAGACGCCGCGGAATCTATTTCGCGTGCATAACTGGCGCACCGATGTGGAGACGCTCGGCGTGGTTCCGGCGGAGTTTATACGCGAGCAGTCGGAGGGCAAGCTGAACTACGAGTGGCCGGCGCAGGTCAACCGGCTCATTGCCCAGGGCGGCTTCGATCTGATCCTTTCCATCGGCCAGGTAGTGCCGCATGAAGTGATCGGCATGGCCAATTACACCAAGAACATCCTGGTGGGCACGGGAGGCCGCGAAGGCATCAACCGCAGCCATTACCTGGGCGCGGTCTACGGGATGGAACGGATCATGGGCCGTGCTCGCAATCCCGTGCGCAACGTGCTCGACTACGCTTCAGAGCATTTTCTGCGGCATCTGCCTATCGTCTATGTGCTGACCGTCGTCGGACGCCGCACGGATGGAGAGCTGGCCGTGCGCGGACTATTCATCGGTGACGATGCCGAGTGCTTTTACCTGGCCGCGGAGTTGAGCCTCAAGGTGAACTTCGAGATGCTCGACGAACCCATCCAAAAGGCTGTCGTCTATCTCGATCCCGCGGAGTTTCACTCCACCTGGCTGGGCAACAAGGCGATCTATCGCACCCGCATGGCGCTGGCCGATGGCGCGGAACTGATCGTCCTGGCGCCGGGCGTAAAAGAGTTCGGCGAAGACAAGACCATTGACGGTCTCATTCGCAAATACGGCTATCGCGGGACGCCAGCAACGCTCGAAGCGGTCAATGCCCATGCGGATTTGGCACGCGACCTGAGCGCGGCCGCGCATCTGATCCACGGCTCGTCCGAGGGACGCTTCTCTATCACCTGGTGCCCCGGACACCTCAGCAAAGAAGAGGTCGAGGGCGTCGGATTTCAATATGGCGATCTGAACGATATGCTCAAGCGCTACGACCCTGAGAAGCTGAGCCTCGGTCCGAATCAGGTCGAAGGAGAAGAGGTGTTCTTCATCTCCAATCCTGGATTGGGGCTCTGGGCGCACCGCAGCAGATTCTAAGTTGGGAGTTATCATGGCAAACCACAGTTTGAAACTCAGCAAGTATTCCGTAGGAACCGGCGACCGGTTCGCGCATCAGGCCAAAGCCCAGTTGCAGGCCTGCATTCAGGCCCTCGCCGGCGGCGTCGAAGTCGTTCCCGTGTGGAACAAATCGAACCGCGAACATACGATCATCGGCTCCGAGCCTTCGTCGGCGCGGCAGGCCGCCGACGCCGCCGTCAAGGCGCTCGCCTGGAAGCTGCCTTACTTCTGCGACGCCGACCATATCACGCTGGCGACCGTCGGCCGCTTCCTCGATGCTTGCGATTTCTACACCCTCGACGTAGCCGACTTCATTGGCCAGCCCGCGCCCACGGCCGACATCGACAACTTCGTGAAGCGGCACCCGGAACTGCTGCACAGCATCCGACTCGAAGGAACCGAAGAGTCCTTTGCCATCACGCAGGAAAGCCTCAGCCGGACCGCGCAGAAGTATCTGACCGCTGTCAGGAAGGCCGGCGAGGTCTACCGCACCATTGTGGCAGTCAAGGGCGAGGGCAACTTCATTCCCGAGGTCTCGATGGACGAAACGGAAACTCCGCAAAGTCCCGCGGAACTGCTTGTCATCCTGGCTGCGATCGCCGATGAAGGCATTCCCGTCCAGACCATTGCGCCCAAATTCAGCGGCCGCTTCAACAAGGGCGTGGATTACATCGGCGACGTTGCGCAGTTCGAGCGCGAGTTCGTGCTCGATGTCGCGGCCATTGCGCACGCGGTCCGGCAATATGGTCTGCCGGAAAATCTCAAGTTGAGCGTGCACTCGGGCAGCGACAAGTTCTCCATCTATCCAGCGATTCACGCCACCATGAAAAAGTTCGATGCGGGTGTGCACCTGAAGACCGCCGGAACCACGTGGCTGGAAGAGCTGATTGGCCTTGCGGAAGCCGGAGGCGACGGGCTGGCGCTGGCCAAGGAGATTTATGCTGAAGCCTACGCCC
>Ga0181529_10000618_pt1 | contig 50995 bp, 36 predicted proteins | sample PEATcosm2014_Bin_36_FD_119763 | JGI IMG/M metagenome (GOLD analysis project Ga0181529, IMG submission 119763) | Peatland microbial communities from MTU Mesocosm Facility, Houghton, MI, USA - PEATcosm2014_Bin10_30_metaG | ecosystem: Environmental > Terrestrial > Soil > Wetlands > Peat | place...
ATGCCACGCTGATGGGCGCGGTTGGGCTGCCCGAGTTCGACAACGCTCCGCCCGAAAAGCGGCCCGAGAAAGGGCTGTTGGGAATCCGTCAGGCGCTCGGCGTGTATGCCAATCTGCGGCCGGTGCGCGCGTATCAGTCGCAACTGGATTCGTCGCCGCTGAAAAATCACCTGGTGGAAGGCACCGACATGATCATCGTCCGCGAACTGACGGGCGGGATCTACTACGGAACCCCGCGCGGCATTTTCGAAGAGGGCGGGGAAACGCGTGCAGTCAATACCATGACTTATACGCGCACGGAAATCGAACGGGTTTCCCGCATGGCCTTCCACCTGGCGCAAGGGCGGCGCAAGAAAGTCACTTCGGTCGATAAGTCGAACGTGCTCGAAAACTCGCAGCTTTGGCGGCGGGTTGTGGTCGAAGTAGCCAAAGACTATCCCGATGTCGCGCTGGATCATCTGCTGGTCGACAACTGCGCCATGCAACTGATTCTGAATCCACGGTGCTTCGACGTCGTGCTCACCGAAAACATGTTCGGCGACATTCTGAGCGATGAAGGCGCGGTGCTGGCAGGTTCCATCGGCATGTTGCCGTCGGCCTCCATCGGCGGCCGCAAGCCGTCCGGCGCGTGGGTGGGATTGTACGAACCGGTACACGGTTCGGCACCCGATATCGCCGGGATGAACAAAGCCAACCCGCTGGGAGCGATCGGCTCGGTGGCGGCGATGCTGCAGTACAGTTTCGAATTGACCGAGGAAGCGCGCGCGGTGGACGCGGCCATTGAGGCCGTCCTCTCGAGCGGCAAGGTTACCGCGGATTTGCGACCTTCCGGCGCGCCCGCCACCACCGAACAGGTGGGTTTGGCGATTTGCGCCGCGATCGGCTGAGGCGGAGCTTACCAGCTTCGCCTCAGCCACATTTAACCTTGGCTCAGCCATAATAGGAGAAGAAGATCCGGAGTCGAACGCCGGGAACGCTCCCGGCCGTCCACCGGCTCCGGGCCCTGTTTCTATGCCTCATACCATCATCGAAAAACTATGGAACTCGCACCTGGTCGAGGAGCAGCCCGGCGCGCCCGCGCTATTGTTCATCGATCTTCACTTGGTGCATGAAGTCACTTCGCCGCAGGCGTTTCAAGGCCTGCGCGAGCGCGGCCTGAAAGTGCGCCGGCCCGATCTCACGATTGCCACCGCCGATCACAGCATTCCTACCACAGACCGGTCGCTGCCCATCGTGGACCCGATCGCGGCCAAGCAGCTTGCCCAGCTCGAAGCCAATTGCGCCGAGTTCGGCATCCGCTGCCTGGGCGTCCATAGCGACCGGCAGGGCATTGTCCACGTGATCGGCCCCGAACTGGGACTCACGCAGCCGGGCATGACGGTGGTCTGCGGCGACAGCCACACGGCCACGCACGGCGCTTTCGGAGCGTTGGCCTTCGGCATCGGCACCAGCGAAGTCGAAAACGTGCTGGCCTCGCAATGTTTGTTACAGCGCAAGTCGAAAACGTTCGAAGTGAAGGTCGAGGGAGCCCTCCGCCACGGCGTCACCGCCAAGGACATCATCCTGGCGCTGATTGCGAAGATCGGCGTGGGCGGCGGCACCGGATGCGTATTCGAATTCACCGGCAGCGCTATCGCCGCGCTGAGCATGGAAGAGCGCATGACGGTCTGCAACATGTCGATTGAAGGCGGCGCGCGTGCTGGCCTGATCGCGCCGGACGAAACCACGTTCGAGTATCTCGCCGGCCGGCCCCATGCGCCCCAGGGCGCCAAGTGGGATGCCGCTTTGGCGCGGTGGAAACAACTGCCGACCGATTCCGGCGCGGTCTACGACCGGCAGGTCACCATCGATGCCAACACGCTGGAGCCGATGATCACCTACGGCACCAACCCCGGCATGGGCGTAGCGATCAACGCGCCGCTGCCCGATCCGGCGGACGTGAGCGATCCCATGGCGCGGGATTCCATCACGAAAGCGCTGGCCTACATGGGCCTCGAAGGCGGCAAGCCGCTGGCGGGCCATGCGATCGACGTGGTATTCATCGGAAGCTGCACGAATTCGCGAATCTCGGATCTGCGCGCCGCCGCCGCCGTGCTTAAGGGCCGTAAGGTGAATCCCAAGCTGCGCGTGCTGGTGGTGCCGGGTTCGCAGGACGTGAAGCGCCAGGCCATCGCCGAAGGGCTGCCGGAGATTTTCCGCGCCGCCGGATGCGACTGGCGCGAGCCGGGTTGCTCGATGTGTATCGCCATGAACGGCGACCAGTTGGCGCCGGGCGAATACAGCGTCTCCACCAGCAACCGCAATTTCGAAGGCCGCCAGGGCAAAGGCGGACGCACATTTTTGGCCAGCCCGTTGACTGCCGCGGCCAGCGCCATCACCGGCGTGGTCACCGACGTGAGGACACTGCTTCCCGACGACCAGTTGGCATCCGTTCGCGAATTGCTAACGAGGACACTCGCATGAAGCCATTCACCAATTTCCGCAGCCGCCTGGTGCCGCTCGCGATCAACAACATCGATACCGACCAGATCATTCCGGCGCGCTTCCTGAAGACGACCTCCAAGGAGGGTCTCGACCGGCAGTTGTTCTGCGACTGGCGCTACGATGCGCGGGGCAACCCAAAGCCGGACTTCATTCTCAATCAGCCGCGCGCGGCGGGCGCGCAGGTGCTGCTGGCCGGCGACAATTTCGGCTGTGGCAGTTCGCGGGAGCACGCCCCTTGGGCGCTCACCCAGTTCGGCTTCCGCGCCGTTGTGAGCACATCGTTCGCCGATATCTTCACCGGGAATGCGCTGAAGAACTCGCTGCTGCCGATCACCGTCCCGCGGGACGTTCACGTGGAGTTGTTTGCGGCGGTTGCCCTCAACCCCAATGTCGCTGTCGAAGTCGACCTCGCTACCCAGACCCTCACCACGCCGTCTGGCCGCCGTGTGACATTCGCGATCGACGCTTTTGCCAAGTATTGCCTGCTCGAAGGCGTCGACGAACTCGGCTACATCCTGAAGCGGGAGGGCGCTATCCGCGCTTACGAAGCCTCGCACCCGGCGCCGATCAACACCGCGGCGTGATGTTTTTCGCGTAGGTCTGGTGGGGCATGCTTTAGCTTGCCAAGGCCCCGCTTGCGGGCGCATTTCTTTACGGCTCCTCATGGAATGGTTGCCGGGCCGTTCAATAACGTGCGCCGGCGCGCGCTGTTTTCTGCAACTTTTTGGCGTTTGCCCCATCCAGAATCAAGGAGGCAGGACATCACAGTGAAACGAACAGCGAGCGCGCAATGGCACGGCGATTTGAAGACAGGGAAGGGAACCGTATCCACCGCCAGCGGAGTGCTGGAGAATTCGCAATACTCCTTCAGCACGCGTTTTGAAAACGGCAAGGGGACCAACCCTGAAGAGTTGCTGGCCGCGGCTCACGCCGGTTGCTTTACCATGGCGCTTTCCGGCCAACTGGGGCAGGCGAACCTGGTCCCGCTGAGTCTGGAAACCACTTGCACCATCAGCCTGGAGAAAGTCGCGGAAGGCTTCGCCATCACCGAAAGCCACCTGGAGCTGAAAGCCAAAGTGCCCGGCGCCAACCAGGCGGCGTTCGACCAGGCTGTGGCCAATGCCAAGTCCGGCTGCCCGGTTTCCAAGCTCTACAACACCAAGATCACGCTGACCGCGACGCTGGAATCGTAAAGTGTTGCAGGTCCCGGCCTGCCAGAGCCGGGCATGCCCAGTGCCGCTCCCACTCGCGCCTCTGAAAATGGTACCCATAGTAGAAGGCGCAAACCATGGGGCTCGACATTCAGCAGCGGGAACATGAAGGCATCGTCATCCTCGATCTCAATGGACGCATTACGCTGGGCGCCGAATCGAGCGCGCTGCGCGACAAGGTCAAAGAGCTGAACGATGCCGGCAGCCACAACCTCGTGCTGGACCTGGCGCAGGTCGACTACATCGATAGCACCGGTCTCGGCGCCTTGGTGATGTGCGCCACCAGCCTGCGCAAGACCCACGGCAACGTGAAGCTGCTCAGCCTGAACCGGCGCACGTGTGAATTGCTGGTGATGACCAAGCTCGCCACCGTCTTCGAGATCTTCGCCGAGGAGCAGGACGCGGTGAACAGTTTCTTTCCCGATCGCAAGATCAAGGCGTTCGACGTGCTGAGCTTCGTCGAAGGCATGAAGCAGGAGGAATAGCCGCCGGTGGCGCTGGTTGTCGTCGGAGGCGTGGCTGCGGGGTTGAGCGCCGCCGCGCGTGCGCGCCGCCTGGATGCGCGGCTGCCCATCGTCGTTCTCGAAAAGGGGCCGGTGGTTTCTTACGGCGCGTGTGGGCTGCCATACCTGCTGGAAGGCCGCGTCCGCGAGGCCGCCGATCTGATCGTCCACACGCCCGAGCATTTCCGCAAAGAGCGCAACATCGAAGTGCGCACGGGCGCCCGCGTCGCCGCCGTCTCTCATCCGCGCCGCGAGGTGGTGCTCGAATCGGGCGAGCGCGTCCGCTACGACCGTCTGGTGATCGCCACCGGCGCGCGGTGCGACACGTCCGGCATTGTAGGCGCCGGCCAGCCGCACGTTTTCACTCTGCATACACTCGACGATGCCGAACGGCTGCGCGCCTTCCTGCGCGACCGGCAGCCGCGGCGCGCCGTGGTGATCGGAGCCGGTTACATCGGCGTGGAAGTGGCCGACGCGCTCAGCCGCAACGGTCTGCGCGTGACGATTCTGGAGCGCGGCGCCGACGTCCTGCTGCGCGACGATTCGGTGTTTACCGATGCGGTCCGCCATACGCTCGAGACCCACGGCGTGGAGTTGCGCTGTGGGGTGAGCGTGGACACGATTGAACCGGATCGTGTCGCCGGCGTGCCCTGCGATCTGGTCGTAGTTGCGGCCGGCTTCCAGCCGAACGTCGAGCTCGCCCGCGATGCGGGCGTGGCGATGGGCCGCACTGGCGCAATCGCCGCGGACGATCACATGGAGACCAACGTACACGGCATCTTCACAGCAGGCGACTGCGCCGAAACCATCCACCTGGTCACCGGCCGTCCCACCTGGATTCCGCTCGGCACCACCGCGAACAAGATGGGCCGTGTGGCCGGTGCCAACGCCGCAGGCGGACGCGAGCGTTTTCCCGGCGTGGTGGGAACCTGCATCGTGGGGATCTTCGGAACTGCATTTGCCGCTACCGGTATTTCGGTGGCGCAGGCACGCGCCGAAGGGCTCTTACCCGTAAGCGCGCGCATTGAGTCTCTGTCGCGGCCTCGCTACTACGGTGGCGTCAAGACCACAGTGGAACTGGTGGCGGACCGCGCTACCGGCCGCCTGATCGGTGGAACTGTGATTGGCGAAGACGGTGCCAACGGCCGCATCGACGTGATCGCCGCCGCCTTGCACAACCGCATGCGTGTGGAAGATTTCGCGGCGATGGACCTGGCCTACTCGCCGCCCTTCGCCCCCGTCTGGGACCCACTGCTCATCGCGGCGCAAAAGTTGAGCAAGCAGTTGTAGGGCTGGCACTGCCGATTTCGCACAACATAACGCGCTACGCTACGAACAGATGAACGCGCGCCGACGAGAAGAGTGGAAGAAGGTCCTCGACTCCGAGGTGGAACGCTGGGCTGCCAAGTCTGTCGAAGAATTGCTTTCTGAGCTGCACGAAGGGCAAGCATATCAGATCCATTTCGATTCCAAGATGTACAACGTGGAGGTGGAGATCCTCGAACACACCGAAGAGCATATTCACGTCCTGGTATACGTTGACGACGGAAGTTTGCCCGCGTCGTTATCGCCATTGAACCACACGTTCATTCGAAAAAAAACGCCTCTGCCCCATTAGGGCACCGCGCGGGAACAACTCTGCCGCTGCGGTGGTGGCGCACGCATTCTTGCGTGCAGGGCCGGCATTCTTGCCGACCTTTCTTGCTACCGCGTGGACCAGGAATAGCCGAGATGACTCTCGGCTCAGCACGCAAGAATGCGTGCGCCACGTCCCGTTTCGTATCATGGTGCTTTGCCGATATCAATGAAAGCTCTGAAAGGTCTATCCCGCCGCTTCGCGCTGCTGTCGGCGGCGTTCGCCGTTTGCGCGGTGTCCTCGCCCGCGGCCGAAGCGCAGAAGCTCACCGTTGCCGCAGCCGCGGATCTGCGGTTCGCGCTCGACCAGCTTGGCGCGCAATTTCGCACCGCGCATCCGGCGGTGGACCTGGCGATTACGTACGGATCGTCCGGCAACTTCTTCGCGCAGATTCAAAACGGAGCGCCGTTCGATGTTTTTCTTTCGGCTGACGTCGACTATCCGCGGCGACTGATCTCGGCCGGACTGGCGAATCCGGATTCGCTATTTCTGTATGGTGTGGGACGGATCGTGGTGTGGGTGCCGGCCGGCTCGCCGCTCGATCCGGCGGCGCTCGGCATCCACGCCCTGGAGGCGGCTTCGGTGAGGCACATCGCCATCGCCAATCCGCAGCACGCTCCGTATGGGCGCGCGGCTGTTGCGGCACTGCGGTCGCTCGGCGTGTACGACCGCGTATCGCCGAGGCTCGTGCTCGGTGAGAATGTCGCGCAGGCGTTCGAGTTCGTCGAGAGCGGCGCGGCGGAGGCTGGCATAGTCGCGTTGTCTCTGGCGCTGGCGCCTGCCGCGAGCGGCCACGGCCGCTATTGGGAAGTGCCCACCGACGCGTATCCGAAAATCGAACAGGGCGGCGTGATTCTTTCGCGCGCGCCGGCCGGACCCGCCGCACAGTTTCGCGCCTTCCTGCTTTCCGCCGAGGCGCGGCGTATCTTGAAACAATACGGCTTCGAGCCGCCGCAATAATATGGATTGGCAAGCCATTGGTTTGAGCCTGCGGCTGGCGCTCGCGACCACACTGGTGCTCCAGGTGGTGGGGATGCCGCTGGCGTGGTGGGTGGCGTTTTCGCGGCGGCGCTGGAAGTTTCTGGTGGAAGCGGTGGTGGCGTTGCCACTCGTGCTGCCGCCGACGGTACTGGGTTTCTACGTCCTCATCGCGATTGGCCCGCGCAGCCCCGTGGGTGCGCTGTATGCGCGGCTTACTGGCGGGCTGCTGCCGTTTTCGTTTGCCGGTCTGCTGGTGGCTTCGGTGCTGTACAGTATGCCGTTCACCGTGCAGCCGATGGTGGCGGCCTTCGGTGGGGTGGACCGCAAGCTACTCGAAGCCTCGTGGTGCCTAGGCGTATCGCGGGCCAGCACGTTTCTCCGCGTGGTGGTGCCGCTGGCTCGGCCAGGCATCGCCACCGCCGCCATCCTTAGCTTCGCTCATACGGTGGGAGAGTTCGGCGTGGTGCTCATGGTGGGCGGCAACATCGCCGGCGTCACCCGCACCGTTTCGATCTCGATTTACGACCAGGCGCAGTCGCTCGATTATGCCGGCGCCTGGCACACGTCGCTGCTGCTGGTGGGCTTTTCTTTCGTGGTGCTGGCGCTGACGTATTCGTGGCAGCGCCGCGCGTGGATGCTATGGCCGACACACTGACCGCCCAGTGCCGCATGGCTCTGCCGGAAGGCTTCCAATTGGATGCCGCGCTGGAGCTGCCGCTCGATCATGCGCCGGTGACGGTGCTGTTCGGTCCTTCGGGCGCCGGCAAGACCACGCTGCTGCGCCTGCTGGCGGGACTGGAACGGCCGGACGCGGGGAGCATCGTCTTTCGCGATCGAACCTGGTGCGACACCTCGCGTGGCATCTGGCTTGACCCGCAGCAGCGCCGCGCCGGTTTCGTGTTTCAGCACTACGCGCTGTTCCCGCACCTGACGGTGGAGTGCAACGTGGCTTTCGCCGCAAAGGCGGAGGCGTCCGCGCTCATGATGGAACGCTTCGGTCTCAACGGCTTGGCCGGGCGAATGCCGCGCGCCATTTCGGGCGGCGAACAGCAGCGGGTGGCGCTGGCGCGCGCACTCGCCGCCGAACCGGATCTGCTCTTGCTCGACGAACCGCTTTCGGCGCTCGATGGGCCGTTGCGCACCCGCACCCGCCGCGAGTTGCGCGGGTTGCTCGTCCAGGCCGGCGTGCCCAGCATCGTTGTGACTCACGATCGCATCGAGGCCATTGCGCTGGCCGATTGGATGGCGGTGATGGTGGATGGCCGCATCCTGCAATCAGGTCCTGTGCGCGAGGTCTTCGCGCGGCCGGCAACGGCGCAAGTGGCCGAAGCGGTGGGAGTGGAAAATATTCTGCCTGCGGAAATCGTTTCGCGCGCGGCGGGGCTGCTGCATTTGCGCGTTGGCAGCGCCGCGATCGAGTGCCTGGATGACGGCGAGAGCGGTCCGCTGCTGGCCTCGATCCGCGCTGAAGACGTGGCGCTCACCCGCGATGCGGCGGGCGCGTCTACGCAGCGCAACCGGCTGGCCGGGGTCGTGCGCGCAATATCCATCGAAGGACCGTTGGCACGAGTCGAAATGGATTGCGGCTTCCCGATGGTTGCGCTGGTTACCGCGCAATCCGCCGCCGACCTCAATCTGCGGCCGGGCGAATCGCTGGCGGCCATCGTCAAGACCACGTCAGTGCATCTGATCGCGGCCGGATAGAGTGAGGCAGATTCTCGACCTGCCATGTTGGCCCGCTCCCAGACCCTCGCCGAACGGATAGGACCAAGCACTGCTCGCCGTGTCGATCCTCGCTAAACCACGGCACCTCGACAGCAAGCGAGCGTCCAAATACGACTTGGCCAGAATCCAGCAACTCCGGTTCGCAGGCCGGGGCCTGCGCCATGCCTTACTTCGCGTACCAGTCGCGCAGCCGCACCTCGATGCCGGTGCCGGCGAGGGCTTTGGTGAATACGGCGAGATCGCTGCCGCGATAGTGATACGGATAGACAATCGCCGGATGAAAAGCGCGCATCGCGTCGGCGGCTTCCTCGGGCGGCATGGTGTAAGGCAGGTTCATGCAGATGAAGGCGACGTCGATGTTCTTGAGCGCGCGCATCTCGGGAACGCCCTCGGTGTCGGCGCTGAAGTAAAAACGCTTGCCGCCGTAAGCGACCACATAGCCGTTGTCGCGGCCCTTAGGATGGAAAAACTCGCCCAGCGCGGGACCGCGCTTCAGGTTATAAGCCGGCACGGCTTCGACCACGAAGGGCCCAAGGGTTTTCGATTCGCCGTTCGAGATCACAGTACATCCGGCGACGCTGGGGGCGACGGTCTTGGGCCCCAGAATCACCGTGCCCGGCTTGCGCAGCTTGTCCACGATTGCGGGCGCCATGTGGTCGGGATGGATGTGCGAGATCAGTATGAAGTCGGCCGCGGGCAATCCGTCGTACGAGCCCATGGCGGGATCGACGTACAAGACTTTTCCGCCGGCCTGAATCATCAGGCTGGCGTGCTGGATGGGTGTGAGCCGGAGCGTGCCGGCGGAGGTTGCGAACTCTTCCGGAGCGGCGGCTAGCCCCAAGCCCGCCGCCAGCGACAGGAACAAAGCCAAACGTTTCATAGCAGTTGATTGTAGCCAAATTGCCGGCAAGTGTCCGGTCGCCCAAGCTCGCGCCAACAACGGCCGTGAACGCACGTCTCTTGCGGAAACCAGTGTGGGAGATGTGGAATGGCCGCCCCATTGTAGAATGTGAGTGAGTCCCAGGAGGTTCTGGTTTGTTGCCTCAGGATGTCGCCCAACTGCTGGTGAGGTTTGGGGAGGGCGACAAGGCCGCGTTGGACGAGATGACGCCTCTCGTCTATGACGAGCTGCGCCGCCTGGCGCAGCGGCTGCTGGCCGTGGAACGGCCGGATCACACGCTGCAACCGACGGCTTTGGTGCATGAGGCCTACCTGCGTCTGGTCGGCCAGCGGTCGGTGGATTGGCGCAACCGCGCGCACTTTCTGGGCGTGGCTGCCACCATGATGCGGCGCGTGCTGATTAATCACGCCAAGGCACGCAATGCGGCCAAGCGCGAAGGTTTCGCGAACGCCGTCACGCTGGAGGACGCCTTCGGCATCTTCCCTTCGCCCGCCATCGACGTGTTGGCGCTGAACTACTCGCTCGACGAGTTGGCCAAGCTCGATCCGCAACAAGGCAAGGTGGTCGAGCTGCGCTATTTCGGCGGACTTTCGATTGAGGAGACCGCCGAGTGCTTGGGAGTTTCAGCGGCCACAGTGAAACGGGAGTGGGGCACCGCCCGGCTGTGGCTGCTGGAGCACATGGAAGGAACCGCGTAGCCATGACCGCGGCCCGTTGGGGCGAGGTCAAGACGATTCTGGCGAGCTTGCTCGAAACCGACCCCAGCCAGCGCGCCGAGGAGATGGACCGGCTGTGCGGCAGCGATAGCGAGCTGCGCGGTTCGGTGGAATCGCTGCTGGCGATGGAACAGAAAGCTGGCGCGCTGCTCGATTCGGCGGACGCGCCCGGAGCCCAGTGGCGTGCGGAAGCCGCACCGCCGGAATCCATAGGACCGTACCGCGTGGTGAAAGAGATCGGCCGCGGCGGCATGGGTGTGGTCTACCTGGGCGAGCGGGCCGACGGTCAATACCGCAAACGGGTCGCGATCAAACTCATCACCGCCGCGCACCCCGACGCGCAGACCGGGCTCCGCTTCGAGCGTGAACGGCAGATCCTGGCGCAACTCGAACACCCCGGAATTGCGCGCCTGCTGGATGGGGGCGCGACGGCGGGCGGGCAGCCGTACTTGATCATGGAGTACGTCGAGGGGCTGCCACTGCTCGAATATTGCCGCGACGGGGCGCTCGGTGTGGAGGAGCGGCTGCGGCTGTTCCTGCAGATTTCCGACGCGGTGGGATACGCGCACCGGCGGCTCATCGTGCATCGCGACCTGAAGCCGGCGAACGTTTTGGTGATGGCCGAGGGGCTGGCCAAGCTGCTCGACTTCGGGCTGGGCCAGACGATCGGCGGCCAGGAAACGGGCCACGAAATCACGCAGGCCGGCCCTGCGCCGATGACCCCTGCCTACGCCAGTCCGGAGCAGATTCGCGGCGAGACTTTCACCGTGGCCGGCGACGTGTATTCGTTGGGCGTGATTCTGTTTGAGCTTCTGTCCGGGCGCAGGCCCTATCGTGCGACCACCTCGTACTTGGATCTGGCCCGCGCCATTTGCGATGAGGAAGCCCCGGCGCTGGTGGACGCGGTGGACGCAGCGCATCCGCACGCGCCGGCGCTTCGGCGCCGGCTCAGGGGCGACCTGGGAACGGTGGTTGCCATGGCGCTCGAAAAGGACCCGCGCCGCCGCTACCCGACTGTGGATGAGTTCGCCGCGGATCTGCGGCGCTTTCTGGAAGGCCGCCCGGTGGCGGCGCGCAAGCCGACCTGGCGTTATCGCGCAACCCGGCTGGTGGCGCGGCATCGGGTCGCGGTACCGGCGGGCGCATTGGCCCTGCTGTTGATCGCGGGTTTCGCCGGCTTCGGCTGGTGGGAAGCGCGTCGGGCCGAGCGCCGGTTCAATCAGGTGCGCGGCCTGGCCCACGCGGTGATGTTCGATCTCTATGACGCCATCGCGCCGCTGCCCGGCTCTACCGCCGCGCGTGAGCTGCTGGCGCGGCGCGCGCTCGAATACCTGGAAAACCTGTCGCAGGATGCCGGCGGCAATCGCCCCCTGCAACGCGAGGTTGGGCTGGGCTACGCCAGGATCGGGGAGGTGGAAGGGGATCTGGCGGAATCGAGCCTCGGCCGCGTGCAGGCTTCGCTCGAAAGCCTTCGCAAAGCGGATGGGATTCTGGAACGGCTGGCGGCAGCCTCGCCCGGCGATGCAGGACTGCGCCATGATTCCGTTCGCGCCGTGATCGACCTCGCCAGAGCTTACGGAGACGCAGGGCAATTCGACGCCGAGACGCGTGAGTCCAGACACGCTGTCGGCATTGCCGAAAGCGCGGCCGCCTCCCAAGCCGGCGATGCAACGGCGATTACCGATCTGGAGGCGGCGCTGGCCGTATTGGCCGACGCGGTCGCCAATGAGAAGCGCTACAAGGAAGCCATCTCCTTGCGCGAGCGCGTGCAGAGCCTGGCCATCCACGTTGCCGTGCAGATGCAGAATAGCCCGGAATCGGAGCGCTCGCTGGCCGTGGCGGAGAAACGGCTAGCCGCGCTGTATGGTGTAACGGGTCGCATGGAAGATTGCCGCCGGGAGTACGAGATGGCGCGCGCGATCGATGAGCGGCGCTGCGCTCGCAATCCGCAGGACATGCGCGCCAGGATCGATCTGTCGTTCGACCTGAGCGATCTTGGCTGGGCGGCGAGTGCGATGAACCGGCTGGATGACGCACTCCAGTTTCACCGCCAGGCGCTGGAGCTTCGGCAGCAGGCCGCGCGGGCGGACCCGCATGATTTTCGCGCCGCGACGACCGTGGCCGCGAGCACGAAGCGGATCGGCGTGGTGCTCAAAAAGATGATGAAGCCGAGGGAAGCCTTGGCCGAACTCGAGCAGGCCGCGGCGCGTTATGGCGAACTGAGCCGCCGGCCCGGCGCCGACTGGGCGACCGTGAGCAACCTGGCGGAAACGCACGAAGATATCGCTGAAACGTGGATCGATCTGGCCCAGGCTCAGGGAACCGCACCGGCGCAGCGCAGCGCCGACTATCTGACAGCCTCCGGCGAATACGAGCAAGCCCACCGCTTGTTAGCCGGCTTGCGCGACCAGGGTAAGTTGCCTAAGTCTGAGTGGGGCCGGGTGGACGACCTCGGGGCGCTGGCACTAAAGGCGCGCCGCAGCGGGCAGTAGAGGCTCAGACAGCCGATGTCCGGCGGGCAGTCACTGGAATGGTGAAACGGAGGCCGGTGTGCGTGGGTGAGAAGCGGACCACCTTGGTATCTTTCAACCCTGCGGCGCGGCCGGCTTCGATTACATCGATCTCGCGGATTGTCTCGATGCCTTTCGGATAGATCACCCATAGTCCGCCGGCTGGATGGAGCGTGCGAACCAATGCGGCTATGTGGCCAAATCGGCGGTTGCGGAGGCCGACAAGAAAATCAGGTCGGCCATATTACGAGCGGGACTGGCGCCCGCGGCCTGCAACTGTTGCGAGAACGCCGCGTCGAAACTACCTTGCAGCCGAACTGATGCGCCGGCCTTAACACCCAACTTATCGACCAGAGACGGCGGATGCAGGATCTTATATGCCCACTTATCCGCCGCGGGACCGAGATCTAACGCCGCTTGCCCGCCAGCCCACTCCATTTGTAAGATGCCGCCATCCGCAGAGACGTTTTTCAGATCGCGGAAGAAGATCTTCAGCTTCTCTGCGCCGCGAAAAAGCAAATAGTCAGTTTCGAGCGACGCTTTGCCGTCAATTGTGGCCCCGCAGTAGCGGAGCCTGCACTCCTTTTCCTGGCCCATGGCTACGCCTTCGTGTCGGCGCGTTCGCCGGTTCGCGCGCTGAGGTCTCGGAAAAATCTCTCGATACTGCTGGTGTGGCCGATCACAAAGCGCGAGAGGAACCGGAAGAACACGTTGCTTACCTCGCCATCCTCGGTGATGCGCAGGTCAGCACCCCCTGGCGCGCGAGAGATCTCGTATGTCCAGGTGCCGCCAAACGGGAGATTGGGGTCGGCGATGCGCACGGCGCGCCGCACCGGCGGCGAGTCCTCCACCAGCTCGAATCGCACCATGTGCCCGTGTCCGTCCTGCTCCCACCACTGCTTCTTGCCATCGTGATCGGGCAGGGGGCCGTAGGCTTTCACGTCGGATCGCCAATCGGGCGGACCCGCTAGAATTGCATACAAAGCCTCCGGGCTGTGCCGGAAGCGCGCCCGTCTCGTAGCGTGATGCCGGACGGGAAGCATTGCGCCAGCCGCGGCCACCAGCGCAATCAAGATCAATGCCCCACCGGGCAACCATAGCCATTTCATGCAGCCCCTCCTCGCATGAGGCGCATCATATCATGGGAGACGGGCGCCGGGCCACGCCGGTGAACTACTGCATCACCACCATCGGTGCGCGCCAGAAGGCAAACTTCCGCGCGGTGGGGTCGAGCACGCTCACCTGACACGTATAACGTCCCGGTTGCAGCTTGGCCAGCGGCAAACTGAATCGCAAAGGCAGCGCCTTGGACTTATCGTTCAGCCCCTGACTGACTTCGAGCGGCGCCGATTCGAACGCTTTGGTCTTGCCGCGATAGAACGCCACGCTGGCGATGATCGGCTCGGTGGCCGTGGCGGCCGGCTCGTAGGCTTCCAGGTAGATATACATTTCCTGGTTCTTGTTAAAGACGCGCGTCACGCTGGGCACCAGCTTCTGTCCGGCCTCGACCAGCGGATTGGCCGCCAGCAGCTTCTTATCCTGCTCCGCGCTGAATACCGCCGCATCTAGCGCGATGCGCTGGCTACTGAGAATCACAGAACTGATGGGCAGCAGCTTCTGGTCGGCTGTCAGATCGGGAATCGAGAAGTCGATTTCGTAAGTTCCCATCTTACCGGTCTCATTCTCCCGCGCCAGGAATTTCAGATTGTACTTACCCGGCGCCAGCGTGAAGCCGGTATCGTATTCGAGCGGATGCTTAGCCAGATCCCCGGCGGTCTGACCTTTCAGCTTGACCTCGACCATGTCGCGCACGTTCTGCACGATCTTGCCGGTGGAGTCCTTCACCTGGCCGATGAAATCGATGCTGGTGGATTCGGCGCCGCCATGCCGCGCCAGTTCTAGCTCGCTGCCGGGAATCTTCGCCACCACCGGCACGAAATAGCGGTCGTGCGCCAGGCGGAAGTAATCGATCTCCACGGCGATATCGATATCCGTAACCGGATCGCCCAGCAACAACGCTTCGGCTAACTGGCGTTCCTTATCCGTCGTGTTCAGTTTGCCGAATTCCTTGCTGGCGTAATAGCCCTGGCGGTAATCGAGCTTGGCAACGCGCGCCGCCGTGTCCTTGTCTTTCAACGCGATCTTAACGCGGCGGAAGCGGCCGTCCAGCGCCTCATTCGCCGAATAATAGCCAATGATGTAGTAACTCGATATGTCTTTTTGCGCTTGCACGATTCCCATCGATAAATCGTTGTTATCGAGCAGCGCCTTGCCGCCAGTATCGGATGCCAGCGTGTAAAGCGTCTCCTGCTGTCCCTGGAAATTACTCACTACTGCGCGCGCCGAGCTGCCCGAGTACATGGCCTGGCCACCGGGCGAGCTCTTGGTGGCATCGCCCAGCGGCGCCGCCGCCACCAGCCCGCGCGCGTCGATTGGGTAAAAAGAAACGTTCGAGCGGATGGCGGCGTTGATGGTGGCTTGTAACTGGGCCTGGTTATCCAGTCCGTTGCGCGTCATGCCGCTGGCAAAGTACACCAGCGCCTTCTTCTCGTTCAGCGAGGCCAGCATCTTCACCGCCGATTCCAGCGCGGAAAGCTGCCGGTCGGTATTGAAGATGTTGAATTCCGTATCGTCCTGCTGAAACGCCGCGCCGGTATCGGAAGCGCTGTCGTCGGACACGGTTTCATCCAGCCCCTGGCCTTCGCCGATCACCAGTTTCTTGATGTCTTGGGTCAGCAAGTCGCGGTCGTCGGTGAAGTCCTCGACCACCTTGATGTCGCTCGCGAAGGTCATGATGGCCATCAGGTCGGACGCGGTCATCTGCGTGTTCAGGAATTTCAGCGCCGCCGACTGGGCTCGCATCTGGTCTTGGATCGGCATCGAGGTCATGTCGAAGAACATCACCATCAGCCGCTTGTCCCTATACTTAAGGTCGCCCGGTTTCTCCGGTGCGATTTCAACCGCCGTTAGCGGCTTTACGACCGGTGGCGCGGCGGCTGCCACTACCTGCGTCCGCTGCTGCAAGGCGGGCGGCGGAGCGGGTACCGCGTCATTCGATAGCTTCTGAAACTCGAAGACGCTGATCTGTTGCGGCTTGCCATCCTCGGTGACCAGGAAATCGCTGGCCTTCAAATTGTCGACGGGCTTCCCGTTTTGCGACTTGACGATGACATCCTCCACCACAAGCTGGCGCGTAGTGCTGAACGTTACCGCGCCACGGGGAAGGCCGTTGCTATTGCTGCCGCCTTGCGGAACTCCCTGTTGCGCGGAAACCGCCAGCAGCCAGATTGAGAAGATGACTAGCGTTTTTTCCATGGCGCTAAAACCGGAATCGCACGGTGGCCTGTATGTTGCGCATGGCGTTGGCCGCGGTCGGCAGGCCGAACTGCGAATTGCCTAACATGGTGTTCCACGACGCCCAGGTCGCGTGGTTTAGCACGTTGGTTCCATCGAAACGCACATCCATGCTGCGCCGTTCGCCGAAACGGAACACGCGGCCGGCGGATGCGTTCAGGCTGAACTGCATGGGCCCGGTGATGATGTCGCGGCCTGCGTCGCCCCATTGAGCGTTCGGCGGCGCCGCAAATACCGCCGTATTGAAACCGTAGCCAGGCAAGGCCGCGGCCAGCGTCCCGCCCACGTAATCGGCGCGCGTGGTCCCCGAAATCCCCGTTCCGGCGGCTTGCAGGCCGGGCACCGTGGGAGTGAGCGGCAGGCCGCTCGACAAAGTCACACTCGGTCCCAGCGTCCAGTCCTTCAATAGCACGCCTTTCCATCCGTTGATGAGCGTTCCGCCGCGCGTCCCCATGCCGGTCGAGTACTGGAAGGTAAGGTTCAGCGTGTGAGTCCGATTGAAACTGGAAAGCGATCGCTCGGCCTCGAGGTCCAACCAGTTCTGCGCATAACCCGATCCGGCTGCCCCGCGCCCGCCCAGCGACTGCGCGTCGTCGATGGCCTTGGAAAAGACATAAGTGGCATTCGCCAGGAACCCGTTATGAAAACGGTGTTGTAACTGCGCGCTGGCCGCGTTGTAATTCGAGTTACCATTCGACGTCTCATAAACATAGTTACTCGGGTAACCACTGGGCGGGGCGCCGGCCGGGGTCGTCCAGGGTAAAAACTCCTGCACTTGGTGCGTTCCTTTGTTGCCGCTATAAGTAAAAGTGGCGACGAACGATCCGTGCAGGTTCTGCTGCACCGAAGTCTGCCAATAATGGATGTAGCCGATGCGCAAATTCGGATCGAGCGCGAAGGTCTGCGTGCTCGGCGACAGAAAGAACGCATTCTCGAGCGACAGCGCCGACGCGTCCGCGGCCGTGTAGCGCACCGTGGAGCTATCCGACCACGGCGCCTGTTGCGACATCTGGTTAGCCATCGGCTGGAATACCGAGGTGTTGTAATACAAGCCGTAGCCCGCCCGCACCACCGTCGAATGCTTCGGGATTGGTTTCCAGGCAAGGCCGATGCGCGGCTGAAACTCGTGATAGTCCGGGCGAACCAGTGAATTTGGAAGTCCGGCTTGGCCGGCGAGGCCGCAAGTTCCCGCGGTGCTCGTGGGCGGCGCGGCAGCGCAGACGGGCGTCGTGGTGGTCCACTCCGGGCCTACCTCCAAACTCACCAGCCGGTTGTACAACTCCGTCACCGGAGCCTGGAAATCCCAGCGCAGTCCGAAGTTGAGAGTGAAGTTGCCACGCATGTGCCAGTCGTCCGTGATATAAGTATCCGCCCAGGAGGCGCGGAAGTACTTATCCGCACCGAACTGCGAGTAAGCGATCGAACTGGTGTCTGGCAAGCCCAGCAGGAAATCCGCCAAACCGAAGCCCGTGCCTTCGACAGCTTGGCCGTTCAACCCCGGCTGCCCGGTCATGTTTCCAGTGAAGGCAAAGGTGCCGCGCGCATTCTGCTGCGCAATCTGGTTGAAATCCAGCCGCCGGACATCGCCGCCGACCGTCACGTTGTGCGCGCCGCGCACCCAAATCAGGCTTTCGCCGGCCTGATTGGTGTTGTTGTGATTGATCTGGTAATTGCCGTCGTTCAATCCGTAAACGCCGCTCGAAAACGAGAGCGAGGGCGGCCCGAAGAACTGCGCCGCCTGGTCGTTGCCCTGAATTCCCGCGCTGGTCACGATCTGCGCATCGGCCGGGCTCGGATCCGCGAAGTACGGCGTATTGTTCGTGGCCGACCGGCTGAAGTTATATCGCAGGCTACTGATCAATTTGGTCGTGATGTGATACGTCCACTGCGCGCCGGTATTGATGCCGCTCATCTTGCTGGTATCGACAAAACTGAACATGTTAGGAGTCGATGAGTTACTGCCTTGCCAGGCAAAGTTCCCCGATACCTGGTTCTTGGCATTGATCGTCTCGCTGATGCGCGAGTTGATGTTGGTCTGATTGCTGATGCTGACAATCGGCGCCTGGTAGTTGTACTGTGAGTCGCCAGAGAAATTCGGCGATGGATAGAACTTCAGCAACCCAAGCGCGGCGGGATTCAGCTCCTGCCCCGCCAGCGATGGGGCGCTGTATGCCGGGATGATGTTGTTCGGAAACGGGGCTCCGCTCAGCGGATTGTAGATGGTGATCGGCTTACTGCCGCTCAGTAGCGATGAGAAGTCGCCCGCTTCTTCAGCCGCGGTCGGCACCAGCGCTGTGACGTCGTTGGCGTTGCGCCCGCGCGACAACTGATAGTTGATGGTGAAGAAAGTGTTCTTCCCGCTCAGCACGTGCGGAATCTTCAGCGGTCCGCCGAACATGCCGGTGGAGCGGAACTTGGCGAACGCAGCCTTGGGCGTGTCCTGGCCCGTCAACGAAAATGGCCGCGCGTCCAGCGCCGAGTTATTCAGGATCAGTGCGATGTTGGCGTTGTAATGCGAGCGCGGGTTACGGCGCCCGTTGCCGAACGAAGCCTGGTTGCCGCCGCGGCCGTTTGGCCCACCGCGCCCACCACGACCGCCACCATAATTGCCGCCGAAGCCCCCGCCCCCGCGTCCGCCGAAACCGCCGCCCGGCCCGCCGGCGTATCCCGCACCCGGTCCGCCCGGTCCGCCGGGACCTGCTCCTGGGCCGCCGCTCATGCCGATACCGCCGGGTCCACCGGGACCGCCGGGTCCGCCAACCCCGTTCACGCCACCGGGACCGCCGAACCCGCCCGGTCCGCTGGGACCGCCGAACCCCCAGTCATTCTGCTGTGGTAGGTTCAGGCCGCTATTGACGCTGCCATTGACCACGTACGCGTCTGAGCTTTGCGTGACGTCGCCCGTTCCGAGCTCGGCGGCGTTCTCGCCGCCATTGTCCACTCCGCTATCCGCCGATTGATTCACATCCAGCCGTTGGAAGCCGCCGCGCTGTTGCATGCCCTGCCGCAACGAGGGGCGCCCGCCACTCGAGTTGCCGCGGCCACCGCCGGTAGGCCCGCTGCCGGCCGGTGCCTGAGCGGCAGCCGACTGCGCTGGCGCCGATGCCGCAGTGCCGGTTGCGGTTGCAGCCGGCGCCGCTGGAGCCGTTGCAGCCGGCGCTGGCGGCGTCAATTGCTTCCGCAATGCGTCCAGCGTCAGCACCGTCAAATCCCAAGTCGGGCTGGGCGCTTCCGGCGCTACGCCGATTTCGCGCTCCACGGGCGCAAACCCCAGCATCGAAATCCGTAACGTCCAGATGCCGTCCGGTAAGTTCGGAAACGAGTACGCACCCATATCGTCGGTCGAGGTGGCGAAGTTCTTGTCGCCCTGCGTGACGGTGACCGTGGCTCCGGGCACCGGCACGCCGCCCGATCGGACCCATCCGTGATGCTCGGAAGCCAGCAGACATGCGACCGATAGAGATGCGGCCAGAAATCGCCTTACGTGCTTACGGATACGGTGTGCCTCCATAGGGTGCTGCTCTCTTAGGCGATAGCCTGCAAGAGAATGTTACCAGCACCGGCAGTCTCGCGTATCGAAAACGTTCCGACAAAAGTGGAACTTCCTTTGAAACCGGCGGCCGGGCTGCGGCAGGACCCACGGCATGATTGTCATCAAGTGTTTTACAGTAGTTGAATGGAAGTGGAGAGAATCTTCAGACCGATGAAACAGATATTCCGCACGAGACCTTCCCGCCTGCCCCTCCTGACCGGAGGACTGGCTCTGACGCTGGCGTTGGCGCCGCTGGGCTGCAACCGCGAACCGAAAACCGTCAAGGTGGCGCCATCCGAAACCGAGGCGCCGGCGCTCGCCTCCACCGTGAAAGCGTCAGAGGTCAGCCAGGAACCGCAGCTCCTGAACGGCTTCTACGGCATCGAATCGAACACCTGGCGCTGGACCGCTAAGCAGTTCAGCGTGCTGCTGCGTGCGCCCATCGGTGCGGCGCAGAGCGGAGCCGCGCTTTCCGTGGCGCTCACCGTGCCCCAGGTAGCTCTCGATCGCTCCGGTTCGTTGACCCTGTCGGCGTCCGTCGAAGGCACGCCGTTGCCACCGGAGACCTACGCCAAGTCCGGCCGTTACGAGTACCGGCGCGACGTACCGGCATCGGCATTGAGCAAAGACGCGGTGCGCGTCCAATTCTCGCTGGATAAGGCCATGCCGCCCGCTGGCGCCGAACGCCGCGAACTGGGCATCATCGTCACCTCGGTGGGCTTGCAGGCGAAGTAGTCGTTCCTCCGGCCCGCTGCGGCAAGGCGTTCCCTCCGCCTACTTGAAGGAATACGTCAGCCCGGTGGTGAGTTGGAACGAGTTCTTCTTGAAGCCGGGTGGAGGATTGTTGAGGTAGCCGTCGATCGCTCCGACCGCGATGTTCAGCCGCTTGTAAGCCGGCACAGTCATCGTGGCGGAAGCATTGGCCAGCCAGTCGTTGGTATCGTTCCAGGTTGGCGTCGCCGAAAATGTCTCCGCCAGCACCACGCCGTGCTTGAACTTGTGGGTGAAGGCTTCGGCGAAATTCGACGCGGCCAGGCTCTTGTTCTCGCTTGAGGATCCATCGAAGCTCTGGTTCAGGTACGTGATGCTAGCCTTGGCGTCGAGCACGTTGGCGCCACTCTTCACCGCCGTCCAACCGATCCCGCCGCCCACTTGCGACCCCAGGTCCAGGCCCTGCGAAAAGTTATGATCGAAGGTCGCCTGCGCGAATCCGTACATGCGGCGCGTCGAAAAATATTCGTCGCGTTCCAGGCCGCCGTGGATGATGTCGGTTTTGATTTCGGCTGCGCCCGGCTGTTTGATAATGCCGCTCGAAAAGTTGAAATCCACCAGCGTGCGCTCGCGCGGGTCGAGCCATGCTTCGAGGGGCACCGCCCGCGCCAACGCGAAACCGCCATTGAAGCTGCGGCTCTGCTGCGTCGCATCCACCAGCGCGGCCCCGGCGTGGATCGCACCAGTCCAGTCTTCGCCAATTCCCGGGCTGTGCATCACCTGCTGTTCGAACTCCTTCGACTCGATGATGTGGGTCGCATCCGCTACCGCGACCGTTGCCGGCGCCGCTCCCGGCGCGCCGGTCACCATGATCTGCTTGGACGTGGCGTCCAGGCTGCCCTTGGGCAACTTGGATGTGTCGGAGCTGCGTCCCAGCTTGATGTCCTTGCCCACCACCGTGTAGGGGCCGGCGGCGTGAAGTTCCTTCACCTTGCTCCAGGGGATGGTCACTTCGCCCAAGATGGTGCTCTTGAACCTCACGTCGCCGGCGTTGGAGTGCAGAAACGTCCCCACCAATTTCTCGTCGTCGTTGAGGATCAGCACGTCGGGCGGAGGCTTAGGCGGAGGCGTTTGCGCCAGCAGGCATGCCCGCGGCACGGCAAGCCCTGCCGCCAGAACCAAGGCCGCCATAGTCAGATGTCGCATGTAGTTTTGCATGAATGCCTTTTCAGAATACACGGCTTGAACGATGTTAGACGATGCAGGCCGGCTTGCGGTTGCTCCGCCAGTCGCCCCACTCAACCGCCGGCTGGCGGCACGCCGCGGAATCCCAGGTACACGTCGTGCAGCCGGAGAATGCCCAGCGCGCGGCCCCGATCATCCACCACCGGCAGCGCGGAAATCTGCGAGGCGCGCCGCTCCATCCGCTCCAGCGCGGCCGCCAGGCTGGCGTCCGGACCGATGGTAACCGGCGTGGCCGTCATGATGTCGGAACCGCGCAGGCCGCGAATGTCGTCGTGGCGTGCCAGGGCGCGCCGCAAGTCGCCATCGGTGATGAAGCCGGCCAGCAGGCCCTCCGGCGTGACAATGCACGCTCCACCCAGCGGCAGGCGCGTCATGGCGATGATCAGATCCTTAAAGGATGTCTCCGGTGGCACCATCACGGCTTCGGCGGAGCCATGCATGGCCTGCCGCACCGAAGTCCGCAGATTGCGCCCCAACTGGCCGCCTGGATGGTAGCGGCCGAACTCTTCGGCGGTGAAGCCGCGCGCGCGCATCAGTGCGATGGCCAGCGCATCGCCCACCGCCTGGGCGGCCATCGCGCTGGCGGTGGGCGCCAGGTTATGCGGATCGGCTTCGCGCTCCACCGAGGCATCCAACACCACGTCCACCAGTTTGGCCAGCGGCGACGACGTGGCGCCCAGAATGCCAATCAGCGGCGATTCAAAATCGCGCAGCAGCGGCACCAGCGAAATCAGTTCGGCCGAGCTGCCGTTATTCGACACCAGAATCGAGGGATCGCCCGGTGTGTAGATGCCCACGTCGCCATGCGCGGCCTCCGCCGGATGCAGGAAGACGGCCGGCGTGCCGGTGCTCGACAGCGTGGCCACCAGTCTGCGCGCCACGTGCCCCGATTTGCCGATACCTGTGACCACCAGCTTGCCGGGGTGTGCCAGTATCAACTCCACGGCACGTACCAGCGCGCCATCCAACCGCGCCGCCGCCTGCATCACCGCGCGGGCCTCGATCTCCATAGCCGTGCGCGCCGCCGCTAGCCATTCTCGCTTCTCCGCTTCCTCTGCCATGCGAAACACCATCATCGCACGGAGCGCCGGGAAACAAGACCGGTGTGGGTTTCTTCTGCGGGCGACCACCGTCGTTTGCAGCGGGCAGGACGGCTCCTAGAGAAAGCGATAGTACTCATGGAACTCCAGCGTTGCGGTCGGGTGTGCTGTAAACAGGACCTTGAGGTCTAAAATGAAAATCTCGGACCGGGTTTCAGGCAAAACTGTCCTGAAGCCTTGCGTATTCGAGTGCGGAGGAATTGTCATGAGAATCTCTGTCCGCCTGGGGTGGAACGCGCGACACACGCGCATGGCGCTCGCCCTAGCCCCCGTTTTGGCTTCTTTATCGTTGTTTTCAACTGGCGCTCGGGCCACCACAATAACCGGCGTAATGCTCTACGACTCCAGCGACACGCAGGGCGGAGATTATTCGGTTGGTGGCTGGGAAGCGCCCTCCACGGACAGCATAGGTACAATGTACCTGGTCCAAGGAACGACGCAATATGGACCTTCCGCGCCGTTTTCGATCAACATCAGCACGCCCGGAACGTACAACTTTTCTTACGCCACCGACCGTCCTCTCGACTTCAGCTCTTATGCGGACCTCGAGCTCTTCTTCGACGGTAGTACTGTCCCGGGGATCACTGTCATAATTAGTAGCTCGAATGAGACCACTCTTCTGACGCCCACCACATCGAACCGGTACTGCCCGGATTACGTCGGGTGTACGGCGACCGGCGGCTCTCAGTTTGTGGACGGCGGGATCACGGTAACGGCCACCCAGTTCACCGTAGCGAGTGGCAGTGACTGGACGGGAGACATTACGCTCGACGTCACGGGGAACGTCCCGGAGCCGGCTTCCATGGGCTTGGTTTCGGTGGGCCTCTTTGTGGCGGGACTACTGCTCGCGCGGCGCAACCGTAACCGATAGCACCAGCCGGATTTGAAGACCCAGCTCCCCGGCTTACCTTCGTCGCCCGGTTTTGGCGTCTAATAAACATATGCGCTCTTTCCTGGCTCTGCTGTCCGTTCCCTGTCTGGTCGCGGCGTCCATTCTTCCCGACGCCATCGGCCCGGCGCACCGCACCGGCGCCTGGCAGCCCGCACTGACCGACCGCGCCGTTTGGGACGAATACGGGCTGAAGGCCTGGGAAGTGGCCACATATAAGTCAGGTGCGGCGAGCTTCAGCGTCACTGTATGGCAGCTTGGCGACCCCACCTCAGCGCTGGCGGCGTTCGATTGGCAGCGTCCCGAGAACGCCAAGCCATCCAAGCTCGCCCCGCTTGCAGCCACCACGCGGGACGGTCTCCTTTTCACTCAGGGCCAGTACCTGATAGCCTTCGCCGGCCATTTGCCGGCGGCCGACGAGTTGGCCGCAGTCGGCAAGTCGCTGAAGAACCTCGACACCAGTGTACTGCCGGTTCTGCCCGGCTACCTGCCTGGCGAGAATTTGGTGCCCAATAGCGAACGCTACATTACCGGCCCAGCCAGCCTCGCCCGCTTCCTACCCGCCGTTTCGCCTTCCGTGGCAGGCTTCCATTTCGACGCCGAGGCCCAACTGGGAGTTTTCCACAGTCCGAAGGGAACCATGTCACTGGCCATCTTCAATTACCCGTCGCCGCAAATCGCCATGCGGAAGGTGCCCGATTTCGAACAACTTCCCGGTGCCATGGTCAAACGCAGCGGGCCGCTGGTCGCGGTATTGCTAGACCCAGCCGATCGCGACATGGCCGAGCGCCTGTTGGCCCAGATCCGCTGGCAGGCTGAGGTCACCCGCGACGAATACGTTCCCACGGCGCGCGATAACCCCGGCAACCTGCTGCTAAGTATATTTAAACTCATTGGGATACTGTTGCTGTTTGCGACTTTGTCCGGTCTCCTGTTAGGCGGTTTCCGGGTCCTCATGCGCGCGATTCGCCACGGCGAAGAGCCCGAGGTGATGATCAGTCTGCACCTGGAATGAGCTCTGGTGCTTTTTTGTAAAGTGTCTTATATGTGCATATTGGACAGAAATCCTCAGGCTCTGTCGAGGCCTTTTCCACGATTCCTCTACTGCTGTAAGATTCCCCCAGTTGCTGCAAGTTGGGGCATACGAGCATCTTAGCGCCTCCAAAAATCGTGCCGGATTTCCGCTTGACTCAGAGGCCAGGAGGAAATAAGATCCAACTACCAAAGTTTTTGGCGGATTGCGATTCCGTCGAAAATGATTCTCCCATCGAACATCACCCCTGGTAGAACAGGGGGGAAAAGAAAATGCTCACCCTTCGGGGTGAGCATTTCTGTTTGGAGGGTGTTCGGAGCGGCTTGATGCAATACGCAAGCTGCCGGTCATGCCAACACGGTGTGCTCCAACGCAGCCGCGCTGGTGGTTTTCGGCCACCTTCTGGCCGCTGCAGATATCGTAACTATATGAAGAATTGACTGCTTGGCTTTGGAAGCCTCCTTGCAACTGGGTCTGCCGAGGTTAGAAAGGAACCGACCTGGATCACGCTGGCAGTTGGCTTGACAATCGCTTAGGCCTCCGATACCATCGCAGAAACGGAGGCGGTCTAGTCTGCGGGGTGCGATGCAGGAGGATGAAGCGCGCCGTTCCAACTCGGCGGCCAGTCTTCCTGGTCACGCACTGTCCTGGTACCACTTCCGATGAAACTGTTGGGGCACGAAATGCACTGGATTGGAGAGATTTGGTGCGTTACGAAATGGGGAAGGCAGCCAACCGCGTCCCGAAGGCCGCTCTTGCACTTTACCCTGGCCCGGCAGCCACGACTTGGAGTAAGGAGACACTGAAGATGCCAGCCATCGATCTAAGAACCGCGCGTTCCGCTTGGGCACACGCGGCGGTATACACGACGCTGCTCCTGCCTCTGTTGGGGGCGGCCTACGCTCAGGACCAAGGGGCAGCCGCCATCCAAAAGAAGCTGGAGTCCGAATATCAGCTCACCAAGACCACCGCCGACAAGTCGGATATTGTGACGGCTGGTTCTGTAGTGGTCCTTCAGAAGGACAATGTGCTCATGCTGGCATCCACGAGTACCAATCCGTGCAGGAATACATACAAGGATGGCAAGGTAACCCAAAGCGGACCATGCAGAACCAACGAAAAGCTGAAGAAGTTCTCGAGGTTCTCTGGTATCATCCCAGGTGCGAGCAGCGTACCGGATACGCCGGCGAGCAGAACCTTCGTAACAGGTGAGAAGTTCTGGGTGACCAAGATCGAAGTCAAAGAGGGTGGCAAGGAGCCGGGGATATTTTTGGGCTTCTTCACCGATGCTATCAACGACTTGCGATATGCGACATCGTTGTACATCCCGTTCGGCGCGATCACGCCGACGCCGGACGAAGCGTTAAAGGCCGTCGCCGAGATCATTACGGTTGCCCCGTCCGATGACAAAGGCGGCGACAAGGCGCAGTCCGCGCCTGAAGGCGGCCAGCAGCAGGCACCCGCGGCAGCCCCTGCCGCACCGACGCCAGCCGAGGCTCCGCCTCCGCCTATCGAGGCTCCGCCACCCCCGCCGGCCGACCCGGTGTCTGTCTCCGCGGGGCAGACCATCGATGAAGTTGTGGCAGCTCTCGGCCAGCCCGTCAAGAAGGCCAAGATCGGAACGAAAGACATTTATTACTACAAGGACTTAAAGGTTATCTTCGTGAATGGAAAAGTCACGGACGTGCAATAGCCCGCTTGGAAGCGAGCTCGTAAGAGCCGACTGAGGAGATCTTCGATGAGAACGAGTGGAGTTCGTACCTTACTTTCCGCCAGATGCCTAACCGCGTCGTTGGCGCTGCTGTTTTTCGCTTATCCGGCGCTGTGCACGGATAAGCCCAAGGCCCCACCGGCCAAAGGTGCGGCTCCCAAGGCTGCTACGCCGGCTGCTAAGTCGGGCGGAGCGAGTAGCGGCGCATCGCACTCGACGGGGGCGTCGACTGGGTCGCATGGTGCGAGCACCACTGGAGGTGCCAGCACCTCGCACGGCGCCACCACGACCGGGAGCCACACGGGCACGACCGGCGCCGCGGGCGCTTCGCACGGCACTGGAGCGCAGGGCGGGCAGCACTTTGGGACCAATACGCCCGGTGGCCATTCGGGCAACATGGCAACCCACGGCGGCGGTCCCGGCGCGGGACATGGCATGCAGACCCCGCACGGGCACACCGTCATGCAGGGCAGGAATGGCGCCGTTACCAGGCGGCCGGATGGACACGTAGCCGGCTTCCACGACAACCGGCGCGGCATGGACGTTCATCACGGGCTCAATGGAAGCCGCCACGTGATGGTGGAACGCGGCGATCACTCTCGCGTCTACGTCGGTCGCGGCGGCCGCGGCTATGTGCAACGGCCTTACATGTATCATGGCCACGAATATGCACAGCGCGGATACTATCGCGACGGCCACTATTATCATGCCTATTACGGGCGCTATTACTATCACGGCATGTACGTGAATCCGTATTTCCCGAGTTTCTACTTCCGGCCGGCTTTTTATGGCTGGGCATACAATCCGTGGGTAAATCCGATTGCGTATGGCTGGGGCTGGGGCGGCAATCCCTGGTACGGATACTATGGCGGTTACTTCACGCCATATCCGGTTTACGCCGGCCCGTCATTCTGGCTGACGGATTATCTGATCGCCAATTCGCTGCAGGCGGCGTATCAGGCGAACGCTGCGGCCATGTCGAATCCCGCGCCGTTGACGCCGGAAACGAAGCAACTGATTGCCGATGAAGTGAAACAACAGATTGCTCTCGAGAACACCGAGGCCCAGGCCGCCAGCCCGAGCGCCGAACCGGATGCCGCCTCCAGCAGCATTCAGCGTCTGCTCACCGATGGCCGGCCGCACGTGTTTGTGGCTGGCGCCGATCTCGATGTGACTGACGCCGGAGGCAACGAGTGCGCGCTGAGCGAAGGCGACGCGCTCCAGCTCCGCGGCGGGGTCGCGCCGGACGCGCAAGCCGCGAACCTGGCCGTGCTCGCCAGCAAGGGCGGCAAAGAGTGCCCGAGGGGCGATGTCGTTTCCGTGGCGCTCCAGGATCTGCAGGACATGCAGAACCATATGCGCGAGACCATCGATGCGGGCATGCAGGAACTGCAGAAAAAGCAGGGGCAGGGTGGATTGCCGGCTGCTCCGGCTGCCGCGGCTGCTCCTCCGGTGCAGAGCCCGATGGCCGCCCTCGCGCCGCCGCCGCCGCCGGAGAGTGAAGTTGCCGCCGAGATCAACCAGCAATCGCAAGCAGCCGACCAGGCGGAGAAGGAAGCTACCTCCGACACGGCTTCCGGCCCGGGGCCTAACGCCGCCGCGCCGGCGCCTGCCGCCGCACCAGTGAGCGTCGAACTGGGGCAGACCATCGATCAAGTGACCGCGGCACTGGGAACTCCGGTGAAGACGGTCAATCTGGGCGCCAAGAAGATCTATGTCTACAAGGACATGAAGGTGACTTTTGTTGACGGGAAGGTGACCGACGTCCAGTAATCCGCTAGTCAGTACCAAGTAGTTGTTTGAAACGGCCGCGGCCTCATCTCGATGGCGCCGCGGCCGTTTTTTTTCGGGGCCGCCGGTGCGCGGTTAATCCTGAATTCCGAAGTTGGACGCCTTGTATCAGGGCACGGATTGAGCCGTTCCCTGATACACGCGGCTGTTGTTTCATGGTGCTCCGCCATGGAAATGCGACTTCCCGAAGTTAGTTTCGGAGTCCAGGTCAATACCAGTACGGCGTCTGCGCCGCCCATTTGCTGCTCGCATATTTTGCGTGTAGCAATTGAAACGCGGCCTTCGAGAAGCCGGTGGTCTTGGGGCCGGTGTTGCCGAAGCGAGTCGCGCGCACTGCCAGGTGCAGCGCTTCGGGAACGCGGGGGTCCGTTGGGTGCTGCCGCGCCCAATCGAGAGTCTGCTGGCAGAGATAGTCCGGTGCAACGGAGGCGGCGGCGCGCAGGTCCTTGGCTTCCTTCGCGCCCGCAGCCAATTCGGCCGGCGGCAGAAAGTCCTTCGGCGTCTCGGGCTTCGGACCAGCCGGCTTTGGCTCATCCGTGTTGCCGGGCTCCCAATTCCACCAGTTGTCGTGGAAATTGTCGATTTGGCCGAGCGCGGTTTGGCGCGGCCACCCTTCGCGAACTTCCAGGTCGAAACCAGGATCGCGCAGTATCAGAAGGATCGCCGCGAACTTTGCCGCTGCAGGATCGGTCTCGGCCAGGTACTCGCGAATACCCGCTGCAACTTCCGGCTTCAGCTCCGCCAGACGGCTCGCCAGCGCAATCGCCTCGGCCTGACGAGAGAGAACGATGGCCCGCACCCACCCGGCCTGCGCCAATTCCAGTTGCAGATTGCGCGGCAACAGCGGGTTCTGAGCGGCGTCCACCCAGTGCGCCAGCGGGACCTTGTAGTTGAGCGCTTCCTCGGAGTCGGCCGCGAATTGCAAGCCTGCGGCAACTTGGTCCTTGTAATCGCCAAGCGGCGCGTCGGCCAGATCGACGGTGGTCGCGACCGGTTCGCGCGGTGCGTAGCGCAGAAACTCGCTCCAGTCGCGCGCCAGCAACAGGCGGCGGGCGAGGAAAGCGTTGTGCGCGTCAGCCGGCTGGCGCGTCGCTAGTGCGAGATCGGCCCACTCGCGTGCGGCTTCGGCGGAGCGACTGGCTTCGATTTTCAAACCGGAGTCCACGGCGGTAGCATACGCCGGGTGATCCGGCTTCAACGCGCGAGCGGCGGCGACCAGTTCCGCCGGCGCGGGGCCGGTGGTCTGCAACGCCGCCACCAGCCAAGCCGGGTTTTTCGTCTGCCGCCATCGCGCAACGATGCGGCTGGAATCGCCCGGGTGCTGATACGTCGCGATCCAATCGGCCATTTCGCTGCGACCGCTGGCTGGGCCGTGCTCCAGCTTGTCCCACAACACCGTGAAGTCGGTCACGTCCCGATCGAATCCGGCGCCTCTTCGCGGCTGCATCAGCGCAGCGCCCAACTCGGCCATGCGCCCTTCCGGGTCGAGGCGCCCGTGCACGAAATCCAGCAGCGCGCTTGCCGATGGTTGCAGGGCCTTTCGCGCCGGGTCATTCACGATCGCTTGCAACTGCTTCCCGGCGGCTTGCATTGCCTGTGTGTCGCCGGCGAGCGTCGCTTTGCGAATCAGCGTGCGGGCCACCAGGTAGGGCGCGCGCTCGTGCCAAGGCGACGCCTCGTCGCCGTCAATCGCCTTGAAATCGCGCTCCGCGTCGGCGAACTTCTCGGCATAGAATTCGGCTGCCGCAATCTGATAGCGGCGGTCGGCGGCCAACTGCGCGTTCGAGCCGGGTTTCAGCTCCGCCGGTAGGTGGACACCCTCGCTGCAATTCTGAAACACCACGTCCTGGCCGCGTACCCATTCGGCCACTTCGGCGCTGCCCGCGCCCCATTTGGCCGTGCGCTCCCGCAAGGTGGACGCGGCTGTGGTGAAGGCATCGTCAAGGCAATCCTGGTAAGTCTGCCAGCTATCGCCGCCGCTCACTTTGCGCTCGGCGACCAGCTTGTCTAGCCGCTGCACGCCCGGCACCGCGTTGCGCGCATCCAGCCATACGCCGGCACTTGGCGACGTCTCGTATCCCCACTTCTGCGGGTCGGTCAGCACTGGCCGTGGTGGCGACGTAAGGGCGGCAATTTCTTCCCGCGTCAGCGGCACACCGGAGAAATAGCGATACGCCACGATCAGGTTACGCCGGTAATAGGTCGGCTGTACGATGCCCAACAGCCCCTGGTAATAGGGCAGCTCATTCACCGGCCCGAGTCGAAAGGCAAACTGGGCTTCCGGTAGGAACGGCCCGCAACTCTGGCTTTCCGGAGGCTCCACCAGCAGAATGGCCGCCACCGCAATCAAGAACGTACGCACAAGTTTCATTGCCACCTCCTGGCTCGAACCAAGACCGCGCGGTAAGTCTCTTCGTCCCACGCACGCGGATGAAATACAAATAACCGCCGGCCGGACGGCGCCTGCGCGGGCCACTCATCGGTTGAAATCCCCAGGCTCGACTGGCACAGCGCGCCGCGGAATCTCGTCACGCCGCGCGGTTCACCTGCTCCCATGCGGAACAGCATGGGCACGGCATCGGAAACCGGAAGGCCGCGCATCCACGAGTCGCCGTCGCACCACGATGCCAACGCCGTAATGCTCAATGGCACGCCTGCTGCCAAACCCGCGCGCAGCCGACGCAGCAAGCCACGATACCACGCGCGCTCGGAGAGCCGCGCATCGAAATCGATCTGCAATGCCTGAATGCCGGGCCGCGCCGCATCGCGCAGAATGGGATCGGCGAGCGCTTGCGCATCCGGCAGTGCGCCAGTCCCTTCGAGGCGCACCACCGCCATCAGCGCCACACCCGCGGGCACTTCCAGCGGTTGCAGCCGGGGACGCGATTCCACGTGGCCGTCGCGCCACGCGATGGTACGTGTCAGAAAGGCGACGCCGGTTGTGTGCGGATCGACAAACCGCAGCCGCTCTGGCCGCTCCCAAGCCCACAGCACCAGTCGCGGAAACTGCGGCAAGGGGTCCGGGCGGGTGGAGCACGCGCATAACAGGAATGCCAAGAGAGGCCACCGGTACGCGCGCATGAATTCTATCGTAGCGCCGTGTAGGCGGGCAGTCACAATTCGGCGGTTTGCGCGTCGGACTGCCAAGTTAGGTGACGGGCATAAACGGGGACACTCTCGGGGCGCTTGCGCGTCTAGCCCACAGATGTTCGCTCGTGGTCGGGATTTCGAAGCAGGAGTCACTGGTGCGAGTTCGGCGAATCGTTACCTTGCTCGGAACCCATTTTCTGACTTGGTTCCCCGTTTATAGTTTCCAGATACTCACGGGAGTTGGAGAATACCTGCTCATGGGAGTTTTGAACAATCAGGGCGTTAAGCTCTCGAACCTCATCCTCACTGACAACCGGCGTCCTCGCGTGCGACGCCTCAAGTAACAACATCGCCTTGTTAGGAGAGAGCGGGTAGTAGAACTCCAGCCTTTCAGTTACGCCGTTCCCGAGTTTCGCATGGAGGTTTATTATCGGTTGGTCTCCGGCAATAAACGGGATCTCTGTTTCGTTATCGACCAACGCAATCCTGAATAGCGCCCGGTCTCTGTACAAAGACCAGCCCATGACGAATGCAAGAATCTGCGATAGCAGGTTTCCCGCCCGTCGAATATCGGACCCGGCCACGGGAGTTCGACCCAGCGACCATAGCGCTTCTCTTCTCTTCTTGGTCCTCATATACTGAAGGCATATGGCGTGCAGAAACTGTGCTGCGCGCTCATCGTCGAAGAAGAAATCAATGCGTCCATCCAACATGTCCCTCAGAGTAGGTACCAGGCTGTCTTCGATCCGGCAATGAAAGTCTTCCTCCGTATTGACGATTGCTTCATCAAGGTACGCCCGCTCTTTAGCATAGCGAGCATCCACGGGATCGATCCGCCGCCTCATTTCTATAGGCAAACAGAACACTTCCACGAACTCTAAACATCGTGCTTGCAGAACCTGGGGCAATGATTCTATTGCAAGGGCCTTAACAAGAGCGATGTCCTCTGGCGTGATCTCCCGAAGCTTGTAAAACTCCTTTTCGACTGCGACGTTGGTGACGTTGCTTCGGAATACCTTTCCACGCCCGAGGACCCAAACCTGTCCGTCTTCCGACCACGCTGTGAGGTAGTGACGAAACACATGGTGTTGTCGGATCTTACTCTTCTTCATGGCGGAGTGATTCCATTCTATCCGTTGCCGGACGCGCCGCTCACGGAGAGCGCTTGGCTGGTTTGTCGCCAACTCGTAGAACTGCCCTTTGGCGCCAAGCTCCTCGGATGTGGCATTCAGAGAGACTTGGGCCAGAGGACAAGACAGGCCTGCGGGGCGCGCCCTCCGTTCTACTGTGTTGCGCCAGCCGCGGCGTCATCGGCGGTGAAGTAGGCGCAATCGGGGTGATGGAAGACCAGCGCGCTCACGCTCGCCTCGGGCTCCATCATCATACCTTCGGTGAGTTGCACACCGATGTCTTCCGGCCGCAACAGGTCAAAGAGGCCCTGCTGATCGTCGAGATTCGGGCACGCGGGATAGCCAAAGCTGTAACGCTTGCCGCGATACTTCGAAGTGAAGCGATCGTGCATGGTCATGGTGGGCCGGTCGGGGAAGCCCCAGTCCTCGCGGATACGGCGGTGCAGCCACTCCGCGGTGCCTTCGGCGGTTTCAATCGCCAGCGCCTGTATGGCGTGGGCTTTGAGAAACTCGCCCGCCTGCTTCCATTCTTCGGAGCGCTCCCGAACGCCCTCGCCAGCCGTCACCACAAACAGCGCCAAGTGATCGCGGCGCCCTTCTTCGGCTTCGAGAATATAGTCGCTCAGACACAGCCCGTCGGTCCGCCGCTGGCGGCCGAACTGGAACGTGTGCAGCGGCTCCGCGCTTCCCGGCGCAAATAGATAGATCGAATTGCCGGCGCGCTCAGCCTCAAAAAACTGCCACACCGCGCGCACCTTCATGAACTGCGCCGCTTCCTGCTTCAGCCCTTCCATCTGGTGATATAGCTCGAGCGCCTTCGCCTCGCGTCCGGCAAGCGCCTGTTCGAAATTCCCCTTGTAGCCCAGGTGGCGGCCATACAGCATGAACGGGTTGATGTAGCTCCATACTTCGGCCAGGTGCGGCACGTCGCGCACCCTGCGCTCCAGGTACGGCACGGGCGGAACAGGAATGTTGGTCTGCACCTTCCCGCTGCGAAAGTCGGTGGCTGGCGGCGCTTCTTCTTCGACTGGCGCGGCCACGGGCGCCGACGAGCCGCGATGCGCTGCCAGCACGTCCGCGCGCTCCGCCGGGTCCATCAGACCGTTCATCAACCTGAGCCCGGTCATGGCGTCCTTCGCGTAGCAGACATCCGCGCCATAGGCTGGCTGAATTCGCGTGCGGGTGAATTTGTCCGATAACGCCGCGCCGCCGACCAGCAGCGGCACGTCGATGCCGGCCGTCTGCAGATCGCCCGCCGTAATCACCATCTGCTGTGTGCTCTTCACCAGCAGGCCGGAGAGGCCGATGGCGTCGGGCTGGTGCTCGTGAAACGCCTGCACCAATTGGTCGGGAGGCACCTTGATGCCCAGATTGATCACCTGGTAGCCGTTGTTCGAGAGAATGATCTCCACCAGGTTCTTGCCGATATCGTGTACGTCGCCCTTCACCGTGGCCAGAATCACCTTGCCGCGCGATTGGGATTCCGTGCCGTGCATGAACTGCTCGAGGTGGCTCACGGCGGCCTTCATGGCTTCGGCCGATTGCAGCACCTCCGCCACAATTAGCTCATTGTTGTTGAACAGCCTGCCAACCTCGCTCATGCCCGCCATCAGCGGCCCGTTGATGATGTCGAGAGGCGCGGCGCCCTCGGCGCGCTTCCGCTCCAGGTCGTCGATCAGGCCATCCTTGCTGCCTTCAATGATGTAGTTCGCGAGGCGATCGTCGAGCGGCAGGTCCACGCGCTGCTTCTCGCGCTTTCCGGTTTGGCGGAAGTGTTCGGCGATGGCCGCGATGTGAAACTGGTTGATCGCCGCCTTTTGCTCGGCGGTCTGTTCCCGCCAATCCTCCGGCGCCGTACGCAGCGATTCGTCGTCGGAATCCACCGCCGGCGAGTTAAACAGCAGGTTCTCCGCCAGTCGCCGCTCGTGCTCCGGAATCGAGGCGAAGCGCTCCAGCTTCTCCGCGTTGACGATTGCCAGATCCAGCCCCGCCTTGGTGCAGTGATAAAGGAAGACCGAATTCACGACTTCGCGCGCCGCCGCGGGCAGGCCGAACGAAACGTTCGATATGCCGAGGATGGTCTTCGCATACATCAGGCGGTCTTTCACCAGCCGTATGCCTTCGATGGTTTCCACCGCGCCGCCGATGTAATTGACGTCGCCGGTCGCACAGGGGAACACCAGTGGATCGACGATGATGTCCTCCGGCTCCACGCCGTACTTTTTGGTCAGCAGCTTGTAGGAGCGGTCCGCCACAGCCAGTTTGCGCTCGCGCGTGAAGGCCTGCGCCTGTTCCTTGTCTTCGTCGATGGCGCCCACCACCAGCGCCGCGCCATAACGGCGGGCCAGCGGGACAACGCGGTTGAATTTCTCTTCGCCATCCTCCAGGTTGATCGAGTTAATGATGCTCTTGCCCTGGCAATAGCTCAGTGCGAGTTCCACCGCCTCCGGGTCGGTGGTGTCGATCATGATGGGCGCTTGGATCTTCTTTACCAATTGCTCGTAGAATGGCGGGATGTCCTGGAATTCGTCGCGATCCGCGCTCTGCAGGCAGACATCGACGACTTGCGCGCCGTTCTTCACTTGCCGTCGCGCAATCTCGGTTGCCTCTTCCCACTTCTCTTCCGCGATCAGGTTCTTGAAGAGGCGCGAGCCGATCACGTTGGTCCGCTCGCCCACAATCAGCGGCCGGTTGCTTTCGTCGGCTTCCACCAGATCGACACCCGAATAAAACGCGCGGTGCGCGGCCTCGGGCGCGCGCCGCGGACGCTTCCCTTTGGTCATCTGCACGATGGCGCGGATGTGATCCGGCGTGGTGCCGCAGCAGCCGCCGAGGATGTTCACCCATCCCAGGTCGACGAATTTCTCCAGTTGCGCGGCGAGCGATTGCGGCGTTTCCGCGAACTGACCGTTCTCGTCTGGCATGCCCGCGTTCGGATAAACGGAAACCGGAAACCGGCTGATCGCGGCCAACGTGCGGATGTGATCGGTCATCAGGTCGGGCCCGGTGGCGCAGTTCATTCCCACTGCCAGCAGATCGTGATTGGCGATGGATGCGTAGAACGTGTCAATCGCTTGGCCGCCCAGCATGGTGCCTGTGCGTTCAATGGTTGCCGACGCAATCGCCGGAATATCCATGCCGAGGTCGTGCCGCAGTTGGCCGATTGCCAGCAGAGCGGCTTTCATGCTGCCCGTATCGAACGCCGTTTCCACCAACAAGAAATCCGCGCCGCCTTCCATCAGCGCCCTGGCCTGCTTGTAGTAAGCGGCTTGCATGACGGGAAAGGTAACCGAGCCGGTGATGTTGATGTCTTTATTGGTCGGCCCCATCGAGCCGGCCACAAACCGCGGCTTATCGACCGAGAATTCGTCGGCGACTGCGCGCGCAATCCTGGCAGCGCGTACGTTCAGTTCATGCACACGTTGCTGCAGGTGGTTATCGGCCAGCGCGATGCCGGTACCACCAAAGCTGTTGGTTTCGACCGCGTCCGCGCCGGCATCGAAGTAATAGCGATGAATGTTCTCGATGACGTCCGGCCGCGTGGCGACGAGGATCTCGGGACAGTTCTCGTGCCCCTCGTAATCGATATCGATCGACAGGGGGATCTGATGAATCATGGTCCCCATGGCCCCGTCGAGCACGAGGATGCGCTCGTCTAGAATCTGCCGGAGCGCCTGCTGGCGCTCTTCGGGTGACATCATTCCTATCAGTGTAGCAAGCGCGGCGATGGCCGGGCCCTAATGAGGAGTTATCAAGGACGTACCGCGGCAGAAGATGCGCTTCTCTCGCCATTGAGCGCTCCGGTGGGAACGATTGTTCCCATCGATTCCTGCTAGTTTCTTGAAAACAATATAATCGCGCGCGAAAAATGGGCCCGATCGGGCCCACGGGGATGGTGGAACCGAACACAGCGGGCCACATGTACAGCCCGCTTCCCAGTCTAACTGTGGCGCACGCGGACGGGAAAATGCGGCATCCGGAGCCGGGGAGTGGGACGTATCGGTTACGGGGACAATGGGTTGCGAGAATTTGCGAAAGTGGTGAATGAGGGCCGGGCCAGTCGGACCATGGCGTTTTCCAGCAACGAATACTGGTTCGCGGCTTCATGACGAATGGAATGACCGGGTGACGGTAAGCCATCGAGACCAGCGTCAGACTTTATTGGCAGGCAATGCCCGACTAACCTGTTGCGACTCTTGGGCGCCTAATGATTGGAGAGGACAACAATAACCATGCCTATTTCATCTGTGGCCGGCCGGAGGATGTTTGGTGCGGCCTTGAGTATTGCATTAGCCGCGCTGCCGCTGGTGGTGGCTCCCGTTGTGCGCAGATCCTGGCGGCCAAGAAGGTATTCATATCCAATGTCGGACTCCTTAATTTCAGGAACAAAGGATGGCGGTTTGGCTTATACTGAATGGGATCTGGAAGTCCAAAATCGAAATTCTGGTTAATACATCAGGAGCGCAATCGAGAATGAAACGTCTACGGATGTGGTTGGCTGTGGGCGCGTTGACGTTCACGCTTCAGGCCCAGGACAAGGCAAAGTCGAAGGCCGACGGCGATGCGGCCTCGAATCCACTTCACGGGTACGAGTGGTTGGACGGCCACTCTGATCCTCCCGCCGTAAATGTGACGGGAACCTGGACGGAGAAGAGCTGGAAGACCGTCATACTGCGGCAGAGACAAGGCAGCGCAGTGGTGTCGGGAACCGGAGACGGCTGGAACATAGACGGCGCGGTCAGCGGCGACAAGTTGTATTTGCTCTTTGTCTCCGCCGCCCAGGTGGGTTACTGCGGAGAGTTGACGGTAGCAAGCCCCACGACCCTCCAGGGGGAGTACTCGAACGGCGCGGTGTACGAAAGCGCGAAGACCCGGCCGATGCTGCTTACCAGGACCGGGCCGCCGCCGGCCATCGGGCCGCCGGCCAATTACAAGGCGAAGACGGCGCAGACGGTCGAGGTCGAGGATTTCGACGTGCGGCCCGGGATCGAGTTCACGCGCTACCATCGATTGGCGTTGTCGGAGGAACTGGTCAAGATTCTGACCGACACGAAGCTGTATGCGAAGGTGACCGCGGCCGCGGACATGGCCGCCGGCGAGAAAGCCGACATCCGCGTTACGGGCACGATTACCGAACTCAACGCGGGCGTCGCTGCGTTGCAGCGATGGGTCGGGTTCGGCGCCGGACGGGCATTCGTGCGGGCCCGCGTAAACTTCGTCGATGTGGCGACGGGCCAGGTGAAGCAGGATCGGGAGGTGGAAGCCGGGTTCACCTCCGTCGTGGATCCGGTCTACGTGGCGGCGGGCCTTGGCAAGGAGATCGCGAATCTGGCGAAGGGGAAGAAGCCGGAAGCGATGGAACAATCGGGGCCCAAGTACGAGGTGGAAGGAAAGCGCTGGCTGGATTCCAAGAAGGGCCCCGTCGAGATCAGCGTAAACGGGACCTGGCATTCCGCGGAATGGGGCAAGGTGGTGCTCAGCCAGAAGGCAGGAACGGCGGAGATTGTAGGTACCGGGGACCAGTGGAATGTGGACGGAATCGTGAGCGGGAAGAAGGCATACATGGTCTTCTCCAGCCGGGGAGTGATCGGCTACACGGCGGAGCTGACCTTGGAGGACGCCAACAAACTAAGTGGCGGCTATGCCAAGGGAGTGCTGACCCCGCACACGAGTACCAAGGCGATGCTGCTAACCCGGTAGCTCCAGCCTCAGGCCAGCGCCGGAGTTGCCGGAGGCAGTTCTCCGGATTCCCACCCAATGAGAGCTTATTGAAAAGGCCTTGGCCGGCGGAAACGCCTGGCCCGCTTGGTTCTGAAAGCCCTTCGCTCTCTGTGGTGGTGTGAATGTTTTATTACAACGGTTCTCCCGATTCATGTGTCGTCTCCTCGACTTGAGATTCTACTTGTCGATATTCACGGTCACAGGGTTGGCTGTTTGGTCGATCACCGCTTAGCGCGTTCGGGCAAGCGAAGGCATGCCTCACCTAGCCCTAGAGCGCGGCCTGGATGGCGGCGCGGAGGTCGGGCTCCTTGGTGAAGCCGTCGAAACGCTTGACTAGTTTGCCGGATCGGTCGAAGACGAGCGTCACGGGGAGGTTTTCGACATTGTACTTCTTGCCTATCGCGGCGGAGCCTAGCGTAATTGGATAATCCGCCGGGTGCCTGGCGAGGAATGGCTGGACAATCGACGCGCCCTCTTCATCCATGGCGATACCGGCCAGAGCGAGGCCTTTCGGCGACAGATCACGATAGATGCGATTGAACTGCGGCATCTCCTGAATGCACGGCACACACCAAGTGGCCCAGAAATCGAGGACGAGGACCTTGCCGGTGCCGTCGATCACGCGGCCATCGAGCGCGGTGAATCGCTCGGCGTTGGCGTCTTGAGGCGCGGTCTGCGCGGTAGGTGCAGGCTCAGCGGTGCCGCGATTCAGAAACGCTAGGAACTCCGGCGCATTGGTGGTGCGGCCCTCGAAGGTTGCCACGACGGTTTCATCGGGCCTCACGATGGCGTAATAGGGTTCGGCCACGGTGCCGAATTTGGTTTCTTCGAGCTTCTCATTGGCCTCGCTAACCGCGTCGGTGCGGTCGGTAAACAACTCGACCAGGACGAATCGATCGAGCGCGGCGGCGATTTCGGGGCGGGGAAGCATGTTTGCTTCCATCCAATGGCAATTGGCGCAGGCCACGCCGGTGAAGTTGAGGAACACCAGCTTGCCTTCGCGGCGGGCCTGATCGAGCGCTTGCTTGTACTGGTCTTTCAGCCATGACGGCGCGGCGCGCTCGCCCGCGGCGGCGGCGCGTTCGGCGGGCGCGGGGACGTAGGCATCCAGATCGCCCAATTTGCGGCCGGACATGCCGGGGATGAGCGAGACCGAGAAGATCAGAAACGCGGTGGCGATTGCGAGGCGTCCCAGCCGGAGCGGCTCGTCCGGCTTGACGCCTTCCAGGCGCAGCAGTCCGAGCAGGTAAAGGCCGGCCATGGCGAAGAGGACAATCCAGGCGGCCAGGAAGCGTTCGCGCGTGATCCATCCCCAGCCGAGAGTTTGATCCACCGCGGTCAGGTATTTCAAGCTGGCGGCCAGAATCACGAATCCCATCACGATCTTCACGCGCGCCAGCCAGCCGCCGCTGCGCGGCATCCGCTTCAGCATGGCCGGGAACAGCGCCAGAAGGAAGAACGGCAGCGCCATGCCGGTCGCGAACGTCACCATGCCAACCAGCGGACGCAGGCCACCACCCGAAACAGAAGCGGCCAACAGCGTTCCGACAAACGGGCCGACGCAGGCGAAGGACGCGAGCGAATAGGTGAGGCCCATCAGCAGCGTGCCGGCGAAACTGCCGCTACCGGAAGCCCGGTTGAGGCGCGTCAGGATCGAAGAGGGAATGGTGATTTCGAACGCGCCCAGCAGGCTGAGCGAAAAGACGATAAACAGCGCGGCGATGAAGCCGTTGACCCAGGAGCTGGCGCCCAATTGCACGACGGCCACCGGCCCCAGCAGCGCCGTCGTCACCAGGCCAAGGGCGGAAAAAAGAACGATGATGCCGAGGCAGAAAACCACCGCCTGCACAATCGCGTCGCGCCGCCCGAATTGCCGGTTGAGGAAGTACGACATGGTGATTGGAATCATCGGGAAGCAGCAGGGCGTGAAGATGGATGCCAGGCCGAAGCCGAAGGCGGTGAGGAGGAAGAGCGTCCAGGTTTGCGGGGGAGCGGCGGCGCCGGTGGGCGCGGGTGGTTTCACTTCGGTCAAACCGGGGAGCGGGAAAATAAGGCCAGTGGTCTTGATGGCCGGATCGATCGTCAGTTTCGCCGTCTCCGACCACTTTCCCGGGACGCAGGTATTGTCGTTACAAGTTTGGAAGCGCGCGGCGACTTTGAGATTGACAGGGCCTCGGGTGGCGTCATTCCGCGTTTCGATCACCAGCGCGAAGGATGCGGTACCTTCAAACGTTTCAGTCTGGCTGTTGAAGTTGGCATCGAACGCGCGCTTAGGGGCGGTCTGATACAGGCGTGTGCGCGCCGCCGCGCCATTCATCGAGACGACAAACGACGCCGGAATGCCGGCCGGAGACGACGCGGCGTAAAGGTGCCAACCGGGGTCGATGGTGGCGTGGATGCGAACGAGCGCAGCGGCGCCGGGCGCGACGGCGGCGGGTTCGACGGAAACGCTCCAGGCGACATGCTGCTGGGCGGCGGCCGCGGTGGCGAGCAGGACGAGCGGAATCAAGCTTCGAAAGAGGCGGTTGGCAGGCGAAAGCGCCTGCCCCACTTGCCGGATGCGGCGGACGATCGCGGGACTGCGACGGCGCGACCCGAAAGAAGAAGCGTCGAGACGAATCTCGACGCGGCACGCAGGAATGCGTGCGCCACGACGTTCGTCGCTCACGGCACTCGTACCGCGGCCCTCTATCCGGAAGCGGGAACGCACAGTTCCTCTTCGATCCGCTGGTTGACCTGGCCCTCGGAGAATTCGGCGGCCACGCGAATGGCGTTGCGAATGGCTTTGGCATTGGCGCGGCCGTGGCTGATGATGCAGACGCCGCGGACGCCGAGCAGCGGTGCGCCGCCGTATTCGGAGTAATCCAGGCGCTTCCTGAAGTCCATGAGCGCGGTGCGCGAGAACACGTAACCGATCTTGGCGGAAATGGTGGCTTCGAGCGATTCGCGCAGGGTGTGTTTCACGAGATCGGCCACGCCTTCGCTGACCTTCAGCGCCACGTTGCCGATGAAGCCGTCGCACACCACCACGTCCACGTCGCCGCCGTAGATATCGCGGCCCTCGACGTTACCGATGAAGTTCAGGTTCAGCTTCTCGAGCAGCGGCCAGGCAGCGCGGGTGAGGTCGTTCCCCTTGTGCTGCTCTTCGCCGATCGAAAGCAGGCCGACGCGTGGACGGGCGCGTTTGACGATGATGCGGGCGTAAATTTCGCCCATCACGGCGAATTGCGCCAGCATCTGCGGCGAACAATCCACGTTGGCGCCGACATCCAGCACGATCACAGGATGGGTGGGGCCCTTGGAAGTGGGGAAGAGGCCTGCCAGCGCGGGCCGCTTCACGCCGGGCACCATGCCTTGCACAGTCTTCGCGGTGGCCATCACGGCGCCGGTGTTGCCGGCCGACACTAATCCGGCGGCGCGTCCATCGCGCACCAATCGGGACGCCACCTTCACCGAGCTATCCCGCTTGGTGCGGACAGCCTTGGTGGGGTCCTCCATGGTGACGTTCTGACTGGCGTGCACCACTTCGATCGGCAACTCGGGCGAGTCCGGGTATGTCGAGAGCTCCTGACGGACCAGGTCTTCCTGGCCGACCAGGATGACCTTTACGCCTAATTGCCGGGCGGCGAGGACCGCGCCCTCGACTTCGGCCTTGGGGGCGTGATCTCCGCCCATTGCATCCAACGCAACGGTCAGCATTTGGGAAACGGGATTACTCCTGTGCGACTTCGACTACTTCGCGGCCCTTGTACTGGCCGCAGCGTTGGCACACGCGGTGCGGCAGTTTGGGCTCGTGGCAGTTGGGACACTCCGAAAGGCCCGCCGGCTTCAGCGCGTCGTGTGCGCGCCGCGTGGCGGTCCGCCTTTGGGAGTGTCTACGTTTTGGATTAGGCATATCTCGTCAACCTTCTATAATATTCTCAACACTTAGCCACCGCGCGGGCACAAACCCGGAGGCCCGTTCCATCCCTAGCGAAGCTCCAGTTTCCTGAGTGCTTCCCAGCGGCCCGCCGCGTCTTCCACCTTACAATTGCAGGCGGTCAAATTCCGATTCTGGCCGCACACCGGGCAAATACCCTTGCAAGCTTCGAAGCAAACTCGTTGCATCGGCAATTCGAGCAGAATCCGCTCGCGGAGGACATCTTCCAACTCAATGCCACCGCCTTCGTAAAACCCAATTTCCGATTCGGCCTCGTCGATGCCGACTTCTTCCTCGCGCGCGATCGTTTCAGACGGCCGGTAGTACAGATCGAAGCCGGCCTCCAGCGGGAAGCGCGCCGGTTCCAGGCAGCGGTCGCATGCCGCCACCACCTCCACGCCTAATCTTCCATGAATGCGAATCTCGCCGGAGGAATGCGGCAGCAGCGCCGCCTCGCCGGTAGCATGCAGCGGCGAACCCAGCTCCAATTCATCCCCAGCAAAATCGATCTGCCCAGCGCGGAAGACTTCGTCGAAACGAATCTTCCGCACTTCCATCTCTTTAACGCTCAGAAACATAAACCAGACGGAGGTCGCGCGGACCACCCCATTATAGCAGCAGAGGCGGGGATCGATGGCATTCGTTCGAGCCGCGGGTGTGCGATGTGAAAGTGGATGGGAGTTGGATATTGAGCGATTCCGCCGGTATCCGAGTGTACAGGTAGGTTAAGCGACTCGGGCAAGCCCGAAGAAGCGAAAGACAGTAGCCCGCGGCGGTCGTCCCGAACCACTTACGCCCCGTTCCGGGGCTTGTAGCCACTGCCTTCGTTTCCCGACGGCTTACGCCGTGGGCTACTGTCTTTCGCTCCTCCGGAGCTGGATTCGCATCCGATTTCGGAGCGTTGTGACCCCTTCGGTATTGCGCACCCTCCAGCCGTCGAACTTTGTGCCGCAAGTCCGCTGGGTACGCCCGGCTTACTCCCGCACGCGGCGCTGGTGGGTGGAAGGGATCTTCATATCCTCGCGGTACTTGGCTACAGTGCGGCGGGTGACGTCGATGCCTTCGGATTGCAGCATGGAGGTGATCTGCTCGTCGGTGAGCGGCTTGGTGCGGTCCTCGGCCTCGATCATCTTCTTCACCTTGCGCTTGAGCAACAGCAGCGGAGTACCGCTGCCGGACGGGCCCTGGACGGCCTCGGAGAAGAAATAACGCAGCTCGAAAACGCCCTGCGGCGTGTGCACGTACTTGCTGGCGACGGCGCGGCTGACGGTGGATGGATGAACGCCGACCTCTTCGGCCACTTCCTTGATCATCATCGGCTTCAGGGAATCCAGGCCGTGGGCGAGGAATTCCGTCTGGCGGCGCACGATGGCCTGGCAGACCTTGAGGATGGTCTGCTTGCGCTGCTCGATATTCTTCATCAACTGAATGGCGGAGGTGTAGCGCTCGCGCACGTAGTCGCGAACCTCTTTGGTGGCGCCCTGGTCGCGGTCGAGCATGCGCCGGTACTGCGCGTTCAGGCGAAGCTGGGGCACGTCCTCGTCGTTCATCTGGATGATGTAATCGTCGCCGTCCTTGATGAAGGTAACGTCCGGCTCGACCACCCTCGCGCCGGCTCCGGAATAGCGCAAACCGGGCCGCGGATTGAGGTGGCGGATCATGTAGACGGCAGTCTCAATGTGCTCGGGGGGTCGGGCTAACAGGCGCGCCATCTCTTTATACTGGCGGGTTTCGAGCAGGTGCATGTGATTGGAAACGATCTGCCAGGCGACGCCGCCGGTACCGTTAATGCTGGCGATCTGCAGCAGCAGGCATTCGCGCAAATCGCGCGCGCCGACGCCGGCCGGATCGAGCGACTGCACGGCGGCGAGAGCCGCTTCGACGGTCTCGGCCTGGTGGTCGCCGAGCGGTGCGATTTCCTCGATCGATGCCAAGAGATAGCCGTCTTCGTCGAGGTTCCCGATGATGGCTTCCGCCGCATCGCGCACCGCGTCCGGCAGGACGATCACGGCCAATTGCGAGCGCAGATAATCGCCCAGGGTAACTGGCGAAGAGAGGAAAGTCTCGAAAGACGGTTTCTCGACCGATTCGGCGGCCGGGCTCTTGTAGCCGGGATCCAGGTAGTCGTCGAAGAAGCTGCCGAAATCGATCTCGTCGAATGGGTCGGCCGCAGCAGGTTCGGTGGGTGGATCGCCGGCGGTGACCGCTTCAGGCTCCGCAGTGGTGACAGCGGCGGTTTCCTCCGGGTCCGGGAACAAGTTGCCGTTGATGGCGACGTTGGCGCTCTCGCCATCGGTGGTCGAGGTCTGGTTGCCGGGTGTGGCTTCCAGAATCTGGCGGTCGGCGGGGTCGGTGGTCGCCTCGGCCTCCAGCAGGGGAAGGAGCTCCTCGGGAGTGATCTCCTCGCCTGCCTCCTCGGTGGCCTCTTCGAGGACCGGGTTCTTGACGATCTCCTGAGTGATCATCTCCTTCAGTTCCAGCCGGTTGAGCTGAAGGACCGTGACCATCTGGACGAGGCCCGGCGTGAGAATCTGCTTCTGCGAAACCCTTAATTGCAGCCGTGGCGACAGGAAGCTCATCCGATTCCCATGATATCACTGGATCAATGCCGAACCGCGTGAGGAATTGTCCCAAATCCGACAATATCCCGCGCGGGGTGGCCCACTATTTCACGGCGATGGAGAGATGGTAGAGCGAGCTGAGGTTGGCGTTGCCGACGCCGTTGTATTGTATGCCGATGGGCACCTGCAAACCGGGCGCAACGCCCATGGGAATCTGGACGTTGATTTGCCAGAGTCCGGCGAAACCGGGCGCCAGGCCGGAATAGGTGACCCACTGGCCGTTGGTTGGGTCGCCAGGCAGAAGCTTCATGTTGTCCACGAAATCGGTCCCAATCGCCACGCGGGGCGTCTGCGGTGTGGTGGCGAAATTCGGGGGGCCCGGAGCGGCGGAGCCGTCGGCAGGCGCGTTATTCAACGCTCCCTGGCCGGTGGCAAAGATCGAGATGACGCTGCCGCGCGGAGCCGGATTGGTGGAGCTGTTCACGTTGCCATCCTGATTAATCACGGCTGCCTGATAGAAGTTGCCAGTGGCCAGACATCCGCCCGAGGCGCCGCAGAAGATGGCCGGTGACACCTGGTCCATCGGGAGCGAGGAGGCGCCGAGCACCTGGCCGGTCGAGGCTTGGACGACTTCCACGTCGGCCGTGCCGCTCACGGGAGCGCTCATCGGTACAAGGAAATTCACCTGCCCGGGAGAAACGAAGTAGAGCGGCGCGGCGGTGCCATTGAATAGCACTTGCTCATCGGCGAGCGTGGTGGGCATGGGATACGCTTGCAGCGATGGAAAGGGCGCCACGGTGGGCATCGAGGGGGTGGCGAACTGGGTCAAGGAGGCGGTCGCATACAGACTGGCGATCACGCCGGGCGCGAGCGGCTGCCCGGCCCAGGAAGCCTGGGCATTCTCGCCCCCCAACCCCTGGTAGTAAACGGCGACACGGTTGTACGCGTCGGCGACGAACAAATCGCCAAACTGGTCCTGCACCAGCGCGAGCGCTTCCCCGGCAACGCCCACGGCGCCTGTGGACGCGGGATTCAGTTCCAGCGCGTCGTACTTGGGATAGCGTGTAGCGCTAGGGATGCCGTTGGTGACGCTGGAAACCCAGATCTCGCCGGTGGACTGGTTGACGAAAATGGCTTGCGGGTTGCTCAGGCCGGGCAAACTGAGGATGGCGTCCGCGTTGGTCGACGTGGTGAGCGGGTTGTGGGGATCGGCGAAAATCTGCATGCGGCTGTTGCCGGTGTCGGCGACGTACACCTGGCCGTTGGTATCGGCGGCGATGTGGTGTGGCGAGTTGAGCTGGTTGATGCCCGAACCGGCGGTGATGGTCACAAAATCCGGCTGGCCGAAAACTGCGGTGGCGGCCTTGCCATTATCGGCCCCGGCGATGAAGTTGGTTTGGCCGCTCGCAAAGGGAATATAGAGCACGCGATTGTCGGCGAGATCGGACACCATCAGACCGTTGATGCCGGTAAAGGCGAGGCCATAGGGCTGGGCCATGTTGACGGCGCTGGGGTCGGTGATGGGAGCGTCGGTCAGGCTGGTTTGGCCCAGCACCAGGTCGGCGGATTCCAGCACCTGCGTGTTCGGCCATTTGGCAAAGGGCGACGGAAAGCGGACCACACGGCCGTTAAAGGTGTCGGCGACGTAGAGGTTGCCGGTGGAATCGGCCAACAGGCCGCTCGGGAAGCAAAGACCGGAAGCGGTGGTCTTGGTCGGATCGCCGGAAGGATAATTGCACGTCGCGGTGTTGAAATCCGGTTCGCCGATCACGATATCAGCGTGCTGGCCCTGCGGAATGCCGCCGGCCTGCAACTTGCGAGCATCGTAGAAGCCGAGCACGCGGTGATTTAGCGGGTCGGCGACATAAAGATGAGGCACGGAGCCGGAAGCATCGAGCGCGATCCCGGCATTGGCGCTCTGGCCGTTATAAAACTCAAACTCGCGGCCTTCGATGAGGTTGGGCGAATTCATCGTCAACGTATCCTGCCCGAGGACGCGCGTCGCGTTGGCAAAGGGCACTGCGCCGGACTGGGTGGGCATCACAATCACCCGATTGTTGCCCGTATCCGCCACGAAGAGTTCGCTGGTGGATGGCAGGAAGACCGCGGTAACCGGGGACCAGAACACGCCCGAACTGGTTGGCGGTGTGATCACGGTGGGAGTGGTGTTGCCGTTGGCGCCGAAATTCTGGAACGATCCGTTCTGCCCCAACACGGCGGTCGCCTGCGGGGAAAACGACGTGGTCGTACTGGGCCAGGAGGAATAAGGCGGATAAATCAGAATGCGGTTCAGGCTGGTATCGACGACCCCCACGCTGCTATCGGCGAGGAAAAAGATACCGCCCGGATTGACGAACCGGGTGTCATCGATGATGGCCTGCTGCTGGGTGGTGGTGAGGTTCTGGAGCTGCACCCCCTCGATGACGCCCATGATGCGTGTGGCGGCCTGCCCGCTGGTGAAGGGCGGCGCTCCGCTGGTGGTTGAAGGGACGAAGACCAGCACGCGGCTCAGCGAGCCCGGTGAGTTCGAGTCGGAGTCGGAAACATAGAGATTGCCGGCCGCGTCGAAGGCCAACTGGGAAGGCACCGCAAACTGGTTGGCGACGAACTGGCTGTTGCCGTTGCCGGGATTCAGCGCGGTTTGCAGGCTGACGAAATCCAGTTGCCCCAACTCGACGGCAGCGGTGAGGAGGCCGCCTCCGCTGGCGACATCGGCGGCTTTGAACTCGAGCACGCGGCGGTTGCCGGAGTCGGTGACCCAGAGGTTTCCGCCGCTATCGAAGGCAAGGGCGGCGAGCAGCACGCCCGAGCCGGTGGACAGAGCCAGGCCCTGGGCAGTGGGCGATCCGCTGGGATAGTCCGCCGTTTTCGATTTCAGCGACGGTTGGCCGATGTACAAATCCGGCGTGGGATACGATCCCGTTTGGGCGTACTGCGTAAAGGGCGCCTTATAGCGCAGGATGCGGTTGTTGCCGCTGTCGGCGACGTAGAGGTCGCCATTATAAACCGCCAGGCCGGTGGGATATGACAAGCCGGTGGTGAAGGTGGTGCTCGGGCCGGACGGCGTAGTCGTGTACTGATCCGGCTGCCCAATTACCAGGTCGGCTGTCTGCCCGTTGGTGAACGCGGTCGCGCTCTTCCATGCCAGGACGCGGTTGTTCAGCGTGTCGGCCACATAGATCATGGGTGGTGTGGCGGCGGTATCCAGGGCGAGGCCATTCGGGCTCCACAACTCGCGGCCCTCAACCAGGTTGGGGTGGGAGGTCTTCGGAATCAGTAACGGCTGGCCGATCTGGCGCGACGGGCTGCTATTGAGCGTGACCGACGCCGACAGCGCATCGGGCGCCATAGCGAACAGAAGGAACAAGATGGAAAAGGCAAAACATGTATGTCTCATTGATCTCTCCTGGCAGGCGCGGACACGGACGTACGCTCTTTAAGAGGATACCAGACTGGCCCGCGGGGTTGAATGCGAGCTGGTACTGGGCTCTTGGTAACACTCGGCCCATGATTCGGAGGGACACGCCACGGCTTACCCTTCTTCTCAGCGCGCTCCGCTGTCCGCATGCGTAACGGTCATTCCGCCTGCCGCAGTCGCGCTAGAGTGAAATAGCCATGTTGCGCATGTTAGAGGAGATACGGCAGCAGCCCGTTGCGCTGGCGCACGCGATCAAAGCGGGCATTCCCGGCGCGCGGCGATTCCAGCGGCTGGTGGAAGCCAAGCGCCCGCGGCTGGTGGTGCTGGTGGCGCGCGGGACTTCCGACAACGCCGCTTTGTTTGGGCGGTATCTGCTGGAGATCACGGCGGGGATTCCGGTTTCCCTGGCGGCGCCGTCGATCGCCACGCTCTACCGCGCGAAGGTGGATTATCGCGACACGCTGGTGGTGGCCCTATCGCAATCGGGCGAATCCACCGATACGAATATGGTGCTCGAATGGGCGCGGGCGCGTGGCGCGCTGACCTTGGGCATCACCAACGAGCGGGCGAGCACGCTGGCGCGCCTAGCGGAGCATGTGTGGCTGGTGCGAGCCGGCAAGGAAAGGAGCGTAGCCGCCACCAAGACCTACACCGGACAGATGATTCTGCTGTACCTGCTGGCCTACGCGTTGGGCGGGCGCATCCGCCTGGCCGACTTGGAGCGCCTGCCGGAAATGGTGGAGGACGCGCTTGGCCTGGAAGCGCAGGTGGCCGAGCTGGCGTCGCGCTACCGCTTTGTGAACCGCGCGGTGGTGGTAGGGCGCGGGCTGAATTATGCGAATGCGTTCGAATTCGCGCTGAAGCTGATGGAGACTTGCTACGTGGTGGCTGAGCGGTTTTCGTCGGCCGATTTTCTGCACGGCCCCATCGCGCTGGCCGAGCCCGGTTTACCGGTGTTCGCCTTCGCACCGTCCGGCGTGACGTGGCCTTCGATCGGCCAGACGCTGGACAAGCTGCGGGGGATGCGCGCCGAGGTCCTGGCCATTACCGATCCCGCCAACCGCGAAGTCGAGGCCCGCGCCAGTCGCGTGATTCGCCTCCAGCATCGGATTCCGGAAGCGCTGACGCCCATACCCTACATCGTTCCCGCCCAAGTGTTCGCAGCGTGTCTGGCGGTCGAAAAAGGTCTTGACCCGGACCGCCCGCGGACGCTGAGCAAAGTGACGCGAACTCTCTAAGGAGGGTAAGTGGGCCACCTTGCGGTTGCGCCTCGATCCGGGCGGGAATACACCTGCGGGCGTCAGTAGACGATTGGCAACTAATGACGTGAGCGGCGTGTAAGGTGATCGATCTTGCCTCGGGGTTCGTTCTGCCAGATTCCCGGACGCGAGCCGACTTCCCGGTCCTACTCTGGGCGCACTTGAACGCTTGGCGGCAACACCAGCCTGACGCTCCGTGAGCGGCGTTTGAGAGGAGTGATCCGTTCCAGCTTGGCAGACTCATCAGAATGAGGAGCGCCGAAGACCTTTGCCAGCAAGGGGTGCCTTTCGATTCCACCTACTCCACCCAAACCGTCACCGCATTGCTGGCATAACCTCCAGGTGCAACCACCACGAGCGGCACTTGGCCGGTAATCGTCGAAACGTCCGGCACGCGCGCGTTAATCTGCCACAATCCAACGTAACCCGGAGCCAGGCCGCTGAATTCGACGGCAGCCTCTTCGTCGCCAATAAACACGCGGGGATTTGCGACGGTCTCAGCCAGGGGCGACACGGGCGCAGGAGAGCCATCCGCCACCGTTTGCGTCAGCGGCCCGGCGCCCGTGGCGAAGATCTGGATCACTTCGTTGCGCGCCGCGCGCACTGTCGTGCTGGTGACCTGATTACCGGAAGTCAGGACGGCGCCCGGCCGATTCGTGTCGAAAAAGTCCGTCACGAAAATGCCGGGAGCCGAGGCAACCACCGGCACAGTCGCGGTGACCACCTGCTGGCCCGGCACGCTGATGGCGACCTGTGCCGTCCCGACAGCGGTCCCGTCGGGAACCTGAAAGTTGATTTGTCCCGGCCACACGCCCATCAGCGGCGAGGCCACGCCGTTCACGGTCACCTGAACGCCGCCCAATTGGGTAGGCAGCGGCATTGAGGTGGCGAGGGTCGGGGAAGCGCCCGGGAATTCGCCGAAAACAGTGGCCAGCGCCCCTGGAGAAACCGGCGCGCCGAAGTTGGCCGCGCTGACGATTGCGGGAGACCCACTGACCGCCTGTGGCGGCTGATACTGTTCCGGCCAGATCATGGCGGCGCGCAGGTAGGGATCGTGGCGCGCGAAGTAGTCTGCCGAGGACACAGGCACGAGCCAATTGGGGAGAAGCGCGTTTCCCGCGAAGCCGTAATAACCCGGGAAATATTTGGTCCCGCAATAGACGACGAGTCCGGAGTTGATAAGGTAAAGATCGACCACATTCCCGAACGACGTCACGGCGCCGCCGGTGGGACCGCCGATCAACGGCACTCCCAGTTCTCCTGCCAGTCCGGCTGCGGCCATGACGCCCGAGGAAAAGGTCCCCTGCCCGATGATCGCGGTGACCTTTGCGCGCAACTCCGCGTTGGTGGCCAGCGTGTCCAGCATCGGCTGAAACACGTTGCTGCTGCCACCGCCGTTGTTGCGGACGTCCACCACGATGCGACTGACCGCGTTCTGCGCGATGAAGGCAAGCACCTGGTTCAGAAAATCGGCGAAGCTCAGGCCCGGCATCTCCGCGCATTGGTTGTAGGCAAGGTAAAGCGTTTGGGTGGTGGGCAGGTATTGATACCAGTAGGCGAGGTTGGTGTTCTGCCGCCAGAGGGGAACGAAGCCGCTGCTCGGGTCAGGTGCCTGAACGAAGCTCGCGGAGGCAAGCGAGACCTGGAGTTGGAACTGAGCGCCGGACAAGTCCTGTAACGTGTAGGTCACCGGCGCCGGTCCCGAAGTGACGCCCAGATAGGCGAGAACCTGGGGAATAGCAATGAAGTGAACCCCTGGGCTGAGACACGAAGTTAAGGGGGTTATCGCCGTTCGCTGAAAAAGCATTGCACGGCGGGGTTGATGTCGTCCACTCTGGTTGTACCTGAGCGGAGGATAGGGCAA
>Ga0181529_10000619_pt1 | contig 50923 bp, 47 predicted proteins | sample PEATcosm2014_Bin_36_FD_119763 | JGI IMG/M metagenome (GOLD analysis project Ga0181529, IMG submission 119763) | Peatland microbial communities from MTU Mesocosm Facility, Houghton, MI, USA - PEATcosm2014_Bin10_30_metaG | ecosystem: Environmental > Terrestrial > Soil > Wetlands > Peat | place...
GTGCTATAGCTGAAGCGGAAAGGACATATGCCGGCCACTGCCATCGCTCCCGACTTCCCAGCGCCACGCCCCAATCCATGCCGCCCCATCGAAATCAGGCAAAACAACGAAACCCAATCTGGCGCCTTACGCACAGAAAAGAAGCCGCTTACGCCTCCGGGCACGAACCCAATGGCCCCCGCGTCCCCATCCCAGCCCCCGCACTGGATAACTTCATGATGGCGCATCACTCCCATCCCCGGGACGCGCGGGACAGGCCCGCCAACGTTCCCCGCCGAATCATCTGTGTTACTCTGAAACTTCCACGTGTGCCAGCGCGTGTCAGCGAAAGCCTTGTTATCCGGACGTATCCGCTGAAAGAGGCCGACCTCGTCGTCAACTTCTTTACGCGGGATCGGGGTAAGCTGCGGGGTGTGGCCAAGCGGGCGCGGCGTCCCAAAAGTCTCTTCGGGGCGGGGCTGGAGCGGTTATCGCACGTGCAGATGGCGTATTTCCAGAGTGAAGCTCGCGAACTGGTCAACCTGGATTCCTGCGAATTGATCCAATCCCAATTCGGGCTGGCTTCCGACTACCGGGCGAGCATAGCGTTGGATTATTTTGCAGAGGTTACCGACCAGTTGCTGCCGTCGGAAGAGCCTGGCGAGAAGTTTTTCCGGCTGCTGCTGGCCGTTCTCGAGGCGTTGCGGAACAATACGGCCGCCGGACCGTGGTGCGCGGTCACCTATTTTTCCTTATGGGCGGCGCGGCTTTCGGGATGGTTGCCCGATTTGGATGTTTGCCTGGGCTGCGGAAGTTTGCTGGACGATCCGGAAGCCCCGGAGCGCGCGTTCTTTAGCCGGGAACGGGCCGGATTGATGTGCGGCCACTGCCGGCGAACGATGGGCGCGGGAAGTTCGTGGGAATTGAGCGCGGAATCGCGGGCCATCGCGCGGGATATCGTCAGGTTGCCCGTGGCCAAAGTGGCGGCTGGAAGTTGGACACAGTCCACAGCGGCGGACTTGCGGCGGTTTTTGGTGCAGCAGATCGAATCGCACGTGGAACGGAAGTTGATTACGGTTTCCCAGTTGGAAGCCGAGTGAATAGCGGCATGCAATCCTTTCAAGACATCATCTTCAAGCTGAAACAATACTGGGCGGAGCGGGGATGCATTATCCAGGAGCCGTACGACGTGGAAGTGGGCGCGGGCACGATGTGTCCGGAAACGTTCCTTCGCGTGCTTGGCCCCGAACTGTACCGCGTGGCGTATGTGCAACCCAGCCGGCGGCCGGCGGACGGGCGATACGGGGACAATCCCAACCGCCTGTTTAAACACTCCCAATTCCAGGTGATTCTGAAGCCGTCGCCCGACGACATCATCGAACAATACCTGGGCAGCCTGGAAGCCATAGGGATCGACCTCAAGCAGCACGATATCAAGTTCGAGGAAGACAACTGGGAAGCGCCGACCCTGGGCGCCTGGGGCATCGGCTGGCAGGTGATGCTGGACGGCCTGGAGATTTCGCAGTTCACCTACTTCCAGCAGTGCGGCGGCATCGACCTGGACCTGGTCCCGGCCGAGCTGACCTACGGGTTGGAACGGTTGACGGCGTTTCTGCAGATGCGCGACAGCGTTTACGACATCGAGTGGGCCAAAGGGTTTACGTATGGCGATGTGCGGCATCGCGACGAGTTGCAATACTCGGTGTACAACTTCGAAATAGCCGATATCAAGACGCTGTGGAAGCTGTTCGACCTGCACGAGGGCGAAGCCACGCGGCTGCTGAATTTGTACGATCCGAAGTCTCCCGAGAAGAAACGGTTCCCGCTGCTACCAACTTACGATCACGTGCTCAAGTGCTCCAACCTGTTTAATACGCTGGACGCCCGCGGGGCCATCAGCGTCACCGAAAGGGTGGGTGTGATTCAGCGCGTGCGCAAGATGGCGGTGGGGGTGGCACAGGCCTGGGCCAATCAGAGCCTGGACGCGCCGGCGCCCGAAATGCCGGCCCGGGAAGCGGCCGCGGAGGTGGCGGAATGAGCCTGCCCTTTCTGCTGGAAATCGGCACCGAAGAGATTCCCGATTGGATGATCAAGAGCGCGCTGGAAGATCTGCGCGCCGGTTTTGTGAAGCTGGGCATTCCGCACGAATCGGTGCAGGTGGACGCGACCCCGCGGCGGCTGGTGCTGCGCGCATTCGGTCTGCCGGAACGCCAGGCGGATAGCCAAGAGCGCGTGCAGGGGCCGTCCAAGAGCGCCCCGCCGCAGGCGGTCGAAGGATTCGCGCGCAAGCAGGGCGTGGCGCCCGCAGACCTGGCCATCGAGACTACGCCCAAGGGCGAATACTACGTCTTCCACAAGAAGGTGGCGGGACGCGCTACGAAGGACATTCTGGCGGCCGCGCTGCCGGGGATCGTGCTGGGGATTTACTTCCCCAAGACGATGTACTGGACGGGCAAAGGCGGTCCGCGGTTCATCCGGCCGATCCGCTGGCTGGTGGCGCTGCTGGGCGACGAGACGGTACCGTTCGAAATCGGCGGGGTGCGATCGGGAAATCTGTCGTCGGGGCACCGGCGGCTGGGCTCGAGCGAAATCGTGGTAACTTGCGAGGACTACGAACAGCGGCTGCGGGACCATTGCGTGATTCTCTCGGCGGACGAGCGGCGGCAGAGGATCTTGGACGGGATGAGCCGCGACGGTGACGGAGCGGTGGGCCACGTCAAGGTGGATGCGGCGCTGCTCGAAACGCTGGTCTACCTGACGGAGTATCCCACGCCCATCGAAGGCTCCTTCGATCCGCAATTCCTGGAGCTGCCGGCGGAAGTGCTGGTCACTGTCATGCGGCACCATCAGCGGTATTTCTCGGTGGAGGATGCCGAGGGTAAACTGCTACCGAAGTTCGTCGCGGTGATGAATATCGGCTCCGATCCCGAGGGGTTTGTGCGCCGCGGGAATGAGCGGGTGCTGCGCGCGCGGTTCACGGATGCGCGGTTTTTCTGGGATTCGGATCAGAAGAAGAAGCTGGCGGATCGCCGGTCGGACTTGGGCAGCGTGACGTTTCAAGCCAAACTGGGGTCGTATCGCGACAAGGCCAAGCGCATGAAGCTCCTGGTGAAGGAACTGGGCGGCAAGGCTTCGGCGGTGCGCGCGGCGGACCTGTGCAAGTGCGATCTAACCACCGAACTGGTGAAGGAGTTTCCCGAATTGCAGGGGGCCGTGGGCGGCTTGTACGCGCGGGTTCAGGGTGAAAAGGCCGACGTCTGGCAGGCCATCTACGACCACTACAAACCGGTCAGCATGGAAGATTCCATCCCGCGCAATTCGGCGGGACGAATTGTGGCGTTGGCCGATAAATTGGACACGCTACGCGGCTGTTTCCGCGTGGGACTGATCCCCACCGGATCGAGGGATCCGTTTGCGCTGCGGCGCGCGGCGCAGGGCGTGGTCAAGATTCTGGTGGAAGGCAAGATGGAGCTGCCGCTGCTCGATCTGCTGGAGGGCAACGCGGAGTTGATCGCGTTTTTCCAGGAGCGCGTGCGGTTCTATTTCAAGGACGTTCGGGGATTCCAGTACGACGAAGTGAATGCCGCCATGGCGGCGGGATGGAGCAACCTGGTGGACCTGGAGTCGCGGCTGCTGCGCATTCGGGGACTGCGGTCGTCGCCCGATTTCGAGCCGCTGGCGGCCAGTTTCAAACGCATCCGCAACATTCTGGAACAGGCCAAATTCGAGGGATCGGCGGGCTTCCGCGAGGACCTGCTGGAAGAGGAACCGGAGAAGGAGCTGTATCGCGAGTACTCGAGCATCGCCGGACAGCCGATCGAGAACGTGATCTCGGTACTGCGTCCGAAGGTGGATCTGTTTTTCGACAAGGTGCTGGTGAACGCGCCCAATGAGGACGTTCGCCAGAACCGGCTGCAATTACTGTTCGAACTGCGGAGAGAGTTCTCCAAAGTCGCGGACTTTTCGGAAATTGTAACTACATCATAGGAGCGAAGAATGAGCAAATATGTCTACTCGTTCGGCAATGGAACGGCCGACGGCGACGGAAAAATGAAAGATACGCTTGGCGGCAAGGGCGCCGGGCTGGCCGAAATGTGCCGGGCCCAGTTGCCGGTGCCGCCCGGCTTCACCATCTCGACCCAGGTTTGCAACATTTACTTCGAGGCCGGCAATGCCGTACCGAAGGAAATCCACCAGGAAATGCTGGCTGCGCTGGCCGTGCTCGAAGAGCGCATGGGACAGAAGCTGGGCGACGTGGACAACCCGCTGCTGGTCAGTGTCCGCTCGGGCGCCAAGTTCTCGATGCCGGGCATGATGGACACCATCCTCAACCTGGGACTCAACGATAAGACGGTGAAGACGCTGGCCACCAAGAGCGACAACCCGCGCTTCGCCTACGATTGCTACCGGCGGTTCATCCAGATGTACGGCAACGTGGTGCTGGAAGTTTCGAAGCACGATTTCGACACCGTGTTCGACGGCCAGAAGAAGAAAGCCAAGGCCAAGCTGGATACCGAATTGACGGCCGAAGATCTGCAGCAGGTGATCGAGGGCTACAAGGCGCTGGTACAGAAGAAGACCGGCAAGCCGTTCCCGCAGGACGCCCTGATTCAGTTGCAGGGCGCGCGCGATGCGGTGTTCCGTTCCTGGTTCAACGACCGCGCCAAGTACTACCGCAAGATGAACGCCATCCCCGACGACCTGGGCACCGCGGTCAACGTGCAGGCCATGGTATTCGGCAACCTGGGTGTGACCTCGGCCACGGGCGTGGGCTTCACCCGCAACCCGGCGACCGGCGAAAACGTGTTCTACGGCGAGTTCCTGGAGAACGCACAGGGCGAAGACGTGGTGGCCGGCATTCGCACGCCGCACCCGATTTCCGAACTGGACAAGTGGAACCCGGCGGTTTACAAGCAGCTTCGCGAGATCACCTCGCAGCTCGAAAAGCACTATCGCGACATCCAGGACTTCGAGTACACCATTCAGGACGGCAAGTTGTACATGCTGCAGACCCGCAACGGTAAGCGCACGGGTCCGGCGGCGGTCCGCATCGCGGTGGAAATGGTGGGCGAAGGCCTGATCGATAAGAAGGAAGCCGTTTTGCGCGTGGATCCGCAGCAGCTCGACCAGTTGCTGCACCCGGTGCTCGATCCGGCGTCGAAGAAGACGCTGACGAAGCTGGCGGTGGGTCTGCCGGCATCGCCCGGCGCCGCGGTTGGCACCATCGTATTCACGGCGGATGAGGCCGTGATCGCATCCGAGAAATCGCCCGTAGTGCTGGTCCGCAAAGAGACCGTGCCGGACGACATCCACGGGATGGAAGTGGCCAAGGGCATTCTGACCTCGCGCGGCGGCATGACCAGCCACGCGGCGGTGGTTTGCCGCGGCATGGGTACGCCCTGCGTGGCCGGCGCCGAAGGCGTGGATGTCAACGAGCACAAGAAGACCGTCACGGTGAAGGTGGGCGGCAAGACGGTGGTTCTGAAGGAAGGCGACTGGCTGTCGCTGGACGGGTCCACGGGCGAAGTGTTTGCGGGCAAGGCCAACACGTTGGACGCCGATCCGAAGTCGGGCGTGCTGGCGAGCTTCATGAGCTGGGCCGACGAATTCCGCGGCAAGTTCGGCATCCGCGCCAACGCGGACATTCCGCGCGACGCCAAGGCCGCCCGCAAGTTCGGCGCCGAGGGCATCGGGCTGTGCCGTACCGAGCACATGTTCTTCGCCGAGGACCGCATCGAACACATGCAGGCCATGATTCTGGCGGACGACGAGAAGACGCGGCGCAAGGCGCTGGCCAAGCTGCTGCCGTTCCAGCGCAGGGATTTCGCCGGGTTGTTCGAAGCCATGGACGGATTGCCAGTAGTGATCCGCACGCTCGATCCTCCGCTGCACGAGTTCCTGCCCAAGCGCGAAGAGCTGATGGTGGACGTGGCGCTGCTTCCCTACGCCGACATCAAGAAGAAGAAGGAACTGGTGGAGAAGTACAAGGGATTCGGCGCCGAGGTGAAGACGCTCAAGACGGTGATCCCCGCGCTGCTGCACCGCGTGGAAGAACTGCATGAGTTCAACCCCATGCTGGGCCTGCGCGGCTGCCGCCTGGGCATCACGTATCCCGAGATCACCGAGATGCAGGCGCGCGCCATTTTCGAGGCTGTTGTGCAGGTGGCCAAGAAGGGCAAGAAGGTGATTCCGGAAGTGATGATTCCGCTGATCGGCGGGGTCAAGGAATTCGAAAACCAGAAGGCCATTGTGGTCAAGGTGGCCGAGGAAGTGCTGGCCAAGGCGGGGATGAAGAACCAGAAGTACATGGTCGGCACGATGATCGAAATTCCGCGCGCGGCGCTGACGGCGGGCGATGTGGCCAAGGAAGCGGATTTCTTCAGCTTCGGCACCAACGACCTGACGCAGACCACCATGGGCCTGTCGCGCGACGACTACACGAAGTTCCAGAAGGTCTACCAGGATCGCAAGATTTTCGACAACGATCCGTTCGCCGTTCTGGACCAGGTAGGCGTAGGCCGGCTGGTGAAGCTGGCGGTGGAGGAAGGCCGCAAGGCGAATCCGAAACTGGAAGTAGGGATCTGCGGCGAGCACGGCGGCGAGCCGAGTTCGGTGCAGTTCTGCTACCGCGTGGGCATGGACTACGTTTCGTGCTCCCCGTACCGTGTGCCGATCGCGCGTTTGGCGGCGGCGCAAGCGGCGATCACCGGCGACACGTCGGAGACGCAGCGCACAGCGTAGGTTCAAGTAGTCCGAGTAGTTTGAGGGCCGGGGCGGAAACGCTCCGGCCTTTTTTGTGTCCGCCGTGGGAGCCGCCCAGCCCCGTGGTATGGTGATCGTGGAAGGTGGCTCTTGCCGATGCAACCGAAGACGCATCTCACGCCGGAGCAGTAGCTGGAGATCGAGCGCAAGGCGGAGTTCAAGATCGAATACTACCAGGGCGAGATGTTTCCCATGGGCGGGGCCTTCGGGATGGCGGAGGCGAAGGATGCTCACAACCTGCTGGTCGCGAATGTGATAGCCGCCCTTCATCAGAGCTTTCGCTCCCAGCCTTGCCGCGTCTATCCAAGCGATATGCGCGTGCGGGTGGGCGCGACGGGGCTCTACACGTATCCCGGAAGTTCGAACTCTACCGGTCGATCGAGTCGCCAGGCGAGTATCTGCTGGTTTGCTCGGACCGGGTCCAAGCGGACCTCTACACACGGCAGCCGGATGGCAGGTGGCTTCTCACGTCGGCAAGTGGGGTGGAGGCGTCGCTGGACCTGCAATCGGTCGGTTGCCGGATCGGCCTGGGCGATTTATACGAGAAGGTGGACCTGAGTCCCGCGCCCGGACGCGTAACGAGCGGCTTCAGCGCTTGACCATGGTGGCGACACGGGCCTGAAAGGCGGGTAGCACCTCGGGACCGGCGGCTTCCATGTGCTTCATGAAGGCATTGCCCACTTTTTCCAGATTGTGGAATGCCTTGGGGTTCTGAAAAGATTCGCGCAGAGCGGGGAGTAGCTGACGCATACGCTCCCATACGAAGAGCAATTCGGGGTTGGTTTCGAAAAACAGGTCCTGATTGAGGACGCCGGAAGTCACGAACGCGGCGGCCATGTCCCAGTAGCTGGCCACCATGCGCATGAAGGCGTTCTCCTGGCTTTCGGGAGGAGCCAGTTTCATCATCTCCTCGATGGTCGTAGGGGCGAAATTCTGGGCAAACCAGGCGCGCGCCTGGCGGAGTTTGTCTTCGCGCCGCAGTTCGTAGAGGCGCAGACAGAGATTGGCATCGTCGTAAGTCGCTTGAGTGGGCATGGGGGAATTATAGGGGTTGCGGGACACTGCCATCAAGACACAAACCGAGTTTCCACCTGCGGGGGCAAATGGAAACTCGGTGTTGAAGGAGGATCGGAGCGGCAAAACCGCCCCAATACTTGACCTAGACTCTGTTGCGCCGCTTGCGGCCGATGACGCCAAGACCGACGAGCGCACCGCCCATCAAGAACATAGTAGACGGCTCAGGGCCAAAGGTGTCGGCCTCAGTGAAAGTGTTGCTGTTATTCAGGACACCGCCGCTTGTGTACGTGTACACATCAGTGATGAGGGACGTCGAAGCGGAAAGCCCCGTGATACCAGCGAGAGGAGCAGCAGAGCCTACTCCGGCGTTATCGGTATAGACTACATTGCCAGAAGCGCCGCCACTCAAGGTGGCACTGAGCGAGGCAGTGGCTACACCTGCCTGCTGAATTGCGTCGGTCGCCGAGGTGATTTTCTGATAAGTCGGATCCGTCACAAACGCGGTCTGATCGATCGTGACGTTATAGCTAGCGGTATAGGGAATCGTAAAGTCGCCGTTTTGAAAATTCAGGGCGATATACGAAACACTGCCGACAGTGGCTACCGAAAACAACAGCGAAGTAGCTGTGGAAACGCTTCCGGGAGTGAAATTCGTGAATTCCAGGCCTGCGACTTCGCACGCGAACCCCGACGTGGTCCACGTTGCGTAAGAGATGTTACTGCTCGAGCAAGTCGATAGAGCGTTGGCACTGGCAAGGAACGGCACCAGCACGAGAGACATAATCAGTACAAGCTTTCTCATTTTTCCTCCTAATCCTCCTTAAACACACAACACCGTCGGGAACCCATCCGACCTCGCTACGACATTCCCCGTGGTGTCTTGTGTACCGTTTTATCGTACCAGCTTAGCCCCTGAAGTCAACGAAAAATCTACTAAAAAGCACAGTTTTTGGTACTAACGAGACCCTTGCGGAAGTACTAGGACCGTCCGCTCAGCAGGCGAGGTCTTCGCGGCCGATCCGGAAGCCGTTGAGGTTCCCCAAAATGGTCAGGGCGATCTGTTTGGGGTCGAAGAACGTCTGGGCGATTCGCTGAACGGACTCAACATCTACGGATTCAATGCTTTCCACTAGTTCATCAAGGGTAAAAAAGCGCTGAAAGTACATCTCCTGGCGGGCCAGATTCGACATGCGGCTCGAGGTGGATTCCAGGCTCAGCATGAGCGAGCCTTTGAGGTGGTCCTTAGCGCGGCGAAGCTCCTCGGGAGAGATAGAATTCTGTTTGAGTTGTCGAAATTCGTTCATTATCGACTGAACTACTTTACGCGCTGATTCTATTGAGGTTCCTGCATAAATCGAGAGGCAGCCGGTATCCCGGTAGGGGCTCAGTTCGCTGAATACGGCATAGGCCAGACCCTGCCGTTCGCGGATGTTCTGGAACAGGCGCGAGCTCATGCCGCCGCCCAGCAGAGTGTTGAGCACGTAACAGGCGAAGCGCTGGTGATGGGGGAGCGGGTAGGACGGCACTCCCAGGCACAGATGCACCTGTTCCAGTTCCTTTTTGCTGCGTAAGGCGATGCGGGCGTGCGTACTAGGGACATCACCGGGGGTTGAGGGCGGGGCTGGCGGTAGATCGGAGAAGTACCGGCGGACGAGATCCACCACGCGGTCGTGGGTTAAGTTTCCGGCGGCGGTGACAACCAGGTTGGGCGACGAATACACGGCGCTGTAATAGCTGCGAACCATCTGCGAATCGAAGCGGCGGACAGTCTCGCGGGTACCCAGGATCGGCTTGCCGAGAGAGTGGTCTTTCCAAAAATTCGAGGAAAAAATCTCATGGACGAGATAGTCGGGACTATCGGCCTCCATTTTGATCTCCTCGAGGATCACACCTTTTTCCTTCTCGATGTCCTCTTCCGCGAATCGGGGGTGGAGGGTAAGGTCGGCCAGAACGTCGAAGGCCTGCGAGAGGTGCTCGTCGAGGACCTTAGTGTTGAAGCAGACCAGTTCCTTGGCGGTGAAGGCATCGAGGTTGCCGCCGATGGAGTCCACGGAGCGGGCAATGTCTTCAGCCGAGCGGCTGGTGGTGCCCTTGAAGAGCATGTGCTCGATGAAGTGGGAGATGCCGTTCTGCTCGGGGGTTTCGTCGCGGGACCCGGAGTTGATCCACACACCCACGGATACCGAGCGCACGTGGGGCATGGTTTCGGTGATCACGCGGACCCCGTTCGAAAGCGTGGTCATATCGATATCCCGAAGGGGACTGGCGGTGGATGTCATTGTAGAAGGTAGGGAACAGCTCCTACATCTTTTGTAGCACTGTTTCCATAACACCGTTTGGATGGCGGCGGTCCGGTACACTGGAAACTGAATGGCGGAAGCGCTCATCGGGATGGAATTGGGGGAACTGCGGGAAGTGCTGGGAGCCGGGGAGCCGCCGTACCGCGCCAAGCAGATTTACGACGCGATCTATCGCGGCGGGAGCATGGCGGCGCTGCCGGCGCGAATGCGCGAAGAACTGGCCAGACGGTACACGTTGGGGCTGCCGGAGGTGGCGCATCGTTATGGATCGGCGGATGGGACCGCGCGCTACCTGTTGCGGCTGGAAGACGGGCGGACGGTGGAAGCGGTGCTCATGCCGGAAGGCGAGCGCCACACCATTTGTATATCCAGCCAGGTAGGCTGTCCGGTGGATTGCAAATTCTGCATGACGGCGCTGCTGGGCCTGGAGCGCAACCTGACGGCGGGCGAGATTGTAGGCCAGGTGTTGACGGTGGCGCGCGACAACCGGCTGCGGCAGGACGGCGGGCGGCTGAACATCGTGATCATGGGACAGGGCGAGCCGCTGTTGAACCTGGCGAACGTGGTGAAGGCCACGCGTATTCTGCTCGATCCGGGCGGCTTCGCGCTTTCGCCGCGGCGCATTACACTTTCCACGGCGGGGATCGTGCCGGCCATCGCGAAACTCGGGGCGGAGGCGGTGCGGCCGAAACTGGCGATCTCGCTAAACGCGTCGAACGAAGAATCGCGGCGGGAACTGATGCCCATCACCCGCAAGTATCATCTAATAGACCTGATGGATGCGTGCCGCGCGTATCCGCTGCGGCCATGGGAGAAACTGACCTTCGAATACGTGTTACTGAGGGGCGTCAACGATTCCGACGCGGATGCGCGGCGGGTGGTGAAGTTGCTCGCAAACCTGAACTGCAAGGTCAACCTGATCGCGCTGAATCCGGGGCCGGAGATTCCCTTCTCGACTCCGGATGCGGAACGCGTGGCCAGCTTCCAGCAGATTGTGCGGCGGGGCATGCCGTGCTTCATCCGCAAGCCGCGAGGACTGGATATCTATGCGGCGTGCGGGCAGTTGAAGCGGAGCACGGCGGGAGAGCCGCTGGCGCCTCCGCCGGGCACCGTCTGAAGTGAGTGCCGCACGGTCCGCCCAATATCGAAAACCGCGCGTCTTATGTGGGGTTCAAGTCCGTGCGTAACCCAAATAAAACATCGGCGCTGAAAAACGTTTTCTTATTGGCGCGTTCAAAGAACTGTAACCGCTGCCGTAGGAAGCTGAACCCAGATGGGGGAAGCGATGAGAGATGGCAGCGTACACTTTCTGTGGCGGAATCCGCAGTTAGCGCAAGGGTTTGAGACCGGGGTCTGTTTGCACGGGCATACCCTGCACTCGGAGGAATGCCTCGACTTTCTGCCGCGATATCTGCACCTGGTTCCGGGCATATCTCAAGCGGTGCGCAGATATCAACGGAAGGGCACGGATTTCGCGCGCGCTTACTGGACTCCGCCTCTCACGCCGGCATCGGCGCTGGCATTGGAACGGGAGCAAATCGCGGGACTGGGCCTGCGGCCCATCGTGTCGCTCACCGATCATGACAACCTGGAAGCCGGCCTGGCGCTGCAAGTGACCGCGGACCGGCGGCGCGTTCCTATCTCTGTGGAATGGACCGTGCCCTACCAAGGCTCGATCTTCCACCTGGGGATTCACAACTTGCCTCCGCGCAATGCCCGCCGTTGGATGCAGACGATGACGGCCTACACATCTTCGCCGGATGAGGGGCAGCTTCCCGAGTTGCTGAAGGCGCTGGCGGATATCCCGGAAATGCTGGTCGTACTGAACCATCCCTTCTGGCTGGAAGAGGGCGTGAGCGAAGCCGCCCATCCGCCGGCGCTGGGACGATTGCTAGGCGAATGCGGCCGGTGGATTCACGCCTTCGAACTGAATGGCACGCGTCCGTGGAGAGAGAACGCCGACACCCTGGAACTGGCGCACGCCCATTCGCACCCGCTGATTTCGGGCGGCGACCGGCACGCGTGCGAACCGGCGGCCTGCCTCAACCTGACGAATGCGGCGACGTTCGCGGAGTTTGCCGCCGAGGTTCGCGCGGGCGAGAGTACGGTGGTATTTCTCACGCAATATCGCGAGAACATGGCGATGCGCATTCTGGAAGCCAGTTGGGACATTTTGCGGCCGTATCCCGAATATCCGGGGCGGGAGCGCTGGACCGACCGGGTCTTCTATCGCGGCGAGGATGGCGTGGCGCGGCCGCTATCCAAGATCTGGGAGCGCGGTGCGCCGTGGATGGCGCGGGCCGCGGCGGGCATTGTCGAACTGGCGGCGACCACCAAACTGCGCCAGGCCGTTCGCCTGCTTTCGATGCGCCGCGGAGAGATTCTACCGTGACGTGGCGGCGGCGGCTGGCCGCGTTTTCCCTGAAAGGCGTCTCTCGCGAAACCATGACTCTGAGCGTCGCGTTGGCGGTGCTGCTGGGCGTTTTCCCGGTCTACGGGTGTCCCACGCTGCTGTGCGCGGCCGCCGCCGTGGTCCTCCGATTGAACCTGCCGGCGATGCAATTGGTGAACCTGCTGACGTCGCCGCTACAATTGGCGCTGCTGATTCCGTTCGGCCGCCTGGGGAGGCGATTGCTCCACGTGCCGGTTTCCGCCGCGCTCCATCAGAGCGTGTGGCAACTGGCGGCGCGTCTGGGAACCGCCGCGATCCATGCAGTGACGGGCTGGTGTTGCGTAGCGGCGCCGCTCGGACTAGTCTTGTTCCTGACGCTGCGAGCGGTAGCGCGCCGGACCAAATCGAACGGAGTGCAAATCGCATAATGGCGGGATTTCCCGAAGGCTTTTTGTGGGGCGCGGCCACCGCGGCGCACCAGGTGGAAGGCAACAACCTCAACAGCGATCTGTGGGTGTTGGAGCATGTCAAGCCGACGCTCTTCGTGGAGCCCTCGCTGGACGCCTGCGATCACTACAGCCGCTTCGCTAAAGACATCCGGCTACTGGCGTCGCTAGGTCTGAATACTTACCGCTTTTCCATCGAATGGGCGCGCATCGAACCGGAGCGCGGCTGCTTTTCGCGCGCGGTGCTGGACCACTACCGCCGCGTTCTGGCGGCCTGCCACGAGACCGATGTCACTCCCATGGTGACGCTCTACCATTTCAGTTCGCCGCGCTGGTTCGCGGGATTGGGAGGCTGGGAAAACCCATTGGCCGGCGACCTGTTCGTGCGCTACGCGGAACGCGCGTCGCGCCACCTGGGCGATTTGATCTCGTATGCCACCACCTTCAACGAACCGAATCTTCCGATGCTGCTCGGCTGGGTGGCCGATCTGGGAGTGTCGCTGCTGACGGTGCGGTCCATGCGGAATCATGCGGCGCGGGCCATCGGGTCGGACCGCTTCGGCTGCTTCTTTCTGGGCGACGCGGAGAAATTGCAGGACCACATGATCGCGGCGCACCATCGGGCGAGGGCCGCCATGAAATCGGGCCCGCGGGCGTTCCCTGTGGGCGTCAGCCTGGCGCTGCAGGACGAACAGATGGACGGACCCAAGAGCCAGCGCGACCGCAAGCGCGCGGAAGCTTACGAGCCATGGCTCGAGGCGGCCGGCGCGAGCGACTTCCTGGGCATCCAAACCTACACCCGGCAGCGCGTGGGCAAGAGCAAGGACCTGCCGCCGGAGTCCGACGTGGAACTCACGCAGATGGGCTACGAGTTCTGGCCCGAGGCGCTGGAGGCGTGCATCCGCTACGCCGCCGGCCGGGTGCCGGTGCCCATCTACGTCACGGAAAACGGCGTGGCCACGGAAGACGACGAGCGGCGTATCGAGTACATCCGGCGCGCGCTGGCGGGGGTGGGCAATTGCCTGGCGGACGGCATCGACGTGCGCGGGTACATCCACTGGTCGCTGATGGACAATTTCGAGTGGATCATGGGTTATCGGCCGAAGTTCGGGCTGGTGGCGGTGAATCGCGAGACCCAGGAGCGCGCGGTCAAGCCCAGTGGGCGTTATCTGGGCTGGATAGCGCGGCGGAACGCCATGCCGGAGCCGGCGGGGAAATAGCCGCGGCGCGAGACGTCGCGAGAATTTCATCGAGCAATTGCGGAATCTCGTAGACCGCTTCGTTGCGCGTTGACAGTGCCCGTTCGCGGTAGCCGGGATACTGCGCGGGATCGAGCAGTTTCTCCACGGCCTTGGGAATCTCGCGGGGGCCGCGCACGGCCACTCCGACGCGGCGCTCTTCCACCCAATCGGCGTTGTAGCGCTCATGCGCCAGGGTCCAGGCGTTGCGCTGCACGATCACGGGCAGCCCTTTGGCCAGCGCCTCGCTGATGCAACCGGGGCCAGGCTTGCCGATGAAGAAATCGGCAATCTCCATGTAGCGGGGGATGTCGCGCGTGAAGCCTTCGACGAACATGGGGATGCGCGGCGTCATGGCGCGCAGCTCGGCGGCCAGGCGCTGGTGTTTGCCGCAGAGGAGGATCAACTGGACTCGACTGCGCGCGCGGTTGAGGGAGCGGGCGATCTTCACCATCTCCATGGAACCTTCGCCGCCGAAGAGCACCAACCCGGTGGGGCGGCCGGGCTGCAGGCCGAGACGCATGCGCTCGGCGGCGCGGTCGGGATTGACGGGCGCGTAGAAGCCGGGGTGCAGGATCATGCCGGAGGTGCGGAGGATGCGCGGCTCGGGGAGTCCCAGGCGGCGGGCCTGCGCGGCGGCGCGGTCCGATCCACAGATGACGTATTGGTCCTGGCGCTCGATCCAGAAGTGCGGCGGATAGTCGGCGATGTCGGTGAGGACGGTGACATAGGGCGTGCCGGGCCAGGCGCGGTCGAGGGCCTGTTTGAGGGCGCGGTTGTAATGCGGAATCAGGGAGACCACCAGGTCCGGCCGATATTGCGACCAGTGACGCTCCAGCACTTTGACCTGCGCGCCGTGAGACATGCGGATCACCAGGTGCATGAGCGGAATCAACTGCGCCGAGCCGAGCGTCCAGCCGTGGCGCAGCATGATGTTGTAGACGTCCTGAAACTGGATGCCGGTGGATTTGCGGATGAAGTCGATCGAATCCAACATTTCCTGGATGGAGAGCAACTGCACGTCCCAGGGACGATGCTGCTCGCGGATGACCTCGCTGAGCGCGTTGGCGGCAGCGCGGTGGCCGCCTCCGGAATCGATGTACACGATGGCGATTTTGGGTCTCATTGGGGTTTCTCCTCTGTCAGTGGCTCGCCGCGGTCTGTCGCACCCGTCCGGTTGAGGGGTGCCCACCTGTGGCCGGGCCGCAGGTTACCAACCTGCCCCACATAAGGCGGCTAGGGTGGAGCGCGGCGGTTCGGCCTTCCTTGGCCAGCACCAGTCCGAGTTGCGCGCGGGCATCCGACGGGGATGGCGCATTGCCTTCGGGCGGCTGGGCGAGATAGGTTCGCAGGTAGCGTTCGGCTCGCGGCAAATCGTGCGCTGTGGCCAGCAGGCGGAGGGCGGCGCGGTAGAACGGTACGGGATCGTCGGCAACTTCTCGAGCGGCGGCGGCCAGCGTGGCGTCCAGTTCGGACCACTGCGCACGGGCGGCGTGGATCTCGGCCAGGATGGAGTAGGCGTCCACGCGGCCGGGGTCGAGAGCGAGGGCCTCGCCGGCAGGCTTTTGTGCGTCGTCGAAGCGCGGCGGGGCGCTGGACAGATAGAACTCGGCGAGGGCTATGCGCGCGCGGTAACCGGGGGGCGGCACATCGGCGGCGCGGCGCAGGCACGTTTCCGCGTCGGTGGTCCGCTTGCGGAAGATCGCCAGACGAGCCTCCGCCAGCAGGCCCGCGACGGGATCGATGGTACGCAGACGGGCGGCGGTTTCCGAGGCTTTGTGCGCGTCGCCGCCGATGATTCCGGGCGCGAGCAGGTAGAACTCCATGAGGTCGCGCCAGGCCTGCCGGTCGCGCGGATCGAGCGAGAGGGCGGTGTCGAGTTCCTTGCGAAAGCGGCGCGCCAGGAGGACTTGTTGGACCATGTTGGCATGTTGCGCCATCACGCCCAGGCACTCGGCCACCTGGCGGTGGTACTTGGCGGTTCGTGCATCGAGGGCCACGGCCTTCTCGGCGAGAGCCAGCGGAGAATCGTGGTCGCCGAAAGCGTTGCGTACCTGGGACAGCAGAAAATTCGCCAACGGGTCGGCGGGGGCCTCTCGATAGCGTGCTTCCACGATGGCGCGCGCCCGTTTCCAATGGCCGGCCTCAATCAAGCGCTCGGCCTCGGTCTGAGCGGAGAGACAGGCGCAGGCGAGAAGAGCCGCGAAGGCAGTGCGAGCTATGGAAGCACTTGGCATGGCGGCGGCGGGTGACGTTCCAGTATGCGAGGCGGGGGATTACACGGCGGTGACAGGCAGTTTACGAAACGGAGTTTCAATGGAGGGCCGTGTGGCGGCCAGTCTGGTGTTGATTGGCGGTGCGGCGATTTCACAGTAACTACAGATCTTTTGGAACTAATTCGTAAATGGCTGGATCTAGTTCAATTGTGCTTACTGTTGCACGGTGGCCAGTAACGGAAATTCCTGCCGCGAGCCTCCGCAAGCCTCGGTGGAGCGGGCGTCTGGCCAGAAAGCGGGTATGAGGATTCCGACGGCGGATGTCCGTCGGCGATTCTCAATTTCCGCTGCGATTGTATTTAATTGCCCACATCGAGGGTGGGCCCCGCGGGGATGCCGTGGGGCGTCAGACCGGCCGCGACCGCGACCTGGATCAACCCCGCAAGGTTAGTCACGCCCAGTTTCTTCATCATAGTTTTCCGATAGCTTCGGATAGTACTATGTTCCAGCTTTAGAATGGTGGCGACTTCCTTGCTACTCTTACCCTCCGCCACGAGTCGTAACACTTGTAACTCGCGGGGCGAGAGCAACTCCAAAGGGCTCTTTTCGACAGTCTCCAGGGAACCGCGCTGCAGTCGTTCCACCAACCGGCTGGAAATGGCGGAGCTCAAATAGGTTCCACCTCGGGCGACGACGCGGAGCGCATTCAGAACTTCGCCAAACGACGCTTGTTTCAGGACAAAACCCCGTGCGCCGGCACGGATGGCGCCCATTACCGACCGTTCGTCGTCGTACATCGAGAGGATGACGACCTTGATGCTAGGGAATTGCTTTGCCAATTGAACTGTGGCTTCGATACCGTTAACTCCGGGCAGGCTGATATCCATCAGCACTAAAGCGGGATTGGTCTCCTGGCAGACACGCAATGCTCCCGCGCCGTCATCGGCTTCCCCGACGACGCGAAATTCGGGATCGCGCATGAGGATGGCCCGGATACCGTCCCGCACAACCCGATGGTCGTCAACAACCACAATGTCGAAAGACATTCGCTCACCGTAGGTACGTTAGGACTCAGTTACGAATCGTTCCTCATTCGGGTAGTAGTGTAACCCCATATTCTCATTTTTGAAACAAGCAAATGGATAACTTTCGGTGAGTGGGCTCTAAAGCTGGACTGAATGGACCCCTTAGGAGGTACACGACGCGAATGGAACGGCTTACGCCCGAGTCGCTCCGCCCCGCCGGCGGATAGAATCTGTACGACGCCCCGGGGAGCAGGCTCCGCGCCCGCGGTACAGCCTTTCATGAAACGGGTTGAAACACGCTACGATAGGGCACAAGGAAGCGGTTCCCGGCGGGACCGGACCTTGCGGTGAAAGGTCCAGGAGGCGGCAGAGCGTGCGGCGGACGGGGACAGGAGGATGGTCGAATCGGCGGACGCACTATCCATGTTATACAGAATGAGAGACTGCAGTATGAAATTCACTTGCTACGTCCTGCTTATCTGCGCCGCGGCCGCCCTGGCTCAGCCCCGGACAACACCCAAACCGGCTGTGGTGGAGGGGAAAGTGGTCAGTACGACTACCGGCGAGCCACTGCGAAAAGTCGAACTTACGCTCGCTTCCGGAGGCGCTTCCGATGACATAGAGGCGATGATGGCCATGTTTGGCGGCGATTCCGATGCACCGGCGGAACCGAAGACGCCGAAAGCCGCCAAGAAGACGTTCGCCGCCACCACGGACGCCGCCGGTAAGTTCAGGTTCGACCAGGTGGAGCCGGGAGACTACATTCTGAGTATTAAGCGCGCGGGTTATGTGGACAACGTGTATAAGCCAGAAGGCAAGTATTTCGCTGATGGGAAGTTACGCCTGCTAGCGGGCGACGAACTGACCGGAGTGGCGATTCGCCTGGTACCGCTGGGGGCACTTAGCGGGCGGCTGATCGACGAAGATGGCGACCCGGTGGCGAGCGCCTTTGTATCCGCGCAGTCCTACAATTACGCCAGCGGCCGGCGCCGCCTGATGCCCGCGGATTCCCAACAGACCAACGACCGGGGTGAGTTCCGTTTGGGTAAATTGCGGCCGGGCCGCTATTATCTCAGCGCCAGTCCGTTCGGCATGAATCCGCTGGCCGAAGTTCCGCCGCCGCCCAAGGACGGCTCGCCCGAGACCGGGTACGTGTCCACTTACTATCCCAGCGCGACGGACGCTACTTTGGCGACGGCTATCGATGTGGCGGCCGGCGCCGACCTTGCGGGTTTCACCATCCAACTGCGGAAATCCAAAGTGGTGCGGATCAAGGGCAGAGTTCTCGCCGACGATGGAACGCCGCTCAAGACCTTCCAAGTGATGTTGATGTCCCCGGGGAATCCCGGCTCCATGCACATGAAGATGGTCAACAATGCCGAGGGCCGCTTCGAAATGGCCAACGTGCAACCTGGATCTTACACGGTGACGACCATGCAGATCGGCGGGTCGTCGCCGGTGATCCACATGCACCCGCTGGTGGTGCCTGCCGAGGGCTTGGACAACCTGCAACTCGGCGCGCAGCCGGAAGGGAACGTTCAGGGGAGCGTGGTAGTGTCGGGCGAGGGCAAGGTGGCGCTAACGGGTCTGAGGGTGATGATGGCTGGCGGGGAAGATGGAATGGGGGCGATGCCGGTTTTCGGCAGCGTCTCGGAGTCCGGCACGTTCGTTCTGAAGAAGGTAGCCGCGGCGCCGTATGAACTCTCGCTGCAGCCCTTGCCCGCCGGTACGTATTTGAAGTCGGTCCAGTGGGGAGGCCGCGAGCGGCTGGGGCAGACATTGGATTTCGCGGCGGGATTCGCCGGTCCGCTGCAGATCGTACTGGGCACCGACGGGGGAACGTTCGAGGCCACGGTGTCGCGCGAGGACAAGCCGGCGGCCGATGCCACGGTAGTGCTGCTGGCGGCCGATCCCGAAGGGCGCATTCCGGAAACGACGCAATCGGGCGAGAGCGATAGCGCGGGGCATGTCAGCTTAAAAGATATTGCGCCTGGCGACTATCTCGCCTTTGCATGGGAGAAGGTAGAGGAGGGCCAGTGGCTGGATGCGGCTTTCCTGAAACCGCTCGAGAATCAGGCGGCGCGCGTCACCATACATTCCAAGGGAAACGAAAAGGCGCAACTTCGTCTGATTCCGGCGGGGAAGTAGGTACGGCGCCGGGGGAGGGCGGTAGTCCGCCAGTAGACATCTGTGCGCAGGCGCGCGGGCGGGTTGAAAGACTAAGGCCGCATACTTTTCCCACAACCGGAAACCGGTGTTGATTGAGTCTCGCACGCTGAATTATGTGGGGCAGGTTGGCAACCTGCGGCCCGGCCCATAGGGCGCCCCGAACTCGGCCTGCCGACCAGCATGCAAATGCCGACCAGGCCGAGTACCACTCGGCCGCAGGATGCCATCCTGCCCCACATAAGGCATCTACGGGACGGGGGCTAGTATGCGGTTTTGTTGGTTTTGTCGATCCACTCCTGGAAGGGGCGGGTAGCAGCCTCATGGACCACGCGGACCATGGGGATATCGCGTTCGGAGGGGGCCATCGCGATCTGCTTATAGATGAAAGCGTCGTCGAAACCTGCGGCGGCGGCATCGGACTGCGTGGCGGCGAAGAAGACGCGAGCGGGACGGGCCCAATAGAGCGCGCCGAGACACATGGGACAGGGTTCACAGGAGCTGTAGACGTCGCAGCCCTGCAACTGAAAATCGCCCAGGACGCGGCAGGCTTCCCGAATGGCGACCATTTCAGCGTGCGCGGTAGGGTCGTTGGCGCGGGTCACGCGATTGGAGCCGGTGGCGATGACGGCGCCATTTTTGACTACCAGGGCGGCGAACGGACCGCCATCGCGGCGGACATTCTCGACAGCCAGTTCGATGGCCTGCTTCAGGAACGAGGGATTCATGGCGAAGACTCTTCCAGCCTACACGATCATGGGGCGCGCTGGGGCAGCTTATGGCTCGATCAATCCAGCGCGGATGGCGTACCGCACCATGCTGGCGGTCTCATGCACACCGAGTTTTTCGAGGATGCGGCTGCGATGGGAATCGGCGGTCTTGTAGCTGATTCCGAGGTGCTCGGCGGCTGCCTTGGTGGACCGGCCCTGGGCGATGAGTACGAGCACCTGGCGTTCCCGTTCGGTCAAGGCAAAAACCAGGCGGACCGACTCCTCATCGGGGGTGAAGAAGCCGCGTTTGCGGTCGCTGACGTCGATGGCCGAGGCCATGAAACCGGCGAAGTCGCCGTTCTCGAAATAGCGGGGGACGCCGGCCACTTCCACCCACATGAATGCTCCATCGGCCTTCCCGAGGCGGTACTGCATGCGGAAGGGCTGGCGGCAACCGAAAGATTTCAGATAGGCTTCCAGACAGAGGTCGCGGTCGTCGGGATGCAGCCCGTCGGTCCAGCCGTTGCCGAGTTCCTGTTCCAGGGAACGGCCGCGGAAATCCAGCCACGCCTGGTTGACGTAGGTACAGCGGGCCTCGCGATCGGACATCCAGATCATGACCGGGGCGGCATCGGTCAACGAACGAAAGCTCTGCTCGTTGGTCACCTGTCTTTGGCGATGGCGTTCCAACTCCTCTTCCAGTTCCGCTATTCGGGCGCGGAGCCGCATGAATTCGTCCGGTGAACCGCCAGGAGCCATTTCGAAACCTGCCATGTACTCACGATCATAGAACGCGTGGTACTAAGCGTAAAGTACCAAATTGGTTATCGTTAGGGTGAATACCGGGCGATGAAGCGGTAAATGCTTGAGCCACCAATGGATTGGCGGAACTTTTGCCGTCTATGGGAGAATTACAGTTAGAGAGCCGATGAACGTCAATCCGCCGGAAACGGACGATGAGTTGTTCGTACGCTTGCGTGGCGGCGAGGAAGCGGCGTTTGTGGCGTTGTACCGCAAACGCCAAGGCGCGATTTACCGATTCGCCCTGCATATGAGCGGGTTGGCAAACGTGGCGGAAGATGTCACCCAGGAAGTGTTTTTGGCTCTGCTGCAGGACCGGTGCGGGTATGATCCAGAGCGCGGCACGCTGTCCGGATATCTTTATGGGATTGCCCGTAAGTTATTGCTACGGCAGATGGAACGCGGCCGGGTGGACGTACCGCTAGAGAGCGATTCGGAAGACGCGGCGCTGCCCCAATTGGCCGTAGACGACAACGCGCTGGAAGACCTGACGCATCGCGAAGGAATCGAGGCGCTGCATCGCGCCATTCGTACGCTGCCGCGCCGTTACAGGGAAGTTGTGGTGCTTTGCGACCTGGAAGAAGTGGATTATGCGGACGCCGCTAACGTGCTGGGCTGTCCGATCGGGACGGTACGTTCCCGGTTGCACCGGGCGCGGGCGTTGTTGCTGGACAAATTGAATCAGGAACGCCAAATCCGGCCGCCGGTGAGCGCGTTGAAAGTCATAAGGTGTTTGACATGAACTGCAGGGAGTTTCGGGAGAGCATTGCGGAGTTGGGGGTGAACGCGGATCTGCTGCGCCACTCCAGCGAGTGCGCCGAATGCGCCCCACTGCTCGAACGGTATCGCAGTCTGGAAGCGGGGTTGGGAGCGCTGGCGGCGGAATTGCGCCACATCGAGGCTCCGGAGCACGTGGAGTTGGGGCTGGTGGCGGCGTTTCGCAGCCAGAGCCGGCGAGCGCGCGGGGCGGACCGGCATAAATGGGACCGGCATAAGTGGTGGATACCGGCGCTCTCGTGGGCCACGGCCGCAGGCGTCCTAATTGTGGCGGCGATGCTCCTGATGCATCCCCATCGGCCTTTGCCGGCACATCGCAGCGCTCCCGGAAGCGTGGAAATGGCCGCAGTGACGGATTCGACCGACGTGTATGCGGCCGACGAGGACGACGGTTTCATCCCACTGCCCAACGCGCGGCGGCTGGACCCGAACGAAGACGTCAACGTGGTCCGCGTGGAAGTACCGAGGAGCGCCATGCTTTCGGTGGGGCTGGCTGTGAGCGCGGACCGCGTTTCCGAACTGGTGGAAGCGGACGTGGTGTTGGGCGCGGACGGGTTGGCGCGCGCCATCCGTTTCGTGGACGAGCCGATTCTGTAAGGAAGGTAGAGATGTCACGTCGAAAGACTCTCGCCGCGGTTTGTTTTGCAGGCATGTTGGCGTTCGCGGCAAGCGCGTGGGCGCAGAATCCTTCCCCGGAGCGGGGCAGGGGCCGGTTTGGACCGGAGCCCGGCATGGAGGGCGGTGCGCGTTTCCTGGGAGCTCAGGCGGGAATGCCGGGGCGCGTGGTCAAGAATGCGCCGTACGCGGCGGAAGTCAGCACCGAAATTACTCAGACGCTGGCGGACGGCAATCGCATCCACCAGGTGGGCACGTCGCGGGTATACCGCGACAGCGAAGGGCGTACGCGAACCGAACAATCTTTGATCGGGTTGAACGCCATCGCACCCAACAGCAACTTGCCCAAGGTGATCTTTCTGCAGGACCCGGTGACGGGGAGCAGCTACGCCCTCGATACCACGCGGAAGACAGCGACGAAGTCGGCATGGCCGCATTTGGGGCGCGGGCCGGCACAGAATGCGATGGCCGGGGCAGTGGCGGGTAAGATGGGTCCGAGGGCGGGCAACGAGAACACCAAGACCGAGGCTTTGGGGCGGCAGACGATGGTGGGAATTCCGGTGGACGGCACCCGCACCACCGTGGTGATACCGGCGGGCCAGGTGGGCAACGAACAGCCGATTCAGGCGGTCACCGAGCGTTGGTACTCCGCGGATCTGCAGATCTTCGTGTTGACTCGCCATAGCGATCCGCGGTCGGGCGAGACGGTCACGCGCCTGACCAGTCTCAGCCGAGGTGAGCCGGCGCATGCGCTATTCGAAGTGCCGGGCGATTTCAAGGTGCTCGAGGACAGCCAGCCGGTGCGGCCGAGATAGGGTTGGACCGGGGGCGCGGGCGTGACGTGGCGTGCGCAGTCATCGCAATGCCACTCAGTTTGCCCAATAGTGGAGATGCTGTAGAATTCGTGGGGCAGGATGGTATCCTGCGGCCGAGTGGTACTCGGCCTGGTCGGCATTTGCATACTGGTCGGCAGGCCGATTGACAATCGGCCGCAGGTTGCCAACCTGCCCCACATAAGACAGCGTGCGAGACTCAATCTATACGGGTGTCCGAATGTGGGAAAACCAAGTGGCCTTGCGTAGTCGTACGTGCGCACGCCACAAGCGGCGCGGTTCAGAAGGCCATCAGGTCTTTGGCGGCTTCGATCTTTTTCGCGTCCACACCAGGGACCTTCAGCAGATCGCTCCGCTGCTGGAAATTGCCGTTCTTCTGGCGGTAGGCGATGACGGCGTCGGTCTCGGTGTTGGTCAGCTTCAGGACGGCTTTGAGTTCGCCGAAGGGCGCGGTGTTCATCCAGATTTTGGAGTCCTTGCCGAAGTTCCGGGTGAGGTAGTCCAGGATGGCGGCGAATTCCGCATTGGTGGCAGTGGCGCCGCGGTCCACCATGTCGTCGATTTTTTCGGACCAGTCGTCGCGGGTGAGGCGCTGTTTGCGGATGCTGTCGAAGCCGTGGCACTCGCTACAGGTTTTAACGAAGGCCGCTTTCCCGGCGCCCGGGGGCAGACGGTCGGCGGCATCGTCGGCGGCCGCGGCGGAACAGAAAGCCGCGACTGCCAGGGCCACGGGCAGGCGAAATCGATAGGCGGCCGGGTGTAGCGGCATCGGCTATTTCAGGCTGTAATTCAGGCCCATTGTGAGCTGGAACGAGTTCTTCTTGAAGCTCGGAGGCGGATCGTTCAGGAACGTATCGAGCGCCGCAACCTGGAAGCCCAGCCGCTTGTGGACCGGGAGGTTCAGCGAAGTGTTGGCCGTCCAGGAGTAAGCCTTGGACGTGTTCCACGAAGGCGTAATGGAAACGGCCTCGAGAAGGGTCACGCCAGCGTTCAGCTTGCGCATATAGTTCTGGCTGAAAACGCTGCCAATGAGGTTTCGGTTGCTGGCGGACGACTGGAAAGTCTGGCGCTCGTAGCTCATGCTGCCCTTCAGGTCGAGGGTCTGCTTAGCCTGCTTCACCAGGGTCCATCCGAAACCGGCGCCGTACATCTGTTGCAGGTCGAGGCCTTGGGAGAAGTTGTGGTCGAAGGTGGTCTGCGCGAAGAAATAGGCGTGCGACCGCGAAAGATACTCGTCGCGCTCCAGGCCGCCGTGAAAAATGGCGGTCTTCAATTTGGGTGTATTGGGCTGGCTCACGGAGCCGTCGGTGGCGCTGAAGCTGGCGATGGTTCGATCGCGGGTGTCCAGCCAGTCCGCAACCGGGGTGGTGCGCTGCAGGCTGATGCCGCCGGTGTATGTACGGCTTGTCTGGGTGGCTTGCACGAGCGCGGCGCCGGCCGTGACGGAGCCGGTCCACGCCTCGAAGAAGCCCGGGCTGTGCAGGACGGCTTTCTCGAACGCGGGCTGGTCGATCAGGTGAGCCGCGTCGCCCACGGGGACCGTCTGGCCGCCCACGGCGAGGCTCTTGTCGGCGAGAGCGACGGCGCCGGTCGGCAGTTTGGAGACGTCGGAATGGCGGTTCAACTGTACGCCTTTTTCGACCGCGACGAATTTCTGGGCGGAGTGCAGCTCCTGGATCTTACTCCAGTCAGCTTTGACGTCGCCGAGGGAGTCGCTATGGAAGACCACGGTAGCTCCGTCGGAGCGGATCAGCTTGCCAACGAGTTTTTCGCCGTTCGAGAAAATGAGGACATCCGGATCGGGCTTGGCAGCCGATTGCCCAAAACCCAGGTGCGTAGCTATCAGCAGCGTGAAGCAGCAGGCCAGTAAAGGTAGTTTGTGGATCATAGCGGTAATCTTTCAGGATACACGCCAATCCACGGCCCGGTCTTTAAGGCATTTTAACCCCGCCGAGGGAGGCGGTGGCCAGCATGCCGCCCAGGCCCATGGTCTCCACCACGGAGGAAGGCACGATCACCATGGATCCTTTCTCCTTGATGGCTTCGTACAGCATGTTCATGGCACGGAGATGCATAGCCCCGGGGTTGTCCTGGTACTGGGCCGCGGCGCTGACGAACTTGGCGGCGATCTCGGTTTCGGCCTGGCCGAGGATGACGCGCGCCTGGCGCTCGCGTTCGGCCTGCGCCTGGCGCGACATGGCGTCCTGCAGTTCCGGCGGAATCTGCACGTCGCGAATCTCCACCGATTGCACGGTGATGCCCCAGGAGGTGGTCTTCTCATCGAGAATGCGCTGCAGCTCGTGGCCCATCATCTCGCGCTCCGCCACCATTTGAGAAAGCTCATGGCGTCCAATGGATTCGCGTAGCGCGGTCTGCGCGCTGAGACTGATCGCCTGGTCGAAATCCTGCACTTCCAGTATGGACTTCTCGGCGTTCCACACCAGCCAGAAAACGATGGCGTCCACGTTCACCGGCACGGTATCGCGGGTGAGCGTGGATTCGGCGGAGACGCTGGTCACGCGCACGCGCTGGTCCACGTAGCGGCTGAGGCGATCGACGATGGGGATCATGTGAAACAACCCGGGTCCGCGCAGCCCGGTGAACCGGCCGAAACGCAGGACCGCAACGCGTTCCCACTGGTCGGCCACGCGGATGGAAAAGAGAAAATACAGACCCAGCAGTACGCCGGCTATTACGGGCACGTTGCTGCCGGTCACGCTGGTGACGAAGAAACCGCCGGCTCCCAAAATAGCGAGCAGCGCGGCTCCGACACTACTCAATCGCAATTGCGTCTGGTTGGGCTTCATGGCGTCATCTCCCCGTTTTTTCAGAATCGATCCGACGATCATTGAGTTGCTCCAATAATTCTTGAATGGTGAAGCCGGCGGCGCCGGCGCGAGACACAAATTCGCCGACCAGTTGGCCGAGCTGTCTCTGGCGTTCGACGTCGTCGCGCTTCACCTTCTTGTGGCCGATAAATGTGCCGGTTCCCTGTTGGGTCTCCAGCACTCCCCGGATTTCGAGTTCCCGGTAGGCCCGCATCACCGTATTGGGGTTGATGGACAGGTCCACCGCCACCTGACGGACGGTGGGAAGCTGGTCGCCCGCGGCGAGAGTCCCCGTAGCCAAGGCGCCGGTCACCTGGTCGATAAGCTGGCGATAGACCGGGACCCCGCTACGGAGATCCAACCGAAACTCGAAAGAGCGTCCGCGTTGAACCGTATGAGTCATCTGAAAATATAGTGTACTAGTTTAATGATACATGTCAAGAGAAAAATTGCGGTTTGGGCGCAAGAGTGGAGAGCCCTCTGGACCTGCTGGTGTCGGCCGGGCATCCCGACGAGTCGGGATGCGGCGCGCATGAGTGCGCACGCCACTGACCGGAACGGGGGCAAGGGGCTGCTGGGGGCGGTAGCAGCTTAATCCCGAATTCACCCCACCGTAACCATTCTGTAACATCGGCGCTGGTAACGTGGGATCTATAGAGCGGGTGCCGTATGAAGAAGATCGTGGTAATCGAAGATGACGCGGACTTGTTTTCCCTGCTGAAGTACAACCTGGAGAAAGAGGGTTTCTCGGTAGCTGGTCTGCAGACAGGCAAGGGCGCGCTGGAGTTGTGCCGGCAGACGCGGCCGGACCTGGTCCTCCTGGATATCATGCTGCCCGATTCGGACGGGCTGGATATCTGCAAGGGCATCCGGCGCGATCCCGATCTGGCCGCGGTGCCGGTGATCTTTCTCACCGCGCGCGCCTCCGAGACGGATCGCATCGTGGGCCTGGAACTGGGCGCCAACGATTACGTAGTTAAGCCGTTCTTCGTGCGCGAGTTGATCGCGCGCATCAAGCTGCAATTCCGCAATCAGACGGCTCCGGCGCGCGTGCTGGAAGCCGGCGGGGTGGCGCTCGACACCACCAGCCGCCAGGTGAAACTGAACGGTACGCCGCTGCAATTGACCGCCACGGAATTCCGCCTGCTGGAGTTCCTGATGAGCCGTCCCGGGGTAGTGTTCAGCCGCGAGCAACTGCTCAACGCCGTCTGGGGCCAGGACCGCGCCATCACGGACCGCGCCGTGGACGTGTACGTGCTGCGGTTGCGGCAGAAGGTGGAAGAAGACCCGGCGGCTCCCGTGCTGATTCATTCGGTCCGCGGATTCGGCTACACATTTGAGCCGCGAAGAGCCGTGGCCGTATAGGCCCCACATCCTACAATGGAAGTGCATGCGGGCGGTGGCGGTTTTCTCCATGATCGTCGCGGCGACGGTCTCGGCGCAGACGGTTCTGCCGCCGGAACGGGGGGCTAAGTTATTCGGCCGCAGCGGTCTGGGCGTCTTGAAGTGCCGGGTTCAACCGCTCCGCCCGATCCTCGACTTCAGCTTTCGCTTCCACGCCGGCTATATCGCGTGGGTACCCCTCAACCAGTACCGGGGACCGGGACACAAGTGGACCGCGGCGGTACGTCTGCAGCCGGAACCGGCCGGGCAGCCGGTGTACCTGGTGGAGCGCCTCAGACTTCCGGACGTTCCCAACACTCGGGTGGACGGCGAAGCGGGCGGAGGATATCTGCTGGGTGAGGGACCCTATCGCGCCTCGCTCCTGCTGCTGGACGACCAGGGCCGGGCTTGCCGCGCGGACTGGAAGATCGACGCTCAACTGGGCGCGGCGGATCGTCATGTAAAGATGGCGATCGCTCCCGGCACGGTTCAGGAAGTCTCCTTGATCGGCACGAGGTCCGTGCGCGCGCCGGGGGAAGCGCCGCTGGGCCGGTTGACGGTGCTGCTGCACGCCGCGCCGGAGTCGCCGCGGGCGTCGAAATTGCAGGCCGGCGATGCCGTGACCTTGCTGGGGGCGCTCTCTTCGCTGCTGGATCTGACGCCTGCGAAATCGGTGCGGCTGGTGGTATTCAATCTCGATCAGCGGAAAGAGATCTTCCGGCAGGAACACTTCACGCTGGACCAGTTGGAGGCGGTGCGTCAGGCCATTTTCGACCTGCAGCTTGCGGTGGTCGATTACCACACGCTACTGAATCCGACCGGCCATCTGGACCTGCTGGCCAACCTGGTAAACGGGGAGTTGCACGCCGAAGACCGCTCGGACGCGGTGGTGTTTCTGGGGCCGCATGCGCGGTCCACGGACAGCCGTATCGTCGGCGTGGAGAATCCGGCAGCCGGCGCGCCGAAATTCTTCTATGTGGAATACCAGCGGCCGGAAATGAGCCCGGCTGTTATGGAGCGGCGTTCGGCCAGGATGGGACGGCGCGACGCCATGGCCGGTGGTGGTGTGCCGGACGCCTCGACGCCGACTGGCCGGAGCGGCGGCAGCCTGAACATCCCCGGCGGCACTACGCCTGACGATGGGGCCGACAGTCCATACCAGGTGCGGCCACCGCGCGATACCATCGACTACCTGGTGACGGCGCTCAAGGGGAAGACGGTGGTGGTGTACACGGCCGACGATTTTGCCAAGGCGATGAAGCAGATCGCGCACGGGAAGTGAGGCGCGGGGCCGTTCCTCAGTCCGATTTACCCAGCAAAATGACGCCTTCGGCACGGGCGGCGGCGCGAAGCTCGGAATCGAGCGTAGCCAGCGGTAGCCCCCGGCGTTGGGCCAACTCCAGGTACGCCGCATCGTATGTCGTCAACTTGTGCCGCTCGGCCAGACGCAGGGTAGCGCCCCACGCTTGCCGGTCGGTTTCCGGATCGACCGTGATGCGCAAAATGGCGAGATCGGCCAGCGTGGCATCCCGGAAAGCGGCGTCGTGACGGCCACGACGGACGCCCATTTCCAGGACGTTCGCGACGTCCAGCTTCCAGAGCGCGGGAACCCAGGCTCCGCGTTCATTCAGGCGAGCGAAGACCTCGCCGATGGCGCCGGTGGTCTCGTCGCTATACACCCACGCCAGCGTCGCCGAGCTGTCGATCACCACACTCACGGCCGGCCCGCGTCCCGGTCCACCTTGAGCACGTCCCAGTTGAATTCGCCGGCCTTCAGGCTTCGCGCTCTGGCGCGGATCCGCTCAGCCGCAGCATGAGCCGCGGACCGATCGACCGCGGTGTTGGGCACGAGGCGCGCGACTGGTTTGCCGTGGCGGGTGATCACGATCTCCTCGCCTTCCAGGACGCGGTCCAGGAGAGATCCCAGCGTATTCTTGGCTTCAAATGCTCCGATATCCTGCATAGGCTTCTCAGTAAGCTAGCTTAAGCCAGCTTATCACGAAACGAAACGCGGCGCAATCGTTAGGCCGCCGCAGGGAACCCTGACAGGGGGTGGACGCCTTCTGACCGTCGAGTCTCCCCCACATCCCCGGCCTTGGTATTCTGAGAGGTCGCCGAATCTCTAGAAAGCGGGTGTCTCAGGTGAAGCTTGCGTCTCTCTGTATTCCAGCGTTTCTCATCGGCTTGGCCGGCGTCCTTCCGGCTCAGCCCGGTCCAGGCGTCTTGCCCCCGCGCGCGGTCGCGGTGGACTTCTCGAAAGTACGCGGGCCGCACAGTACGGTGTGGAAAGAGTGCATCGGCGCAGGACGCGCCAACGAAGGACTGCGCGGCGACTGGCAAGAGCAACTCGCGCTGGTGCAGAAGGAGATCGGTTTCCGCTACATTCGCATGCACGGCCTGCTGCACGACGACATGGGCGTCTACCGGGAACGCGCCGACGGCAGCCCAATCTATAACTGGCAGTACGTGGACAAGCTCTACGACTATCTACAGCGGATCGGGTTGAAACCATTCGTGGAACTGGCCTTCATGCCGCATGACCTGGCTAGCGCCAATAAGACCGTCTTCTGGTGGCGCGGCAACATCACGCCGCCTAAGTCGTACGAGAAGTGGGGCGCGCTGGTGGCCAACCTGGTGCGCCACTTGCGCGATCGCTATGGCGACGCAGAAGTGAAGACGTGGTACTTCGAAGTGTGGAACGAGCCCGACATCGCGCCGTTCTGGAGCGCCGATCTGGCCGAATATTTCAAGCTCTATAAGTCCGCGGCCGAAGCGGTGAAGAGCGTTTCGAAGGAGTACCGCGTGGGCGGACCGGCTTCGGCGATCCCGTTTAAGTTCGAGGAGGAACTGCTGAAGTATTGCGTGCGCGAACATGTACCCCTCGATTTCATCTCCACGCATGCTTACGGTGTGAAGGAAGGTTTCTTCGACGAAACCGGCGGGCGAGGCACGGTGCTGGACGGCGACCGTACGGCGGTGCGCGCGCGCATGGTGCATTCCCGGGAGCTGATCCGGAACTCTCCTCTTCCCAATCTGCCGCTGCACTTCACCGAATGGAGCTCAGCGTACACGCCGACCGACTATATCCACGACCAGTATCATCAGGCGGCGTTCATCCTCGACAAGATCAAGGGCGCGCAGGAGTCGGTGGATTCGCTGTCTTACTGGGTCTTCACCGATATCTTCGAGGAGAACGGTCCGCGCATGACGCCTTTTCACGGCGGCTTCGGGCTCTTGAACTATCAGGGCATACGCAAACCCGCCTACTACGCGTTCCAGTTTCTGAACCAGCTTGGTCCTGAGGAACTGGTAGATGGCGACGACTCTTCGTGGGTCTGCCGCGACGCGGCGGGTGGCGTCCAGGCGCTGCTTTGGAACTTCACGCCGGTGGTGCCGCCCGAGGGCGTGAACGACCAGGTGTTCTATAAGCGCGAACAAGCCGCGCGGCCGGCCGGGACGGCTTCCCTACGCATCGGCAATCTGCCGGCGGGGACTTACTGGTTGCAGGTCTATGGGACGGGCTACCGCGTGAACGACGCCTACACCATGTATCTCGACATGGGCGCACCGGATCAGCTTTCCCGCGCGCAGGAGGAGGCGCTGCGGCAAGGCGCGACTGGGGCGCCGGTGGAGCAGGTTGTCCTGAAGCACGCCGGTGGCACGTTCACCAAGGATTTCCCGCTGCGTGAGAACGACGTGGTGCTGGTGGTACTGCGCAAACTGTAAACGCGCTTAACTGGGCGTAGCCGGCGATCGATGGCTGGCTTTGCGGGGCAAATGCGGTATCAATACGTCGATGGCGTTCATCCCCAATCTGGCTACTTTGCCCGCCCAGCAACGCGCCCTTTGGCCGGAACTGGGAAAAACGCCGGACGCGTTTACGCTCTACGGCGGTACGGCTCTGGCTTTGCGACTGGGCCATCGGGCGTCGGTGGGTTTCGATTTCGTTTCGAACGCGACTTTCGATCCCGACCAATTGGCACGGGAAGTGCCGTACCTCAGCGATGCCGAACGGGTGCAGTTGGCGCCGAACATGTTGACCTGTCGCGTGGATCGCGGCGGGCCGGTGCTTGTGTCGTTCTTCGGCGGGCTGGGGCTGGGACAAGTGGCCGCGGCCGAGCAAGCGGGCGATGTCCTCCTGCACGTCGCCTCTCTGCTTGACATCGCCGGGACCAAAGCGGCTGTGGTGCAGAAGCGGGCCGAGGCAAGAGACTACCTCGATATCGACGCGCTGTTGCGGCACGGGATCGATTTACCGACGGTGCTCTCGGCGGGGACGGTGGTCTACGGGCGCAAGTTCAATCCGTTGATTACGCTCAAGGCGCTCAGTTACTTCGACGATTTGCCGGCGCTGCCGGCCGAAGTGCGAGCGCGGCTCCGTAAGGCGGTCGAAGGCGTTGACGTGGCCAACCTGCCGGCCTTGAAGCTCTACGCGATGCGTCCGGACGAAACTGGATCGATGCTATGAAGCGGTTGCCGGGGACTCCCAACTTGCTGGCCGTGGCCGAACGCGTGGTCTGGTTCAAGCCGCCCTCGGAAGCGCTGGCCGACGCGGTGCATTTTCTGGCTCACGTCATGACGTATGGAACCGTGGAAGACCTGCGGGCGCTGGAAGGCGTGGTGGGCGCGGACGAATTTTGGGAAGCCCTGGATCACGCCCCTCCCGGCGTCTTCGATGCGTGTTCCTGGGCCTACTGGAACCTGAAATGCGGACGGACGCCCGCGCCGCCGTTGCCGGTTCGCAGGGGCTTGGAACCGATTCGATTGGAAGAGCCATAGCGGCGGACAGGGCGGAAACCGGGCATCCCGACGAGTCGGGATGCGGCACGCTGAAGCGTGCGCCACATCGCTTACTGGACCTTTACTCGTTTGGCGCCTTTGGGTAGATCGAGCACGTTGGCAGGGAGCTTAGGGTTCAACTGCACATTGAAGTACTCGACGGTCCAGGGGCCGTCGCGGAAGTAGAGTTTCTGCTGCGCGGGGGCGGCGGTGTCGTCCGAAACCCAGAGTTGCACCTTATTTAGATGCAGATCCAGCACTTCCTGCGATTTGGGCGTCAGATCGACTGCGGTGGTGGGGCGCCCGGCCACCGTCTCGCGGCGCAGGTTGGAGATGGCGTAGTCGGCCTTGAGTTCGCGGCCGGACATGCCGAAGCCCAGAACCATCAGTTTCTGGGCGAGGTCGCGGTACTTCCTGAAGTCGTAGACGTCGATCTGGTTGAGGCCGGGCATGTAGTGCTCGATGGACTGGCCGCGGACGATATAGGTATTGGCGTTGGCGCCGTCAATGTCGATGCGGAACTCCAGCGTTCCCGTGCCAGTCCGGCGAACCACGCTGGAACCGGTTTCGACGTCGCTCTCGCCGATGGACGCCAGGTATTTAGTCCGGCGCATGTCGGCTTTGGCGCCCTTGAAGGTGGACGCGGCCGTGTCGAGCCGCGCCAGGAACTGGTCCACGGACTGCGCCGGAAGCAGCCCGGCGGCCACGAAGAGCGTCGCAAGCAGTCTATTCATAAGCGAGAGCCTCGATGGGATCCTGGCGGGCGGCGCCCAACCCGGGATAGAGCGCGCCGAACAGCGTGGCGGCCAGAACGATGGAACTGGCCACCGGCCACCAACCTTGGACAATCTCCATGGTGAGCGACGCCGGCACCATAAAGTGGATCAGCCAGCGCGCGCCGAAGCTGAGCAGGATTCCCAGCGCGCATCCGCCCAGGCCCTGCACGCCGGCTTCGGCCAGGATCACGCCCAGGATGAAGCCGCTGGATGCGCCCAGCGATTTCAGAATTCCGATCTCGCGGGTGCGCTGCAGCACGGCCATATACATCGACAGGTAGGCCACCAGGAAGCCGATCACCACGCCGATGCCCATCACCACGGCGGTGAACGCCTGTAAGCCGCCGGGGTCGCTGGTGCTGACCAGCGAGGTGAACTCGGCGATCGAGATCGCGGTGTAATCCTCCCAGCCGGGCTGGCTTTTGATGAAGCGGATGACCTGGTCGGTATTGGCGGGGTTGTCAAGCTTGACGTAGACCTGACTGACGCGGCCCACGTTGCCGGTCTTGCGCTGGAGCATCTCGATGGGCATGGCGATGTGCGTGAACTTGCCGTTCTCGACGATGCCGCAAACGCGCCAGGTCTGATTCAGGATCTCGATGGGGTCGCCCACGCGCTTGTGCCGCTGCAAAGCGTAGAATTCGTCGATGATGACATCTTGCGGGCCCTGGAACGGGCCGCCCGAAAGATAGGTGAAGCCGCCGCTCATGGCGTTGAACTTCTGCAGGTCGATTCCCGTGGCGAAGACCGAAAGGCTGCCGGCATTCTGATTCACCACGCCCATGGCCAACTTGATGTGCGGCATCCTGGCGAGCACCGCGACCACCCTGTCGTCCATGCCGCCGCCCAGCGTAAACACGGTGGAACCGGGAGGGCGAACGTTGATATCGGCGCCGATGGAGCGGGTACGGCGTACGCTCTCGTCCATCATGCCGTGGCTGAGGCCCACCAGGCAGAGGATCAGCGTCACCGGCACGCCGATCAGCAGGACGCTGAGAAACGTGCGCGCGGGCTTGTGGCGGAGGTTTTCGAATACCAGTCTGCTAGTCATGGGTTAAGGCTCCAAGTGGGGCAGGTTGGCAACCTGCGGCCGACTGGCACTCGGCCTGCCGACGAGTATGCAAATGCCGACCAGGCCGAGTACCACTCGGCCGCAGGATACCATCCTGCCCCACATCACGGCTGTTGCTCCGCGCGGTGCAGGCGGTCGAGCACGCCGGCCCATTCGGGGGCGTCCGGCGGCGCCTCCACGGCGATCCAATCCAGGTGTTGCGTGTCGAGACGATGCAGCGTATCGTACAACGCTGCGGCATACTCGCGCGGATCGACGGGCATTTCGTGCCCCATCCGCAGCCAGGCGCCGCGGCCATCGGGCGGCGTTTCACCGGGGGCCAACAGGTATAGCGGCGTCGAGGGGCGGTAGTGGCGCGGATGCATGCCGGGCGACGCGTGAGCGCCTTCGGGAGCCCCGGCAAGTTGCACCGGCCCGATCAACGCTTCGATTTCGGGCAGCGGAATTACACCCGGCCGCAGCAGCAGCGGAGCGTCCACCAGGCTGAGCACGGTGGATTCGATGCCCACGCGCGCCGGGCCGCCATCCAGAACGTAATCCGCCAGGGATTCGGGGACGTGCGCCGCGGCGGTGGGCGAAAGCTCGGTGAAACGGTTGGCGCTGGGTGCGGCGATGGGAAGCCCGGCGGCGGTGATCAGCGCCAGCGCCAGCGGATGGTCGGGCACTCGCAGGCCCACGGTTTGCAGGCCCGCGGTGACTACATCTGGGATCTGCGGCTGCTTGGGAACCACCAGGGTGAGAGGGCCGGGCCAATAGCGGCGCGCCAGCGTCTCGGCGGCGTCCGTCCAAACAGCGGCCAGTCCCCGCGCCATATCGATGGAATCGGCGTGGACGATCAGCGGGCTGGTGTGCGGCCGTTTCTTGGCGGCGAAAATACGCTCCACGGCGGCGGCGTCCAGGGCATTGGCGCCCAGGCCGTACACGGTCTCGGTGGGAAAGGCCACCAGGCGGCCCGCGCGGATGAGGGACGCGGCGTAGTCTACTGGGGTCACTCGGGCGCTTCGTCCTTGGCTTCGTCCCTGTCATCGCCGGCAGTCTTGCCGGTTTTGCGCCAGACCAGAAAGGCGTGGATGAGCGGCTCCAGGTCGCCTTCCAGCACGCGGTCCACGTCGCCCAGCGCCAACTTGCTGCGCAGATCCTTCACCAGGCGGTAGGGGGCCAGCACGTAATTTCGAATCTGGCTGCCGAAGTTGATTTCGAGCTTGGAATCTTCGGTCTTGCGCGTCTCCACGCGCTTCTTCTCCAACTCGTGTTCGTAGAGGCGCGCGCGCAGTTGTTTCCAGGCGCTGTCGCGATTCTTGTGCTGCGACCGCTCGTTCTGGCACTGCACCACGATGTTGGTGGGGATGTGCGTCATGCGCACGGCGGAATCGGTCATGTTGACGTGCTGGCCGCCGGCGCCCGAGGCGCGGAAGGTATCGATGCGGACGTCCTCCACCTTGATATCGATCTTGATTTCGTCGTCCACCTGCGGGTAGACGAAGACCGAGGCGAACGAGGTGTGACGCCGCGCATTGGCGTCGAACGGGGAGATGCGCACCAGGCGGTGGACGCCGATTTCGCTCTGCAGCAGGCCGTAGGCGTTTTCGCCGTTGATTTCGAAAGTCACCGACTTGATGCCCGCGCCCTCGCCCTCCAGGCGGTCGGTAATCACCGTCGGGAAGCCCTCGCGTTCGGCCCAGCGGAGGTACATGCGGAGCAGCATTTCGGCCCAATCCTGGCTCTCGGTGCCGCCGGCGCCGGGGTGGATGGTGACGATGGCGTTGCGCGCGTCGTTCTCGCCGGAGAGCAGCATGGCGGTTTCGAGGCGTTCCAGAAACTCGCCGTACGGTTTCAAGTCGCGCTCGATATCGCCGGTGGTGTCCTCACCCTCGCGCGCCAGTTCGAAGAGCGTGTCGAGGTCGTCGGTCATGGAGCGAATGCGGTCGTCATTGCCGATGGCCTGCTCCAGCCGCTTGCGGCTCTGCATCACCTTCTGGCTCTTTTCGGGCTGGTTCCAGAAGTCCGGCGCGGAGATCTGCGCTTCGGTTTGGCCGAGCTTCAATTTCTGCGCGGGGGCGTCAAAGATACCTCCGCACAGCCAGGGCCTGGTCGCGGAGAGGTTGGTAGGAGCGTTCCAGTTCTTCGAATGTCATGGGAGTTCAATCCAATTCTAGCAAATAGCCCTTCTTGCCCACGTTGCGGGCGCGGGTGCGGCCGAGATTCACCGAGATGCCTTCGGCCTCGTGAATGTGCCCGCAAAAGAAGTAGGCGGGCTGGCGTTGCTCGATGAATTCGGCGACGGAGCGCGAACCGGCATGCAGCCCGGGACGAATGCGGTCGAGCGCGGTGCCGAAGGGCGGAGCGTGGCAGATAAGCACCAGGGGGTCCAGTTCGGCGAACCGCGCCAGACGTTCGGCGATTTGCGGCTCGCTGTACTCGCCGGGCGTATTGAACGGCGTCGGGTTGGAATAGCCCAGGCCGGCGACGTACCACCGTCCGGCCTGGAAATGCTGTTCGTGAAAATTGTTAAGACCGTGGCGGGCGCACATTTCCGCCACCTGGTCGGCGGACTCGTGATTTCCGGGCAGGACGTAGACCTTATCGCCGCGGGTGCGGAGGATCTCGCCACAGCGTTCGATCCCGCGGGACCACGTGACCTGGTCGCCGGCGGCGATATAGCAATCCGCCTCCACGCTTAGCAGGTGTTCCAGCGTCTTCCAATCATTGTGGATGTCGGAAAAGATGAGCAGTCTCAATGAGAGAATTATAGTAGTCCCGGATGCGAGGCGCGAGAAGCAAAAGCATGGATGGCCGCCGATGAACGCAGATGAACGCGGATAAAACAACTCTTAACTCTTGCGTTTTGTGTTATCCGCGTTCATCTGCGTTTATCGGCGGCCATTAAGTTTGTTGGCGGGATCGCCGGCAACCCAAACCCGGTATCCGACGTCGGTTTCACTATGGGCGAATACGACAGCGAAGAACTATCGAAGATCGTCGCCGAACTCAATCGCGCGGCGCCTAGTCAGAAGAAAGCTGCGCCCAGCCGCGGGACCGGGGCGACGCCGTCGCTCGATCAGTTGCTGGCGGTCGCCGGCGGGCGCAATGCCTCCGACGTTCTGCTGATTGTCGGCGCGCCCGCGGTTCTGCGCGTGAACGGCGCATTGCTGACGCTGAGCGGTCCGCCCCTCGAACCCGACGACGTCCGCGGCATGGTGCTGCCGCTGCTGGAGCCGGCGCAACTTGAGGAACTGCAGAAGCGCAAGTCGGTGGACCTGAGCTTCCTGCGCGAAAACCTGGGCCGCTTCCGCGTCAACATCCACTATCAGCGCGGCACGCTGGCGGCCAGCATCCGGCTGCTGCCCTCGAAGATTCCATCGCTCGAATCGCTGCACCTTCCGCTCTCGCTGGGGAAACTGACGGAGCGGCGGCAAGGACTGGTGCTGGTGACCGGACCGACGGGCTGCGGCAAGAGCTCCACGCTGGCGGCGCTGATCGACATCGTCAACTCGCGCCGCGCGGCGCACGTGGTCACCATCGAGGACCCGGTGGAGTACCAGCACACCAACCGCAACGCGATCATCGAACAGATTGAAGTAGGCCGCGATACGCCGGATTTCGCGGTCACGCTGCGCAGCATCATGCGGCAGACGCCGGACGTGATTCTGGTGGGCGAGATGCGCGACGCCGAGACCATGAGCACGGCGTTGACCGCCGCAGAAACCGGCCACCTGGTGTTCTCGACCCTGCATACCAACGATTCCATACAGGCCATGGCGCGCATTCTCGATTCGTTCCCGGCCGGCAACCAGCCGCAGATCCGCCAACAGATGTCGCTGGCGCTGGCGGCGGTGATCGCGCAGCAACTGGTCCCCGGCGTGGATGGCGTGATGCGCTGGCCGGCGACCGAAGTGATGATCGCCACCGACGCCGTGCGCGCGCTGATCCGCAAGGGCGACGACCACCAGTTACGGTCGCAGATCTCGGTCGGCAAGGCCGACGGCATGATGACCATGGAGCAGTCGCTGGCCGATCTGGTTCGTCTGGGCCGGGTGTCGCGCGAGACGGCGTACGCCCACGGGTATCGTACGGACGATCTGCAGCGGTATCTGGGGTAGAGCGGAGAGGCTGTTTTTTGGGGGCGCGGACGGGGGCCCAAGTGCTGGACGTTCCGTCAGTGACCTGGAAGGACCCTCGGCGCGTGCCGGGGCACCGCACGCGAAACTTGTTCAAAAAGGGACACCCAGGTAATATTTGGGTAATGTTCGTCCGATAGGCTGTATCCATCCGGGCCTCGTCCCGTGAAAGGAGAAGCTACTATGTTTCGCAAATTCGTCGTGCTTGGGGGCTTGCTGGGGATTGTGCAGGTTCTCGCCCAGCAGCCCACGCAAGCGCCGCAGCAGCCGGCGGCGGTGCAACTTCAGCGCGCCATGTACGCCCAGAACACGTCGGGCGACCTGGATTCCGCCATTTCGGAGTACCACGCCATCATCGCCTCCAACCCCAGTCGGCGCGACGTCGCCGCGCGGGCTCAATACCGTCTGGCGCAGGCGTTGCTCCAAAAAGGCGATCTCGCGGCGGCCGCGCAGGAGTTTCAGACGCTTGCTTCGGATTACGGCGATTACAAAGATCTGATCAAGTCAATGGCGTCTATGACCGCCGTGTTTGCCTCCAACCCGCAAATCGGGACGTTCGAAAACGGGCGATACCACCACAACCTGTCCGGCATCGAATTCAACGCGCCGTCCGGCTGGAAGCTGACGTATCAAGGGCCATCTTCCGGCGGCGGCGAACAGGTCGCCTTTCGCGATCCGCAGTCCGAAGTCGAGGTGTTGGTTTGGATGAAGCCCGACGGTGCGATTGCCTCGAAAATCGACGATATGCTGGATCACGATCAGGCGCGAAAACATGAGGATCGGGAGGAAGGTTGGACGTTGCGCCTGGGCAGCGTTAGACGCACTGTGGGTGGGCAGAAAGCCCTCAGTGCTACGGCGGACATCTCTGAAGGGGGCCATCCGTTTGTGGAGCAGTTGACCTGGGTGCGCTCCACGTCCTGCCGCGCGCAGTTCTGGGGGGAAGCGCCGGTTGAGAAGCTCCCGATTCTTCAGAACGCTCTCGAGCAAATGATGTCTTCCGCGGAGATTCCGTAGACCGCAATGCTCGGAGCGGCCCAACTCGACGATCGCGGCGCGTGGCGGTTCTTCCTCCTCCTGGCGCTGGCGGTGGTGTTGCCCTCGAGCGCCCTCCTCTTTTTCACAAATGACGCCGCGCGGTCGCAGGAGCAGGCTGCGCGGCGGAGTGTCGATGAAGCGTACCGCGGACAACTTCGGTTTTTGCAGCAGCGCGTCGATAGCGAGTGGAAGGCTCGGATCGCTGCCACTGAGCGCGCGGCGGCGGCAGGCGCGCCGTCCAGCCTCCCGGCGGCGTTGAAGGAATCCGGGGCTGACGCCCTCTTCTTCCTGGACGAGGCGGGCAGCCTGAGTTATCCATCTTTGGCGCCCAAGATGCGCGGGGTGGCGCCGCTCACAGACGCAGAACTCATTGCCGCACGAGTGCTGGGACGGCGACTGGATCGGTCCGCGGCGATAGCGGCGTACCAGCGACTGGCCCAGTCCGCCCAAGACCCGGCCATCCGGGCCAATGCCGCCGAGGGGCTGGTGCGCTGCCTGTCACGGGCCGGCCGCAAAGAGGACGCGCTTGCCGCGATCGCAAAATATTTCGCTTCGCGCGACGCGGAACGCACAGTCGATTTCGACGGCCGCTCCATCGCCGCCGACGAGCGTCTGTTGGCGTTGCGCCTGATGAAGCCTACTGACGCTCGTTATATGCCGGCGGCACAACGCCTCGCCGAGTTGTTGGGAAGCTACCAGGATGTCCCAATCCCATCGGCGCAACGCGTGTTTCTGGCCGACGAATTACACGCGCTCGCTCCGAACCTTGCGTTGCCCGCTTCCGTCTCCGCCGAAAGGCTCTGTCAGTTCTACCTGGATGCGGAAACGCCGCGGCCGGGTATGCTCTCGCTCCAGCCCAGTGCCATGCCGGACTTATGGAAGGTCACCACGCCTAACCACCGCGTCATCGCGCTCTACCGAACCCGGACGCTTCGGACGGCTCTCGAGAGCGTGCTGGCCGAGGAAAGTACTTCGCATGCGGCGGCCTTCCGCGTTGCTCCACCAACTCAGGCGATGGCCGGCGACGCCGTTGCCGCGGGCGATCTACTTCCGGGATGGCAAATCGGATTTACGTTGATCGACCCCGATCTGGCGGCCCACGCGGCTCGGCGGCGCACGGCCACTTACCTGTGGGCGGGATACCTGGCGATCGCAGCGATCGTTGCGGCGGGTCTCCTCCTGGGGCAGGCCGTGCGGCGGCAGATGCGTCTCGCGCGATTGAAAACCGACCTGGTCACCACGGTCTCTCACGAGTTGAAGACCCCGCTCACATCCCTGCGGCTACTGGTGGAGACGCTGCTGGAGGAGGCCGTGCCGCCGCCAACGGCGCGCGAGTATCTGAAAATGATTGCCGGCGAGAACCTCCGATTGACTCGCCTGGTGGATAATTTCCTCACCTTTTCGCGCATCGAACGCAGCCGCCAGCGCTTCGATTTCACGCGAATCCGTCCGGCCGAGGTGGTCGAATCCGCGGTGCTTTCCTTGCGTGAGCGCGTGCGTGCCGGCGCATGCCGGCTCGAAGTGGAAGTGAGTCCGGATCTTCCCGTGCTCCGCGCCGATCACGACGCCTTGGTCACGGTGCTGGTGAATCTGCTCGACAACGCTTGCAAGTATGCGCCCACCGACACAGAAATCAAAGTGAGCGCCTATCTTGAGAACGGCCGCGTGGTGTTCGCCGTGGCGGATAATGGCATCGGCATCGCGCCGCGCGAGCACAAGAAGATCTTCCATCGGTTTTACCAGGTGGACCGGCGACTGGCGCGCGAGACGGGCGGCTGCGGACTCGGTCTGAGCATCGTCGATTTCATCGTGCGAGCGCACGGAGGTAGCGTAGCGGTGCAAAGCACGCCTGGCGCAGGCAGCACGTTCAGCGTGTTTCTGCCATATGATCCGATGGAGAAATTGGCGGGCGCATGAGCGGAACCATCCTGATCGTCGAAGACGAACCGGTTCTGCTGCGCGTGCTGAAGGACACTTTCGTCAACCAGGGCTGGGACGTCGCGATCGCTTCCGATGGCGAAAAGGGCCTGGAGTTGGCGCTGGCCAAACCGGCCGACGTGATTCTGCTCGATATCATGCTGCCGCGCGTGAACGGATATGAGATTTGCCGGGTTGTGCGTGAGCGAGGGGTGCAGTCCGCCATCCTGATGCTGACGGCTAAGCGTCAGGAGGAAGACGTCGTACTCGGGCTCAACTTGGGCGCAGACGACTACCTGAGCAAGCCGTTCCGCCGCGGCGAGTTGATCGCCCGCGTGAATGCGCTGATGCGGCGGGCCAGGGGAAATCGCGCCGCCGTCGCGCAATTCGGAAAGTACGAGCTGAACCTGGCGGGGCACAAGCTGTTTCACGATGGAAAGGAAGTGGAACTCACGGCCAAGGAGTTCCGGGTGCTCGCCTTCCTGGCGACCCATCCGGGTTGCGCCGTGAGCCGCGAAGAGATCCTGAATGCGGCGTGGGGGAACTCGGTGATGGTGACGCCGCGCAGTATCGACCGCTGCGTAGCGACCCTTCGCGCTAAGATCGAGCCCGATCCGCACCACCCGGTGCATATCCACACGGTTCGGGACATCGGCTATCGCTTCGAAGGCGAAGAGCAATAGGGCGGGTCGCTGGAGGCTCGCAGGAGGTGGATGTGCGACCAATAGAAACCCCCATCTCAAACGTGTGACATTCATTTCAATCAGCGATCCGAGCTCAGTCCGGCATCCGCACCGGTATCACCTTGTTCCCATGCCGCCGATAGATGCGGAAGTTCCCATCCAGCGTAAGCACTTCAGCGGCGCCGTGAATTTCAGAAAGGCGAACGAGACACGCATCGGCTAACGACATCGGCCGGTTGCGGAAGCGCCGCATGAGCGCTCGGAGGTCCGCTTGCTGCTCCTCGACAGCGAGCGCGATTCGAATGACACCTCGCTCCAATAACGAAAACAAGGCATCCGTATCGCGGCCCTCGCGTTTCCAGAGAAATGCCGCCTCGGTCAGGACCGGCTCGCAGGTGAGCAACGGGGGGCGCAATTGATTCCATTGCTCGACGGCCCAGGCGTGATGTTCCAGGCCGAACCCGAGAAAGCTGACTAGCGGCCCGGTATCCAGCAGTCCGATCCGCTCCATCACTCGCCAAACCCATCCATGTATAGAGGATTGTGCGCAAGGTCGGGCGGCAGTCCTCGGACGGATCCTGCAAGATCCCACGCCATGTCGTAGCATGACGCGGCAACGCGGCGTGGCCGCCGGCTTAGAGACGTTTCCAGGCTCTGGCGCACCAGAACGGATCTCGTGAGCCGCCTGGCCTTCGCTTCCTTTTCGAGATCGGCCAGCAAGTCGTCGGGCAGCTTCACTGAAATCGTCCTCATCCCTTTATGGTAAGACCCGCCGTTATGGCACGCACTATCGGACGAATTGCGTCGCGCAGCGATACCTCATCCGGGAGATCGAAAGGCCCTGGGCACGCTAATTCCGGTGACAGGCTACTCAACTCCCGAACTCCGGCGGCTTGAATTCGGGAGTTGAGTAGCCTGTCACCGGAATGTATCCTGAATAAGCCTATGCAACTGGAAAAGATCCAAGAACAAATCCGCAACCAGAAGCTCGACGGGTGGCTCTTCTTCGACCACCACCTGCGCGACCCGCTGGCCTACCGTATCCTGGGCCTGCCCACGACAACCGTCCCCACCCGGCGCTGGTATTATTTCATTCCGGCATCGGGCGAGCCACGCGGCATGGAGCACCGCATCGAACGCAAGATGCTCCGCGACCTCCCGGGCGACCGCATCCCTTATTCGAGCTGGGGCGAACAAGTGGAGGCCCTGCGCCGGATCACCGGCGGACGCGGACGGGTGGCCATGCAGTATTCGCCCATGTGCGCCGTGCCGTACGTATCCAACGTGGATGGCGGCACCCTCGAACTGGTGCGCAGCGTGGGCGTCGAAGTGGTCAGTTCCGCCGAGTTGGTCCAACACTTCGAGGCGCGCTGGACGCCGGAAGCCCTGGAACTGCACCTGGAAGCCGGCCGCCGCGCCGACCTGGTGCGCGCCGCCGCCTTCCAACTCATTCACGAACGCACCCGCAACCAGGTCCCACTGCAGGAAGTGGAGGTCAAGAACTTCGTCCTGGAGGGCTTCGCCAAGGCCGGGATGTTCACTGGCGACGGTCCCATCGTGGGCTGCAACGTCAACTCTTCGAATCCCCACTATGAGCCCACCGAAGAGGTCACCAGCCCCATCCGCTCGGGCGACTGGGTGCTACTTGACATGTGGTGCAAGATAGACCGGCCCGAGGCTCCCTACTACGACATCACCTGGACCGCCTACTGCGGCGACAATCCGCCGGACAAGATCCGCGAGGTTTTCGGCATCGTGGTCGAGGCGCGCGACGCGGCCATCGGGCGCGTGATGAGCGCCAAGGCTACGGGCTATGCGCTGCGCGGCTTCGAAGTGGACGACGCCTGCCGCGCGGTGATCTCGAATAGCGGCTACGGCGAGTGGTTCACCCACCGCACCGGCCACTCCATCGGGGTGGAAGTACACGGCAGCGGCGCCAATATGGACAACCTGGAAACCCACGACGAACGCAGCGTGTCGCCGTGGACTTGTTTCTCCATTGAGCCGGGCATCTACCTGGCCGAATTCGGCGTGCGCAGCGAGATCGACATGTTCGTGGGCGAACGGGACGCCCGCGTCACCGGCGAAATCCAGCGCGAGATGGCACTGCTCTAATGCCCCCGCAGGCGCTGGCCGCGGTCGCCACGCTGCTCGGTTTCGCCGCGCACGGCGACCGCATCGAACTGAAATTGGACCACGGGAGCGCAGAGCTGCAGTGGTATGCCGACAGTGCGTTTCGCTTCCGGCGCACGCTCGAAGGGCCGCTGGGGGAGTTGCCGCGTCCCGCGATCCAGCCGGTCGCCGTAAGGATCGACGAGACGCCGGGCGCGCTGCACATCCGCTCGGAGACCATCGAGGTGGCGATTCAGAAGCACGGTCTGCTGGTCGCCGTGCTCCGCGCCAACGGCCGGCCGCTAATGAAGGATCTCTCCGAGCCGGCCGTCTCCGGACAAGGAGTTGCGTGGGAGCGCGAGTCGCCAGCCGGAGAACGGTTCTACGGCCTGGGACCGCGACCCGACCCGCAGTTCGATCTCAGCGGACAAGCCGTCTCCGCCGCCATCCCATTCCTGATTTCCACCGCCGGATACGGCGAATTTCACGCGGGACCCGGCCCCTGGCGCTTCGATTTTACCGCCGCCGGCCGCTATCGCATCGAAGCCCCGCGCATCGACTACTTCTTCTATTTCGGTCCGCCGCCCAAGGAGATCTTCCGCGAGCACACCCGCGCCGGCCAGGGTTTACCGCCCTGGCAGTATGCGGCGGCCGCATCGTGGACCGGCCTGCACGACGCGCTGCTCTCCATGGTCCAGGGCGCCATGTCGGGAGCGATCTATCCTTCGTTCGACCTCGCCCGATTCGCCGGCGCGGACCCGGCCCTGTTGTTGCGCGCGCGACAGCTCGGGTCGCTGGTGCCGCGGGCGATTCCCGGCACAGTGGGGCTCAGCGATTTCCGCCGGCAGTTGGAATCTTTCTTCGCGGTGTATGGCCCCGAAGCCGACTATCACGGCCATCCCACCTGGCATCCCCTGCCCTTCCAGTTCCCAGCCGACCCGGAATGCGCGCGGCACGCCGACGAATTCATGCTGGGCGACGAGATGCTTGTGGCGCCCATCACCGACGCCTCCGGCAGGCGCCAGGTGTACTTACCGCAGGGCATCTGGACCAACCTGGAAACCAACCGGACGATGCAAGGGAAGACGTCCATCGCCGTCGAGACGGGGTTGCTGCCGGTGTTCGCGCGCAACGGCGCCATCATACCGCTGGACGCGTCTGGCGGCATGGCGTTGCACTATTTCCCGACACTGGGCGCCGAGTTCTTCCTGCTGGAACAGGACATCGGCGAGTATTCGCAGGTACACGCCGCGCCTGCCGCCGACATGATGCGCCTCGAGATCGAATCGAAGAAGGACCGGCGCTACCAGTGGGTGGTACACCACGTGGATCGCCCGTCCGCGGTGAATTTCGAGCGGCGGGAGTATCTCCCCGTGGAATCCCTCGATGCGCTGGTGGATGGCACGTGGTTCTACGACGCCGCCACTGGCAACCTGCACATTCGCGTGAATGTGCAGGCCGGCGAAGACTGCATCATCAATCTGGAGTTCTAGATGTGGCGTACGCTTTAGCGCGCTGCGTCCCGACTTTTCGGGACGCACGACTTTTTTCCGTCGGCCCTTAATGCCGCACTATACAGTACCGTCCCCAGTCAGCCGATAAGCTTCACGTGAGTACTACTGTTCCATGGCTCCTCGTGCTGGGGCTGGCCGCCGGAATCGAAAGCCGCGCGCAAAGCCAGCCTCCCATCGACCTGGCCCATGCCAACCTGGAGGATCTCATGAACCTCACGGTGACCTCCGTGTCGAAGCGGGAGCAGCCATTGGCGCGGACGGCGGCAGCGGTGGTCGTGATCCGCGCCGAGGACATACGGCAATCCGGCGCCATTAGTTTGCCGGATGTCCTGCGCATGGTTCCAGGGGTCGATGTGGAACAGATCGACGCCAATTCGTGGGCCGTCAGCATTCGGGGATTCAGCTCGCGGTACACCAATAAGGTGCTGGTGTTGATCGATGGCCGCACGGTCTATACCCCGTCGTTCTCCGGGGTGTACTGGGAACACCTCGATATGCCACTGGAGAATATTGAACGGATCGAGGTCATTCGGGGTCCGGGCGCGACGGTGTGGGGCGCGAACGCCGTCAATGGGGTGATTAGCATCATCACGAAGTCGTCGAAGAACACGAGCGGCGGAACGCTGGTAACCGGCGGCGGATCGCAGACCAACAGCCTGGCTGTGGCGCAGTATGGCGGTAACCTGGGCACGACGGGAAGCTATCGCGCCTTCGGGAAGGAATTCAGCATCGGCAATTCGGCACTGGGAAACGGTAGCCCGGCCTACGATCATTGGTTGCGGCTGCACGCCGGCTTTCGCTCGGATTGGAATCCGGGCAGCCGCGATTCGCTGATGGTGGAAGGCGACCTGTTTGCCAACGAGTCCAATGAATCGCGATGGAACGGGTTCCTTCCAAGTCCCAATGGCCCGGTTTTCAACCAACATACGGATGCTACCGGGGGCAACCTTCTGGCACGGTGGGACCACCGTCTGGCGGGCGGCTCAGAGACCTCGCTTCAGACGTACTACGATTCCTATCGCCGCACCGATTTAGGGGTGCCCGAGACCCTGCGGACGTTCAACCTGGATTTCCAGGATCACCTGACGCCCGGGAACCGCAACGAGATCGTCTGGGGGCTTGGTTACCGGGTGAGTTCCTCGGCGCTCGCGCCGGGATACTGGGTCGCGATGATCCCTCCTTCAATGACCGACCAACTGTTTAGCGCCTTTCTGCAGGATGAGATCCGTGTCGCCGGCCCGCTCTGGCTTACAGTGGGCAGCAAAGTGGAGCACAACGCCTACACCGGGTTCGAGGTTGAGCCCAGCCTGCGCATCGCCTGGGCCCCGCCGGACAGCCGCTACACGCTGTGGGCCGCGGCGTCCAGAGCCATCCGCCAACCGGCCCGGCTGGATACCACCGTGCGAGTCGATCTGGAAACCGTTCCCATCGCTCCCGGCGTAATTGAAATCGTGCAAGCCTACGGCAACCCGCACGTCAAGGCCGAGGACCTGCGGGACTACGAATTGGGCTACCGGCAGGAATTCTCCAAGACCGTTTCGCTGGATGTCGATACGTTTCTCAGCTTCTACCATAATCTGGAAACCGCCGAACCGCAGCCCTTGGTCGTCGTTCCAGGCTCCCCAGTTCACGTCATCGCTCCGTTGCAATTCGGGAACATGGGCCGCGCCGTGAACTATGGCGGAGAATTGTCGGTCAACTGGAACGTTTCCAGGCGTTGGCGCATCGGCCCGGGCTATGCCTATCTGCACTCCGCCTTAAGGCAGGGCCCCGCATCGATGGCTATGGCCTCGGGCGGCTTGACCGGCGAGTTCCCGCAGAACATGCTGACAGTCCGTTCGGCGCTGAACGTGACCGGAAAGGTGGAGTTCGACCAGTCGTTGTACTACACCACCCGGTTGCCCGACGGAAGTGTTCGCGGCCATGCCCGGCTGGATCTGAGGCTGGCAAGACGGCTGGGTGAAAGGTCCGAAATCAGCGTAGTCGGACAGAACCTGTTACGGCCACGGACGTGGGAATACGGCACCTTCTGGTGCGTGGTGGGAACCCAGGCGGAGCGTAGCGTATACGGACAATTGACGTGGCGCTTCTGATCCAAACCGACCGGCAAGTCGCCCGGAAACGGTACGGGCGCCGCCTGATGGCGCGCACCCTTATCGTGGGCTGTGCGATCGCGATGGTGGCGTTCGCGCAGGTGGACGAGTATCAGGTGAAAGCAGCCTTTCTGTACAACTTCGCTAAGTTTGTCGATTGGCCGGCCCAGGCTTTTCACGGTCCCGAAGACCCCATCTGCATTTGCATAGTGGGACAGAACCCCTTTGAGAACAGCCTGGAGGCTGTGGTCCGGGGCCAGAAAGTCGGGGGACGATCTTTCCGCGTGCGCCAGATCTCGGATATTTCCAACAAGCCGGACTGCCACATTCTCTTCGTGTGCGCCGCCGAACAGAAGCGCTTTCAATCCATGGCGGGAAACCTGATGGGACTGGCGGTGCTTACCGTCGGTGAATCCCCGAGATTTGCGACCGATGGCGGAGTCATCAATTTGAAACTGGAGGGCGGCAAGGTGCGGTTCGAAATCAATATGGATGCCGCCGAGCAGGCACAGCTCCATATCAGTTCCAAACTACTGAGTTTGGCCGAAGTGATCCGGAAACCGGGGAGGGCACATTGAGACTGGCGCGCTGGTACCGCGACCTTCCCATCCGACGCAAGCTCCTGCTGATCATCATGACCACGGTAGGCGCGGCGCTGGCTCTGGCCGGCGGCGCGGTATTGATTCACGTCAATCTGGTTTTGCGCGATTCGATGCGCAACGATTTGGGCGTCCTGGCCGAGATCCTCGGCTCTAATAGCACGGCCGCGCTGACCTTCGGCGATCGTCAAGCCGCGGAGGAAATCCTGTCCGGGCTCGCCGTCCAGCGGCCGGTGGCGTCCGCCCTGATCTATTCGGCCGATGGCGCCGTCTTCGCTACGTACCATCGCAAAGGGGAGCGGATCGAGACCGAGACGGCACGCATGGGATCCGACGTCAGTTGGTTCGAACGCGACCGGTTCAAGTTGTTCAAGCCCATCCGTCTCGGGCAGCAAATCATCGGCAGCGTCCATTTGGACGCAGACCTGACGGAAGTTCGTGCGCGTCTCAATCAGTCGGCCACCATCATTCTGAGCATCCTGCTGGTGGCTTCTCTGCTGGCTGCCGGGCTGGCATCGCGCCTGCAGCGGACCGTTTCGAAACCGATCCGGCGCCTGGCCGAAACCGCCAGGATGGTTTCGGCTTCGAAAGACTACCAGGTGCGGGCCGTAAAACTTGGAAACGACGATCTGGGGCAACTCACCGACAGCTTTAACGCCATGCTGGCGGAGATCGCCCGCCGGGACGAAGAACTCTCGCAACACCGCGACCGATTGGAAGAACAAGTAAGAAAACGGACCGCCGAGTTGCTGGACGCCAAGGACCGCGCGGAGGCTGCCAGCCGCGCCAAGAGCCAGTTCCTGGCCAATATGAGCCACGAGGTCCGCACACCCATGAATGGCATCATCGGCATGACCGAGTTGGCTTTGGGAACCCGGCTCTCCGACGAGCAGCGCGACTATCTCGGCATCGTGCGCAGTTCCGGCGAGAGCCTGCTCAATGTAATCAACGACATCCTGGATTTCTCCAAGATCGAAGCCGGAAAGTTCACCCTGGACGCCATCGAGTTCGACCCGGACGAACTGTTTCAGGACATCGTCCGCATGGTGGCGGTTCCGGCGCACGAGAAGCGTCTGGAATTGCTGTATGAGAACAGCGCGGAACTGCCCGCTACCCTGACGGGCGACGCCGGACGGCTTCGCCAGGTGGTAGTGAATCTGCTCGGAAATGCCATCAAGTTCACGGAATCGGGTGAAGTGGTTTTGCGCGTGGAGGACGTCCAGGCGGACACGTCCGGCGCCCGCCTGCATCTTTCGGTGTCGGATTCCGGAATCGGTATCGCGCCGGAGTGGAAAGACCGCATTTTTGAAGCCTTTGTGCAGGCCGACGGCTCCCACACCCGGCGCTACGGAGGCACCGGCTTGGGGCTGGCCATTTCATCGCGCCTGGTAACTCTGATGGGAGGGCGGATTTGGGTGGAAAGCAAAGTAGGCCGCGGGAGCACGTTCCACCTCGTCGCTCCGTTCGCCATTCCCCGCCATCCCGCCGAACGAAGCGCCGAGCCGGCGGCCGGAAGCTTCGCCGGCTTCCCCGTGCTGGTGGTGGACGACAACCCCACCAACTGCCGGATTCTCCACGAATTGCTGGCACGCTGGGGAATGCGGCCGGCGGTCGCCGATTCCGGATTCAAGGCCCTGGAACAGATGCGCGAGCGGGCCGCCACCGGCGATCCCTTTGCCATCGCCCTGCTGGACGCCCACATGCCTGAGATGGATGGATTCGAGTTGGCCCGGCAAATTCAGCGCGATCCCGCGCTGGCCAGTTCACGCATTATGATGCTGACCTCCATGGATGTCCGCACCCTCGATCCGGAACTTCGCGAAAGTGGGCGGTTTCTAGTCAAACCGGTGACCCAGGCGGGCCTTCGAAAGGCCATCGCAAAAGTGTTGGGCCTGTTCGATCGGAAGCCGAAACTGCCCGCCGATACCGGCGCGCCGGACGAAGGGCGCCCGCTCCATATCCTGCTGGCCGAGGACAACCCCATCAATCAGAAGGTGGCGAAGCTCCTCCTCGAAAAGATGGGCCACTCGGTAGTAGTAACCGCGACGGGGCTGGAAGCGTTAGAGGTCTCGGCAGGTGAGGGCTTCGACCTGGTTCTGATGGATCTCCAGATGCCCCACATGAATGGATACGACGCCGCGCGCGCGATCCGCCAACGTGAAGCGGGAAGCTCGCGGCATACGCCGATCGTCGCCCTGACCGCGCACGCCATGAAAGGCGACCGGGAACTCTGCCTGGAAGCCGGGATGGACGACTACCTGCCCAAGCCGATTCATCCCGGCGCCTTGCGTGCCGCGCTCCACCGCTGGGGCAGTCGAGGGACCCGCAGCGACATTTTGGAACCCGCGGGGCAGACTCACGGTCCGTCCCGATAATCCTGCCGACGAACTCCATTACCCACGGACAAACACGGCCCCCCGGTTTCCCGCCGGCGTCGATCCACTGTCATCGGCGGCCGGTCCTGCTTTGGCGTTCTTACTGGGGGCTTCCCGCGCCTGGAAGTAAGGGGACGTCAGGATAGTGCGTTCCCCGCTTGGACCGCTCCGCAACGGCAGCAGTTCCGTTAGTTTACCTACACTTCGGCGGCTGTTGCACCGTCGGGCCCGCACCACCGCTCGCACCGCAAATCGGCCCATTCCGATGGGAATGTCGCCGTTCAATGGATACCTATTTCTTTCAATCGGTTAAACAGGGCAAGATACCTCCAAACTGGGAAGGATCTGTCTATGAGCACTCA
>Ga0181529_10000620_pt1 | contig 50823 bp, 44 predicted proteins | sample PEATcosm2014_Bin_36_FD_119763 | JGI IMG/M metagenome (GOLD analysis project Ga0181529, IMG submission 119763) | Peatland microbial communities from MTU Mesocosm Facility, Houghton, MI, USA - PEATcosm2014_Bin10_30_metaG | ecosystem: Environmental > Terrestrial > Soil > Wetlands > Peat | place...
ACGCCGCCGTCATCCCCGTATCTTTGAAGGAGCCGGTCGGATTCATCCCCTGATGCTTGGCAAAGAGCTGGTCAATCCCCAGCCGCTTGGCCACCCGCGTCAAGTGATAGAGCGGCGTATTGCCCTCGCGCAGCGTCACCGCATTGCCAAAGCTCTCCAGAATCGGCAACAGCTCGCGAAAGCGCCAGACCCCGGAGTGGTCCAGACTCTCCGCCGAGCAGCGCCGCTCCCGCCACAACCACTTCAGCGCCCCCGGATTCGGCCGGTCAGGCCCCTTGCGCTCGCCCCAGCCCGGATACTCCACTTCAAACAGATCGCCACAGACGGCGCAGCGGAAGTCCGGTCTGGCGTTATCGCCGGAGATCCGCGCCCCGCATCCAAAACAACGCAACTGATGCAAATTTTCGCTCATAACTGCTCTTAGGTTACCAGCCAACGGCAGATTATGTCCGCACGGTGTAACCGGCTGTCTCACGGATTTGCGCGAGGCAGCTTCATTCCCTGAGTAGAAATAATTTCCACCAAAGCCCTCAACTTTCACTCAAGAATGTCGTCCGTGTCATTGGAGCGTGATTTCCGAGTGGCCCCCACCGTCAGCTTAGACGGCCACCGCAGCACATTCCATTTGAATTGGGAGGATTTTCTATGCACCCTATACAGCAAAAAAACACCCTGGGCGGGTTTCTTGCCTCTGCCGCCATCTTGCTCACACTTGGCATGGTCATCAGCGGCTGCAACAGCTCATTCACTGGCTCAGATTCCAACCAAGGCAATCTCATCACGAACACCACTACCTCTGTGGTACCTACCACCATTACGGATGCGCCAAGCGATCAGATTCTGGCCGCCAGCCTGACTCTGAATTCCGTCATCCTGACTGACAGCAACTGTAAGGTGACAACTAACCTGCTGCCCACCGGCGGGATCACCTTCGAGGCCTCCCATCTGGACGCGGTTCAGGAACCCATGTTCAGCCCAGCGATTCCTCAGGACACCTACGTCAGCGTGGCTCTCGTCTATTCGAATGCGCAAGTGGCCTATCTGGACCCCACGACCCACACGGTCGATCTGGTGACGGGGACGCTGGCCAATACATCGCAGACGATCAGCTTCACTACGCCGATCACCGTCAGCAACTCGACGACCTCGCTGCTGGTGGACTTCCTGGTCGCGCAGTCGGTCGCCATCAACGGCAGTACCGTCACCGTGACGCCGACATTCAGTGTGGTGGCGGTTGGCATTCCCAATACTCCGACCAACGGAACCAACGGCCTGATGACTCACAGGGGTGTGGTTTCGGGCATTAACGCCGCCAGCAACTCGTTTACGCTGAAGAACCCGATGGGGAACGCACTGACGATCTACGTCAGTCCGAGTACGGTCTATCAGGGCATCGCCAACTTTGCCGCTCTGGATGTGAATGCGGTCGTTGAGGTGGACACCCTCACGCAGAATGGAAGCGGCACACTGCCGAAAGGCTCGCTGCTGGCCATTCGCATGGAAGTGCATGACCCCGGCACCACACCGAAGAAGCTGTTGCTTGGCCCGGTCACCGCGGTCACCGGAACGCCGGCAACCGCTTTCAGCATGGTGTTGCGCGAGCAAATTGCCACTTCCTCTACCACGCTGGATACGGTGAACGTCTCGGTGAACGGCTCGACGAACTTCCTGATGCCGCAGCGGCTCGTCACGCTGGCCTCGGCGGCGTCTCTGCCCTTTACGCCCAGCTTTACCGCTTCGACGATGATCGCCGGACAGCATGTGGGCGTGATTACGTCGAACTACAACAGCAGCGCCAAGACGGCAACGGCAACCTCTGTACTGCTGGAGCCGCAGACTATCGACGGAGCTATCTCGAACATCGCGCTGCACAGCGGCTACGATGTATATACGCTCACGCTGCCTGCCGATCACTGGCTGGCAAAGCTGACCGGGAAAACCACGGTTTATGTCTACACCAACAGCCTGGTCATTCCCATCAACTCGACAGCCCCAACAGCCAGTCTCTCCATGCGCTTCAATGGCTTCCTCTTCAACGACAGTGGGACGCTACGTATGTTGGCCTGCGTGCAAGCCGACCCACCGGGCACACCGATCGGGCCGCACATCTAACCCAACATCCATCAGTTCCAAAGAAAGCCGGGGCGCTGCCGAAAGCAGCGCACCGGCTTTCCTTACGATGGAAAATCACTCTGCAAATAGGGCATCAGAACCCCACCATCACAGGTTCCATCTCCAGGTGAAGATTGAAGCGTTCTTCGACGGTGGTGGTGATCTGGCTAGCCAAAGCGAGTATTTCAGCGGCGGTAGCTCCACCAAGATTGACCAGCGCCAGCGTGTGTCGCGAAGAGATCGCGGCTCTGCCCAGCGTGTAGCCTTTGCTGAAGCCGGCCTGCTCGATCAGCCAAGCAGCGGGCAGCTTGATGCGGCCTTGATTCTCCAGTTCTGGTCCGGCGGGAAAACAGGGCGGCTTCCTGTCGCTGATGGCGGCAATCCGCTGAAATTGTTCTTCGCCGACGATGGGGTTTTTAAAGAAGCTGCCCGCGCTGCGGCAGTTGGGGTCGCCCTCGACCAGCAACATTCCCTTGGATTGGCGTAGGTGGCGGACCTGCGTTGCGACTTCGACGAGCGTTGCTTCCCTGCCCTCCAGCGCCCGCTCCAGCTCCGCATAGCGAACCGTTGGCGCGCCGCCGGGGGTGAGCCGGTAGTCCACGCGGGTAACGACATACCGCCCGCATTCCGCCGAATTAAAGCGGCTGCGGCGATAGGCGAAGCCGCACTCGACGGCGGCAAACTCGACAATGCTGTGGGCGTGAAGGTCAAAGGCTCGCACCCGCTCAATAGAGAAGGCCACCTCCTGCCCGTAAGCGCCGACATTCTGCACCGGCGTTCCGCCGACAGTGCCTGGAATGCCGAAAAGACACTCGATCCCTGCGCAGTTGTCCTGGACTGTGCGTTCGACGAACTGGTCCCAATCCTCGCCGGCAGCAACCTGATATATCTTGTTCCCCATCTCATCTGCAACAGTGATGCCGCGCAAGGCGACGCGCAGAACCAGCCCATCGAAGCCGGCATCGGAGATCAGTAGGTTGCTGCCCCCGCCGAGGACAAAGAACTTTGCGCCACGCTCTTCGGCCCAAGCGACGGACTCCGCAATCTCCTCTTCGCTTGCAGCCTGGACAAACCAGTGCGCAGCTCCGCCAATGCCGAAGGTGGTAAAGGGTGCAAGCGGCTTATTTTCTTCGATGAGCATCTGCAATCAAACCTTCAGGATAGGGCTTGGATATTGGGCAATCACAGCGTCGGCTGTCAGCAGCGTAATCCCTTCAACCAGCGCCTGTGCAATCAGAAGACGGTCGAATGGGTCTTTGTGGATGGGAGGAAGTCTGTCGACTTCGACCGCGTGCTTACTGTGGATTGGCAACTCTACACAACCATAGCGCAGAAGATATTGTCGGATTTCGCGCGGATCGTGCTGAAAGCCGGGTACGATCAATCCCCGCTTGATTGCGATCTCCCATATATTGCACACGCTGAACACGAATTCATTTCTGGGATTGCTCACTATTCCGCGTGCTGCCTGACTCAAGCGAGGGTCGTTAAATAGCGTCCAGATGGCAACATGGGTATCGAAAAGAAATCTCATTCGGCGTCTTCACCGAGAAACAGCCGCTCAATCTCCTTGTCCAACTCCCGGTCTATCTCCTCGAAATTTTCCGGCAGTATATAGAGGTCTTCCATTGCGCCAAGCAGCCGCTTTGGCTGGGCGGTGGGCGCTTCAATGCGGAATACCTGAACCATCGGCTTCCCCCTTTTGGCTATCACAAAGGAATCTCCATCTCTAGCCTCGTCCACCAGTCGCGAGAGGTGGGTCTTCGCCTGATGAATGTTAATTGTCCGCATCTCGCCCCCCCTACTAAACTAAGTCTACTTAGTTTAGTTCAAATTGCGGTTCGCTTGCAAGCGTTTGTTCGTAGGCCCAGAACTGCCCACACAAGAAAGCGCGATGTCCTCGCGATTTCAATCGCCCTCGGCAGCGTTCTCCAGCTTCTGCACCTTGCTGTGCTTGATCGAATAGAGAAAATACACAAACAACCCGATGATCAGCCAGCCTATCAGGCGAACCCAGTTCCAGATACCGAGCGAGTACATCAGGTAGCCATTTGCAATGATGCCGAGTGCAGGGACGATGGGCAGGCGCCCGTCAAAGAAGATTCCTGGCGTGCGGAAGGGCCGTGGCTGATTCGGGTTCGTACGACGCAAGATAATGACCGCCGCACAGACCATCACAAAGGCCAGCAGCGTTCCTATATTCACCATTGTGCCGATCTTGTCGATGGGCGTGATGGAACCGACGATAGCAGCCAGCAGTCCCACCAGAATCGTATTCTTCCACGGTGTATGAAACTTGGGGTGGATGGCGGCAAAGAACTTCCTGGGCAACAGGCCATCCGAGGCCATGGCATATAACACTCGCGTCTGACCGATGAGCATCACCAGCATGACGGAGGTCAACCCCGCCAGCGCGCCGCAGGTGATGATGTCCGATGCCCAGCCGACGTTGTGATCCAGGAACGCGTGGGTGATCGGCGCCTCGATATTTACCAGTTGCCAGGGCACCATCCCGGTGAGCACGGCGGCCACGCCAACGTAGAGTATGGTGCAGATGAAGAGCGAGGCGATAATGCCGATGGGCAAATCGCGCTGCGGATTCTTGGCCTCCTGCGCCGTGGTTGAAACAGCATCGAAGCCGATAAATGCGAAGAAGATATACGCCGCTGCGGAGCTGATGCCGACCACGCCAAAGGGCGCGAAGCTATGCCAATCGTTGCCCCAGTTTGCAGGATGAACATAGTGCGAACCGAAGACTAGAACAAACAGCACCACCGAGACCTTGATGGTGACGATGGCCGCGTTGAATCTGGCGCTCTCCTTGATGCCCACGACGAGAATCCATGTGATTACCAGCGCGATAATGAATGCTGGCAGATTGAAGCCGATCTCGACCCCAAACAGACGCGGAGCGGCGAGCAGTGCATCGGCTGAGGCGGTCATCTGTGCCGATGGGTGAGCCAGATGAGTTGTGACCGCATCCAGAAACCCTTGCGAGCCAACTGTCAGTTCTGGATGCGCCGAGGCAACCATCTGACGCGCCACCGTGTGGGTGGCCTGCGTCAGTGCCGTCCAATGATCGTAGCTGAGCCAAAGCGGTATCTTGATGCCGAATATCTTCAGGAATTCAATAAAGTAGTTTGACCAGCCGGAACTCACCGTGCTGGCTCCCATGGCATACTCAAGCGTCAGATCCCATCCGATAATCCACGCAAAAAGCTCACCGAGCGTGGCGTATGCATACGTGTATGCCGAACCGGCCAGAGGAATCATGGCCGCAAATTCGGCATAGCAAAGTCCCGCAAAGGTGCAGCCGATACCGCACAGCACGAACGAGAGCATCAGGCTGGGACCGGCCCTGTGCGCACCCAATCCCGCCATCACAAATATGCCCGCGCCAATCACAGCGCCCACGCCCAGCGCCGTTAGCGAAACCGGACCCAGAACGCGCTCCAGATGATTTTCTCCCTCTTCTCTGGCTTCGGAGACGATCAGGCTGAGAGGCTTCCTCTTGAAGAGATTCGCCATTCGACGGTATTACTCCTTTACTTGCACCCTAGATGGAGTTTGCGCGACCAGAACAGAAATACCGGAATACCCAGCAAAACCAACACCAGGCCCGGCCACGTGTACTGAGGCTTGTATCGCAATAATACGATACATATCCAGCCAGCCATCACGATATAGAGCGCGGGCAGCAGTGGATAGCCCAGTGCCTTATAGGGGCGCGGGGCGTCAGGCTGCTTGAAGCGCAGCACGAAGAGCCCCACGATAGTGAGGATGTAAAAAACCAGCACTGCGAAGATAATGTAATCCAGCAACTGGCCATACGAGCCGGAGACGCACAACACAGTGGCCCACGTGGCCTGGACGAGCAGGCCCGCCACTGGCGTCATGTAACGCGGATGCAGCTTGCCAACTGACTTGAAGAATAGACCGTCCTGGCTCATCGCATAGTAGACGCGCGCCCCGGCCAGCGACATTCCATTAGCGCAGCCGAATGTCGAAATCAGAATCGCTCCTGCCATCAGGTACGCGCCGCCTGAATGAAATATCTGCTCCAGCACCGCCGTCGCCACGCGATCCTCCGTGGCGTGCTCTATCCCCCGCGCCATCACCGTGGCACCTGCCGCATCGCCATGCATCGGTAGCACCAGCAGGTAGCCCAGCGAGACAAGAAAGTAGACCGACAGCACAAAGTCCGTGCCCAGAATCAGCGAGAGCGGTATATTCCTCTTGGGATTCTTTACCTCGCCGGCCGTGAAGGTGATGTTGTTCCATGCGTCTGCCGAGAAGAGCGATCCCACTTGCACCACCGCCAGAATCACCAATAAGTTCACCAATACCATCGGCCCGCCCACGCCTACCTGGACCCCGTGTAGCGAGTGCCATCCGGAATTCTTCCAGAATTGGCTCCAACCGGCTCCAAAATTGGCCTCCCAGGCCGTTGCGTTGCGTCCCATCATGAAGGCCAGTAGAATCAGCACCGCCAAACTGAACGCCTTGGCCGTGGTGAAGACGTTCTGGACCAGAGAACCCAGCTTCACGCCAAAGATATTGAGAATAGCTAGGAATATCACAACGACAATGCCGGTAAGGTTAGCCGTGTTGACGCCGATCTCCATATTGCCCAGCACCATGGGGCCTACATGGAGCGCGGGCACGTGTACGATGTGCCAAAGCCAGTGGGTCGTCGAAATCGCTGGGAAAAAGACGCCGAGAAACTTGCCAAAAGCCACCGCGACGGCGGCGATTGTGCCCGTCTGGATGACCAGGAAGAGCGTCCAGCCGTAGAGAAAGCCCCATAATGGGCCGAGCGACTCGCGCAAGTAGACATACTGTCCGCCAGCCTTGGGCATCATCGCCGCCAGTTCGCCATAGCTGAGCGCGCCGATCATGGTCATAATGGCCGTAACCACCCATGCGCCCAGGAAGAGCGCCGGAGAACCGGTGCTGCGCGCAATCTCCGCATCGACAATGAAGATGCCGGAGCCAATCATCGAGCCGACGACCAGCGCGGTCGAGCTGAAGAGGCCAAGACTCTGCATCAGCCGTGGAGCGTCGGTCTCAGGGCTTGAACTAGGATTTCCGTCCATCATTACCAAGAAGCATAAATCATTTGCGAACGGCTCCATTTACCGAGTTATCGCGTGCAGGTCAAACTTGCTCAGCTAATCAATGAGCAGCGCGTAACGATAAGGCATGAAAAAGATTCTGCTTGGATTGGTTCTCATCTTCTGCTTCGCGGCACCCTATGCGGCGCAGGCGCAGGTAGTGGTCGAAGTAGGCCATCACCATCACCATCACTATCACCATCATCACCGTGATGATCACCCACGTTTCAACCAGTAATCGACTCTGATTGAAATGCGGACAGCTCCTCCCTGACCGTGTTCCCCATTCCTGGCGCGTCGTTTGTTGCGCCAAGGATGGGAAACCACGAACTCATGTTCACCCACTCTCATCCCAGTTCGGCCATCCACCGGCAAAACTCAGCCGCTGGATCAGGCTGGCGGAAGAGCGCCCCGGCTACAGCGACAACTGAGGCTCCGGCGGCGAGTGCCTCCGTGGCCGTGGCCAGTGTAATGCCGCCGATTGCCACCAGCACCGGAGCCGTACCGGCAGCCTCGCGCAGCCGCCGCACACCCTCGATGCCGATGGGAGGCGAAGTGGTCTGCTTGGTGCGCGTGGGAAAGACGATGCCAATGGAGAAGTAATCTGCCGGCTCGTCGAGAATTCCCAGCAGTATTCCCGCCGCTCCGCCGCCGAAGGTACCGATGATGCGGTCCGGTCCGAGCAGCTTTCTGGCTGCGCTTGGCGTCAGGTCACCCGCGTCCACGTGAGCGCCATCAAACCCAATCCGCTCAACCAGATCAGCGCGGTCATCGAGAATCAGCTTTATCTTCCCGATCGGCATTACAGCTCGCAAAATTGCCGCATCGGCCAGCAGTTCTGAGTCTGTACCGCTCTTATTGCGGTACTCAAGCAGCGTAACACCAGACTCGGCCAGTTCGCCTCCCAGGCGGCGCAGGAATTCTTCGCGGCCCGTAGCCGGAATGAAGGAGGCATCGAGGATGGGGTAGATCTTGGGAAATGTGAATGGCATAAAAGTAGGATAGTCGATCAGGAAACAGCAACCTGCCAGAAGCAAGACGGCGCTTTCTGTTCCCTGATCGCTGCTTTTTACATCCCGTCCGCCGAAGGGCCGTAGGTGCTGGGGATCGGCTTGTCGAGCAGGCGCAGGTAGACACCCAACTGAGCGCGGTGGTGGATCAGGTGGTTGAGTACCCAGATGCGGAGAACGTTGTACTTTGTGTCGTCAATCCAGGCTTTGCCGCCGGCCACGAACTTCCAGTTCTCATCCCACCTTGTCGGCGCAAAGGCAGCCAGCGCCGCTTTGGCCTCGGCTGTCTCCTTGTCGAAGCGCTCCAGCAGAGCCTGTGTAGAGGCTGGCACATAGCCTTCATGCTTGTGGTCCGCACCGAACTCCAGCTTATCGGTGGTGAAGGTGGTCAAAGCCCACTCGCCGGCAAGTTCGGCGGTGTGTCCCGCCAAGCGGCCCAGGCTCATCGATTTGGCGTGAGGTTTCCAGGTGAAATCGGCGTCTGCCGGAATCGCCGCCAGCATTTTGCGCGTGATTGCGACCTCGCGGTCATATTCGGCAATCAGTTCATTGTGAAAGTCCATTCAGCAATCTCCTCTGTTGCATATCCAGGCTAAGTCAAAGATGACCGGCAAGGAGAAAAGAAGCGGTAATTTTTCCCCGACTCGGTCGATTCCCTACTGAAAGCGCGTGGAGGCAAAAGCGGCCGACCAAGCCTCCTGCCATCCATAGCCCATAGGTGGAGGCGTGCCCTGCGACGGCACATCGACAGGCGGTGAGATGGATACCGTCGACGGCGGCTGGGGGTCCACTTGCAGGTAGTTGCTGTGCTTGAACTCCCAGATATCGGGCAGTTCGTAGGGTGCCTGAAAGTTTGCCGGCCAGGGCTTGGTCGGTCCGCAATGGCCCAGAGCGGCGCGCCACCAGGGATGCCCTTGGTCGATGATTCCGGCAAAGAAGTTGCCCAACGGAAAGGCCTCCGAGAGCACTGTATCTTTCTTGGAGGCGAGAACAGAGATGGTGTCGATCTTGGCCACCGTGTTCTGAAACTCCTTCGTCAGGCAGTTGTCGTCGATGGCCGGAGCCATCAGAGTGGCGCGACGTACCGGCAAATTCAAATGGGAGATAGTCGCCAGCACCACCCGCGCACCCAGGCTGTGCGAGGCAAAGGAAATGCTCAGTGCACCTTGAAAATTCGCGTCGAGAAACGAGGCAAGCAGCGGACCGGCACGGTCGGCAACCTTCGGCTCACCCGGGTAGTCGAGTCCATGCGCCCAGTCCGAATCTCCGGGCCACAACAGGCCGACAAAAGCCGTGAATGGCAGCGTCGGCTGCGAGAGTTTCAGCAGACCCTCCCAATTCGCCAGACATTCAATACCCGCCGCGCGGTTCACGTTGAAGCCGTGCGTGGCAATCAACACGTGCTGTCCCTGGATCGCGCTGAGCAGATCACTCCGGCTCAGGCTCTGGTAGCCGCTCGCCGTGCTCTGCATGGTGCTCACGGCGGAAGCCAGTTCCCCACCTATGGGCTGGAGACGAAGATCGAGAAAGTGCGTCATAGCAGCCTACTTCTTCACCAGTTGCATGGTATTAACAGCCGTCGCCAGGGCACTGGACAAGTCCTTGGCAATCGGTGCAAGCGGGGTGGCCAGCACACCGGCAAGTAGAGCCCGCCACAGATCATTGGAATGCAGGTAGCAGCTTAGAGTGTGGCCCTCTCCTTCCACAATCCATCCGCCGACAAATGCCAGAAGGATTGCAAAGAGAAAGGCCGCAATGCGCGTTCCATTGGTATATGCCTGATCCGAATCCTGATAGACCTCATCGAGCAAGGCGGTAAGGACGAAATCAAAGCGCGAGTAGACGTCGCTCTGGCTTGGTGTGAGCGGTGTACCGTTGGCCATACTCGCGGCCACAGTCTGTAGCACAGCCGAATCAGCACCGGTGACCGCCGCGAGCTCGGCGGCATTGCCGGAGTTGAGGCCCACCTTGATCAGGGATTTGGCAATTGCTTTCTGTGCGGCGAGGTCTTTGCCGTTGTACCAGTTCGCCCGGAGAGTATCCAGTATCTTGTCCTGCGTCAGCCCGCTGGCGGCAGCTCCGGGAGTCAGCGATTTGACGACCGTCGCAATGCGCTTGAAGCCGATGCGATTCACTCCACCGGCAAATGGCTTGGTGGCATCCACCAGACCGAAGGCGGCGGTTCCCAATCCACCGATCGCGGTAATGATGTTCGGAAGTTCCTGAAGTATGCCCATCTTCTTACCCCCAAAATCGCTTTGCTCACCACTATAGGCGAAAGGAATGGCGGTTGAGAACAATATTTTTCACGCCACACCTATCATGATAGGATCCCATGCTGGAACCACGCGGAGCCGGACGAAATTCCAGCAGATCAAGGGCTATTCAGCTAATTTGGCGAGAAAATTCTCCATGAAACTGGTGTCGAAGTCTCCGGCACGGAAGCCGGGATCGGCAAAGATATCCTGATGCAGCGGAATCGAGGTCTCGATGCCCTGCACGATGAATTGACTCAGTGCGCGTTCCATCTTGGCAATCGCCTCTTCCCGGTCTCGTCCGTGGACGATCAGCTTGGCGATCAGCGAGTCGTAGTAGGGCGGAACGACGCCCTCGGCGTACTGCGCCGTATCCACACGCACACCGTTTCCGCCGGGGACGTTGAAGGCCGTGATCTTGCCCGCCGAGGGTGTGAACTTCTGCGGGTGCTCGGCATTGATGCGGCATTCGATGGCGTGGCCACGAATCTCCAGTCTCTCCGGCAGAATCGCATCCATCCGTGCACCAGCGGCAATCAGCAACTGCGCCTTCACAATGTCCACGCCGGTGATAGCCTCGGTGATGGGATGCTCGACCTGCACGCGAGTGTTCATCTCGATGAAGTGGAGCTGGCGGTTTTCGTCCATCAGGAACTCAACCGTTCCGGCGTTCTGGTAACCGATCTCCTTGAGGCAGCGGCATAAGTTGCGGCCAATCTCCTCGCGCATCTTCGGCGTCACCTGCAGGCTCGGTGCCTCTTCGATGAGCTTTTGGTGGCGGCGCTGGATGGAGCACTCGCGCTCGAAGAGCGTACGCACGTTGCCGTGCTCGTCGGCCAGTACCTGAAACTCAATGTGACGGGGATTCTCAACGAACTTCTCCATGTACAGCTCGCCGTTGCCGAAGGCGTTGGCCGCCTCTGTATAGGCCGCATGGAAGAGATTGGGCAGTTCTGCATCGCTGCGCACAATCCTCATGCCGCGCCCGCCGCCGCCTGCCTTGGCCTTGAGGATGACCGGATAGCCGACCTTTTTAGCAATCTGCTGCGCCTCTTCGGCGGCAGCAATTACACCATCGGAGCCAGGGAGGATGGGCACGCCAGCGCGCTTCATCGCCATGCGCGCCTTGTCTTTTTCGCCCATCAGCCGCGTGATCTCCGGCGGTGGCCCTATGAACTTGATGTTGGAGGCGCGGCAGACTTCGGCGAAGTTGGCGTTCTCGCTCAGCAGGCCGTAGCCGGGATGAATCGCGTCGACGTCGGCTATCTCGGCCGCGCTGATGACCGCCGGGACATTCAGATAGCTTTCGGCCAGACGCGGCGGGCCGATACAGATGGCCTCGTCGGCAAAGCGCACGTGCAGCGCGTCGCGGTCGGCCAAGCTATATACAGCAACGGTGCGAATCCCCAGCTCCCGGCAGGCATTGATGACGCGCAGGGCAATTTCACCGCGATTGGCAATCAGGACTTTACGAAACATTCTCTTCCCTACCCCAGCCGGATGGAAAACAGCGGTTGCCCATACTCGATGGGCTGGCCGTTGGAGACAAAGCAGTTGACGATCTCGCCCGCGGCATCGGCTTCAACCTCGTTCATCAACTTCATGGCCTCAATAATGCCGAGCACCTGCCCCTTGGCCACGCGGTCTCCGACGGAGACACATGCTGCGGTGCCGGGTGACGGCGAGGCAAAGAAAGTGCCTACCATCGGCGACTTGACCATGTGCAGGCCTGCTTCCGGCTCCACGGGCACCGGCGCGGATGTAGTCTGAGACCCCGCCGCCGATGCAACGGAAGTGAGCTGGCGCGCCAGAGCAGACAAATCAGAGGAAGCCTCCGGCTGGTTGAATTTTAGACGAAGCTTCAAGTCGCCGCGCTCCAAATCGAATTCGGCAATCTGATGTTCATTGAGGAAATCAACCAGTTGTTTCAAATCCGCTATGTCTTGTGCCTTCATGGGTTCCTTAACTCTCCCGACTGGGTGGGTTTACTCAGAGTTCTATCAATGCCTTGGGTGCCGGGGTCAGCACATGGCCTCCACTTCGGGTAACTGCCACCATATCTTCGATGCGAATGCCGAAGCGACCGGCTAAATAAATTCCTGGCTCAATAGTAATCACCATGCCGTGGAGCAGCCTGTCTGACTCACCGGCACCGATGCGCGGCGGCTCGTGAATCTCCAGGCCAACGCCGTGGCCGGTGGAGTGTGTGAACGCCTCCGCTAATCCTGCGCGGCGCAGGACGGCGCGGGCGGCTTCATCGACCTCCGCGCAGCTTGCGCCTACCGCGACGGCGGCGACACCAGCCTCTTGCGCCTCCAGGACAGTCTCGTAGGTGGCGCGCTCGTTGGATGTGGGCCTGCCCAGATGCACGGTGCGGGTCATATCCGAGCAATAGCCGTTGAGGATGATGCCAAAATCCATAGTGACAAAGCCGCGGCGGGGCAGCCGAGCGGCTGTGGCGCGTCCGTGAGGCATGGCGGAGCGCAGGCCGGCGGCGACGATGGTATCAAACGACATTCCCTCGGCTCCCATCAGGCGAGCCTGATGCTCAATCTCCGCGGCAACTTCAAACTCCGCCAAACCGGGACACATGTAGCCGAGAATATGCTCGAATAGCTTGCAGCCGACGAGCGCAGCTTCGCGCATCAGGGCCAGCTCGTCGTCGTCCTTGATTTGGCGCAGCGGGAGAACCAGGGGCGCGGCCAGCGCGGTGAGAAAGCTTTTGCGGAGCCGTGAGGGCAGAGCAGCTCGCAGTCGATTCAGATTGGCGACGGTGGTGTGGGCGGGATCGAAGCCTACGAAATCAACGCCGGATTGTGCGGCGAGCCACTGCGCGGCATTGACGGCGGGAGAGCTGGCGATGATGTCGACCTGAGCGACCGAAACCTCTTCGGCGGCCTGGGTCTTGTAGCGGCCATCGGTGAAGAGGCGGGCGGAGCGGCGGGTAACGGCCAGCGCGGCGCTGGAGCCTGTAAATCCAGAGAGATAGCGCAGATCAGGCAGGTGGGTGAGCAGCAGGCCATGCAACCCGGCTTTGGTGAGACGGCGGCGCAAAAGGCCGATGCGGCGAAAGTGATCCACCTATTAAGAATAACAGGGAGTAAGGAAAGCTAAGTCTCCTTAATTTGACCAATTTCCGCATTGATTCAAGAGCGGGCTATTTTGTGACTGAGCGTTTCAACATCACATAGCTGTTCGGCAGATTATTCTCATACCACGCAGAGATAGCTTCCCATCCTTGACTTCCCAACTGATTGAGAAGCTCAACCGCTTCATGGCTGTGCTTCTCATCGAAGATCGTGATTGCTTCTACTCTGTACTCCATTTGTGACACCTCTCATGGGCAATTGAACTCGCTCTAAAACGCGGGACGAACAGGTTTCTTCTGATGCGGATCAAGTTCGGCTTCGGCGGCGTGCTGATCGCTTTGGCGGTCCATCCACTCGTCGAGACGGCTGCGCTTGAAACGCCAGCGGTTGCCGAGTTTGAAGGCGGGAACGAAGCCCTCCGAGGCGTACTTGTAGAGGGTGTCGGAGGAGATGCCGAGGTAGTCCGAGGCCTGACGAATATCCATGACCTCGCGGACTTCCGGGACGAGCAGGTTGGAGCGGACGGCGCTGCTGCGCATAATTGCCTCTTGAGAGGTGATTCCTCTGGCGAGATTCCGGCAGTGATACCGGTAGTCTTGTATATAACGCGGTTTCACTGGGTATTTCAAGGGATTTTCTTGGAGTTAGAGGAAGTTAGAGGTTTAGCTTCCCATTATCGGACGAGGATTATGGCTCTATTGGGCGGGAAGCAGCTTATATTGTGCTGTTGGCAGACAGCTACCCCAAGGGTTGGGTTATTGCGGTAGATGGTGCAATCAATCGACAATATTCTGAACGATACGCTCCGCGCACACACCAGCACCGCACAATTAGGAAGCAAAGACTTCAAAGCGGTTTCGTCCCCGCTCTTTGGCGCAATAAAGTGCCGCATCTGCCTGCTTCAACATCGCATCAGCGTTCATCTCGTCAACAGAGGCGGAGCAGACCCCGACGCTGACGGTAATCGGAATTTCATACCCATCAAACGGAACGGGGAGCGCCAGAGATTTCACGATGTTGGCGGCAATCCTCTCGGCCATCTTCGGCTCGCGCAGATCTGAGAGCAGAATGACAAACTCATCGCCTCCCATTCTGGCAACTGTATCGCTCAATCGCACGGCCTCCAGAAGGCGATCTGCGGTCACGCGCAAAACCTCATCACCGGCTTGATGGCCATATGTATCGTTAATGTCTTTGAACTTGTCCAGGTCCACCATCAATAGGCCCAGCCCCGCTTGATGTCGCTTGGCGGTCTCCAATGAGGCATTGAGTCGATCTTCCAGCAGCAGGCGCGTTGCCAATCCCGTCAGGGCGTCATGCAGGGCCATGTGCCGGAAGCGCTGCTCGCTTTCGCGAAGAAGAATCGTCTGCTGTTCTACGCGTCTTCTAAGCACTACTACCCAAGCCAACACAAACAGTGTGCCGCAGAGCGCCAATGCCAGAACGATCAGCGCATGATCCGGAGTCCACCAGGATGGACGATGAAGAACGATCACATCGCCCGGAGAGCGCATCAGAACGCGAAACGAGATGGGCACCGCCGTTCCGATTCCCATGGCGCTCTTCTGCGTATCCAATTGAACTGAACAGATTCCTGTAACTCGCAAAACACTGCCGTTCTTCCAGTCGTTTGTCTGCGGTCCGCTGAGAGCGCGGGGAAGAATCACCTTGAAGATGTATTGACCGGAGGAGAGCAGCAAGGTCGTATCGACTGCGGCTAGATCACGGCTGATCAGTTGGCCATCGACTTGAATGAGCTGGGATCCGTGTTTGCCGAACAATGCTTGTTCTGCGGTTATTGGCTCGGCAGTCACCGGCGCAGCGGCTGATTCACTGGCACTGCGAAAGACCGCATCCGTCAGCATCGGCGCACTGCCCTCCGCGTGTGCAAACCCCACAATATCGACTACTTCGCCGTTACGCAGTGGCGTATTTTGATCCGTCTGCGCGCAGACCCCCTGTGTCGCATCGTGGATACAAACCGACAATCCAGGCCATTGCAGCGTAACCCGCCCCTGCACGTGTACCCGGTGAGCCAGCAAAGGCGCAATATCCCATTGCAGCAGCTTGTTGATGGGAATGACGGGCAGCAGGTAGGGATCTTTCGGCGGAGCTTCCTCGACCTGAATGGCGGAAAGGCCGGGGCAATGTATGTTGACAGCAATCATTTGCCGGCGGCCGACATCGAACAACGGGCCGGGATTGCCTTGGATGCGTACTTTTGCATCCACAAGCCTGGTGTAATCAATCCCCGCTTCCCTGACCATCATGATCGAGATCACGCCGTCAGGCATGTTCAGCTGCAGGAAGATGTAGCGGTCCTGTGCGACCACCGAATGAATCACACCCTCCACCTCGACCCATTGGCCGTCGTCCAGACCTGCCAACAGTATCGAGAGCGTGGGTCGGCGAGGGTTCTTGGGAAAGCTGGCGGATCCTATCGCTACTAATTTTGGTTCGGCAACGATGGGAGCGAATTCGCCCGCGTTGCTGACTCCGTGCAGATCGATCATGGTTCCCGGCGAAAGCGAGAGCATTGCCTGGTGCGTGATCTTGACGAAGACGCTTCCGGTGGCATCCTGAACGAACATGGCACCGTCTCCGGTGCTGGGGGTCTGATCGAAGTAGGTTATAACACCCCTCAGATGGACGGGATAAGCGCGACTCGCTTCTTCGCTGCTGAGGCTGTGCACTTGATGGGCTGTGGTGAGCGTAGGCAGCTTGCCCGGAGCCTCCTTGGCGGCTTGGGCATTAGCCGCTCCCGTAATAAGAAACCCTGAAAATAAATAAAACACTACCGCGCAAAGGCATCTGTGGCCTGCTGCCACTCGTATTGCGCCACTTCGTCCGACCGATTCGCGCACAGAATCTATCTTAACCACTATATTATCAATAATATACATAATCATATACGCGCAATTGCAGCGCCGCCATCCGTCACGCGGACGCCCAGACGAGCCATCACTTGAAGCTCTTTGCACAGCAATCCTATCGGCGTAATAAAGCATGACTTGACCCGCTCCGCCTTGATTATCCGCCCCGCGGCGCGCGTGTGTCACTGCTCCATTCCTGAGCGGAATGGCCGCTAAAGTAATACACCATGGCTCAATGCAAAACCACTGGACTGGCTTCGGCGCTCTGGACTGCCGTCGCGCTGTTGCGGTAAAGTCATTACGGCGCGAAACGTATGGGTGGTGCAGCATTGTGCGCCGCAGTTAGATCAGGATACACACATCACGAGGCCGAGAAGCCTCGAAACAACAGGAATGGAGATAAGGATGAACCACGGGAAGATATTCAAACACGCACTGCTTTTGGGAGCGCTAGCTCTTGGCTCGACCATCTTCGCGCTGGCGCAGGGGGTCAATTATTTTGCCGACTTGCCCAAAGGTGCCACGCCCGAGGAAGTGGGCAAGAAGCTCGCGGATCGCTTTTTGGCCGGTCCGGCAGCGCCCCGTATTCCGCGCGTACCCAATCCGCAAATGGCCAATATGCCCTCGTATTTTCGTACCATTGGTTACGCCGAGATCGGCACCTGGTACGGGGCGCTGAACTTTGCGCAACTGACGAAGGACGAGGCGCTGCAGAAGCAATTGGTTGCACGCTTTGATTCATATATGCCGGGCGGTGCCGATGCCGCAAAGAGGCCAACGCGACGTCATGTGGACGACTCGATCTTTGGTGTCGTTCCGCTGGAGCTTGCCATCGAGACCAAAGACCCGAAGTATCTGACCGAGGGCAAATGGTGGGCGGACCGGCAGTGGGAGAATCCGCAGCCGGATGGTCTTTCGGCAGAGACGCGCTTCTGGGTAGACGATATGTATATGCTGACGATGCTGCAACTGCAGGCCTATCGCGCCACCGGCGACAGCAAGTATCTGGACCGCGACGCGAAGGAGATGGTTGCTTACCTGGACAAGCTGCAACAGCCCAACGGCCTCTTCTTTCATGCCGAGGACGTGCCCTTCTACTGGGGACGCGGCAATGGTTGGTTCGCCGCGGGCATGGCCGAGATGTTGCGGACGTTGCCGAAGGATCATCCGCAGCGGGCGCGCATCGAGGCAGGCTACAAGAAGATGATGGCCGCGCTGCTGAAATATCAGGGCAAGGACGGAATGTGGCGGCAGTTGATCGACCACGACGAGGCCTGGGCGGAGAGCTCCGGCACCGGCATGTTCACCTTTGCGATGATTACCGGCGTGAAGCTGGGCATTCTGGATGGACCGACCTACGGCCCTGCGGCGCGCAAGGCATGGCTGGCCGTCATCGGCTACATCGACCAGAATGGCGAGGTGACGCAGGTATGCGCGGGCACGAATAAGCTGAACAGCCTGGACTACTATCTGAGCCGGCCGCGCATGACCGGCGACTACCACGGACAGGCTCCGATTCTTTGGTCGGTGGACGCGCTGCTGCGGTAATGATCTGTTAAACAACGGGTAGGTCAGGGCTGACGTTCTGACCTATCTGTTTTTAGCAAGTCGAGCCGGGGGTCCTTACCTTTCTTCAGGTGACTATATGCTTCGTTCCACCTCTGTCACACTCTTTCTCTCCTTCACACTTTTACTTTCCGCCTCCGGCCAAACTCCGGCGCGACGCAATGCGGGCGGACGGCCATTTCACAACGAGACGGAACGCGCCGCGCGCTGGAAGCCGACGACGATAGCTTATCGACAGGCAAGCCTCACCCCGCGCGAACGCGAGATGGTGGCCAAGCTTGCCGATGCCTGCCGCTTGATGGATACGCTCTATTGGCAGCAGAGCGACCTGGGCGGATTGGCGGTTTATCGCGTGACGCAGAACGAGACTCTGGCGCGACTGTTCAGCTTCATGGGCAGCCGTTACGATCTGCTGGCGGAAAATGAGAGCTTTCTGGGCGAAGCGGTGATGCCAACGGGGCATGAGTTGTATCCCTATGGGCTGACGCGCGGGCAGATTGAGCGTTATATTGCAGCGCACCCGGAGAGCAAGCCGGGGATTTACAATCCCTGGTCTATAGTGCGCGGCACGCCGGAAAAACTGGAATCCGTGCCTTATCACGTGGCATATGCGGAGTGGTTGGCGCCAATGGCGGCAGATCTGCGCTCTGCGGCAAAGCTTTCGCCGGATGCGGCCTTTGCGCATTTTCTGGAGTTGCGCGCCGATGCATTGCTCACCGACGACTACTATGCCAGCGACATCGCGTGGCTTGATCTGAAGAACCCGAAGATCGACATGATCTTTGCGCCTTATGAGAGTTATCTCGACGATCTGCTGGGGGTGAAGACCTCATATGGTGGCGCGATATTAATTCGCAATGAGGCGGAGAGCCGCAAGCTGGCGATCTACCAAAATCAAGAGGCGGCGATGCAGCAGGCGCTGCCGCTGCCCGATGCGGACAAGCCGTCGAAGGCGGGCCATGCCACGCCGATGGAGGTGGTCGATGCACCGCTGCGCGCGGGCGATCTGCGTTACGGCTATCAGGCGGTCGCTGACAATCTGCCCAATGATGCAAGGATTCATGCGGAGAAGGGCAGCAAGAAAATCTTCTTCAAGAACTTTATGGATGCGCGCGTGAGTGCGGTAATCCTGCCCATTGCGGCTAAGATGCTGACGGCCGAACAAGTCAAGGACGTGACCGCGGACGGCTATCTGACATCGACGACTTTGCACGAAATCTCGCACGGACTCGGACCGGCGTACGCACATATCGACGGCAAGCAGGTGGATATACGCGAGGCGATTGGCGGGATGTATAGCGGGCTGGAAGAGGCCAAGGCGGATGTGACCGGCATCTATCTGGCCAAGTGGCTGGTGGAGCAAAAGGTGATCCCAGGGGCGTCACTGCATACCATTTACGGCTCTTATGTCGCGGGTATCTTTCGCACTCTGCGCTTCGGCACGGGCGAGGCGCATGGCCGCGCCGAGATGATGGAGTTTAACTATCTGCTGGAGAAAGGCGCTCTCAAACAGAATAATGACGGACGCTACGTGATCGATTATGGAAAGATGCCGGGAACAATCGCCGAACTGACGGTTAGGCTGCTGAACTTTGAGGCGCAGGGCGACCGGGCGGGCGTCGAGGCTTGGTTTGCCAAGTACGATGTGATGCCGACGGCGCTGACCAAAGCGCTGGAAACAACCAGGGAGATTCCGGTGGACATTGCACCGGAGTTCGAGCTTTTACATGGGGTGCGGCCATGAAGCGATTACTGATAATTCTTCTCTTGTCCTGCGGATCGCTTTTTGCGCAGCAAAGCACTCTGACACTGCGGCATCATGACGCGGCGCGCCAGCTTCCGGGCACAATTGTGGTCCCCGCTTCGGATTTCTACGCGACGATTCCGGCCGGAGACAGCAACGATGGCCGCTTTCCCGCCGGTCTTTGGTTCTTCAACAACAACACCATCAACATAAGTTCCACCGACGATGTGACGGCGACAATTCCGGTGAAAGAGGTCGGCGTCTATCATCTGTTTGTGCGCAGCATCGGCACAGCCACCAGCTCCTTTCGCATCATGATCAACGGCAAGGAAGACGCTGGTACTTATGGCAACGGGAAACTCGCATGGCAGCAGGGCGGCGATTTTACCCTGAAGGCGGGAACGATTGAGATACGCCTCGCATCCATCGTAGCGAGGCCGTCGCTGAATGTGCTGGTGCTGACGAAGAACGCCGACTTCAAGGAAGACGATCTGAAGGCACTGGAACTGCCGCCGGAGGTGAAGCTGCTGCATGAGTATCAGATTGAGTCGCCGAATATCGTGAAGTTCGGCGATGTGGACGGTAGCGGCAAGTTTGCGATTGCCGACATCACCAGCGACTACTCCACCATCGTGTACGCCAATGACGGGCATGAGCTGTGGCGCTGGACAGCGCCCCCGGTGCAACCCGGTTCGCCGCGCGGCAATGAGGCGGCGGGCATCTTGTGGGACTTTCATCACACGGGACGCGACGAGCTGGCGCACTGGCGGCTCATCGACGGCAAGGAGTGGCTGGTGCTCTGCGATGGGCGCACCGGCGAGATCATCAAGAAGGTTCCCTGGCCTGCGCCGCCCTTTCCGCACGTTGCCAATAACTATCGCATGGCAGTTGCCAAGTTTCACAAGGAGGCCGACGGGCCAGATACGCTGCTGGTGCTGAGCGACACCGGCGGACTCATCAGCCTTACCGCCTACGACAAGGATCTGAACCAGCTCTGGCAGCACAGCGAGCCGCGCGAGAAGGATTACTTCGGCCACTACATCTGGCCGATTGACGTGAACGGTGATGGCGTGGATGAAGTTTTTATCAGCCATCTTAGCCTGGACGCTGAGGGCAAAGTCCTGTGGAACAACGATAAATACTTCCAGAAAAACAACGACCACATGGATTCGATGGAGTTCTTTGACATCAACGGCGACGGCAAGCTGGAGTTGCTGACCTGCCAGAGCGATGTGGGGACGCTGGCCTATAACGCGCAGACCGGCGCGATGCTGTGGCAGAATTTATCCGACCACTCACAGCAGATCACAGCAGGATACATTCTCGCCAACTCCGCTACGCCACAGGTGGTCACCAATGGCCGCACCTATCTGCCGATGACGAGGCCGGCAGGCTTTGTGCCGGGACAGCCTTTCAGGAGAACAGCTCCTCCCGCGGATGAGATTGCTGCGGGCGGCGGGCTGGGCGCGCAGCTTTACTGGTTCAACAACAAGGGCAAGCTGCTGGAGACGTGGCCGGCGCATCCGCTGTTTGGCAATCCGAACTTTGTGCGCGGTGACTGGTACGGCAACGGCAAGCGCACGTTTTTCTGGTTCCGCTTCAAGCTGGAGCCGGACGGCAACGCCACGCTCTTCTTCAAGGGCGAGGCCTATCATATGTTTGACTTTGAGCACACCGGCGCAGAGCAGGTGATTACGCTGGATGGGGGCACGCTGCGCGTTTATGGGAATGCAAGCGTTGTGCCGCACGCAGTCAAGCGCGATGCCGAGTACCGGCGGACGATTGCCAACCATACGCATTACTAGAAGCTGTTAGCTGCGCAGAAAATCCTTGGCCTTCTGAACAAGCACACCGCGGCTCACATCGGAGATGGCGTTGGTGAGGGGAATCTGCTTGGGGCAGACTTCGACGCAATTCTGAGCGAAGCCGCACTCCTGAATGCCGCCGTCGCCAGCCAGTGCACGCAGGCGCTCCTCCTTCAGAACCTTCCCGGTGGGATGGTTGTTGAAGAGCTTGACCTGCGCGATGGTAGCAGCGCCCACAAAGCCCGTCTCCTCGTTAAACTGCGGGCAGACCTCCATGCAGCAGGTGCAACTGATGCAATTGGAGAGCGGGTAATTCGCCTCCTGCTCCTGCGGAAAGACGCGCGGGCCGGAGCCCAGATCGTAAGTGCCATCGAGCGGAACCCAGGCCTTGACCGCCTTCAGATTTTCAAAGAGAACAGACCTGTCGACTTGCAGATCGCGGACCAGCGGAAACTTACTGAGCGGCTCGACGCGAATAGGTTGGTCAAGATTGTCGACCAGCGCCGAGCAGGCCATGCGCGCCTTGCCGTTGATGCGCATCGCGCAGGAGCCGCAGATTTCCTCCAGACAACAGGAGTCGTAGGTGATGGGCGTGGTCGCGTGGCCATCAGCGGTCACCGGGTTGGCGGCAATCTCCATCATCGCGGAGACGACATTCATGCCAGGACGCCACTCGACCTCAAAACTCTCCCAAACAGCGGGCGCATCGGGGCTGGATTGGCGCTTGATCTCGAATGCCACAGTTCGGTTTGCCATCAACAGTCTCCCTTAATTAGCTGCGTCGTAGCTGCGCCGCCGCGGCTGGATGAATTGCGTATCGACCCCTTCAAACTCAAAGCGCGGACCTGAATCTGTATAGCTGGCCTTGGTGGTTTTCAGAAACTGCTCGTCGTTGCGGTCGGGAAAGTCGGGCTTGTAATGCGCACCGCGCGACTCATCACGTTGCAGCGCGCCCAGCGCAACCACGCGAGAGAGCTCCAGCATATTCTTCAACTGGCGGGCAAAGGCAAAGCTGGTGTTGGCCCACTGGCTCTTATCGCTGAGATTCACATTCTGGTAGCGTTCTAGCAACTCTACAATCTTCTCGTCGGCCTGCTTCAAGCCTTTGTTATAGCGGATGACGGTAACGTGCTGCGTCATCACTTCGCCTAACTCGCGCCATAACTTGAAGGGGTTTTCCGTGCCTTTGTTCCTGAGCAGCTTCCGGTTGATCTCGTCTTGGCGAGAGAGCTCTGCTGCATGGCTGCCTTCGCTCTCTGCGGCAGGCAAACTCTTCGCATAACTCAGAGCATTCGGTCCGGCCTTGAATCCGCCGTAAATGCAACTGACCAATGAATTCGCGCCTAAACGATTGGCGCCGTGATACTGGTACTCACACTCGCCGGCGGCAAAGATGCCGGGAATGTTGGTCATCTGATTGAAGTCCACCCACAGGCCGCCCATGGTGTAATGAACGCCGGGAAAAATCTTCATCGGCACATCGCGCGGATCGTCACCGACAAATTTTTCGTAGATTTCCAGAATGCCTTCAAGCTTTCTGTTCAATGTCGCCCGGTCAATATGCGTCAGATCAAGGTAGACCATCGGCTGGCCGTCAAGTCCGAGACCTAGCTCATAGACCACCTTGTGAATGGCGCGGGTGGCGATGTCGCGTGGAACGAGGTTGCCGTACTTGGGGTACCACTCTTCGAGGAAGTAAAATCGCTCGGCCTCAGGAATCTGCTTGAAGGGGCGCTGGTCGCCAACCGTGCGCGGAACCCAGACGCGTCCGCCCTCGCCGCGCGCCGACTCCGACATAAGCCGCAATTTGTCTTCGCCGGGAATGCAGGTGGGATGAACCTGAATGAACTCGCCATTGGCGTAGACCGCGCCCTGCTGATAGATGGCCGATTGCGCCGAGCCGGTGCAGACCACGGAGTTGGTGCTCTTGCCGAAGATCGCGCCGATGCCGCCAGTGGCCAGAATAATGGCGTCGGCGGGAAAGCTGCGCAACTCCATGGTGCGCAGATCGAGAGCCGTGATCCCGCGCGCCACACCATTCGAGTCAATCACCGCGGAGAGAAACTCCCAGCCTTCGAATTTGCGAACCTTGCCTTCGGACTCGTGGCGGCGCACCTGCTCGTCGAGCGCGTAGAGCAACTGCTGCCCGGTGGTGGCGCCGGCAAAGGCCGTGCGGTTGTAGAGCGTGCCGCCAAAGCGGCGGAAGTCGAGCAGGCCTTCGGGGGTGCGATTGAAGGGCACGCCCATGCGGTCGAGCAGGTCGATGATCGCCGGCGCGGCCTCGCACATCGCCTTGACCGGCGTCTGGTTGGCCAGAAAGTCGCCGCCGTAGATGGTGTCGTCGAAGTGCTTGTCGGTGGTGTCGCCCTCGCCCTTGAGATTCTTGGCCGCGTTGATGCCGCCTTGCGCGCAGACCGAGTGCGAACGCTTGACCGGAACAATCGAAAACAAATCGACGGTCCCGCCCGCCTCGGCGATTTTGATAACAGCGGCCAATCCGGCCAATCCTCCGCCAACCACGATGATTCTGGGTGCTGCCATGAATGAATCCTTTCGGATAGCGATCCGCTGCTAATCCACACTGGTCTTTCTTACAACTCGTCTACTTGACAATCACAAACTGTATCGAATCTGAATTGACCTCATTGCCTTGTTTCACTGCGGTTTTGTCAATAAACTTCACGAAGAAACTATTGGCTATATTTTCTTTTGCCGTAAAATAGAATCCAGTGATTTCAGCCGAAATATTGTACTCTCCAGGATTTGTGAGGTCATACAGACGGGTTACTTCCATTATTCTGCTGTCAGCCACTCCTGGAGGTATCATCCATCGCCACCCTGACCCACTATATTTAGATTGTTCCTTCGTGGGATCGTAGTCTGGAAGATTACATAATGATGGCCGCAAACGGCATCCGTCGTGCGTAAGTGATGGATTCGATCCCGTCTTTTTCTCGATTACATTGGCCCAAAACAACAGCTCGCCTGCGTGAAGCTGTCTGATCGCAGTCATATCTGTTCGATTGACAAGCGTAATCTTCAGCCACACACGTGATCCGGACTGATACTCACCAGTGGACACCCAGACTTTAGGCAAGCAGCCATCAGAATCCTTTTTGCATCCGGGCTCTGGATCAAGTCTACCTGTCTCGATCGATACCGTGAACGGAACGCTTGATATGCCAACACTTGTGCTAGCAGTTTCCTGTCCTGCCACAAACAATGGACAGAATATCAAGAGCACGATTGCCATCACGATTGAATTGTTCTTCATCACACTCCTCAATTCGGTGACACTGACATATTCATTATGTATGTCATGAATTTGGTAAAGAGCTAGTAGGTAGGCCCCACGAAGGCCCACATACTGACCAAGCCAAGGATCGTCAGTGCCAGCCCCATTGCGACGCAGACATAGCCAAAGCGCTTGCGGGCTATTGTGCCGGGGGTAATCCCCCACTTGGCCGCGAAGAGCCAGACGCCGTACGAGAAGTGCCAGCAGATGGCGATCATGGCCACAATGTAGACAGCCAGCATCCAGGGATTGGCCAGTTCCTGCTGCACTTTGGCGAAGGCTGCCATGGGATGCTCAGGAAGGCTGACTCCCATGAAGCGCTGCCGAAGAACGTGCTGCAGGATGTACGCGAAGGCGACGAGGCCGGTGTAGCGCTGGGAGACGTAAAGCCAGTTGCCCGCCCAGGGATAATAGACGATGTTGGATTTGCCGCGCAGCCATATCCAGACGCCGTAGCCGGCATGATAAAGGATGGGCAGAAAGATGAAGACCCACTCCAGCAAGCGCACCATCGGCAGGCTGTTGAGGAAGCGAACCTGCTCGCCGTAGGCGGCAGGGCCTTTGAGCGCCTCAAAGTTCGAGAGCAGATGCTCGACGAGGAATGCGCCCAACGGGATAATGCCCAGCAGCGAGTGCAGCTTGCGCCAGAGAAAGGACGTGCCCACGCCTGCGCGCAAGGGCTGAACGCCGCTGCGGACGATGGGACGGTCGGGAGGAGCGGCGGAGGTCTGCGTGGTTGCCATAGCGTTCTCAGCTCCATACGGCATCAGGGAGGCGTAGTTTTGATGGAAGGGGAAGCCGCCTGATTTTGATTCATTATTGGTGTTCTATATCACATCCGTCAAGGTGCGCAACACCCAATTACGTTTCATGTGGACTCTCACTCTCCCAGCATCTGTAGCAGCGACGCAATCGCGCGCCCGCGATGGCTGAGGGTATGCTTGGTTTCCAGGTCCAGCTCGGCCATCGTTTTATCCAGCGCGGGCAGGTAAAAGAGCGGATCGTAGCCAAAGCCACCGGTGCCGCACGGGGCCTCCAGAATCAGGCCTTCGACCGCTCCCTCGGCGATGTGCAGAGCCGCGCCATCACGGGCGACCACCAGTACACAGCGATAGCGCGCCGTGCGCCGCTCAGGATGCACCCAGGCCATCCGTCTCAGCAAAAGCAGATTGTTCCATACGTCAGAGTTATCGTTGGCACCGGGTGAGTCCACAATGCCGGAGTCGGCGGCAAAGCGTGCCGAGCGCACCCCCGGAGCGCCTCCCAGCGCGTCCACCTCCAGACCAGAGTCGTCCGCCAGCACCCACTCGCCGGGAGCAAAGCGCGAGTAATAGACAGCTTTAAGCGTAGCGTTGGCGGCGAAGGTCTCGCCGTTTTCCTCCGGGGCGGGGATTGTCGCAAGCGCCGGCAGAGGCTCGATCACAAGCGAGTAGGCTTCGGCTGCGGCACGGAAGTCGCGCAGCTTGCCCTGGCTGGTGGTGGCGGCATAGAGTCGAAGTGCCATGAAATGAGTGTATCGGGCGCGGCAAATGAGATGCCTCGCATTTTTCGTCGCGCTCCGCGGAATATGATTATCTATGTCATATTCGCGCCGACTCTACCACGCTTACAATCGCATTGCATGTCCGCAGCCTTTGACAAAGGTTCTCTGCGTTGTTTAAGGTTCTCCTGTCTGGATAGTTATTTTTTGATAAATGTGGGGCAAAGAGTTTGTTTGACGCTGTGGCTTTCCTTACCAAGCCTGCAAGTTGCAAAACGGTCAGGATTTTAAGAGAGCGGATGGAGATTATGATAAGGAGCGATCTGCACTGCATCGCATGGAGTCTGATTCTGGGAGTGGCGGCGTGGCCGCTCATAGCTGCGAGTTCTCCTGCTCCCAGCGGACCCGTTGAGTTGCACGTGAATAACTTGACGACTCCTCTGGGAATTGACGATCCGGCGCCCCGTTTCTCGTGGCAGTTGCATGATCCGGCGCGGGGCGCCCGTCAGACCGCCTATCAGATTCGAGTTGCCACACGACCGGAGTTGCTCCTAACTGACGCGGACATCTGGGATAGCGGGCGAATTGAGTCGGCGCTGTCGTTGAATGTGCGCTATAAGGGGCTGGCGCTAATGCCTGCCACACGCTACTTCTGGCGAGTGAAGGTTTGGGATGCGGCAGGCAAGCCTTACGCGGAAAGCCAGATCACCTGGTGGGATTCAGGCTTGCTCAAGCAGGAGAACTGGCAGGCCCGATGGATCGGATTCGAGACCCCCGAAGAGGATGCCGTCCGCCATGCACCGGCGGCGTGGATTACCAGCCCCGAAGCGAAGACGCCGGGGACGGATAAGGCAAATGAGCAGCATCTCTTCTATAGGCAGACCATCACGCTGGTCAAGCCAGTACGCCACGCCACACTCTTCGCCACTGGGCAGGACACGGTCTCCGCATGGATCAACGGCACACAACTGCTCAAGGCCGATCCGCTGCCGCCCTGGAAGCAGATGCCCTGGAAGAAATTTGTGAGCGCTGACGCGACAAGCGCGCTGGCGGCGGGCGAAAATGCAATTGCGATCGAAACACTGCATTACATCACCAATCCCAACGGAATGACTTCGGGGGATGCGCCGCCGATGATTGCCACGCTGGTGATCGAATACGCCGATGGAAGCATCGCCTCCATTGCAAGCGGGAGCGCTTGGAAGACCGCCATTCACGCAGCGGCGGGCTGGCAGCAGAAGAGCTTCGACGACGCGGGCTGGAAGAGCGCGGTGGCATGGAAGCAGACGCCGGGTCCAATGAGCGCGCCCATCGGCCATCCGTGGATTCCCGACTCGGTAAAGGCGATGCGCCACGGCTTCGAGGTGACGAAGCCGGTGAAGTCGGCGCGTGTCTACGCAACAGCGTTTGGCGCATACGAATTATTCCTTGATGGCACACGCATTGGGGACGACGTGCTGGCGCCGGGATGGACCGACTACCGCGAGCATGTGAAGTACCAGACCTATGATGTAACCGCGCTGTTGGCAAACGGCAAAAATTCCATTGAAGCTCTGCTTGCGCCAGGCTGGTATGAGACACCGCTCGAGTGGTTTCAGCAGCCCAACAACTATGGCGACACGCCGCCCGCACTGCGTGCGCAACTGCGTATCGAATATACCGACGGAAGCGTACAGTGGGTGTCGACGGATGCAAGCTGGCAGGCGAGTTCCTACTACATCTCTCACTCGGAGATCTATGACGGCGAGAACCAGGACTACAGATCGATGCATTTTGCCAGCTATTCCCCGAAGTTCAATCAAAGCGGCTGGACGAGCGTGATTGCTGTCGAACCCAGGCAGATACGCATTGAAGCGCAGGATTTCCAGCCGATTCGCGCCGAGCAGACACTGACGGCCAGGTCCATGACGGAACCAAAGTCCGGCGTCTACGTCTACGACTTCGGCCAGAACTTCTCCGGCGTCGAGCGGCTCCGCGTGCAAGGTCCGGCGGATACCGATGTGCGTGTGCGCTTTGCCGAGATTGTCAATGACGACGGAACCATTTACACCGATAACCTGCGCACGGCCAAGGCCACCGATCATTTCATTTTGAGTGGTAATGGAATCGAAGAGCTAACTCCGCACTTCACCTTTCACGGCTTCCGTTACCTGGAGGTAACGGGGCTTTCGGTCGCGCCGCCATTAGGAGCAGTAACCGCTCTGGTGATTCACACCGATGCGCCCTTCACGGCAAAGCTCACCACCGGCAGCGCGATGATCAACCAGTTGTGGAGCAATATTCTCTGGGGGCAGCGCTCGAACTTCGTCGGCATTCCCACCGACTGTCCGCAGCGCGACGAGCGCCTCGGCTGGATGGGCGACGCCGAGGTCTTCTGGCGTGCCGCGTCTTACAACATGGATCTCGCGGCCTTGTCGCGCAAGTTCGCCGGTGATATGCGCGGGACGCAGGCTGGCACGCCTTACTACGGCATCTACTCACCCGGAACTGTTACGCCGAATGCGGGCTTTGCCGCCGGCTGGAGCGACGCGGGGGTGATTATTCCCTGGACCAGCTGGCTGCAGACGGGCGACACCAGCGTGATTGAGCAGAACTGGGCGGCGATGGAGAGGTACCTTGAGGCGATTGCGGCCGCCAATCCCGATGGACTGTGGAGGCGCGAGGCGGGGACGCCTTACGGAGACTGGCTCTCGCCTGAGGGCAAGACGGATTATGTGCTGATTGCCACGGCTTACCGGGCGTACGACACAGAGCTGATGCGGCAGATGGCTCATGCAACGGGCCGCGCGCAGGCTGAGGAAAAATACGCGCGGCAGTTTGCGAAGATTCGCGCGGCATTTGAGAAGCAGTTTGTGCGGGAGGACGGCTTCGTTGCCGGAGCGGACAACAGCCCGTCGCCCTTCGGCCAGATCAATAATCCAGACGCCAAGAGCCACGGTGGCGACACGCAAACCGGCTACGTGCTGGCGCTGCACATGAATCTGTTGCCGGAAGGCCTGCGCGCCAAAGCGGCGCAAAAACTGGTAGACAAGATCGAGACTAATCATGGACTGCTGGGCACGGGCTTTCTGGGCACTCCTTATCTGTTGGAGGAATTGACCAAGGCCGGTCACGCCCGGCTGGCCTACAAGCTGCTGTTCAACACCGAATATCCTTCGTGGGGTTACCTGGTGAAGCATGGCGCGACGACTATGTGGGAGCGTTGGAATGGCGATATGATGAAGGATGACCCCAGCATGAACTCCTACAACCACTACGCCTATGGCGCGGTGGCCGACTGGATATACAGATATGCAGCGGGCGTGGATGCAACGCCGCTGGATGCGGGCTTCCATACCGTGCTGCTGCATCCGGTCTTTGACGAGCGGTTGGGCAGCGTCAACTTCGACTATGCTTCAAGCTATGGTACGATTCATTCCGGCTGGTCCATGAAGGGTACAACGGCCGTCTGGCAACTGACCCTGCCCGCCAATACCACAGGATGGCTGAGTTTAGACTCCGCTGATGCCGCAAAGTTCAAGCTGGAAGGCGTATCGCTCCAAGAGAGCAAGCTAGCCCGGGCAATCACTCGCGGCGAGTGGAGAGGTTACGAGTTGCAATCCGGAAGTTACAGTTTTCAAGTGAATGTGGAGTAAGGTAGTACGCATACAAAATCCAATGATTGTGAGGAATATCGTCTTGGGCGCGAATCCGTTGTTGGGAGTCTTTCTTTGCTGGCTGGGCGGCGTTGCATCTGCCAGCTTCTATGTTCCATTTCGCAAGGTGCGCGGCTGGTCGTGGGAGACCTACTGGCTGGTCGGCGGCGTGATGAGCTGGATCATTGCGCCTTGGGTCGGGGCCGGCCTGCTGACGCATGATCTGCTTGGCGTTCTCCATGGCGTGCCGCCGTCGGTCCTTCTTTGGACCTACTTTTTTGGCGTCTTGTGGGGCATCGGCGGGTTAACCTTTGGCCTTGCCGTGCGCTACCTGGGTATGTCGCTGGGCATGGCCTTATGCATGGGCAACTGCGCGGTCTTCGGCACGCTAATTCCACCCATCTTTCACCACCAGTTCGGTCAACTGCTTACGCAGCGCTCGGGCATCGTCACACTGGTCGGCATCGCCGTCTGCGCCCTGGGCATCATTCTTGCCGGAATGGCGGGCATTGCCAAGGAACACGAACTTACCAGCGAGGCGAAGCAGGCCAGCGTAAAGGAGTTCAACCTCAAATTGGGCCTCTCTCTGGGCGTCTTTGCCGGCGTCATGAGCGCCTGCTTTGCCTTTGGTCTGGATGCAGGCAACCCCATCAAGGCCTTCGCCGTGGCCAGCGGCGGCAGCGCGCTTTGGCAGGGATTGCCGGTGCTGGTGGTGGTGCTGGCCGGCGGCTTCACCACCAACTTTATCTGGTGCATCCTTCTCAATATGCGCAACCGCAGTTATGGAGAGTACCTGAAGGTGCCCGCAGGCGCGGCTGTGGAGAGCAAGTCGCCGTCGATCCTCGGCAACTACTTCTTCTCCTTCTTGGCCGGCGCCATCTGGTATATGCAGTTTTTCTTTTACACCATGGGCGATTCGCAGATGGGACGCTACAAGTTCTCCAGTTGGACGCTGCTGATGGCCAGTATCATTATCTTCAGCACGCTCTGGGGCATCGCGCTGAAGGAGTGGAACGGAGTAAGTCGCCGCACCAAGGTGCTGGTGGCGCTGACGCTGGTCACTCTGGTCGGCTCCACGGTGATTGTAGGCTACGGAAATTATCTGGGGCGGTAAGGCTCCTCATCCCGGCAACGGCAGTTCTCCATCAAGCGCCTGCGCGATCAACTCTTCGCGCAGGCGTTCTACGCTGGTATAGAGAATCGCCCGGATGCCCAGCTTTTGCGCGGCCTCCACATTTTCCTGCTTGTCGTCGATGAAGAGCGTCTCTTCTGGCCGCGTACCGAGTTTGGCGAGCATATGGAGGTAGATTGCCGGGTCAGGCTTGGCGATGCCCAACTGATAACTCCACACCAGCACATCAAAGCGATGAATCCAGTCAAACTCCCGCTCCACACTTTCTAGAACCGAGTCGCCCATATTGGAGAGGATGGCGGTCTTCATCCCGCGCTCTTTCAGCGCCAGTTGCCAAGCCACCATGACGGGATTCTGGACTGTCCACAGACGCGCATCCCAGCGATTCAGTTCTTCGACCATCTGCTGATTAGCAGGCAGTCCCGCATCGCGCAAAAACTTCTGCCAGAAGGTGATGCCGGTCAGCTTGCCTTCGTCGTATGCGTGCCGGTTGGCCCAGAAGAGCGGCTCAAAGCGCCCCACGGGCAGTCCGGTGATGCGCAGCAGGTTGGCCCAAGCCTCGGCGCTCGGTGGTCCGGTCAATACAATCCCGTAATCAAAGACAACTGCTCGCAAAGCCAATCTTTCTCCCTCGCATATCCGTGGAATCTCCGCCCGTGTAATGTTGAAGGTAGGACGTCTGCTTCTATTGTGCCTGATGGCCCCTGTGATGAGTGGAGGGAGCAGTGGCCTTCAGGCCACTGAATAACGGCTTGCAATCAAAGCGGGCTATAGCCCCAAAGGAGTGGGAATCGGTCCATGCGTTTTTCTGAGCGAAGCAACTGGAATACCGAAGAGAGCGAGTTGGCTCGCGCGCACCGACTGCGCGTCGCTGCCGGACTGCCGATTGCCGACCTCACAGCCTCCAACCCCACTCGCTGCGGCTTTGCCTACGATCCAGAGTTGCTGGCGGCACTCACAGACCCGCAGGCTCTCGACTACGACCCACAGCCACGCGGGCTGGAGAGCGCCCGCCAAGCTGTCTGCACCTACTATGCCGATCACGGAGTCGCGCTCACCCCCGAGCAGATTCTTCTCACCACCAGCACTAGCGAGGCCTACAGCTTCCTCTTTCGGCTTCTCTGCGATCCGGGTAGCGAAATTCTCGTCGCCCAGCCAGGCTACCCACTCTTCGATTTCCTGGCAACTTTGGACGATGTAACCATCAAAGCCTCCCCGCTCGTCTACGACCATGGTTGGCAGATCGATACGGAAGGCCTTCGCCAAGCCATCACGCCGCGGACGCGGGCCATTGTCCTGGTGCATCCCAATAACCCTACCGGCCACTTCACCAAGCAGTGGGAGGCCAAGGAGCTGGCGCGCCTCTGCCTTGACTTCGATCTCGCGCTGATCGTCGATGAGGTCTTTCTCGACTTTAGCTTCGGCGCAGCGGCACAGAGCTTTGCCGCCGGATTGTACGGCGTTCCTGTATTCGTTGTCAGCGGGTTGAGCAAGATTGCCGGTCTGCCGCAGATGAAGACGGCCTGGATTGTGACCGCTGGCCCGGAGGCCTGTGCAGCGCTCGACCGTCTGGAGGTCATCGCCGACACCTTCCTATCGATGAATGCTCCTGTGCAGTGCGCGCTGCCTGCATGGCTCGAAGGACGCGCAACAATTCAGCGGCAGATTCAGGCGCGAGTGGCGGCTAACCTCGCCAAGCTGGATCAGCAGCTTGCCCAACTGCCCGCAGTGAACCGCCTGGAGGTCGAAGGCGGCTGGTACGCGCTACTGCGTATTCCGGCGCTTCAGCGCGACGAGCAGACGGTGTTGGCCCTTCTGCAGTTGGGCGTCTGGGTTCATCCAGGTTATTTCTTCGGTCTGAAGGACTCCGGCTGGCTGGTGGTTAGCCTGCTCACGTTGGAACGGGAGTTCTGTCGCGGAATCGCCCTGCTGGTTGACTATCTCCACGCTCTAACTCCAGCATCCATTGCACTTCGCACACATTTGACGGTGTGAAATGCTGCACAGTCAAGCAGGGTGCCTGATTCTGTAGTCCGCTACAAGCGGCCAGGATTTGTACGCACTCGTAGTATGAGCCGCCCTTGCTTCGTATGATATGGATGTGCAGATTCCCCGGTTGATCGCTCTCGCATTGCTGATGCCTTTGGCGCTGACGCCCGGATGTGACCGCGGCGCGCATCCCGCCCAGACCGGTCAGGTAGCTCCCGACTTCACCGTCTCAGACGGCTCGACCACCGTGCATCTGGCCAGCTACCGGGGGCGCGTGGTGCTGCTGAACTTCTGGGCCACATGGTGCGAGCCGTGTATCGAGGAGATGCCTTCGCTGATTGCTCTCCACCACACCCAACCCAGCTTGGCCATCATCGCCGTGAGTGTCGACGAAAACCCCGACGCTTACAGCCGCTTCTTGCTCCGCCGCCATGTAGACCTGATCACTGTCCGCGACCCCGGCCAGAAGTCTGCCGATCTATACCATACCAAGATGTGGCCGGAGACCTACATCATCGACCGCCAAGGCATCATCCGAGCCAAGTACATTGGGGCGCAGGACTGGATCAGACCAGAGATGCAGGCCTACCTCAAGAGCCTGTAGACCTTGCTATCATTTCTCTATGACCACAGTGGAGATTCTCTTTTGCTATTCCGCGCCTCCCACACAGGCGGTTACCTTTGCGCTGGCCAGCACCCGCGAGGTCTACGGCATTCGCCGACTCAGCTTTGACCGCCCCGCCGGTACACTGCGCTTGGAGTATGATGCCTCCCGGCTCAACGCCGCCGCAGTCGCCAAACTGGTGCGTCAGGCAGGCTTGGAGATCAAGGCCCAAGCTCCCCCGCTGCCGACCGCCGAGCAACTATCCCCAGCCTGAGAATCTGCAATTGCGCAGCCGGATAATCCCTGTTATTCTGACTATGGTTTCGCTTGAAACCATCCTGTGCGCCCGTAGCTCAGTTGGATAGAGCGACTGGCTACGAACCAGTAGGTCGGGAGTTCGAATCTCTCCGGGCGCACCATTCTTTCCTCAATCTGCTGCACTCATGGGCCTTATCGCTTTTTCCGGGTCCTATCCAACAACGGCAAAGACCGTTGATTGTCGCAACCGCCGTAATCCTCCCCTACGGTTTGAATTCCTGGCCGGTCACCACATCAATGGTGGCCTGCACAGGGAGTTCGGCGCTTGATCCGCCCGCCAGCAATCGCACCCGTTCCTTTTCCACTCTCCAAGCGTGGCTTACTATGTCCCAGTAAGCCAGGTCGCGGGGCTTCAACTGGAAGATCACCTGCTGCTCCGCACCGGACTCGATCCTTACCCTCGAAAAACCTATCAGCTCCAGTAGCGGCCTCTCGACCGCCGATCCCAAGTGCTGCACATAAAGCTGGACCACCTCGTCGCCTGCCCGCTTGCCGGTATTCCTTACTTCTACGGTCACCTGAACGCTGCCATCGGCAGCCGCCGTGGGCGCGCTCACTCTCAGAGCTTCGTAGGCAAAGCTCGTATAGCTCAGCCCATAGCCGAAGGGATAGAGCGGCTTGTCTTTGCTGTAGAGGTAGGTGCGCCCGTGCAGCAGGTTGTAATCCATGATCGGCAGCAGTTGCGCGTCCCCGCTGGGCCAGGTCTGGGTGAGGCGGCCAGCCGGAGAGTAGTCGCCGAAGAGCACGTCAGCCAGCCCGTGGCCCTCCTCCTGGCTGTTGTGGGTCATATGCACAATCGCGGGCAGATGCTGCTGGCTCCAGACAATTGCATACGGAAAGCTGGCCCGCAGCACTTCGATGGTGCGAGGATTGGCAGCGAAGATTTTCTTCACCAGCTCCTCTTGCTCCAGCACAATAGTCTTGCGGTCCACGCTCTCCTTGCCGTTGGAGGGAGTGGGGCATATCTCCCATCCGGCATTGCACTCGGGATGGTTGCCAACCACCACAATTGCCACATCGGCTTGAGCAGCCAGCGCGGCTGCTTGCGCGGGGTCCGTGCCGTCGTTGAATAGTACTTTGATTCCCTTCCCTGCCGCGTCGCGAATCCCTTCCAGAGCGCTCACCGCATAGGGCGGCGTTCCGCTGTACCAATCCAGCAGCACCTGATCGGCAAAGGGACCGATCACGGCAATCGACTTCAGCTTGGTGCGGTCGAGCGGCAACGCGTGGGCTTCGTTCTTCAACAAGACAATGGACTCGTCGGTAGCCAACCGCGCCAGTTCTTTGCTGGAGACGCGCTCCCACGGCGGAAGCTCGCCATCCACGCCACTGCCAATCTTCGCGTAGGGATCCGCTCCGGGCGGATCAAACTCGCCCAGCCGCAGAAAAAGGCGCATCTCGTTGTGCAGCGCCGCATCCACCTTCGCCTCGCTAATAAGGCCGTCTTTGAGCGCCTTGGTCAGATCTTCGGTATACCGGTCAAGAAAGTTATTCACGCCCGCCTTAACCGCCATTGCCACGGCGTGCTCCTTGTCGGCAAAGCGCTTGTGAGCGGTAACCAGCATGGACAGCGCACCGCCGTCCGAGCAGATAAGCCCGTCGTTGCCCCACTCCATGATCATCACGTCCTTCAGTACCGGATGGACGAGCATCGGCGTACCGTTCCAGGCGTTGTAGGCGGCCATCACCGCTCGCGATCCGCCCTGCTCAAAGCCCATGCGGAAGGGCACGGAGTAGTACTCGCGGAAGAGACGCTCATCGAAGTCGGAGGAAGAATGTGAGCGGCCCTCTTCGTTTTCGTTGGCCAGGAAATGCTTCATCAGCGAGGCGGCCTGCCAGTGTTTGGGGTCCGGTCCCTGCAAGCCCTGTGCAAAAGCGACAGTCAGCGTACCAACCAGAAACGGGTCTTCGCCGTACGACTCCTCGGTCCGGCCCCAGCGCGGATCGCGGCTCAAATCGGCATTGGGGGCGCGCACCACCACCCCGCCCCGCTCATACTCCGGACTCTGATAATAGTAGCGAGCCTCGTAGCCTTCGAGCGAAGCAATCTTCTTCAGCAGTTCCGGGTCCCACGTCGCGCCCAGTCCCTTCTCCTGCGGAAAGGTCGTGGTAGGCAGTGCCATCTTGTTGTGTCCGCCCCAGCCGCCCGGCCCGCCCAGCGCCAGACCATGCAGTCCCTCCACCTGGCCGGATAAAGTCACGCCCAGCTTGGTAAACATTGGATGGTCGGACATCAACTGAATCTTCTCTCCCACAGTCAACCGGCCCAGAAAGTCACTGATACGCTGGTCGTCAGACAGTTTGGTGTCGCGGAAGGGATAATCCGCCTGCGCCGAGGCCATCCGCGCCAATCCAGCAACCAACACAAGTCCCACCAGCCAGCCGGTAAGTGCACCAATTCCTTGCCCTTGACGCATTGCCAATTCCTCCTTGTTGCGAACAGCGAAGACTATCACAGTGGACCATGTTAGCGCAGGACTTCGCTCTAGCTGCGTGCCATGCTCTCCGCCTCGGCGAGGAGACCCCGCGCCAGCGCGCGAATGCCAAAGTCGAAGCCGCGGTCGGCAAACTCAAAGGCAAAGGGCATCGCCTCGCGCAGATGAGGAAACTCGCCGGTGGGAAAGCTCCGCGCCATCGCCTCCATCTGCTCGCGCGCCGGCTTCTTATCGCCGGAGGCCAACATTCCCGTAAAGCCGCGCACCGCGGCGGCAATCACGTTCATGCCCGCAAAGGCCTCTGCCGGCGGCAAACCCGCCGCGCGCAGAATGCCGGTCAGCAGATCGACGGGACGCAGCGCCGCCGCCGTGGCCGGGCCGCGCGAGAGCACAATCGGCAGCGCGTTGGCGTGCGCCAGCATCGCGTCCCGGTAGGCGCGCGCCGCGCACAGAATTCGTTCCACGGGCGGCTCTTCAGGATGATGAACGGAAAGGTCAATCGAGGCCATCACGGCCTCGACAATGGCATCCAGCAGCGCCTCTTTGTTGGGAATGTGATAGTAAACGGCCATCGGATCGACGCCCAGTTCCGCGCCCAAACGGCGCATGGAGAGAGCCTTGAGGCCTTCGCGGTCCACCAGCGCGAGCGCCGCGGCGACGATCTGCTCACGCTTGAGCGGAGTTCCGTTTACGGCACGGCGTTTGCGACGCGGATTCTTGAGGACGAGCATGGGCGTGACTCCTCTCAGTGTCACCGTTTGGTGGCGACCTGGAAGGGTTCATTATACGTTGTAGAACTCGATGGTTCCCAGGGGGCTTGACAGGGTTTCTACATTGTAGGAATATGGATTCAGGTGATATTTTCTACATTGTAGAAAGTCGACTATTTGAAAGGTATCTTCCATGCGTATCACGATTCTGAATGGAGAGCCGGAGTCAGCTTCGAACTTCCAGGAGTATCTCTCCGATGTGGCAAGACGACTGGCTTCGTCAGGTCACGCGATCACTACACTTAACCTGCGCGAGCTGGACCTGAAGGGCTGCTCCGGCTGCTTCGGCTGCTGGGTGAAGACGCCGGGCGAGTGCGCCAAGCGCGACGACAGCGCGCATATTTGCCGCGCCGCCATCGCCGCCGATCTGCTGCTGCTGGCCTCGCCGATGACCATGGGCTTTACCACCGCGCTGCTCAAGCACGCCGCCGACCAGATGATCGGACTGCTTCTCCCGAATTTCGAAATTGAAAAGGGCGAGGTGCATCATCGCGCGCGCTACGCCCACTACCCCAACTTCGGGCTGCTGCTGGGCGCGGGCGGCGACAGCGACGCCGAGGACATTGCAATCACCACGGAGATGTGGGCGCGGATGGCGCGCAATATGAAAACCCGCATGGCGTTCACCGCGCTCGCCAGCCGCTCCGCCCAGGAGGTAGCCGATGAAATCGCTGCTGCTGCTTAACGGTTCGCCGCGCGGCGAGCGTTCCAATTCGATGAAGATGCTCAGGCGCGTCGCCGAGGGCTGGGAACGCGGCGACGGCTCGGCACCCGAAGCTCTTCACCTGGCGCGGAAAGCGGAGTTTGACCGCGCCGTAGCAGCCTTTGCCGGGGCCGACGTGGTTCTGTTGGGCTTGCCGCTCTACACGGACTCGATGCCGGCGCTGGTGAAGACGTACATTGAAGCTCTCGCCCCGCGCGTGGCAGTTAGAGAAAACCCCACGCTCGCCTTCCTGGTGCAATCCGGCTTTCCGGAGGCGCGGCACTCGCGCCCGCTGGAGCGGTATCTGGAAAAGCTAGCGCGGAGGCTCGGCTCGCCCTATGCGGGCACGATTGTGCGCGGCGGAGGCGAGGCGCTACAGATGATGCCGGACGAGGCGAATAAAAAACTCTGGGCGCGGCTGCATGTTCTGGGCGAACAACTGGCTCGCAGCGGACGCTTCGGCGAGAACGAATTGGCGGCCATCTCGGGCACGGAGCGGTTTTCGCCGGTGGCAGCGGCGCTGCTTTCGGTGGCCTGCAAGCTGCCGATCACACAGTTCTACTGGAATATGCAACTGAAGAAGAATGGCGCGTGGGAGCGCCGATTCGCAGCGCCCTATGGGCCTGCCCTCCGGTAACTGTGAAGATTCCAATCTTTTCTCCCTCCCACCGGCCCATAAAGTGCCTCGTTTCTGGACACAATGCATCCGCGATCGCGGAGGATGCGCACCATTCGCCGCCAGGAGCGACCCATGCCCCCACCCCCGCAGAGCAACATCCCATATGCCGAGAGCTTTCGCTGTATCGGCTCGGCCTGTGAGGACACCTGCTGCCAGGGTTGGGGTGTGCCTATTGACCAGGCCGCGTATGAAAAGTATCAACACCTCCCCGACGGTCAGTTGCGCACGCGCATTGACGCCAACCTTCTTGTCATGCCGGAGGGTGCCAAGCCCGCCAACTTCGCCAAAATCCGCATGGACGGCGAAAACCAGTGTCCGCTGCTGACCAACGATCATCTCTGCCTGATTCAGTTGGAATTGGGAACGGAGTATCTCTCCCACTCCTGCGCCACCTACCCGCGCATCATTCATACAATCGGGAAGATTCAGGAGATGGCTCTCACGCTCTCCTGCCCGGAGGCCGCGCGGCTGGTTCTTCTTACGCCGGAGTTGTTCGTGCGGGAGCCGCTGGAGTCTGATCTTGTGCCCAATGAAGCGACCGCCGGAGCACCGGCAGCGCCGGGGGCTTCCTCGCTACTTCCCTGGTTCTGGCCGATAAGGCGGGTGGTGCTGGCGCTGGTCGGTAATCGCGTTTATCCGCTCTGGCAGCGGCTGTTTTTGCTGGGTGTTTTCTGCCGCCGGTTGGACTCAATCAGCAGGGGCGAACTGGCGCGGAGCGTACCTGCGTTTCTCGGCGATTTTCAAGCCGCCGTTACCTCCGGCAGCCTGCGGCCGGCCATGGAGGCGCTGCCGCTGGACCGCGCGGCGCAACTAGACGTGGTGCTGCGGCTGGCTGGGATTCTGCTGCACCGCTCCAATGTGAGGCCGCGCTTTGTGGAGTGTGTGCAGGCCTTTACCACGGGCATCGGCAACGGACCAGGCGCGACTCTGGAGAGCCTTACGGAAGACTACGCCCAGGCGCACGACCGATACTTTGCTCCGTTTTTTGACCAGCATCCCTATATCCTGGAAAACTATCTGGCAAACACCATCATCCGCTGCCGGTTTCCCTTCGGAAAAGAAGAGACACAAGCGGGTGAGCTGCCCTCGATGGCGCGGGAGTACGCGCTGCTGACGGCGCAGTTCGCGCTGGTAAAGGGCTTTCTGATTGGCGTGGCCGGCTGCCATGGTGAGGCCTTCGCCGCCGAGCACGTGGTGCACACAGTGCAGGCCATCAGCAAGCACTTTGAGCACCATCCAAAGTTCCTCAACCTAGCCTATGAACTGCTGATGGAGAGCCAGATGGACGGTGCACGCGGTCTGGCGATCCTGCTCCGCAATGCCGAGCCAATACCGCAGCGGCCGACCGCGCCGGAGGTTCAGGTGCCGGGGCCGCAAGAGGAGATGCCATCCGCAGCGCAAATATGGCTGAAGGCCGATCCGCAGGGAGCGCGCAATTCATCCTAGGGAGCGCGGATCGTGTCCGGTTCCGTCAAAGTTGCTGGTAGTCTTGTAGTGTTCGAATTTACCTTCCTGCGCCGCAATCCGTGTCCGCTCCAGCAGACTGGCGAGTTCCGCCTCGGAGAAGGGGTGGAAGGTTCGCGCCGCCTCCAGCGCCTGATCGAGGATGGCGTCACTTTCTATGCCGGTAATCTGCGTGGAGACAGGTAGATTGAGGCAATAGTGCAGGCACTCGATGGGCTTGACGGTATTGCTTTTGAGAATGAAGGAGTCGCCGAAGCCCTTCATGCCCAGCACGCCAATGCCCTCGCTAACGAGGCCCGGCACCACGTCATGCGCAAAGCTGCGGAAGTGGGCGTCCATCACATTCAGCGGCATCTGCACGGCGTCGAAGCGGAAGTTGCGCTTGCGCGCGATTTCCAGCATACGCAGATGAACCAGCGGATCTTTGTGGCCGGTGAAGCCGATATAACGCAGCTTGCCAGCCTTCTTGGCCTCCTGCATCGCCTCCATCGCGCCGCCCTCGGCAAAGATGCGGTCGGGATCTTCCAGGCGAATCACCTCGTGAAACTGCATCAGATCAACACTGTCCACCTGCAGGCGGCGTAGCGAGTCGTCAATCTGACTGGTAGCCGCGGCCTTGGTGCGGCCATTGACCTTGGTCATCAGGAAGACCTTCTGACGATAGCCGTCCAGAAGAGCCTTGCCCATCAGTTCCTCGCTGCGGCCGTCGTGATAGTCCCAACTGTTATCCATGAAGGTGATGCCGCGATCAATTGCGCGCCGAATCAGTTGGATGGAAGCCTGATCGGTGAGCGAATTAACGCCGATATGGTAGCCGCCCAGACCGATGGCGGAGATGCGCTCGCCGGTGCGGCCCAGAGTGCGGTAGATCATCTGGCCGCTCTCAACGCGACCGCTGTTTGCCGCGGCTTTCTGCTCAGCATGGAGCATGGTGGTAAACAGCTGCGCCGTAGCCGCGGCGCTGACCGCCGTCGAAGCAGTCTTCAGAAAATCTCGCCGATCCATAATTTTCTCCTTGTTTCCGCTGGGGGAATGAAGTCAGGCTTGCCGCCTGGGATCACTTCCACTTCACAAATGATGTTGCGGCAGCAAGGAAGGTGGCATTTTCTTCGAAAAAACCGTTTGCAGGAATAGCTATTCCCTTTTCCCTGACTTTTTCGCCAGCCTCGCCACCACGGCGATCTCGCGCAGAACCTGGCCGAGCGGACGCGCCGGCGTGCCCCACAGCACGGTTCCGGGCTTGACGCCCATGCCTTCGTTGGTGACGGTTTTGCCGCTCAACACGCCGGCCTGACCGCCCAGAATGACGCCGGGACCGATGTGCGCGTGGTCGCCGATGCCCACCTGGCCGGCGATCACCGCGCCGTTGCCCACCGTGCAGGAGCCGCTGATGCCCACGCCGGTTACCAGGATCACGTCCTCGCCGATCTCGCAGTTGTGGCCGACATGGACCAGGTTGTCGAACTTCGTTCCCCGTCCGATTTTTGTTGCTTTCAGCGCGCCGCGGTCGATGGTCGAGTTGGCGCCGATCTCCACGTCGTCTTCGATGAGCAGCGTTCCCTGCTGCGGAAATTGCGTGTAACGGCCCGTCGCTGTGTCGCGCACGTAGCCAAAGCCGTCCGCGCCGAGGACCGCGCCGGCATGGACGATGACGCGATTGCCGAGGGTGGTTCCGAGATAGAGGACAGCGCGGGGATAGATGCGGCAGTCGTTGCCGATGCGGACGCCCTCACCGATAACCGCGCCGGCTTCGATACGCGTTCCCGCGCCGATGCGAGCGTTCTTGCCGACGACCGCGCAGGGACCGATGGAGACGTCTTCGCCAAGCTCCACGTTCGCACCAACGACGGCGGAGGGATGAAGGCCGGTTGCAAGAACGGGTGGCGCAAGAAGCTTGGCGGCGCGGGCAAACCAGAGGCGGGGCTGGTCGGTCTCAATGATGCATTTGCCTTGCGGAAGATCGGCGGGAGCCTTGCGCAGCACGACCACCCCGGCGTTGCTGGCGAGGGCCTTGGCGGCAGAGGTCGCATCCTCCGCAAAGACCATCTCCGCGCTCGCAGCCAGCTCGACGGAGTTCACGCTGTTGACCAGCCGTTCCGGCTCGCCCGCAATTATTTTGCCGCCCAATGCATCGATCAGTTCACCTAGCTTCATGGTTCTCCTCAGTACAACCCCGGCTCGCCCGCCAGACGCGTCTTCCAGCGGCGGTGAATCCAGAGCCACTGGTCAGGATAGCGCCGAATCCAGCTTTCGATGGCGCTGGTGCATTGTTGCGTGGCGGCGAGGATGTCGGCCCCGGCGTCGCCGCTGCGCGTAAAAGCCAACTCAGGGCCGAAGTGCAGGACGTAGCGCTGCTCGGCCTCCTCCCAGAGCATGAAACCCGGCAGGACGGCCGCGCCGGTCTTGAGCGCCACGCGGGCCAACCCCGAAGCCGTGCAAGCCGGATGGCCGAAGAAATCCACGAAGACGCCCTGCGGCGGAGTCATATTTGTGTCCATCAAAATGCCCACCGTCTCGCCCTTGCGCATGGCGGTGAGCAAGCCGCGCGCAAAGTCGTCTTTGGGCAGAACGCGGTTGCCATGCAGGCAGCGGATGCCATTAACAAATTCGTCGAGGCGGCGGTTGTCGAGAGGCCGCGCAACCATGCTCATCGGATAGCCCATCAGCGAGTGATAGAAGCTGGACAGCTCCCAAGCGCCCAGATGGCCGGTGACGATCAGGACACCTTTGCCGCGCGCGCGAGCTGCCAGGTAGTGATCCAGCCCCTCGGTGCGCATCCAGGCGAGGGTGTTTTTGCGCGAGAATCGGGCCATACGGCAGAACTCGACCAACTGCCAGCCGAGGTGGCGAAAGACGCCGCGGAGGAACTCTGCTCTTCTACTTACAGACGAAAGCTCTGGGAGGGCCAGCTCCAGGTTGCGCAGGCCCACGCGGCGCAGGCGGCCATGCAGGCTGTAGACGCTCCAGGCCAGGGCATTGGCCAGACGACGCGCCAGCGGACGCGGCAGCCACCCCAGGGTGCGCGCCACGATCCATACCAGCCAAAACTCCAGGTTCTTTCGCATCATCGAAGACAAAAGATCAGTTTAGACCTCGGGCGCTGTTTCCACGACCCTCGGAAAAAAGGGGCGGCCCGATGAGCCACCCCCTTGTATCTTTGCAGATTGTCCAGCCTCTACTGCCGGTTCCGGGAGGAGACAAAGTGACGCGCTACGTCGCGGACAAACGGCACCGCGCTGGGAGGAACCGCGACATTGCCCCGGAGGATGGACTCGAAGGTGTGCTCGCTGCCGTAGAAGACCTCAGTGTCCTCTCGATTCTGGCTCACGCTGGTGCCGTCCAGGTCGATTCCAGCAAAGAGGCCCTTGTTGCGCGAGTAGCTGAGCAGTTCCGCGCTCATCTTCCAGTCCGTTGCGGCGGTTCCATTGCGGCCCACGGGACCGGCAGCAGCGGAGGCGTCGCCGCCGATTTTGAACTTGCTCTTCAAGAGGTCTTGAAAGCCGCGATCATTGACGGCCACCAGCACCAGGTCAGTGGACTGGCCGCCGATCTGCAGACCCCACGAGCCGCCTGCCATGCGAATGAAGACCGGCGCGCTCCAGCCGTGTCCGGTGCGACAGGTCACCACGCCCTGGCCATACTGGCCGCCAAAGATAAACGCGCCCTTGATCATTCCCGGCACCACGCCCACGCAGGTCGCCCGCTGCAGAATATCCTGCGGAATACTTCGGTCCTGGGCCGCCAAAACCTGGTCCAAAACCGCCTTGGCGGCGTCAATGCGGTCCTGCAAGTTCTCCCGCGTGGAGCCGGCAAGGGCCGCCGTTGGAAGCATGAAACAGAGACAAAGCAACGCCAGTGTCTTCTTCATATCCAGATCCTTTTCTCTCCGCGGCTCATGGCAGCGCGGGCGGTTGGTTGGGTCGGAAAGACCATAGCCGCACAACCAATGCGCGGCAGATTTAAAGCTTGCGGGAGGCTGATGAAGTCCAAAATACCGCCGAGTACACCCACCAGAGCTTCCCCAGACAGGCTACAGCATTCCAGCCCCTATGTGCATTCATAATCCGCTGGCGTGTGCGCGAAACCTGTATCGGAGGAGACGGATGAAGGGGAGGGCTGAAACTAGCGTCCACGGGGTGAGTATGCGTTTACAACGAAAAAATGGAGTTCCCAGGCACCAAAGGGGAACCTGCTGCCTGGGAACTCCTTCCCCAGATCTGCGTTGTTTCTGAAATCATCTTGCTGGAAACCGCGAAAAATCGCATGGTCAATATAGCTCAGCATTCAAGTTACGAAAACAGCATCGATAAAAGTAACCATGCTTATTTACTTAGTGACAAACAGCATCCAGTCGACTTTCAGGGCCGGATGGCCAACGAGTCTCTGTTCTGCCTCATGCAGCAGTGTAGATGGTTTTCATCTCTTGGAAGCGGAATAGCGCATATTGTCTCGGATGTATGGAAGGGGAGGGGGAGGGCTGAAATTGGTCGCTTGGAGCGAGTTTACGTTTACCGTGAAAAAAAGAGGAGTTCCCAGGCTTCATGGATTACATGCAGCCTGGGAACTCCTTTCCCCAGATCTGCGTTGTTTCTGTTAACGATTCTGTGGAAAACTCCAGAATCGCGCAAGAGTACGGAAGCTGTGGGGATGTAAGTAACCTAGCCTGTTTACTTATCAGTAACGGGGGGCTGGGCATACTCCGCATACTGCCGGCGATCCCCTCGGCGGCGATCTAAATGGCGACGATCATCCAGTCGACGATCCCCGCTGCCGGCCACGGTCAGCAGCGATCCATTCAATGCGCGCACGGAAAGCTCGACGCGGTTGTCCGCGCCGGCCTTGCGCATCAGGCGGCCGACATGAGCCTGCACGGTACTCTCCTCGATGCCTAATTCACGGGCGATCTCACGATTGGAACGAGCCGTAAGAATCAGGTCGAGCACCTGGCGCTCGCGGTCGGTCAAATGGGGAGGGGGTGCGGTGAGGCTGGCATCGGAGGGTTCAAGCAGCCTATCAATCATCTTGGAGAGCAGGCGCCGCGGTGCCCAGATGGAGCCGCTGGTGACTACCTCAACGGCCTGACGTACGATCCGAGGGCTGGCTTTCAAATCTAGATATGCGCGCGCTCCGGCCAGAATCGAATCCATGATCAGCTTATCGTTACCCTCAGGTCCGAGAACGATCAGACGCAGGTCGGAACGCCTGCGGCGAATATTCTCCAAAATATCCACTTCGCCAGAGAATGAGTGCAGGTCCACAACCAGATACTCCAGCTTGGCATCGGACAACAGCTCTTCGCGCGCCCCGTAGATCGGGGAGAGGGGAATGTACCCCTCACTGGGCCGGTCTTCAAAGATACTGGCAAGGCCCTCCAGGCGGAGCGGCTCATCGGTCAACACGCCTACGCGAATCGGTTCGGCGCTTTGAATAGTACTCACGTCTGCCTCCTGTCTCATGCAGGAGGACTGGGCCCCGAGTGCGCGGAGTACTCCCGAGCGCTCGCAAAACAGTCCTCTCTCCGCACCAGATTAACCGGACTATTTCCCCTAAAGCTAAGGAATCGCAGTCCCCAGTTGAATCTGATGTTTTCCCTTGCTTAGGGCGTAGCAGCCTGGGCAGGGATATTCGGAGCGAAAAATCGAATCTGGCACAACTCGTCTGCGTAGAGCAGGACCGGCGGCTGCGTGCTGTTGGAGTTTTCCAACAACACACCCCCTCCCACACCGGCTCGAATGCTCTACAGTCACAGTGTTTTCCTATTACACTTTGTTTGAATTGCTGACACGGATCGTCAATCGATCTCTTGGGATACGAAAATACTCTATCGAAGTGACGAATGCAATGTAAATCTCCCCTCTGCGTCTCACTGTATGACTTGTGCTCCACGCCACAGGTCACTCATCTCCGATTCCTGAGTCGATTCACACCGGGTTGAGCCTTGGCAATCCTGCAGGAAATCTTACGAAATCTCGTCGTAATATTCAATGGGCAACAGGTTACAGCAGCGGTATTCACGGTATTTTTCCTTCTATGCCGGACTCCTGCAGCGAGAGACCGGATGCAGTTTTCCAAACATGATTTTCCTCCCGAGAAAAAAGGCTATTTGCAGCAGCCTCTCTTTTTGTAATCCACAAAAGACTATGAATCTTGTAGCATTGCGTACGTAAATCGTAGTAAAGTCTATTCAGTTGCGCAGCGAGGTACCCCATTGATTAAGCAGGACATCGTCCATCATGTAATCGAGCGCACGGGCCTGCCCCGCACCAAGGCGGAGGCTGCCGTGGATACGGTCTTTGAGGGCCTGAAGCAGGCCTTGACGGCCGGCGAGCGCATTGAACTGCGCGGCTTTGGCGTCTTCAGCGTGCGCGCCCGCAAGACCGGCATCGGCCGCAACCCGCGCACCGGCACTGAGGTCAGCATCACCCCCGGCAAGGCGGTGCGCTTCAAGCCGGGCAAGGAACTGCACGCGATTGAGACGGGCGCGGCGGCCAAGTGAAGGCTGGCCGGGAAAGGTCGCGCCTGACTCCATGCGCGTTCGAAATGTGCACCAGCGAGAGTTCCCGCTGTCTCAGGCCACCGTCGGCGCGCTGATCGATTCTCTTGCCAGCCGGGAGGATCGCCTGTGGCCCAGAGACAAATGGCCGCCGATGCGCTTCGACCGGCCCCTGGCTGTGGGCGCGGTTGGCGGTCACGGACCTGTCCGCTACTCCGTCGAGCAGTACCACCCCGGCCATTCGATTCTCTTCTGCTTTTCCGCGCCGCGCGGCTTCAACGGGACTCATCGCTTTGAAGTCGAGACTCGGCAGGGGCATACCGTTTTGCGCCACGTGATCGAGATGAACGCAACGGGTTCGGCGCTGATAAGTTGGCCGTTTTTCTTCCGCCCCCTCCACGACGCCTGCCTCGAAGACTGCCTGGACCGTGCGACGATTTCTTTAGGAATCGCTCTTTCTCATCCGGCGCGCCATTCGGTTTATGTGCGCCTGCTTCGTGCTGTTATGCGGATAATTGCTCCGCCCAAGCAAAGTTAGCCTGCCGCAAAGAAGTATTCCCGCTGCAAAGAATCCACTGCGAGCGAATAGCGAGCGGCTGCCGCACCGCAGGTGCTCACATCAGCCGCAGCGCGTCTACATCCACAATCAGGTTTCTGCGCGGAACTTGCGCGGCGTCGGCGTGGATCAGCATTCCGCGCAGGGCGGCGTTGAGGGCCTTGCGCGAGGCGGCCTTGAGAATCATGTGAAAGCGGTAGACGCCCTTGATGCGCGCGATGGGCGCGGTGCAGGGACCTAGCACGCGCACGCCCTCTGGCGCTGTCTGCTGGAACCACTTGCCGAGCAAGGCCGACCAGGCAGTCGCTTCTTCCAGCTTCGTCGATTGAATCAGCACATTGGCGAGTACGCCAAAGGGCGGGTAGTGCATCCAGCGGCGGTACTTCAGCTCGCGCTCGACAAAGCTGGCGTAGTCGTGGGTGCTGGCGGCGAGAATGGCGTAGTGTTCGGGGTAATAGGTCTGGACGACGACGCGACCAGGCAGCTCGCCACGACCGGCGCGGCCTGAGACCTGCGTCATGAGCTGAAAGACGCGCTCGGCGGCGCGGAAATCGGGCATCGAGAGCGAGTGGTCGCAGCCAACGACGCCGACCAGCGTGACGCCGTGAATGTCGTGGCCTTTGGCGATCATCTGCGTGCCGACGAGCAGGTTGATCTCGCCGGAGTGCAGGCGAGCCAGCAGCCGTTCCAGATCGTAGCGACCGCGCACTGTGTCGCGATCCATGCGGCCAATGCGCGCGCCTGGAAAAATTTCTCCCAGACGCTCCTCACCTTGCTGCGATCCAGCGCCCAGATAGTAGAGATGCTCGCTATCACACTTGGGGCAGCGCGCTGGAACGGTGCGCCGGTAGCCGCAATAGTGGCATTCGAGGCGCTGCCCTTCGCGCGCCAAACCCGCATCCTGAGACTCGGAGGCAGGCGGCTTGTGGTGGGTTAGTGCGATGGCGCAGTTCTGGCACTCGAGTTTTTCGCCGCAGGCGCGGCAGATGACGGCAAAGGAGTAGCCGCGCCGATTGAGCAGGATCAGCGCCTGCTCGCCGCGATCCAGAGCCGTCTGCGTCTGCTCCACCAACGCCCGAGAAAATAGCTGCTCCTGTCCTGTCTCCTGGAATTCGCGGCGCATATCGATCAGTTCAACCGCAGGCAGGAGTCGGTTCATCACGCGATCGCGCATCTCGATGCGCAGGTACTTGCCCGCCGCCGAGTTCTGCCAGCTTTCGAGAGATGGCGTCGCCGAACCCATCACCACCACCGCGCCTTCGATTTTGGCGCGCATCACGGCCACGTCGCGGGCGTTGTAGCGCGGCGTCTCCTCCTGCTTGTAACTTTGGTCGTGCTCCTCGTCCACCAGAATCAGGCCGAGCTTTGGCAGCGGCGCAAAGATGGCAGAGCGAGTGCCGACGACAATGGGCGCATCGCCGCGCCGGATGCGCCGCCACTGCTCGCTGCGCTCCTCGGGCGTAAGCGCGGAGTGCAGCAGCGCCACCTTGTCACCAAAAGCCGTGTCGAGCAGGCCAACACTCTGCGGGGTCAGGCCAATCTCTGGAACCAGCAGGATGGAGGAGAGGTCCCGGTCCAGCGCGCGCTGCATCGCCGCAATGTACACCGCTGTTTTGCCTGAGCCGGTCACGCCGTGCAGCAGAAAGGGCTGGAAGCCGCCAAGAGCCATTGTAAGACTGGCCAAGGCTTCAATTTGCGGCTTGTTGAGGCGCAGCGGCCCAGGCTGGCTTTGCAGGCCGCCCATGCGGAAGGCGGCGGGACGCTCGTCGATGCGAACCAAGCCGCGGCGGACGAGGGTTTGCAGCGTGGAGGAGGGCAAATCCTTGCGTCGCAATTCGGCCAGTGGCAGTTCGCCTCCGGAGGCCGCCAGTTCGGCCAGGATCGCCTGCTGCTTGGTGGTCAGTGCGGGCAGCCGGGCCTCGGGAATCAGCACGGCAAAGCGCTCGGTGCGTCGCGCATCGCGCTCCGCAGCGGCTGTCTCGCGCGCGATCCACTTCTTGCGCGTGAGCGCGGCCAGCACCGGCAGAGTCGCCGCTGTCGCGGTACGCAGCGTGGAGACCTTCACCGGCTCGCCCGAGGCCAGCCGCGCCAGAACGCGTCGCTCCAAGTCCTGCTCCTCGGCAGATAGCTTACTTTTGCGCCGGGAGTTGCATTTATTAGTAAAACCAGATTTTGATTCCCCGGTCTGAAAATCCGGAGCTGGGGCACCCAAATCTCCTTGCTCGATAGAATCCGCCAGCACATCCCGCCCCAAATTCGTGATGCGGTAGTAAACCGTCCGCCGCACCTCGGCCATCAGCGGCAGCATTCCGCGCAGCACCTCGCCCAGAGGAGCCAGGTAATACTGCGCCATCCACTCGCCCAGCTTGAGCAGAGGCTCGCTCAACAGAGGCTCATCGTCGAGAACCGTCTCTAGGTATCGCACCTCGAAATCAGCCGGAGCCTTGGCGCTCAGCCCAGTGACCACGCCGATCAGTTTTTCATTGCGAAAGGGCACAATGACCCGCACCCCGCGCTGCGGCAGTTGTCCCTCGCGCAACGCGTAGGTAAACCCGCGGTCCAGCGGCACAGGCAAAGCGACTTCGCAGTAAGGGGGCATGAGAGGCAAGATTCAGTGTAGGGGATGGGGCATAACTCTGTAGCGTAACGGCGATAATTCGTGCCGAAAAACCACAGTTCCACATGAGGTATCTTAATGTAATTTATTGATACCAAAAAGGATATGGAGCGCCCATTGCGAGGCTTTGAACGGAACAGAAAATCATATACAGTGTCAGCTCCATGCAATGGCGCAATGGTGGGCCTGCAGGGATTCGAACCCCGAACCAAGGGATTATGAGTCGAGCCTCAACACTGTAAGTTATTGATAATAAAGAGAATGTGAGCGTAATTCAGAAAAGCCATAAGTAACTGAGCGACCGTAATTTAACGCAGTTTTTCGGGATTGGGCAAAGCTGACGAGTGTACCGCTATTGTACCCGCTCACTGAGTTCATAAACGTGTGGCTGCCAGATATGGGCGCACCTTCGTGGAAGCGACTCTCACACGAGAGGAATTGGGATCATCACCATCCGCAGTGTCGGAATGTTGTTTACTGAAGGCCTTCAAGCCTCGTAAATGACGCCCAAGACCTGCCGCGCGTAGGCCATGATCGGAATGCCTAAGAACTCTCCATCAATTGCTTCGGATGCGATTATCTCCGACGAGCCCAGTCCCCCAATTGATTCAAACTGGCGCAACGGGGCCATAGCTCCAGGGAGCTTCGAGCCCACACGCTTGAAAATACCGGTGCCATCCATGAGCGTCAGGGCGACCAGCCTTCCCTCGTATTCGTCTAGCTGCGCTGGTGTGATGCAAGGTCCGCCAAGAACCAGTTGACCTGGCAGGGCCAATGGCAATGCGCTACCATCGCGCACCTTGTAGGCTGTTGTTACCCTTGCCAGTCCCGGCGCGTTGTCAAGCTGAACCGCCTCCTGCTTTTCTATTGGAGGCGCCAGGTTCTCAAACAAAACGCCCACTATACGGTGGATCAGTACTTCCGCAGGGTCAAGGACAATCGTCGGCGGACTCTTGCGCGGGTCCCCGCGCGTTACGCTTCTGGGTGCGCCGCACCGAAGGTAGGACGTTGCCGTCCTGGTCGATAAAGGTAAGTTCCACCCATGTGTCAATTGGAAGTCTATCCTGCGATGCGTCCGGTAGAAG